>Ga0136641_1000083_pt1 | contig 37808 bp, 60 predicted proteins | sample EliLak1302023Y_FD_115312 | JGI IMG/M metagenome (GOLD analysis project Ga0136641, IMG submission 115312) | Freshwater microbial communities from Elizabeth Lake, Yosemite National Park, California, USA - 13020-23Y | ecosystem: Environmental > Aquatic > Freshwater > Lake ...
CTTCCACTTATTGCGCTAAATGAGACCAGTCCAAAAGCGTATGTAACTGCCGTTCTTGCTGGTGTAATTGCACCTGCTTTGCGCGCACTTGATAAGAAAGACCCTGCATTTGGCTTAATTGCCAATGCTCTTGATCCAAAGAATTCAGATAAAGCCGCGTAACACGCGCGCCTAATCCACGAAAACCCCTGTTTGTCCTATAACCTTACCCGCAAGGGAGGTCTTATGGATAAGCAGGGGTTTTTTTCGGCTTTATCTGAACTGGAACAAAATTACACTTTAGCAACAGGTTTTCCATGCGCTACGGGGTCTTTTCTCAAAACTTTGACAGATAAAGATAAACAGGCGTTTGAGGGCATTCTTTTTGAGAAACGCGTACCTGTTACCGTACTTGTGGAATTTCTTCTAAAACAAGGCGTTAGCGACCTTGGGGAATCTTCGTTGTATAAACACCGCAGTAAGAAATGCAGGTGTTTTCGATGAGCCTTGCAGATGATTTAGCCGCTTTGGAAAAAGAAGGCGATCCACAAATAAATGAATTGCGTAAGGCGTTAATCAACACGCAAAAGCAATTACAGAAAGCCAAGCAACGCACCGATGAATTGGCTGAGGCAACATTTAGAGCCGCCTACGATGCAACTCTTTCTATGGGTGCAATCAAACCTGTGCCAGCACCTAAGACCGACACACGCAAAGCCAAAGTAGAAGTTGCACTTGTTCACGCAACCGATTGGCAAGGCGCAAAAGTTACTACATCTTACAATTCTGAAGTGATGAAACGCCGCGTTATGGAGTTTGCTGAGAAATGCGTAAGGATTACAAACATTCAACGCAACGATCACCCAGTTAAAGATTGTTTTATTATGTTTGGTGGCGACATGGTTGAAGGGTTATTTAATTACCCTGCGCAATTATGGGAAGTTGATTCCAGCATCTTTGAACAATACACAAAAGTATCTCGCCTTATGGTGGATTTTGTTCGCTATTTCTTGGCTAACTTTGAAAAGGTAACTGTGGTTGCAGAATTTGGAAATCATGGGCGAATTGGTAGCAAGCGCGATCATGTTCCTAAAGGCGATAACTTTGATCGTATGTGTTATGAATTTGCGCGATCTATTCTTGAAAATGAAAAGCGTTTAACTTGGGAAGATTGTCCTGAAGACATACAAAAAGTTCACATTCCTGACCCAACTGGAAAAGGGTTTGGCTACCGCGCTTTGCTCATGCACGGTGACGAAGTAGGTCGCGCTGGATTTGCCAGCCCTAGTGCATGGCAAGCCGCAGGTAATCGCTGGAAAGCAGGGGCATACCGTTGGGAAGGTTGGAGCGACATTTACTTAGGTCACTACCACCGCACCGCCAGCGAGCCCCTAAGCGCCCAAGACGGCATGATTTACTGGACTGGCTCAACCGAATCCGATAACCGCTATGCGCGCGATTCTATGGCTGTATCGGGCATCCCAAGCCAGCGCCTACATTTCATTGACCCGATCAAGGGGCGAGTTACTGCCCAGTATCAGGTGTGGCTGGATTAGAACAGATGTTCGGATAAAGCGTTAATACCGCTTAAAAATTAAAGCAAGAAACAAAGCAAGGCGGTTAATCATCTTCGTAATTGCCATTATGCGCTATGTTGAACAAATCAATGTTGTTATTTTTGAGCGCAGTTACCCCTAATACAAATGCTTGGCTTGCTCGATTTACCAAATCGGTAAGGGCATCAGGGTAGGTTTCGCTGGTCTGCAATTCTACTTCTAATTCGTAGGCGCGGATTTTGATACTCAACATAAAAAAATTATCTCACACTTGGCTTCAAATCCTTGATTTTGTCGGTGGATTGCTTTACTTTTGGTAGCGGTTCAAGGCGAACCAGCAAGTTATCAAGGAGGCAAGTATGGCTAAATTCAACTTAGACGAATATGAAACGGTTGATTCGCGGTTAAAAAAATTCAGAGCAGATTATCCTGCCAGCCGCGTTTTGACATTTCTTGTAAGCAATCCAGACGACCCAACTAGATTCGTGTTCCGTGCAGAAATCTACACAGACCTAGAAGATAGTCGCCCGATTGCAACTGGGTGGGAAGAAGAAATTACTAATAATGGCTCACCTGTAAATCGCACTTCGGCTATGGCTAACGCAGAAACCAGCGCAATCGGTAGAGCATTAGCCAACTTTACCTACTCAGGTAATAAGCGCCCATCGCGTGAAGAAATGGAAAAAGTAGCGCGCGCAGATCAAACTAAAAGCGCACCTGTTGTTACCGATGAGCAGTTGCATTTAGCCCAGGAAGCATTAGCGCAATTACCTGAAATTGCAGACATAAATGAATTACGCAATTTCTACACAGGCGCACAAGAGGCAGGGTTGCTCTACATCACCGTAAATAACACCACAATCAATACAGCAATTACCGCGCGCAAGCGTGAATTGGAGGCAATCAAATGATGAATAACACACCTTATTGGCAGGAAATTTGGGATGACCAAACTTGGCAGATGTTTGAACCGCGCGCTGCTTATTCTCGTACTTATTACAAAGTGCGCTCGGTTATTCGTACTGTAATTTGGCTACCAACTACTGTTGTTGTAATTATTGTGGGCTTGGGGGTATTGCGATGAATCACCCTGAAGGTCGTTTGTTAGCGATACAGCAACAGATTCATTTCGCTAATCTTTTAAGTGAAATTATGGAAATGTCGCCTGAGTTAGTTTTAAAGCATTTAGCCTTTGTTGGTATGCGATTAGTGACAGATGAAAACGAGATCGCGGTAGATGCGGCAGCCTTATTGCCTAAACTTAACAACATGAAACCGAATTTGAGGCAAGTATGAGCCTAACGCCTATGCAGGTAGAAAAGCGTTTGCTGGATTTGGCTAAAGAAATTGATGATGCCCACGAGGAGTTAATTGTTTCTGAGCAGGTTTATCACACCGCTAAAGCCAGTTTAGAAATTGCTATGGCGCGCAGTCGCATGAACGCCAGTCACCCTGATTTTAAATTGACCAGCGTTCAACGCGAAGATCAGGCGCTTATAGAAAATGCTGAACAACACATGAAGTTAGCAATAGCCGAAGCCCAAGTTAAAGCGGCAAGAGGTAATGCCAACCGCATCAGAACACAGGTGGACATTGCCCGTTCTATTTCGGTATCGGTGCGCGCTTCTATGGAAGTTGCTTAATGGACATACAAGGATTACTTAAAGTAGCCCTAACCGATAACGACAAATCGCGTGATCGGTCAATGCAAGTGGAGATCGGTGCTTCAAGTGTTGGCGGGTGTAAAAGGCAAGCGTGGAACATTATTCATCAAAAGCCTAAAACCAACCTTGACACCGAATCACTTGCAGCCATAATTGGTACTGCGGTGCATGAGGTAATTGCTAAGTCACTTTCTCAACAGAATGAGTTTAACGATTTCCTTATTGAACAAGGATTTGCAACACCTGACATTAAAGGGCATTGTGATCTTTACATTAAATCCACTAAAACTGTTGTGGATTGGAAAACGACTAGCCTAAAAAACTTATCTCGATTTCCTTCTACGCAACAGAAAATGCAAGTAAACATTTATGGATACTTGTTAGAAGAAAATGGCTACCCAGTTGAAACAGTATCGTTGGTGGCAATTCCTAGAGATGGGCGAATGAGTGAGGTAAAAGTTTGGCAAGCACCTTATGATCGTGCAATAGCATTAGCGGGTATTGAATGGGTGCGAGATTTACAAAATACCGTATTCCCACCTGAACCTGAACGACCTAGACAATTCTGCAAAGATTTTTGCGAATTCTATGATGTAAGCGGGGAGATTGGATGCCGAGGAAAGTAAATCGTAAAACCGTTGATTGGGATAAGGCAAATTGTTTAGGGATGCCTACCGATTGGTTTTATTTTCAGAAAGGAGAACTCATGGCGCAAGAAGGCATTTTTTATGTGCAGTTGCGCGAGATTTGTTTTCGTTGCCCTATTTGGAAAGAGTGTTTAGAAGTAGGCGTTGCCTACGAACGCTATGGCTGGTGGGGCGGTTTAAGTGAACTTGAACGCAATCATGTTTATCTCAATTTACAAAGTCGCACTATTGAGTATTTAAAACGCGATTTGCGCTACTTAGGTAAGAAATTTGAGGAAATTAAAACTATGGTGCAAGATGTTGAACGCAATTTAGATGACGGGATTGATAAATGGCAAAGATAGACACTTTTGTAGCATCCGATAATTACTTTTCGCAAATTCCTCATTGGGTGCTGTATTCGCAGATTTCGCCACAAGCCATACGCCTGTATGCAATTTTGTATCATTATGCCAACCGTGAATCTCATGTGGGCTGGCCCAGTAGGGAAAGTCTTGCCAGGGATTTACAGGTTAAAAGCGCCCGTACTGTGGATTCTTGCATAGACGAATTAGAAGCAATAGGGGCGGTTAAAGTTGATAAACGCTTTAGCGATAAGGGCTGGCAGACTTCAAATTACTACACGGTTATTACCGCTTTTCCAGTCGATAGGGGCGCAGCAGATTGCGCACCAGCCCTGCAAAGTATTGCGCACCCGCCTAGCAAAGAATTGCGCACGAAAGAGAACCAATTAACTATAACCAATGAACAACAACCAAAAGAATACACATTTGAAGAATTTTGGATTGCATACCCTAGAAAAGCAGGAAAAGGCGCAGCGAGGATTGCTTTCTTAAAGGCGCTTAAAAAGGCAACCTTTGAAGAAATCCTGGCAGGAGCGCACAGGCTGGCAAGTGACCCCAACCTTGATTTGCAATTTTGCCCACACGCTTCTACTTGGCTGAATCAAGAACGCTGGACAGATGAACCATTACCTAGTGCGCAAAGTAAGATAACCAGTAAGGCTAATCGGGCGCTTGCATTTGCAGCGACTTTAGAGAAGGAGAATCATGCAGCCATCGGAGGTTTCTAAGTTAATTGGGTACATAGAAATTATTGACCCGCGTGTGGCATTTGATGAACTTAAAGTGCTGGCGTGGTCAAAGATTCTTAACCCCCATCTGCATTTTGATCTTGCTATGGAGTTTGCCAACAAGCATTACGGGCAAACAACCGAGGTGCTAATGCCTAGTCATCTCAACGAATACTTTAAAAATTACCGTAATAACGATTCTCAACGGGCAATTTTAGATCAATTCAACGAGCAGGGCGAAGAAAGAAAACCCGCAGAAGTTGAACGCGTGGCATTTTGGATAGAAACTATAAAAAAGAAGTTACAACCCACCGACACAGATGCCCCTAATAAGCCCTCAGAGGCGGTTTTAACGGGCGATGAACCGCAAGGTGAGGTATGAGTATGGGTAAAACATTCTCGGCGTGTCTGAAGCGTAAGTTAAGCGTTTGTAAGTAAGTAAGATAAAATAGGAGGCAAGGGGGAACTATGAAAACTCTAAAACTAATTGATGTGGACAAAGTTGAGGCTGGCGATGTGCTGGTTTTCAATCATGTGCGCTTGGTTGTGGATTATGTAGAAAAGAATGGCTTTTCTTACGATCTGCAACTTCACGATTGGAAAGGCGTTAAGGTGCAAAAGTGCCTAGTGCAAGGAGATCGGGTCAGCCTAGAAATTTGATTGAATTCGCGCTGGAAGGCGTGAAACCCATACCGCAGGGGTCAATGCGGCACATTGGCAACGGCAAAATGATTCACAGCCGAGCCACCGAATTAGCCACCTATCGGGCAGGGCTGGCGTTGGTCGCTAAACCCCATTTTCCAATACCCCTAGATAACCCCATAGCCCTAACCCTCAACTTCGGTCTAATAGCCCCTAGAACCGTTAAACGGGCTATGCCTACCGTGCCACCTGACTTGGATAAACTGGTCAGGGCGGTGCTAGATGGGCTTACAGGCGTGGTTTACGCTGACGATTCCCAGGTTGTGAGCATAAAAACAGCCAAGTATTACCACCCGCGCTATGAAACACGCGTGGGGGTCGAAATTGCGGGGTTTGAGGCGCTGTAAAAAATAATTAAAGAATCTTGCTCTAGGTGGTTGAAACCGTAAGGTTTGCAAGTCTAAGATAGGGGCATAAGCCAAACGGGGCTTATACGAGCAGGAGGCAAAATAATGGCTACAACAAAAGTTAATTTAGAAAAATTTATGCTTGAACTTCATCAAGCATCAGGTATGACTTTTGATACTTTTCATGCTGTATTTCATTATGTAAAGGATCGTAATTTCGGTCGCACTTCGTATCAACAAATTAAAAATGGCGAAATTTCTGTAGAGCAAGTTGCGTGGCAAATGAAAGCGGTAATGTAAATGGAACGCTACGAAGCAATTTGCGCAGATTGCGGTACTTATGTAATTAACCGCCAAACCAACCACAAACTTTATGGTGAATGTGAAAAAGAGCAATTAAAAAATAAGGAGGCAAAATAATGTTAATTGCTCTACTTGTAATTGGCGTACCCTTTATTGTGTCATTGTTTTTATACGCAGTAGCCAAAGTAGAGGAGCGCATCAGCGATGAAAGTTATTTGTAAAGAAAATCACTGGCAGATTAAAGATAACCAGTTGTTGTTAGACACTCCTGATGGGCAAAAGGCGGTGAAGTCAATGGTGCAGGTCTTAGAGAAGCAAATCCGTCAGCGAATCTATGACGAAATCTGCGCTATTGATTTCACTTCCGATCGCAAGCGCATTGTCAAAAATGGAATAGATAATGCGCTACTTACCGTGCAAGATTTATGTGCAAAGGTGGTGTTGGGTGATAAATAGAAATGTAGCCATTTATGGCAAGCAGCGCACTTCAATTGCTACCGCAGATGCTGTATTGCCTAAAACTGGAACTTGGCGCAGAAAGATTTATGACTATGTGCAAGCGCGCGGTTTTGATGGCGCTACCGATCAAGAAATTGAAATAGCCCTACAACTATCAGGCAACACCGAACGACCAACTCGAATCACCTTAGTCCGAGATGGTTATTTAATAGATACTGGGCGCATCCGCAAAAACCAACTTGGGCATGATTGCATTGTGTGGGCTTGTGCCAACCAAGACGGGTTGCTTTTCTGATGCCGCGCTATGACTATAAATGCTTTAAGTGCGGGGCATACGAAATTATTGCGCACGATTTTCACGCTGATGAGCAACACAATTGTCCTATGGACAACTGCAACGGCATTATGCAAAAACTTATTAGTCCAGCGCCAGTTCATTTTAAAGGCACTGGCTTTTACAAAACAGGAGGCTGAAATGGAAAAAACCGTAGCAATACAAATGAAAGAACTTTTGGAACGAATTGAAAATGAATTTCAACACATGAAGCGTGGCGATAATGATTGTTGCCATGATTACGAACGCAGAATGTTAGATGTGTTGGATTACGAAAAAGGTAAATTGAAATAATGATTATTGGATTAAGCGGGTATGCGCAATCAGGCAAAGATACAGTTGCCGAAATACTGGTGGAGGAGTATGGCTACACCAGGGTTGCATTTGCCGACATCATCAAGCAAGCCGTTTATTTGCTTGACCCAATTGTTAATGTTTCAGGTATGCGCTTGCGCTACTTTGTAGATCAGAACGGGTGGGATGAGGCTAAGCATTTACCTGAAGTGCGCCGATTGCTGCAAGTAATGGGAAGCGAAGTAGGCAGGGATTTAATTGACCCGCAGATTTGGGTTGAACTAACTATGTACAGCGTGATGCCAAGTGACAACATAGTTATTAGCGATGTGCGCTTTAAAAATGAGGCTTCCGAAATTAAATTCAAGGCAGGTCAGATTTGGCGCATTACTCGGATAGATCGCAGTAAACCAATTAACTTACATCGTTCAGAAACAGAGTTAGATAATTGGAACTTTGACCAGTATGTAGCCAACAATGGCACTATTGATGATTTACGAGCAGAAATAAGGGGGCTAATGTGGAGGCAATAGGTAGATGTAAGGGTTGTGGAGTGTGGATTATTGCAACATACGGGTTTTGCCGTAATTGCGATAAAATAGATACACCTAACGAAAGGATAAGCAGCAATGCAGAAGCCAATCAAGGGAAGGTCACTATGAACGCTACTAACAAACGGGGTCAGGGCGAAAACTGAAGTTACTTCAACGATGCTTTTTAGTTGCGGTATCAGCCGTAAGCATTGTTGTAGCCACACCAGCGATTGCGCAAAGTCCAAGGTTGTTTGACATGAGAACGCCTATTGCGGTTAAAGCCCACGCAAAATCTCAACTGCCCTACTGGGGCTGGAACAAGAACGAGTGGAAATGCTTAAACCAACTATGGACTAATGAATCAAATTGGCGACCAAATGCTGTAAATAAAACACCCGTCAAGGTGTTAAAAAATGGCAAATGGGTCAAGGTTCACGCAGGAGGTGTGCCACAGATTCTAGGTTTATCACCTAATACTTCTACGCAAGAGCAGGTGCGCCAAGGATTTATTTACATTCAATCTCGCTATGGTTCGCCTTGTAAGGCAATAGCGTTTTGGAATCAACATTATTATTATTAGGAGGCAAAGTGAAGGCAATAAGTTTATTTGCAGGTGTGGGGGGTTTTGACCTTGCGCTTGAAAGAAATGGCATTGATGTTGTTGCCTCTGTGGAAATAGATAAACATGCCCGTTCAGTATTGGCTAAACAATTTCCTAAATCTCATTTATTGGAGGATGTAAAAAATGTCACAGGAGAACAATTATTTGAATATGGATTTAACTCAGATGGAATTATTGTCGGTGGATTCCCTTGCCAAGACCTCAGTGTCGCTGGAAAGCGTAGAGGATTGGCTGGCGAACGCTCAGGATTATTTTGGGAAATCTACAGATTACTTGACGAAACAAAAGCCAAATGGTTCATACTTGAAAATGTCCCTGGTTTATTGTCATCAAATGGAGGAAGGGATTTGGGAATCATTCTTGGGTCGCTGGCTGAACTCGGGTATGGGGTCGCATACAGGATTCTTGACGCTCAGCACTTTGGAGTACCCCAACGCCGCAGAAGAATCTTCATTGTCGGATGTCTTGGAGATGACGGGAGAACACCTGCAGAAATACTTGCTATCGCCGAAGGCCGCTCAGGGTATTTTGAGAAGGGCAAAAAACAGAAAAAAAGTTCTGCCACAACCATTGCTAGAGGTCTTGGAGCGACAGGCGTTGCAGGAACTTTAGCGGCTAGAGATTACAAAGGTTTAGCGGCTGATGATTTATTAGATAATAAAGCAATAATTTTTGACCCACACCGCTCAGATGGCGTAAGAATTCAGGGTGAAACAACTAATACTTTAACTAGCATGATGGGTACAGGTGGAAACAATATGCCTATGGTTGCTTATCCAATGCACGGTGCGATGGTTGGTAGAAGTGATACTGCTGGCCCAGGTGGTTCAGGATTTTTAGATAAAAACGAACCTAGTTATACATTAACAGCCTCATCACAGGCTAGGCATGGGGTAGCGGCTATTGATGAAAACACTTCAATAGTGCGCCGATTAACCCCTATTGAATGTGAACGCTTACAAGGATTTCCTGATAATTGGACAGCGGGGCAAGCAGATGGACATAGGTACAAACAAATGGGTAACGCGGTAGCCGTACCTGTGGTTGAGTGGGTTGTTAAAAGATTATTGGAAACGCAATGATTTGCTTCAACTGCGGTACAGATAGTAAAGTTAGTGATAACTCGGAACAAGCCATTGCGCGGGAATCAGCAATGGTAAGCGAAAGGACATCATCATAGAGTTACCGTGAGCCGTTTCTCATGGTATGGCGATAGGAAGGGAAGCCTCATCGCACCGCAAGACCCGCTAGAGATTTGCCTCCCTAGCGGGTTTTTGCATTTCTTACAGATAGTCTTTCTAAGTGACTACGATTATTGGGCTTAAATTGCTTGATCGCGCTGTGATTTATTCTGATAACCAAGTAACTAGCGGGCATCTGCGCTACAACGATAAGCGCATGGTAAAGATTACAAAGCGCGGCGACTTTCTTATTGCTGGCGCTGGTGAAGTATTGGCTTGCGACATAGCCCAACATTTATTTGAACCGCCAAGCCCTACGCCTAAAGATTATCGAAACCTTTATCATTTTATGATTGCCAAAGTAATGCCAGCCTTACGCGGGTGCTTAAAAGATAACGCGTGGAATTTTGAAGCCGAAGTTGATGATGATTACCGCTTTAGATTTTTATTTGCCATTAACGGTGAAATCTTTGAAATAGATGACGATCTTTCAGTATGCGTAAGAGATGACGGATTTTACGGAATTGGTTCAGGTAGTGAGTTCGCATTAGGCGCACTTCACGCAGGGGCTACGCCACGCAAAGCGCTAGAAATTGCAGCCAATCTTGATGTTTACACTTCCAAGCCATTTATGAAGCGCGAGAGCCGCGTTGAATGAAAAAGGAAATAGCAGAGATAGTTTTAGAACGAGCAGGGTCGTATTGCGAGGCGTGTGGAGGCGCAGGGGGTAACTTTGCCCTACACCATAGAAAATTGCGCTCTCAGGGGGGCAAGGATGAGCCATGCAACCTGATTGCCGTACACCACGCTTGCCATAACCTAGCCACCAACTCCATACACCTAAATCCCGCCAAATCGGTTAAAAAGGGCTGGATTGTGCCTAGTTGGGGCGAGCCAAACGAGTTTCCTTTGCACCTTCCAGACGGATCAGTTGTAAGGTTAGACAACGAAGGCAACTATTTAGAGATAGAGGGCGAAAATGGCAACGATAGAGATTACTGGTAATGCTGGTTCGGATGCAGAACTTAAATTCATTAAGGGCGCTAAAGGCGAATTTGCAATAGCCAATTTTAGTTTGGCTGAAACTCCACGCGAGTATAAAAATGGCGAATGGGTACAAGGCGAAACCGTGTGGTGGAAAGTATCTGCAACTGGTGAATTGGCAGAAGCCTGTGCCGACCTTGTGATTAAAGGTAAGAAGTTTTTTGTTAAAGGCGATTTAAAAGCATTTGAATACAAAACTCGTGATGGCGAAACTAAGTCAGGATGGGAAGTTCGGGCTAAATTGGTGGCAGAAGTAGCAACACTCAAGCGCAAGAGCGCACCAGCGACTAGCAACAATGAGGAGTCAGCGTGGCCGTTCTAAATGATTTGATGAACACGCAGGAAGTCTGCGAGTATCTTGGCGTTTCCATTAACAACCTTAATCAGATTCAATTTCGAGGTCACATTAAATGGGTAAGCAAAGAAGGCAAGCGTGTGTTCTATAACCGTGTTGATGTGGAAGCGTATAAAGTGAAAAGAGATTCGCGCGGTAAGAAATGAAATGTGCGCTATGCCGAAGAGTTACCAAGCATTCTTTATGTCAAAATTGTTGGAATTACGCAGTAGAGAAGTTACAAATCTTTCCTGCCAAATACCATGAATTAGCCAAAGAATTATTGCCCAGTAAAGGCAACGGCGAGCGCGTAGGTGGCTCGCGTACTCCACCCATACCTGTAAGACTTGAAACCTTACATTTGCGTACAGGTGGGATTAGCAAACCTTTAATGGAGCATGAGCAAATAATCCGCATAGAGCAACGCCATACCCGCATTACATTTCGCGGGCAAGAAATCAACCGCATAACAATTACTTGCCAATACCTTACGGCTCAGGCTGAATGGATTTTTGATAATTACGCTGATGCTGACAAATTGGCTGAAGAAATCAACGCTATCCATAAGCGCATTAACGCAGTTCTTGGCTATCGTTCAGAAATGATGACGATTGGCACTTGCCCTGCAATAGATGAAAACGGTGGCACTTGCGGCGCACCGCTTCGGATCAATCCAGCAGCCCTTACCAGTTTTGGCGACATACAATGCAAAGCCTGTGACACAGTATGGAAGTCTGAACAATGGCGATTATTAGGAAAGATGATTCAATCTCAATGAATGGATTGATGTGCTAACCCTTGAAGAAGCCGCCAAATTGTTTAAAGTATCCAAACCCACTATTTACAGGTGGGTAGCCCAAGATGAAATTTCTTACCAGGTCATTAATGGAATTAAACATTTTGACATAGACGAATTGCAAAACGCTTACCAAATAAGGCATTCGGTAAGTAACGCGTGATAACATACGAAGTATCTTGGAATAGGTGTATAAGGAGGCAGTTAGGGCGGGTCAAATGCAGGTAGTCATAGACGATCTTACGATTGCCGACATAGACGAAGCGCTAGGACATTTACGCCTAAAACTGCAAGACCGTTATCAAAACCGCTTAACTTACCAACAAAGAGAATTTTACCTAGCAAGCGTTAATGACTTGCTTGATGCACGATTATCAATAACGGGGGGCAACCGTGCAAGCAACTGATTTAGAAAAACTAATTGCTAAACAATTGTGGCATTATTTTGAGTTTGAATTACCCGATACCCCGCAAAGAGTCGCCAAAGCCTTGCTTGTAATTCTTGAAAAAAGCAACTACACCATTGCTAAAGCCGAATTAGTGAATAGTAAGTAATCAAACCATGCCAAATCACAATTCACCCATACCAGCACCTGAGTTAATAGACAAAGAGATCAAAGTCCTAGAATTACGCAGGGCAGGACTTACTTGGCAACGCATAGCCGAGGAAACAGGCTACGCAGATCACACAGGCGCATACGCGGCATACAAGCGCGCAATCAAGCGCACTATGCAACAACCAGCCGATGAACTTCGTGAGCAAGAGTTAGACCGTATAGATAGATTGCAATTAGCGGCTTGGCCTAACGCTATGAAGGGCGATACCAAGTCCATTATGACAATTGTTAAACTTATGGAAAGGCGCGCTAGACTTCTAGGGTTAGATACTCCTATCAAGATCGAGCAAGACATTACAACTTGGAATGGCGATGATTCTATTGACCGAGCAGTTAAAGACCTTGCCGCGTTATTCAGAGCCAACACTTCAGATGGCACAAGCGAGAGTGAATTGGCAGGAAGTACAAGCCCGATCCTCGCAATTACCGCCAATGGAGAACTGGCTGACATGGTTGATTCTCTCGGGTCGCGGATGGGGCAAGACGAGAACGGGCGCGGAGTGGATAGTCTGGGAAGCAATACGCCAACCGAAAACCCGTTGGGCGGTAATAGCCAAGACCCACGCTGACATTAGAGATACCTGCTTTGAAGGTGAAAGCGGGATTATCTCGGTATTAAAGCGTTATGGCATTTACACCGATAAGTCTTACAACCGATCTAACTATTCCTATTTGTTGCCTAATGGCTCACGCATTAAGGGATTTAGCGCAGAAGAGCCTGACCGACTTCGCGGCCCGCAACATCATGGCGGTTGGTGTGATGAGTTAGCCGCTTGGGATAAACCCGATGCTTATGACCAGTATAAATTTGGATTGCGCTTAGGCGATGATCCTAAAACCGTAATTACAACAACGCCTCGACCTACCAAACTTATTAAAGAGTTAGTAGGCGATAACCGAACATTTGTTACACGCGGTTCAACTTTTGATAATGCGCAAAACCTTGCCGAATCAGCACTTGTAGAATTCCAACGCAAGTACGCCAACACGCGTTTAGGACAACAGGAGTTATACGGGGCAATCCTCGATGATAACCCTGGCGCGCTATGGACTAGAGCCATGATTGAAGGCGTTCGCGTTACAGATGAGAACCTGCCAACCTTTGTACGCGTTGTAGTCGGGGTTGATCCAGCCGTTACCAGTAGCGAAGATTCAGACCTTACTGGAATTGTCACAGCGGCTATGAGCGCCGATGGACATTATTACATTCTTGCCGATGACACAGTTAAAGCCAGCCCGCAAGATTGGGCGCTTAAAGCCATCGCAGCCTTTGAAGCACATAAAGCAGACCGCATCATCGCAGAAACGAATAACGGCGGAGATTTGGTGCTTCATTTATTTCAGCAAGTCAAAGCAAGTATCCCAGTAAAGAAAGTCACAGCCACACGCGGCAAGCAATTACGAGCCGAGCCGATCGCAGCCCTGTATGAACAAGGGCGCGTTCACCACATTGGTTATTTCTCAGAGTTAGAGAATCAAATGTGTGAGTGGGAGGCAGGGGCAAACATGAAAAGCCCTGACCGATTAGATGCTCTTGTATGGGCGCTGACAGAATTGAGTGAAGGCTCAAATGCTTTGAACTTCCTAGCCGCCCTATCTGTGTTCTGCCCTAAATGCAAAATGCCAGCCCCGAAATCCACACGAATCTGCCCTAAATGTGGAACAGCCATTGGAGAAAATAATGCCAGCACAGTCAATCAGTCAGACTCCTGACCCATTAAACATTACTGTTCGTCAAAACCAAGAATGGGCTATTAACTTCACTTATCAAGATTCATCAGGTAATCCAATCTCACTTGCTGGTTACACACCGCTTTTGCAATTTCGTACTAGCGCGCTTGCCAAAACTTCTGCGTTATCTCTTACATCAGGTAGTGGCATTACATTTAACGCAACTACCGCGCCACAAGTGCAAGTCAATACAGGTATTACTTGCGCATCAGGTAAATACGAGTGGGATTTAAAACTTACTCCTAGCAATGGGGAAGCAATCTTTTTAAGTCGCGGAGTCGTGCAAGTAGATGCTGAGGTATCGCGCTAATGGCTGACAACATTTATGTAACACCTGTAACGCCTAGCATTGTAATTTCATCTGCTGGCGCTCGCGGTGTTCAAGGTGCAACAGGCACAGGCGCGCAAGGACTTCAGGGTGTCCAAGGTCTGCAAGGCGTACAAGGCACAACAGGCATTCAAGGCACACAGGGTACGCAAGGACTTCAAGGCGCACAGGGATTGCAAGGGGTTCAGGGAACTCAAGGTGTGCAGGGGCTTCAAGGCGTTCAAGGCACTCAAGGATTACAAGGCAATACAGGTATTCAAGGTTCTTTAGGTATTCAGGGAACTGTTGGCGCGCAGGGAACTACAGGCGCACAAGGATTAGTCGGAATTCAAGGTACAACGGGAACACAAGGATTAACTGGAATTCAAGGCACAACTGGTAGTCAAGGCATTACTGGTTTGCAAGGAACTACGGGAACACAAGGCACTACTGGTACTCAGGGCGTACAAGGTCTGCAAGGAACAATCGGTAGTCAGGGAACAACTGGTACTCAAGGATTAACAGGCATTCAAGGCAATACTGGTTTACAAGGAATCACAGGCACAGGCGCGCAAGGAACGCAAGGCATTCAAGGGTTGCAAGGTTTAGGCGATCGTTACCAAACAACATCCTCATCTTCATTAACACTTCCTGCAACTGGTTCTATTTCGTTTACTGTTGGCGCGAATCTTTCGTATTCAACAGGTCAAACCGTAATTATTGCTAACACAGTTTCTAATTACATCATTGCTGACATTGCAACTTATACAGTTGGTACTGGCGCTATGACCGCTACAGTTACTCGATCATTAGGTGTTGGAACATTTACATCATGGTCAGTAAACTTAGATGGCGCAGTTGGTATTCAAGGTGTTCAGGGAACTTTAGGTAATACTGGTTCGCAAGGAACACTAGGCGCACAAGGTATTACTGGTACGCAAGGCGCAGTTGGTACACAAGGTTTAACAGGAATACAAGGGCGAATTGGCAATCAAGGAACTACTGGCACAAACGGTTCTAATGGTGCGCAAGGTACAACTGGCTTACAAGGTTTAATCGGCAGTCAAGGAACAACAGGCAGTAATGGCTCCAACGGCGCACAAGGAACAACTGGAAGTCAAGGAACTGTTGGAACTCAGGGCGCTACAGGTGCGCAAGGATTAGTTGGCAATCAAGGTTTAACTGGTTCACAAGGCACATCAGGTACTAATGGTACAAATGGCTCGCAAGGTATTACTGGTCTGCAAGGTTTAACTGGCACACAAGGTACAAGCGGAACTAATGGTTCGCAGGGTACGCAAGGTCTGCAAGGTACGATCGGTAGCCAAGGCACGACAGGAACACAAGGCTTAACTGGCTTACAAGGTTTAACTGGCTTGCAGGGTATTCAAGGTTTGCAAGGATTACAAGGAACGCAATCAGTCCAAGGTATTCAGGGCTTGCAAGGTACAACAGGTAACGATGCAACCGCTTTACCAAATATCCTCATGTTAGGTGGAATGTAAATGGCAACTACTAAAGTATTAGGGCAGTCTTATCCGAGCGCCGCTACTGCGACAACGCTGTACACAGCAAGTGCGGCTGCTGGAACTATTGTTTCAACAATCAATGTTGCCAACACTAGCGTCACAGCAGATACAATTCGTATTGCTATTCGACCAGCAGGTGCGACTTTGGCTAACCAGCACTATCAAGCCTACAATGTATCTATCCCTGCTAACGGTGTTTACACTTGGACAGTTGGTGCGACCCTTGCCAATACAGATGTTGTAACAATCTATTCGACAAACGGAACTTGCGCCTTTAGCGCATTTGGACAGGAGTTGTAATGTCAGTCAGTCTAATCTCTAGTGCGGCATCTCCTATTGGCTCAGTCACAATCAATGCTCAGACTGGTACCTCATACACCTTTGTTGCATCTGATTCTTTCAACACTCTAGTCACGCTAACTAACGCCTCTGCTATCGCAGTGACTATTCCGACCAATGCCACTACGCCATTTCCAGTCGGCACAGTCTTGAACTTTTCTCAAAATGGCGCAGGACAGGTGACGGTATCGGGTGCATCGGGTGTGACTCTTACTTCCGTTGGTGCAACTGCGGCTACGCCTAAGACTCGCGTTCAATACTCGGCTGGTTCTGCTATTCAGACTTCGGCAAATAACTGGTTGGTCATCGGAGACATTGCTTAATGTCACCTATCTTTGGTATTTACGCATCTCAAGTTACGGGTCATCCCTGGGCGCCGACTGGTGCCTATGATGCTATTGCCTCAACTACGCTAAGTGCGACTGCTGCTTCTATTACCTTTAGTGGTATTCCTAGCACTTATACTCATTTGCAAATTCGTTTATCAACACCGACAAGCGCAGCAGCAAACTTTTATTTTCAAGTTAATGGCGATACTGGTAGTAATTATTCTTGGCACGAACTTTATGGAGATGGCGCATCTGCTAGTTCAGGTGGTACTGGGGGCGCAACAGCAGGTTATTTTATTTATTCACCAAGCACAAACCCAACGGCGGCTGTTCTTGATTTTCTTGATTATGGAAACATTTACAAATACAAAACAATTCGCGGGCTGGCTGGACAAGATAACAATGGTTCAGGTCGCGTTGAATTTACAAGCACTGCTTGGCGTAACACTGCCGCAATAACAAGTATTACTATTTATCCAAGCACAGGTACTTTTTCTACTTATGGTATTTTTTCACTCTACGGAATACGGTAGGAGATAACTATGGCTACCTCAACTTATACTCCGATTGCAACTACAACGCTGGCTAGTGCTGCTAGTTCCTATACTTTTAGTTCTATCCCACAAACTTATACAGATTTAGTAATTGTTGTAAATGGTTTTACTTCTTATAGTGCAGGTGCTGATGCCTACCAATTAAGTTTTAATGGTGGCTCAAGTGGTTTATCTGCAACTAGATTACTTGGTAATGGAAGTTCTGCTACTAGCGATAGATTCAGCACTCCTTATGCTGGTTGGATGAGTACCACCAGAGGCGCAGATGTTATTAACATTATGAATTATTCCAACACAACAACTTACAAAACTGCAATAACAAGAAGTTCAAGTGAAGGTAGTTATTCAATTGTGGGAGCAACTGCTGTCTTATGGCAAAGCACAAATGCTATTACTTCTGTAACAATTAGTGACACAAGCGGTAATTGGCAAATCGGCTCAACCTTCTCGCTATACGGCATTAAGGCATTTTAATGGTTATTACATTTAATAAGGAAGAAAACTAATGGCAAACACACTTGTTCTATTAGAACGCATCACAGTTGGAGCGGCTGGCGCAGCCAGCGTTACCTTCAACTCAATCCCTCAAACTGGGTATAACGATTTAGTTATCAAGGTTTCTGCTAGAGGTGTTAATTCTAATCCTTATTGTTATACTTCTATGGGTTTCAATGGTGTCACCACTAACCAATCTGCAAGAGGCATTAATGGTACCGCGACAAGTCCTAGCAGTTTTACTGTTTCAAACTTTCAGTTTTTTATTAACGGAGCAACTTCAACATCTAGTACATTTAGCAATAATGAATTTACTATTCCCAATTACGCTAGCGCAAACTATAAATCTGTTTCATTAGATGGTGTTTTTGAAAGCAATTCAACTGCTAGTAGTAATAACTACCTGCAATTAATGGCAGATTTATGGTCATCAACTGCGGCAATAACTTCCGTTACTTTTACTGGTGTCACAGGCGACTTCGCCCAATACTCAACATTCTCCCTCTACGGCGTATCCAATGTAAACACCACACCTACCGTTGCTCCTAAAGCAACAGGCGGTGACATTATCCAGACTGACGGTACTTACTGGTATCACGCCTTTATTAACTCAGGTTCATTTGTTCCTGCTACTGGGCTTACTTGTGATTTATTAGTTGTTGCTGGTGGAGGTTCGGGTGGTTGGGGTGCTGGATTAGGTGGCGGTGGTGGTGCAGGTGGACTTCAAGGATTTACTGGACAATCACTTAGCGCAACTGGATACACTTGTACCATTGGCGCTGGTGGCGCACTTGCTACAAATGTTAATCAAGGTAGTCGTGGCGGAAGTGGAACTAACACTACTTTTGGTTCTTTAACTGCATCAACAGGCGGTGGTGGCGGTGGTGGTGGTGCTACAGCATTAGCGCAACAAGCAGGCGCTAGCGGCGGTTCAGGCGGTGGTGGTGCCGAACAAAGCGGTAACAATGGCGCAGGCGGTTCTGGTACATCTGGTCAAGGAAATGCTGGTACTACCGCTCACTCTCCTGGAGTTGGCGCGGGTGGTGGTGCAGGTACTGCTGGTGTAGTTAAATCAGGTTCACTTTCTGATTATGGTGGAACAGGTTCTTCTTCTTATTCTTCTTGGGGTTTAGCAACTAACACAGGTGAATTAGTTTCTAGCACTTACTACTACGCAGGCGGTGGCGGAGGTGGAGGTTATTCAGGTTATGCAACTCCTGGTTTAGGTGGAGCAGGCGGTGGCGGTGCTGGTGGAAACACATCAGGTACGGCTGCACTTGCAAATACTGGCGGTGGCGGTGGAGGTGGAACGCTAAACGTTGGCGGCGCTGGCGGTTCAGGTATAATTATTGTTCGATACACAGTCTAAGGGAGAAAAATGGCACACTTTGCAGAGATAGATTCAAACAACATAGTCACTCGCGTACTTGTCGTAGCAAACGAGCAAGAACATCGCGGGCAAGACTTCCTAGCCAATGACCTTGGCTTAGGCGGAAACTGGATTCAGACCAGTTACAACGCAAACTTTCGTAAGCACTACGCAGGTATTGGCTATTCCTATGACGCATCACTAGATGCCTTCATTCCGCCAAAATGCCACGATAGCGCAACACTCAATACCGAAACTTGCCTATGGGATTGCCCTGATGCAAGTCACGTCATCATCATCCAAGGAGAAGAGAATGTCTGATACACCAAAGAAACTTGTGGTTGATGTCGCAAAAGGCACACACGAGTACATTGACCTAACCCCTGCCGAGATTGCAGAGCGCGACCAGATGGCAGCACAGGCAGAGGCAGAGCGCCTAGAGCGCGAAGCGGCAGAAGCGGCTAAGGCAGATGCAAAACTTCGTGCGCAAGCCAAACTTCAAGCACTTGGTTTAACTGGCGAAGAGATTATTGCTTTAGGCTAACTAACCCACAGCATTCCAACATCGGCAGTTGGTCTAAGCCCCGATAATTTCCATTTATCTTCAACCCACTCTTGGCTCGCCCAAGATAACCAAGCAGTAAAATCAAATTTATCTAAAGCAAACCACATTTCAGGTTGCTGACAATGATGCTCAATAAATTGCGGGGCTACTTTTGTATAGCCGCCGTGATGTAGGTACTCAAGTTGTAGTTGGTGATCGGCAATAGTGGCTAAAGTCCACTCAAAGGCAATCGTTCCCATTTTGCGCGATAAACCCTTAAACACAGACCACTCAGCACCTTCTACATCTATTTTTATCAGATCAGGTTCGCCGTAGCGTAAGGCAAGTGAGTCCAAAGTAATAGTAGTTGCGCCAATAGTCCTAAATGGCTTGCCAGCGTAAGGCATAGTTTCTTTTGTAAGCCAATCTTGATTGAGGCTTGATAGCCCATCTTCATCGGCTTCGTAGAATTCAACCCATTCATCATTGCTACCGCTTACAGCAAACTTTAATGGCGTAACGCGTGAATTGTAAATAAAGTTTTCAATCAATTTAGCAAAAACTCTAGGGGCAGGTTCAAGGGCAATTACTTCGTAGCCTTTAGCAAGCGCGGCAGTAGTCCAATCGCCTCGGTTAGCGCCTATGTCAAATGCCAACATCAATTTTTTCCAAATTAGAACGGACAACGCTGGCGTAAGTTGGATGTAAATCCTGACTGGCAAGAGATCGCAAAATAGATAAAGATTCTTCTTGGCGACCTATCCACCAAGCAGATACGCCCATTTGAAAGCGTAAGCAATAAGAGCCGTAATAGCCCACATCAGCAGGTAATGGGTCACTACCAAATGACCATCCATAACCTATTGAAGCAAAAGTGTAACATTCTTGCCAATTACCAACTCGTTCGTGATACTGAGATAAAAGTAAATACGCTTCAGGTCGGCAATCATCATAGGCAAGTGCTTGCAGCAAGCAATTAGTTACGCTGTATTCCCTACCCTTTTGATCGTCAAAACATTGAGCCATTTTTAATAAAGAAGCATACACTTTAGGATTATTCTCACCACCGTATTCAGCGCAACGCAAATAAAAAGATACGGCTGATGCGGTTTGATTTAATTGTAAGTATTCTTGCGCCACATCAAAGTTTAAGTCCGAATTAAAGGGTTGATGTGATAATCTTACGATTAGACTAGCAAGACTCATAATTAAGTGCCTCCAAAATTAAATCTTCAACTACAAGATTAGGTACTCGTAAGATAAAAGCAGCGTTATCTTGAAAGCCAAATGTAAGCAACAAATCTTCACCTAATTTAGCAGCGCCAACGCAGAATTCAACGCGAGCATCAAGAAACGAAAATGGCTCAGACATACCAGCAAGATTAAATGCTTCATCCCAAATGATTAAACGATGGCGATAAACAGCATCTTTTTGGTTGAGATAATTCATAAATAAATTTACTTCATGGGTGATAGCAATAAACATACTGCCCCAACGCAAAACCTGAGAACCACCGCGTTGATCTGCTGGTGGTGCGATTGTCTGCCGAATGTAAAGTTGCTCACAAGTTTTATTTAATGGGTCTGCATAAACTACTTCGGTAGGCATTGACCATTTAACAAATTGATGCGGTCTTTCAAGAATCGGCATCCAATTCTTTTCGCAATAAGATGTATTTGGTGTAGGAGCAGGAATACGGGTTCGATGGATTTCGCTAACTTTCCAATTAGTTTTATCTATCTCAATTTGCGAATACTCCATGCGACCTACGCCATTATCGGTAGTATCTCGCCTGACACCAACAAGGTAATAATCGTCATGCCATTGGACAAGGCGAGCATCTTCTAGCCCCACAAACTCCCAAATGGGTTCGTGCAAGGTAAGCATTTCAACTAAAGCGTGATCGGTCATTTCCAAATTATTATTAAGTCGGCAAAGGTAATTAGTAGTAATTAATCGCTGATCTTTTTCAGGATGTAAATACGATAGTGGCCCAAACCGCGAAGGATAAAGTTGTTGATTTTCTGCGTGGTATAAGGTGTAATTCACATGGCGTAGGTTTACTAAAATTTCCCCATCGTTATCAATGAATACAGATGGATTCATCAAGCCTGTGCCTGATGTAAGCCCATTAGAAATAACAAGTGGGGCTAATTTGCCCCCGTAAGATACAGCCTTCTCAACTAAGTTCACACTCAATGCTATAACACATAAGGAGATAACATGGGCTTGCTAGACCGCTTTGCTAAGCGCGTGGCAGATGAAATCACCAAAGCCCCAAGACTTCCTGCTGGTGCTAACACTATGACTGAAGCAGAAATGCGTTCACGCGGTGGTATTGCTCAAACTCAGTATGGTTTTGGCACAAGCACACCTTTGAATCGCGATCCAGTTTTAGCCAATGTACCTTTTGCACCAGGCTTACCTCTTATACCTGGCGCGCTTAACCCATTAACAGATCGTGGTCGCCCTGATCCACGCCGTTTTGAATTCTTAGTAGCGCAAAACATAAATGTTTCTGAAAATCGTCTTGTACCATTTAAGACATTACGAGCAGCCGCAGATCAAATTGACATTTTGCGCCGTTGTATTGAAGTGCGCAAGGCAAAAATTTCAGGTTTGGAATGGGATGTTGTAATTAGCGATGCAGCCAGCGAACGCATTATTGCAGGTTCGGGTGGCAATCACATCCGCGCTATGGCTGATGCCCGCGAAAAGTATTCATCTGAAATCGCCCGCCTTCGTAAATTTTGGGAAACTCCTGATCCTGCTAACGGTTTAGCCTTTGTAGATTGGCTTGGCATGGCATTGGAAGAAATTGATGTATTAGATGCGTGGTCTATTTGGCCGCAATCTACTGTAGGCGGCGACATTCGTGGTTTACAAATTCTTGATGGCGCAACTATCAAACCACTTTTAGATGATCGCGGTATGCGCCCTGATCCTTCAGTTGGCCCTGCTTATCAACAAATTTTATACGGTTTTCCTCGTAGCGAATTTAATGCAACTATTGATGAAGAAGCAGCCGATGGACAGTTCAGCGCAGATGAACTTGCTTACTTTGTACGCAATCGCCGTGCCAATAGTGTTTATGGGTATTCCCCTGTAGAGCGCGCTTTGCCTTTGGCAGACATTTATTTGCGCCGCCAACAATGGCTTCGCGCAGAATTTACCGATGGCGTAATGCCTAAAACTTTCCTTGAATTGCCTGAATCTGCAAATCTTACACCCGATCAGATTCGCGCTTATGAGGACATTTTTAACGATTCACTTGCTGGTCAAACAGAACAACGCAATCGTATGCGCTTTATGCTTCCTGGTGGTAAATTGCAATTTGAACCAGGTTATTCAGAAAAATTTAGCGACCGTTTAGATGATTACCTAATAACTTCTATTACTGGTCATTTTGGCGTATTGCCTACTGAAATTGGTTTTAGTGCCAAATCAGGTTTAGGCGGTTCAGGTCATCAAGCAGGAGAACAAGAAGCCGCAGAACAAATTGGCATTGTGCCTACTGCCCGTTGGGTTTCGACAATGATTAGTGCGCTTTCTTATCGTTGGCTTGGTATGCCACGCGAACTTGAATTTCGTTTAGCACCTAGCGAACGCCTTAACACCGAAGAAGCCGCTAAACGCGATGACATTCGCAAAAGAAGTGCTGGTATTACAGTTAATGAAAGCCGCGCTGAATCAGGGTTGCCTTTACTGGATTCACCTGAAGCCGACACTCCATTTCTTGTTGCAGGTAACGCTGTTTATTTATTTACACCTGAAGGCATGGTTGCCGCAGGTACTTCATTAAACAACGAGGGCGCACCTGTAGAAACACCTGTTGAGCCAACAAATGCGCAAGAGGAAGTAAAAAAATTCATTCGTTGGGTGCGCAAGGGTAATTCTAGTCGCGCATTTAACTTTGAAACCCTAGACCCAACTTACGCCGAGGTTCTAAATAAATTCGTTGAAGCGAAAGATTTAGATGGCGCTCGTTGGTATGCTGAACGCTATTTAGGGTTGTAGTTATGCGTTGGCCAGCACACGGCACAGCAACTAGACTTGCTGCAAAACACGCAACTAAAATCAGGAAGGCGTTTAAGTCTGCTCTGGATGGTGAGGAAATTGCTGCTTCATTTGCGCAAACTCACCCCGCAGGTGGCTCAGTTTCGCCTTCGTTGGCTAGAGATTGGGCGCAGATTCACATCAACGCTGCTAAAAAGCCGCTAATTGAGGCACTAACCCCGCTATACGCTGATGGGTATGTGTTAGGTGAAACTGCTGCAACTTATGTGTATGCACACCTGATCGGTTTCAAGAAATCGCCTACTGCGCAACAAATGGCTCGCGCTTCGGTGATTGATTGGCAAACATGGACACCTGGTAATAAGGCTGCTGCTGCTTTGCTTAGTCCTAAAAATGGATTGCAAAGTTTGTTAGATAACCGTGCAATTACCATAGATGGAATTATCAATACAAAACTAGATCGTATTGGCACAATTTTATCCCAAGCCCTAGAAGTCGGTGTCGCACCTAATCAAGTAGCAATTTTAGTAGATCAAGTTATAGATGATCCTGAACGCGCCATGATTATTGCCCAAACCGAAATGAGTCGCGCGGTATCTGTAGCCTCACGCGAGTTATACCAAGATTCTAATGTTGAGCAGGTTGAATGGCTTGTTGCAGAAGGTTGCGATGATTGCCAAGAAAATGCCGATGCTTCCCCTATTGGTATTGATGAAGAATTTCCTTCAGGAGATACCGAACCGCCAGCACATCCCAATTGTATGTGTTCGCTTGCTCCTTACATTGTTGTAGATAACTCAGGCGAAGGTTATGCAGATGATGTTGAATTAGCGGTGCGCCCTGATTTAACTAAATTTGTGCCTAGCAAATCAGAAGTAAAACGCGCACTATCACGGTTAAAGATTTTGCCTAATCCACCCCATGTTGATGAAAACATTAATCCTGACAAATTGGTGGAAGTACCTTGGCAAAGCGTAGAACCAATTACAGTTGATCCTAACATTTGGGATAAGGCAGAACTGGCGTTAGTTAATTTTCCCGATCTTACCGCTACTGATAAATGGCTACGCCGCAAGAAATTAAAAGTACACATTGAAGCGATGGGTCAAGCAGTAACCTCTTATCGCGCATTTGGTTTAGTTGTTCAACGCGGAGAACAGCAAATCATTATTGACGGTCATCATCGCTTAACGGCTATGTGGCTATTAGGTATGGAACAAGCCCCTGTTTGGCTCGCAAAAGAATAACTAAGGAGAAATAAATGGCACTCGTACATCTCAATTCCACAGCAGGTACAACACCTACTCTTATTTGCCAAATTGCGGCAGGAATTCAAAGAGGCGTAGCCGTACAAATTCAAAACGGTGATTCTGCTTCTATTTGGATTGGCGATAGTAGTATTACTACTTCGGGCGCTACTAAAGGTCACTTAATTACAGCCGCCGCCTCTTTTCAGTTGTGGCTCAACCCTGGCGATAAAGTTTATGGAATTTCATCTGCTGGTACTGCTGCTGGTGCAGTTGTTATCACTTACTCAGGCGTATAAGGAGAAATAATGACAATGGATTTTGCTAATGCGTATGCCGCAATTATTAAACAAGAAAAACAAGAAGATGGTTCATTACTTGTTTATGGTAAGGCAACAGATGATTCAATAGACATGGATCAGCAAATTTGCGATCCAACATGGTTAGATCGCGCTATGCCTGAATGGTTTAAATCAGGTGGCAACATCCGCGAACAACATTCAAACATTGCAGCAGGGGTAGCAAAAGAGTATGAAGCAAAAACCGATGGTCATTACATTTCGGCTCTTGTGGTTGATCCTGTGTCTGTCAAAAAAGTCGAAGCGGGAGTCCTTAAAGGTTTCTCAATCGGTATCAAAGCCCCAAGAGTTGTACGCGACACAAAAGCGGTTAATGGTCGCATCATTGATGGGCAAATTATTGAAGTATCGTTAGTAGATCGCCCTGCCAACCCAAATGCCAAATTGATTATGGCTAAAAGTGTTGAAGGCGAAACAAGTTTGGTTCAAGTAGAAGAATTACATGAATACAAAGCACCACTTCCTAGTGAATTGATAAAAGAATCTACTAATTACGAGGACATTAACACAGGTGGCGAAGGTTCAGAACCCGCCGACAAAGAACTTTACAGTCGTGTAAAGGCAGAGGCTAAAAAGAAATTTGATGTTTACCCATCAGCCGTTGCAAATGCTTGGGTTGTGCGCGAATACAAAAAGCGTGGTGGTAAGTATCGGAAAGAAACTAAAAAAACTACAGATGCCCAGAAAGGGTCAAAGATGGAAACAATTAAGCAAATTACGGAATTGGCTAAGTCATTGACCCCTGACTCCGTAAAATTTAACAAAGAAGCATTTGACAAGGCTCGTACCGCCCTTGCCGAATTGATTGTTGTTGAAGCAAACGAAATGGCAAATTCAGGTTCTAACGAAAAAGATTCCATTGAAGAATTATTAGATGCTGTTAAACATTTATTCCATTGGTACGAAGGCGAAATCTCTGAAGGAGAGGTACAAACACCTATGAACGCTGAAGTCATGGAACTTGGCGCAGATGCAGAAACCATTAAAAGCGATGAATGCGATTGCGAATGCGATGCTTGCAAGAATTACAAAGGTTGCGATTCCAAAATGTGCAAATGCGGCGCTATGATGGCTGCTAAGTCTGTAGATAAGTGCCTTGAATGCGGTTGCCACAAGCCAGTCGAAGATCATGGTCGCGCAGATGTATCAACTGCCGAAATTGTGTCACCTGACCAAACACCTAAGTCTGCTGAAGCAGATGAGCCTGTTGCCGAAGAAGCAACAATTGAAGTTGTAGCAGAAGCGCCAGCCGAAGTTGCAACAGAAGAAATTTCTGAGGTTGATTCCTCAGATGCCCCATCTATCGAGGATGTGGTTGAAAAAGCCGTAAAAAGTGCTATGGAATCGGTAAAAGCAGAGATTGATGCTCTACGCGCAGAAAAAGAGTCTGCTGTAGAAAAGTCAGTAAACCTTGAAACCGAACTAGCAACGGCATTGTCTAAGTCAGTTGCAGGTGGGCCAAAGCGCACCTCTATTAACTCAGGCGCACAATCAAATGAATACTTGGTAAAAGCCGCAACCTACAAGGCTAAGGCTGATGCCACAACCGATCCCGTTCTTGCTAAAGGTTATCGCGCGCTTCACGCAGAGTTTTCTGCTAAAGCAGGATTGCCTGTAAATACCGAGAACGAATAGCACTTAATCGAAAGGAATAACCTTTATGGCACAAATGCCAAAGGCTGCTGACCTTTTCGGTGATGTAAAGCCAAAGAAAGCCGCAGAACTCCAAGAGGAATACCTTGGCGAACTGAACAAGGCACTTTCAAACGCATCATCCGTTCCAGGACAAGCACCAACACAAGATCCATCTGCACAGATTGAAGCCCTTGTTGCAAACAAGTCACTTTCACCTGATGCAGTAGGCGCGCTCAACGCAGCACTTGCAGCACAGCGCACCGCAACAGCAGACATTGTTAAGGACATCTCCCTAACAAGCCCGCTTTCAACATCCTTCGCAGCCTTCGACCTTGAAGCCCCTGCAAAGTTGCTCACACCTCGCCCAACACCACTTCGTAACAAAATTGTTCGTAAGCGCGGCGTTGGTACTTCACACCGTGTAAAGCGTATTACTGGTTACACAGGTACAGGTACAGGTGGACAAGGCAACATTTGGCCAGGAATCACCGAAACAACAACAACTGCATTTGGTTCCATCAACTTTGAACGCGGCCCTAAGATTTCTTACACCGCCGATGATTTGGTGCTTCCTTACAACAGTTACTCGCTATCTGATAGCGTTTCATTTGATGCTAACTTCTCAGGTCTTGGATACCAAGATTTGCGTCAGTTGTCATCAACAAGCACTCTTTACGCAACTATGTTGATGGAAGAGCGCATGATGCTTATGTCACGCGGTACTGCTTCAGGTTACTCAGGCGCACTTGCTGCTCCTACAGTAACTTTGACAACTCGCGCGGCTGCAGCAGGTGAAACTGCTCTTGCTGCAACAACTTACTATGTCTATGCAACTTCTGATGCTGGTTCATTTGGTGAGTCTGTTCTTTCTACAGTTCAATCACAGGCTGTTTCTAGCGGTGGCGTTCTTGTACTTACAGTAAACAATGTTGCTGGTGCAATCGGTACTAAAGTTTATGTTGGTACAACAACTGGTGCTGCTAACGCTCACCTTTTGGGTCGTATCTCATCACTTTCAGGTGTAGTTCAAGGCGCGGCTTCAACAGTTACAACTGGTGATAACCTCGTTTACAACACAACTGGTACACTTGCTTCAACAATTTCAGCAGATACTTCTGCTTATGCAACAGGTTACGATGGAATCCTTGCAACTGTCTTGGGTGCAAACTCAGGTGCAATCAACGAAGTGAACGCAACTTTCTCAACTGCTAATCCAGGTGCGGAATTCCAAAGTGTATTCGCTACCCTTTACGATGCAGTTAAGGGCGATCCTGACGAAGTATTGCTTAACGGTGGAGATCGTAAGCAACTCTCAGATGCAATCAAAAACGGTTCAACCGCTAACTACCGTATCAATCTTTCACAGACCGATACTGGTGACTATGTTGGTGGCGCTGTAATTGGTGCGCTTCACAATGAGATCACAGGCAAAATGGTGGACTTAACTGTTCACCCTTGGCTACCACAAGGCGTTGCTCCAGTTCTTTCCTACACACTCCCAATCCCTGATACTGAGGTATCTGATGTTTGGGCAAATGTGATGGTTCAAGATTACATGGGTATCCAATGGCCAGTAACTCAGTTTGCTTATGAGTTCAGCACATACTTCCGTGGAACTTTCTTCTGCTACGCACCTGCTTGGAATGGTGTCGTATCAGGTATTAAGTCTGCCTAAGTAAATTTACACTCCTGAGCATGAGTCAAAACTGCTCACTTATTAAATAGGGGGTTGGCGTGGGAAAAATGATTGGCCCAAAGGGTATGCGCGAGTTATCCGTAACTACATCTCGCGGTGAAAAAGTTTTAAAGGCTGGCAAGGATGGGATGTTTGAAATTAATAACCCTAAATTGCGCAAAAAGTTAAAAGAAGAAGGCTTGGGTGAGGCGAGTTTAGGCGGTGTAACAACTGCCGCAGGATACCCATGCAAGAAGTGTGGGTTTGGATCGTTTTTCAAACAATGCTCAAAGTGCGGAGAAATAAATGGCTAATGCTTACACAGGTACAACTCATCAGTTCTCCACTCCCTATTTGACCCTTGATGAGTTTAAGAATGCGCCCACAGCAATTGACATTGATAACCTTGTGTTTAATTCCCAAGACCCCGATGTTCAAGATGCTGAATTAAACAATGTTATTGCGCGCGCTTCCTCATGGATTGACACATACTGCAACCAAGTTTTAGCGGCTACAACAGAACAAGAGCAACAACGCACACGCATTAGCGCAGATGGCACTATTCGCCTACACCCACGCTACAACCCCGTTATTGCCCTCACAGCCTTCCAGTATGGCAATCCTTCCACCGACCTACAGACAATTCCTGATTGTTCTCAGGCATGGATTGAAGATCAAGTAATTATTGTTCCTTACGCAAATCTTTCTTTAACTTATTCATCGCAAGGCGCACTTCAATTTGGTTTTCCAACCAGCCCACGCGTTGAAACTTACATTCGCTACACCTACATCGCAGGATACGCCAACACAACTATTGCAACTGCCACAGCAACACAATCAACTCTTACTGTAACAAATGGCACAGGCATTGTTGCTGGTCAAATGATGAAAATCTACGATGGCATGAGTAGCGAAAATGTTACAGTTGCTTCAACTTATACTTTTGGTTCAACTACCGTGCCGCTTGTATCACCTCTTGGGTATAGCCACGCATCAGGTATTTCTATTTCAGCATTGCCTCCTGCTATTAAAGAAGCAGCCATTTTAGTTACTACTGCTTTTCTTAAAGTTCGTGGTGATTCATCTATGACTATGGCTATTTCAAGCCGCGCGGGTTCATCGCTCCCAGGAGCAGACAAACTCGGTGAGGAGATTGCGTTAGCAAAAGAATTGCTAATGCCTTATAGAAGGGTACGGTAATGGCTGTAGGTCGCGTACAAGTCCGTTCTACTCTTTACAATTTTATTTCGCCACCGCAAGTTGATGGCATCAATCAAGTATTTACCTCATTTCCTAAGCGTATCAATTTTGAAGTGAATGCTTTGCCTAGTCAAATCAATCGTTGCGCAGCCGTAATTTTTATTGAGAGCGAGCGCGAACAGCGTATTGCAGTAGGCGGTGCAACTAATGGTTGGAAGCGTATTGACTACACGGTAGCCATCCAACTTTTTCATCATTCTATGGAACGCAACGCCGAAGATTCTATGGATGATTTTGATAAAACTGTAGATAGTTTAAAAAACCGCCTTCGATCCGATCACCGCTTTGGCGATAATTCAGGAACGCTGGTATGGCAAGGCGCAGAACCTTTAATAGATGTTTCGTATGGTGAACCAATGTCACAAAATGGCAATTCAACAGAAACTTGGGCTACCTTGCGATTCGATGTAACCCAAATGATTCAAGCATAAGGAGAAACACATGGCTTCATTTACCTACACAGGTGAAGATGAGCGCAGTTTTCCTACTATCTCAACGACAGTAGAACCAGGGGATAAATTTGATGCGCCTGATGATTTTAGCGCACCCGATGTTTCTCCATCCAAATCCACCAAGGCAACACCAGCCCCAACAGTAGGAGAGTGAATAAATGACCGTACAAAATACCCACCGAAGTTATTTGGGGATTGCTAAAGAAGCCACTAAGGGAACAGCAGTTACCCCAACAGATTTTATCCCAGTTACAGCCTCTAAAATTAAGCCAGTTGATTTAATTGGCGAATTATACGATGAGGGTTTGCGCGGTTCTCTTGTTAAAAACTATGCGTACATTCAAGGTCGCACTCATTCCACTTTTGATTTTGGTGGCCCTGTATTTGCAGATACTTTTGGTTATGCTTTAGGCGGTTTGCTTGGCGATGTAGCCACAACAGGCTCAACAGCCCCATACACCCACACTATTAGCATTAAGAACGCTACAGCCACAGGTTCAGATGCTCAACCTACTGCTTTCACGCTAACTGATTATTATGCAGCCAATGTGCGCGCATACGCAGGTATCCAAATCCACGAATTATCTTTGAAATTTACGGCTGACGGATTACTTGATTACGATGCTAAAGGAACTGGTTTTGCTTCTGCTACAGCATCAACTCCAACCCCATCATTTTCAACTGTATTGCCTACACCAACTTGGGTTGCTACTGTATCTATCGGCGGCTCATCTATCTCAAACTCTGTAGAAGGCAATTTGGACATGATGCGCCCAGTAACTCCTATCTTTGGTATTTCTAATACTAAAGCGCCTTATTCAATTTTCTTAGGCGCGCTAGAAACTAAAGGCAAAATTCGCTTTGTTATGGAAGCAGATACTGAACTTACTCGATTCCTTACAAATACACAGCCAGCAATTACCTTTAACTGGTCACAAGGAACAGGTGCAAGCGCCACTCAAATTCAATTTACTACTACAAAAGGTGCTTATGTAGCGAGCATGATTGATCGCTCTAAGGACTTTGTAGAAATTGATATTGACCTCAATGCGCAAGGTAACACCACAGATGCAGGTGCTAGTGCAGGATACTCAAACATTAAATGGGTATTACAAAATGCTAAGGCTTCAGGTACTTATCAGTAACCTGAGATAATGTTGGGTGGGGGATGTGCCGCCTTCCCACTCCCCCACCTAACCCAAACAAACGAAGGCAGTTGGAAGGAAATTATGTCTAAAACAATTACATTACCTATTAGCAAAGCGCAGGTAACTTTGCGCGATCCTAAAACTCTCAAAGTAAAAGATCGCCGTAAAGTATTTGAAGCCGCTAGTGGGCAAGAAGGTTTAATGCAAAGCCTAACTATGGTTGATGGGCTTATTGCTATTTTAGTTGAGTCATGGACACTTGATCTTATTATTCCATCGGTAATGATTTCTTCTCTAGGCGAGATGGAATTGGCTGATTACGATCTTTTGGCTAAAGAAGCCCAAGATGTTCAGGTTATTTTATTTCCTGATTTTACGCAAGACTTAGGCGCTGATAGCCCTTTAGACAAATCTCTCGGCTAAAAAGTTTATTAACAGGCACAGAGAGAAGCCCCGATTTTAATTATCCTGACGAGCAATTTTATTATTATCAAATCGCTAAAGAATTTGGTTGGACTCCATTAGAAGTAGATGAACAACCTGCGATTTTAATAGATTGGCTTGTATCCATCAGTTCTATGGTCAGAGAGATAAATAATGAGCAATAACATTTGGCAAGTCAAAGCCGCAGTTACTAAGGCTATGGACAAGTTAGATGCTGGCGCTCGCATGGCGCGCGATGAAATGATGACTCGCCTTATTCAGTTAGCCCAAGAAGAAATTAAAGGCGATCGCAAGAATTCTCCTTATCCTGCAACATCAGGGCAACCGCCTATGAATGTGACGGGTAATTTGCGCCGATCTATTCGTGGCGAGAAATTTAGATCGGGTTTTGCTACTTATTATGCGCTAGTTGGGCCAACTATTGTTTATGGTCGAAGCGTTGAAATGGGTAGTCCGTATAACCCTCCAAACTGGCAAAGCGGACAAAAATTTCCATACATGAAGCCAGCATTTGATAAATACCGCCGTGAGCATTACGCAATTATGCGTAAACACCTAAGTCTGAGAGGATAAACAATGGAGTTCTTTCCACCAGTTGTCTTTGAAGTAAAGGCTAAGGCTAATGAGGCTATTGCTGCTTTTGGAGAAATCAATAGAGAATTAGCAGTTATGGAAAAAAATGGTTTAGTTGCTACTGCTGCTATTGGTCGTTTAGAGCGCACTATGAAAATTGCTCGTGCTGCTGCTATTGGTCTTGGCGGCGCTTTTGCCGTATTAGCAGTAACCAGCCTTGAAGCAGTAAGCAAATTGCAAACATCTCAGGCTAAATTAGAAACTGCTGTAAGTAATACAGGTGTAAGTTTTAACGCAGCAAAACCTATTATTGATGAACACGCTGAGTCAATGAAAAAACTTGGCTTTACTTATGATGAAACTTACACAGCCTTAGCCACAATGACGGCTGCTTCAGGTAGTCCTAAAATGGCATTAGACACTCTTAGTGTTGCGGCAGACTTGGCTCGATTTAAACAAATTTCACTAGCCGATGCAGGGCGATTACTTGCTCGTGCCTCTATTGGTCAGGCTAGAGGTCTTGGCGATTTAGGCATTGCTATTGGCAAAACTATTCCTAAAGGCGCATCTTTAGCGCAAATTCTTAAAGCCGTTGAAGATCGCGCGGGCGGGGCTGCTCAAAAATTTGGTGACACCCTTCCTGGTAAATTGCGTATTTTGCAAGCAAGTTTTGAAGAGTTGCAAGTCAAATTAGGCACAGCACTTTTGCCTTACGCTATAAAATTTACCGATTGGGTGACAGGTACAGCGTTGCCAGCATTACAAAAGTTTGGCAAATGGTTTAGCGATAACAAAACTACTATTACCAATTTTGGCGCTGCTTTACTTGGTTTATACGCTGGCGGCAAAATTGCGGCGGGTATTGAAGCACTTGCGGCTGCTTTTGTTGTTTTGCGTGATGCCGCTATTGGCGCTGCAATTGCTGAGGCTTTTGCTACAGGCGGGGTAAACATTGGTCTAGGTTTAACTGCTGTTGCCGCAGTTGTTGGTACTGGAGTAGCAACCAAGATGTTGCACGATGTATTAAGTAAAAAAACTTATACTCCTAGCACATTACCGTCACAAGACCCAACCGCGTATTCTGCGGCAACTCCTAATTTAACAGGTAAGCCAGTCAAATTATTACCTAAACCAGCATCTACATCACATACAACGGTAATACAAAATACAACTGTGTATGCTTCTGACACTAACGACATTTACAAGCATTTATCCAAGTCTGCTAAAAACGGCGTACCAGTAGGGGCTAAACGATGACTCTTAGCAATTATCAAATGTCTTTTAACGGTTTGACTATTGGTGCTGGCACTAATTATGTGGTAACTAACATAGACGGATTAGGCGGTACTTCGCCTTTGCGTATTCAAGATGAAAATCGTGGATACATTGACGGTTCGTATTCAGGTCGTGATTTTTATGATGAGCGTACCGTTACTCTTAGTATGTTAGTGCTTGGCGATAATTCCAATACAGCGCAGTATTATTACAAAAACTTGCAATCATACTTTGCTCCGCAAGTGCTTGGCTATTATGTTGATCCCACAGGTGCGACACCTGCTAGTAGTCAATTACAACTTTTTCAATACCAACTTACAGCCGATACAGGCACTAAGCGTATGTATGGTCGCTCGCGTGGTTTTACAACTCCTATAAATCCTGAGTTTACTTACGGCTACATTGATACCCAAGTGCAATTATCTTTTCCTGACCCACGCTATTACGATGATGCGGGTACAACTAAAACAGGTACTTCTTTTACTGTGTCAAATTTAGGTTGGGCTACTTCTGCCCCTGTTATTACTATTGCTTCAACAACTGCTACAAGCGGTTCTATCACCGATGGCACAATAACTATGTATTTTGCTAATCTTGCTACTGGACATTCTTTGGTAGTGGATTTGTTGCAACGAGTCATTTATTACGACACGATTCCTACACGCAATCTTATGACGGCTTCATCTAATGGTTGGTTATCCATTCCTGCTAATACTTCTTCGGCAACATGGACTAGCACCGTTGGCTCAATGTCGGTTACTTACCGAAATGCGTATGTGTAATGGCTACGGCGGAATTTCGCTATGTCACAACAAGCGTGTATCAATCGGGTGGGTCTGCTAACCCCATTATCGCTGAACTGCCTTTTACTAGCGTAAATTTTACACAACAACTTAATTCAATAGGTACATTTCAAGGCGAAGTTTTGCTTTCAGGTTTGAATTCTGCAAATCTCAATGTTTACAACGGCACGATTCCCAGCAAAACGATTTTATGGGTTCTTTATTCTGATCCGCAAACTTTAGCAACTATTCCTGTTTGGTCAGGAGTTATTTGGAACCGCGAGTATGATTCAGAAAACCAAAGATTGCACATTACGGCTCAGGAAATGCTTAGCCTTTATCAACGCCGCCGCATCAGCGATACTAAAACTTACACATCCAAAGATCCAACTTACATTGCTAAAGATTTAATGCAATACACCGAAGCCAAATCTTACGGCAAAACAGGTCTAACTTATGCGACTCTTCCAAGTAGCGGTTATTCAACTAACAGAACTTACAACAATTTTGAATTCAAATCTGTGTATCAGGCTGTTAAAGATTTAGCACAGAGTTATTTTGATTTTGCTATTAAACCTTACAATACAGGTGGGGTTTTAACTAATCAATTTGTTATTGGCATTCCATTAGGTACAGTTTACACAACTACATCACCTATTGCTTCGGTCTTTCAATTTCCTGGCAATCTTATTTCTTACAAGTTTCCTGAAGATGGTAATACTGCTGCAAATAAACTTTATGGACTCGGTTACGGTGCTAATGGCACAAAACTTGCTGCTACTGCTGTTGATTCATCAAAATACACAGATGGATTTCCATTATTAGAAGATGTTGCTAATTACATTGACATAGCCGATTTGAATTTACTTAAAGCAACAACACTTGGACAATTAAACGCTATTTCTTATCCACCGACAACTATTGAAATTGTCGTGCCACCTTATGTTGATCCTTATTATCCGCAATACAACATTGGTGATGAAGTTCGTTTAGACATAGTTGATGATTATTTTCCATCAGGTTTAAGTATTGTTTTGCGCATTGTTGCTATCAGCGTAAGCCCTGGCGAGAATGGGCCAAGTCGCGTTAGTCTTACCCTTACACGGCAATTAGCCGCAGGTTCGGTTAGTTAGGAGAAGTCATGGCATTTGTTAATCTTCCACCTAATTTGCAAGACATTTTTAATGGCATTGGCGATCGTATTGCAAAATTAGAAAGTGGGCCAAATTCTGCTGCTTATACAGCCGATACTGCCTCAACTCAAGCGACTACAGCATCAAGTCAAGCAACGACAGCACTCGCAACTGCTAATACTGCGCTTGCGAATGCGGCTACTGCTTATAGCGCCGCAGTTAATTCGTTACAGCCAAATGCGTACACTATTACAAATAGTACGCAACAAATTACCGCAATCAATACTAACGGCATAACAGTTTATTCAGGTAGTTCAGCAACTTCAGGTGCTCGCGTAATCATGAACTCGGCTGGTATTGCTGGTTACAATTCAGGCGGTAGCCCAACATTTTCTGTTCTTTCATCAACAGGCGATGCTACCTTTTCAGGAACAATAACAGGCGCAAACATTGTTTCAACCACTATGAACATTGGTGGCAACGCAATTATTGATGCTAGTGGTTATCTTACAGCCACAGGCGCAACAGTCACAGGTACAGTTACAACATCAAACATAACTGCTACAGGTGGAACTATTGGCGGTTTCAGTATTACAAGTTCATACATAGGTAACCCAAGTACCAGTTATGGTATGAACTCATCTACTGGTTATGCTACTTTTTCCATTCTTGGAACTTCGGGAATTATCAATACTGGCATTACAACCAGTTCTGGCAATGTTAATGCTAATGCTTATTTGTATAACTCAGGTCATGCTACAACCACTTCAACTGCTAATACTTTTATTAACTCTAGTACAGGTTTAATAGCCCGCGTTACTTCATCGGAACGCTATAAAGTAGCCATAGAACCGCAATCTATTCCGATAAATTCCATACTTGCGTTGGAACCTAAATCTTATGTAGATAAAGCAGCAGCCGAAGAACAAGGAACCACCGATGGCTTGCCTCGTTTGCTTGGACTTATTGCGGAAGATTTAGCGCAAATTCCTGTGCTTAAAGATTTACTGGTTGTTTATGACGACCAAGGGCAACCTGATGCAGTCAATTACGATCGTATTGCTATTGCTCTTATTCCTATTATTCAAGACATGGCAAAAGAAATTCAACAATTAAAAGCCCAACTCAATCCATAACCGAAAGGTGCTGAAATGCTTAATACCGCTAATACAACCGCTAACTTTATTTGGGCGGTTCTTGAATCATTGGTTTTAATTGGCGGTGGACTTAAATTCTTTTTTACTATAAAAATTCGTTTAGATCGTATGGAAAATTACACATACAAGCGTAATGGCGGTTCTTCTATGGCTGATTCATTAGCGCGACTTGAAGATAATTTAGAAAAAAATACAACCATGACTCAAAAAGTTTCACGCGAAGTTGCTAAATTGCAAGGTCGTTTAGACAATCACATTGAGGAGCATCAAAAATAACATGGGTCAGCGCGCAGATTTTGTAACTAAAGCAAGAGCCGAAATTGGCACGGTTGAAGGGCCAAAAGATAATGAAACTAAATACGGCGCTTTTACTAAAAAGAACTTTCTGCCTTGGTGTGGCAGTTTTATTATGTGGTGCGCCAATGAAGTCGGATTTAAGGTTATGCCTGATGTTGTTTATACCCCTGCTGGCGTTGCTAAATTTCAAGGCATGGGCGCATGGAGTAGCGCCGCAAGCGCAAACCCTAAACCTGGCGACATTGTTTTCTTTGATTTTCCTGGTGGCGAAGCGGTAGATCATGTCGGAATCGTAGTTAAAGATAACCTTGATGGTAGTGTGGTAACTGTTGAGGGCAACACAAGCCCCGACTCTAAACCTGCTGGAAGCCAAGCAAACGGTGGAGAGGTATGTATGAAGGTTCGCGCTTACAAAAGCAACAACACACGCAAACTGCCTGTATTCATTATTGGCTTTGGCAGCCCCAAATTCAAAGATTAGGAGAAATAATGTCACCTCAGATTATTGCTATTCTAAAGTCCTATGCTCGCGGCGTTGTTGTCGCTTGCCTTCCACTTATTGCGCTAAATGAGACCAGTCCAAAAGCGTATGTAACTGCCGTTCTTGCTGGTGTAATTGCACCTGCTTTGCGCGCACTTGATAAGAAAGACCCTGCATTTGGCTTAATTGCC
>Ga0136641_1000084_pt1 | contig 37659 bp, 37 predicted proteins | sample EliLak1302023Y_FD_115312 | JGI IMG/M metagenome (GOLD analysis project Ga0136641, IMG submission 115312) | Freshwater microbial communities from Elizabeth Lake, Yosemite National Park, California, USA - 13020-23Y | ecosystem: Environmental > Aquatic > Freshwater > Lake ...
AGCGATTGCCGCGATTAGCCAAGATTCTTCTCTCGCCGGCTCGTACTTGTTTCGATTAATCTCAATTGTTGGCGTTGCATTAATCTGCATGACCATTCCTTACTTGGCGAAGGCTCATGGTATCAATCCGATTTCTGCCGCCTGGATTGGCGTTATGAATCCGCTAGTTCTAATGCATTTCGTTGCTGGTTCTCATAATGACGCCCTGATGGTTGGCTTGGTTTGTGTAGCGATGATGATCGCATTGCGGGGACATTTTGTTGTCGGAGTCATCGTTGCCACGTTGGCACTCGGCATTAAACCAGTTGCCATAGTTTTACTTCCGTTTTTAGCGCTAATAGCTGCCGGCAGTGGGGCCAGCTTTGTTAGACGAGCAAAGTATGCCCTGGTCGCAGGCTTCATCGCGTTATCTACACTTTTCGTTTTCTCTGCAGTTGCAGGAACTGGACCGTTTGGCTGGATTGGCTCACTATCAACACCTGGGACAGTAAAGAGCTGGCTCTCACCCATGACAGCAATCGGAATGCTCTTTGGTCAATTACTTCAACTTCTTGGGTTTGGAAATGTCGTTGACACTTCTACGGAAATTAGTCGCTTGGTTGGTTCCCTACTTTTAGCGATCGCGCTTGTCCTGCTCGTAATTCGACCTGCCGGCAGAAGTGCAACGCGTGGGGTTGCATTGTCATTCGTAGCCCTTGTAGTTCTTGGGCCAGTTGTCCAGCCTTGGTACCTGCTTTGGTCGATCCCGTTATTAGCCGTAACTGGGCTAAGTCATAAGCAGTTGCGGATCATGGTTCTGGCTATCGCGGCGTTTACCGTTCATGGGATCGCTAATTCCAGCGCCACAGCCGACACGTTTTTGGAATTAAGTGACGGAATTGCAATGATCCTGGCCGGCTTAACTCTGGGACTTGCAATGCTTGCCTCTACGGCTGAGCGTTCACTTATTTTGGGTGACAAAACTGAGCAAGAGATGATGCCATCAACCAGTTCCGAAATTGCATCGGCGCGGGAAACCGAGCTTGTGTAGTTTTGCTATCCCTGTGCGAGTTCTGAAATTCCAGGAAACGAACCCACTGTGTCGCAAACCAGCACTACTGCTGATTTGTCCTGGCAGGCAAGATCCAATGAGTCCGCAAGGTCTTGCGCAGCCTGTGGCAAGGCCTTGAGCAAATCCTGCCAGCCAGACCACGCGATACAGAGGCCACCAACTGCGTCTTCTCCTACAACTAATTTCTCAATTAGCTCTTCAATAGTTCGTCCAACGAAATTGGAATTAGAAGTTTGAATAGCTACAACATCAACGAAATCTTGAGTTGATTTAACGTGGGAAGTATCAAGCCAAAGTCCATCCCAGCCAGCCAAATTAGTTTCACCCTTAAACCCAGACTCGGTGAAATTAACTCTCCAGCGCATCACACCGGACAATCTATGAGCCTTCAACATTGCAGCAAGTAGACCAGGGTTTGGAGCAGCCACATAATTCCTAATCAACACTTCACACAACTTGTGATGTTGTAACACTACGCGTCACAAGTGATTTTTTCGAATTCTGGGCAATCTACGGGTTGATGATTCGAAGCTCTACTTCATTGCATATAGTTGCTTTGTGTCCAAAAGTGATCTTGATGCAGCCAAAATTTTTGAACCCGCGCTGCGCACATCTTATGAACTCTGCCGTCAACTTAATGCCAAGCATGGCAAGACTTATTACCTTGCAACACTTTTGCTCCCACCGGCCAAGCGTCCCTACGTACATGCTCTCTACGGATTCGCGAGATACGCCGATGAGATTGTGGATGATTTGGCTTCAACGTTAACCGAATCTCAGAAAGCCGAACAGCTTAGGATTTGGGGCAATGACTTCTTGGCAAAGTTTGATTCTGGTCAGACTGATGATCCTGTGTGCCTTGCTGTGTTAGATACTGTCAGGCGCTGGAATATTCCACGGGAGCATTTCGAAGCATTTCTCCATTCAATGACCATGGACCTAACTGTTACTGAATATGAGACATTCGAGGATCTGTATGAATACGTTTACGGTTCTGCAGCGGTTATAGGACTTCAGATGGTTCCGATTTTGGAGCCAACTAATCAAGATGCCTACAAATTTGCCACGGAACTTGGGGTCGCATTTCAACTTGCAAACTTCATTCGAGATGTAGGTGAAGATCTCGAACGGGGTCGGGTTTACCTGCCGATTAATGAATTGGCGCAATTTGGCGTATCCAGAGCTGATCTAGAAGCACGTATCGCTACCCCTGAAATAAAGGCAGCCTTAAAATTTCAGATCGAACGGGTTAAGCAGCTTGAAGAATTATCGCGCGCCGGAATCACAATGCTCGGCGCATCAGCGCAACCTTGCATTGAAACCGCCCGGGTTTTGTATTGCGGCATTGTCGATGCGGTTGCAGAAATTGATTACGAAGTGTTTAAAAAGCGAGCCACCGTATCGCTCACTAGAAGATTAACTGTCGCGTTGCCGGCCTACTTCAAAGCGCGCAAACTTTGGAAACAAACTACTTAGTTCTAAGAAACCGTTCGACGCTCGCTCTTGGTGGTCCAGCCTTTGGCTCCCGTTGCACACCGATTCTGCCAAGCCAAACCCAGATAATCAAAGTTAAAACAACTAAGCAGAATCCAAAAAGCAAATCTTCTATCGGAGCAAAAGCCAAGCGTCCATCTCCAATAAATGTAGGTGGCGAACTTTGTGATGTACCGGAACCGATAATTGCATCACCGTCATACTCAACTATTCCAAAACCAGTCAAAATTCCATTTGTGACTAATTGGAAGAAAATTACGATTGCATATGAAACCCAAAAAACCCTTCGCTTGAGGATCTTTGTCCTGAATAAAAAAAGGTCCAAGGCAGTAACAATGAGAACTCCAAAACAGGTTAACTCGGTGTAAGTCATTTAGTATCCTCGTCCCCAGCTTCCCAATTGCGCGCACTTCGCACTGCCTCGAACGACAAGATGGCGCAAATCGGAATCACAATGAAAAATAAAATTTCATCGAGTGGGATCTTGGCGATTAAGGTGACGCCAGTTATAAATCTGGGGTCAAACGTCCAATGCCCTTGTGCAATTGCATAGGCATCCCAAATAGAAAAAACTACAAGAACTGGTGCGACGGTAAGAGTTAATCGAATTATTCTTCGGTACACCTTGGTGCGCAAAAAATACTCAAGCCATGCGGTTCCTAGAAGACACGCCAAAAGCACACTCAGATATGCGAACTTAGACATGAAACTCCCTTTCGGTTATTTCTAAATATACCCAGTCGTGGCGCAAAGACGAGTCTTCACGCCTGCATCTAGAATGATCGAGTGACTAATTTGCCAAACTTAGACCCGTTACTTGGGAAAGTTTTGGATGACCGCTACAGCGTTGATGAGCTAATTGCGCGCGGTGGTATGGCTACCGTTTACCGCGGAACCGATCTTCGACTAGGCAGAACTGTGGCCTTGAAAGTTCTCGGAGGTGTGTTAGTTAATGATCCTGATTTTGTGGAGCGATTCACGCAAGAAGCGAGAGCAACGGCGGCCCTCACACATCCAAATGTGGTAGCGGTTCACGACCAAGGGATCAGTGCCGGCTATCCATTTCTCGTTATGGAATTTGTACAAGGGCGCACAATTCGGGAAGTAATTGCCCAGTCCGGCCCATTTACCAGTGCGCACGCTTTGGAAATTATTAGTTCAGTGCTTGCTGGGTTGAGTGCGGCTCATGACGCTGGATTCGTTCATCGCGACATCAAGCCTGAAAATGTTTTAATAACCAACAGTGGCCACGTAAAAGTGACCGATTTTGGACTAGCTCGAGTAATTAGTGACACCCCCGTGAGTGATTCAACTGGCGCAGTCCTGTTAGGCACCATGGCGTACTTATCCCCCGAGCAAGTTCAGCAACTTGTAGTTGATCAAAGATCAGATGTCTATTCCTGTGGGATCTTGCTGTATGAAATGGTCACTGGCTTAGTTCCATTCACGGGTGCATCACCACTGGACGTCGCATACCAACACGTCAATAGCAGTGTTCCTGCTCCCAGCGCAGTTCAGCCAGATGTTCCACCAGCTATTGATCACTTAGTTCTTGCGGCCACTAGAAAGTCTGCTACCGAGCGTATTCAAAGTGCCCGAGAGTTTCGCGATGCAGTCATTCGAGCTATCTCAGCAGTGCCTCGCGCCGAAGCGCTGACCACGGCACTGTCCTTGCAAAATACTCAAGTAATACCAACTCAAGTGCGAAATGACCTGTTAAATGCTGGAGCTATCGCTAATCCAAAAACGGCAGGTTTAAATGCCAGCGCACCCCAGCCCGAAAAACCTAAAACATCTCGCCGTCGCAAACTAATTACCCTGCTATTAATACTTGCCCTATCGATTGGTGGAGGTGCTTGGTATCAGCTGACTGGCAATTACGAAGTTGTGCCGCCAGTTGCGGCGCTTACCGTGGATCAAGCGTCGGTGATTTTGGCTCCATTGGAACTTGGTGTTGTAGTAACTGAAGAATTCTCCGAAGAAATCGCTTCTGGTGTTGTTATTAGAACGGAACCTGTAATTGGAGAAAAGGCTCGCAAAGGCTCCAAGGTCACGCTGTTCACTTCAAAAGGCCCCGAGAGATACTTGATACCGTCGGACCTAGCGGGTCAAGATCCAAAACGTGCAACATCTGCACTTGAAGCATTGACTCTGGTAGTCATCGGGACTAATGAAGTTTTCGATGAATTAATCCCCGTCGGACAAGTAGTCAGAACTGATCCAATTGGCGGCACTTCAGTCAAGCGAGAGACTCCAGTAACAATTTTGGTTTCCAAAGGGCCGGCCCCAGTAGCTGTGCCACCAATTGTTGGCACACTAATAACGGATGCAACTTCGGTTTTGACAGACCTTGGTCTTACGGCAGAAACAGTTCGACAGGAATTTGATAACAGCGTGGCGGGAACAATTCTCTCGACAGATCCAACGCCAGGAACATCCGTCCCTAAAGGAAAGATAATTAAAGTAGTTCTGAGCAAAGGACCCCCACTTGTCATCGTTCCAAATGTGATTGGCATGGACGTCAATACTGCTACATCAACTCTGCAAGCCGCGGGCTTTCAAGTAAAGGCAGAAAACAAATTAGCCGTAGCCATTTTGAACAAGATTTATTCGCAGAATCCGCCAGCTGGATCCAAGGCACCAAAAGGTTCCGTTATTACCATAGAAATTGTTTAACGAGGGTTAGTTTCGGTCTCGCAACATGTCAGCTACCTGAAACGCTAAGTCCAGGCTTTGAATTCGGTTCAGCCGAGGATCGCACGCAGTTTCATATCTGAAAGGCAGATCCGTTTCGCTTACGCCCCCAATACCGCCTAAACATTCAGTAACATCATCGCCTGTTAGTTCAATGTGAATTCCACCTGGATGAGTTCCGGATACTTTATGCACTTCAAAGAAGCCCCGAACCTCATCAATGACATCATCTAGTAAGCGAGTTTTGTGACCAGAGGCAGCTTCTTTGGTATTGCCATGCATCGGATCACATACCCAAAGGACTGGATGGTCAGTTTTTTGCACCGCTGCCACTAACTTCGGGAGCACTTCCCTGATGTTGCCAGCACCCATCCGAGTGATGAACATAAGTCGGCCAGGAATTTTTTCTGGATTCAACTTTTCTAGTAGTCCTATGATATCAGCTTCCGAAGTCTTTGGGCCGATCTTGACGCCGATTGGATTCTTAATTTTGGACACAAAGTCAATGTGTGCACCGTCAATTTCACGGGTTCTTTCACCCACCCATAAAAAATGTCCAGAAACGTCGTAAAGATTTCCAGTTCTGGAATCAACGCGCGTTAATGGTTTCTCGTAATCCAACAAGAGTGCTTCATGGCTGGCATAGAAATCCGCGCGTTTAAATTCCTCAGGATTAGCGCCACATGCAGTCATGAAAGAAAGTGCGCGATCGATTTCTTCGGCCATTTCTTCGTAGCGCTTTCCAGGCGTGGATTCACTAACGAAGTCTTGGTTCCAAGAATGGACTTGGCGTAGATCGGCGTAGCCACCTTGAGTGAAAGCCCGAACTAAATTCAAGGTCGCCGCGCTTGCATGGTAAGTCTGGACCAATCGCATTGGGTCTGGCTGTCGAGATTCTGGAGTGAACTCAAGGCCATTGACTGCATCACCACGGTATGACGGCAAACTGACTCCATCAACAACTTCGTCGGTGGAACTTCTTGGCTTACCGTATTGTCCGGCAATTCGGCCAATTTTTACCACAGGCATTGAAGCTCCGTAAGTTAACACAATTGCCATTTGAAGAACCGTTTTTAATCTTGCCCGAATTGAATCTGCAGTGTTTGCCACAAATGTCTCGGCACAATCGCCACCCATTAAAACAAAAGCATCACCGTTTGCTGCTGCGGCAAGTTTGGTTTTGAGTTCGTCACACTCGCCGGCAAAAACTAATGGTGGCAGGTTCGCCAAAATTTGCTGAGCCTGCACGAGGCCATCGAAAGATGGCCAGGCTGGTTGTTGGGCGGCGGGCAGATTAGGCCAGGAAATATCACTCACATCCCCTAGATTAGTGGCGTTTATTGCAGTTCACTAAATCTGCAAATCCCTTCGCACAACTGGACCGCGACTAGAATTGTGTTATGGCACTTAAAAAAGTTGCGCTGCTCACCGCGGGTGGCATTGCCCCTTGTTTATCAAGTGCGGTTGGTGCACTTATTGAGGAATACTCCAAAGTTGCTCCTGAGGTAGAAATAATTGCCTATCGAAACGGCTACCGCGGATTGCTACTTGGCGATTCAATCAAGATTACCCCTAGCATTCGCGAACAAGCACATTTACTGCACGCCTTTGGTGGCAGCCCAATTGGAAACTCCCGAGTAAAACTAACCAATATCGAAGATTGCGTGAAACGTGGTTTAGTCCAAGCAGGTCAAGACCCACGACAAGTTGCAGCTGATCAATTGATTGCTGATGGTGTCGATGTACTGCACACGATTGGTGGCGATGACACTAACACTGCAGCTGCTGACCTCGCAGCTTTCTTGGCAGCGAATGGCTACGGGCTTGGTGTAGTTGGATTACCAAAAACGATTGACAATGATGTTTACCCGATTGCGCAATCCCTCGGCGCCTGGACCGCCGCTGACGAGGGTGCGCACCATTTCAGCAACATAGTTTCCGAACACAGCTCCAACCCAAAGATGTTAATTGTGCATGAAGTCATGGGTCGACATTGTGGCTGGCTAACTGCTGCAACGGCAGTCGCTTATCGCAACTTACTTGATCAGATGAGCTGGATTCCAGAACTTGGTGTAACTAGACGCAATCGTGAAGTGCATGCAGTTTATGTTCCAGAATTAGAAATCGACTTAGTTTCCGAGGCCAACCGGTTGAGCACTGTTATGCAAGAAGTAGGTAATGTAAACATATTTCTTTCTGAAGGCGCTGGCGTAGATTCAATCATTGCAGAAATGAAAAGTCGTAATGAAGAAATTCCGTTGGATCCTTTTGGTCATGTAAAAATCGATAAAATTAATCCAGGCGCTTGGTTTGCAGATCGGTTTGCTCCGATGATTGGGGCTGAAAAGGTTTTAGTTCAAAAGAGTGGGTACTACTCACGATCAGCTCCAGCAAATACCAGAGATCAAGCCCTAATAAAAGCATGCGCAGTCGTTGCGGTGCATAGCGCTCTTCAGGGAATCAGTGGACTTGTTGGACAAGACGAAGATCAGGGAAATCTGATTCGTGCTTGTGAATTTGATCGAGTGGCCGGAGCAAAACCTTTTAATACAAATCAGATTTGGTTTTCAGAATTGCTAAGTGAAATTGGACAGTCTTAATTAACAGGCTTAGATCGCGATGCGTATTTGTCTACGTACTCTTGGCCAGATAAGTCCATTATTCGATACATAATTTCATCCGTTAATGAACGCAAGACAAATCGATCTTCTTCCATTCCGTAATAGCGAGAAAAATCCAGCGGTTCCCCGATTCGGATACCAACTTCAACGCCAAAGTTAGGTCGAGATCTGCCAATTGGTTGAACCATTTCGGTATTAATCATGGCAACCGGAATAACTGGAACCTGGGCTTCAAGTGCCATTCGAGCTACACCTGTTTTCCCTCGATATAGCCGCCCATCTGAGGATCGCGTACCTTCTGGGTAAATTCCAAGCAGATGTCCTTCGTTCAACAATCGCACACCGGTGCTGATTGCTGCGGTGCCAGCATTGCCACCTGTGCGATCGATTGGAACTTGACCCGCACCGCGAAAGAACGCAGCAGTTGCCTTTCCTCGAATGCCTGGTGCTTCAAAGTATTCACTTTTGGCCATGAAGGTGATTTTCCTCGGAACTGCTATTGGCAAGAAAATTGAATCTGAAAAAGATAGGTGGTTACTCGCCAGAATTGCTGGACCCACTTTTGGAACATTGTTAAGCCCCTCAATCCATGGGTCAAATGCCATATCAACTGCTGGGCCAATGGCAACCTTCTTGAGAAACTTATAAAAACTATCGCGTTCAGACACAACCCTTACGGTAGCCAACGCAGGCGTTATCAGCAATTAACGACATGGGTAATGGTTGGATTTAGTGGTTTATTGACTCAATTGAGATTTCCTGGGTTACCCTCTCATAAGGGTTTTATCGAGAGGTGGCAAAGTGCGCGAGTTATCTGTGACTCCAAATATCCCTTTAATCTCACATGGGAACATAACCAACCAGATAGAAGAGCTATTTGCCCGAAATCCGGAATTTCCATCGGTGGCCATACAAACCGATCATGAGTGGTCAACGATAACTGCTGCGCAGTTTCGGACCCAAGTTCGCAGCGTTGCGAAGGGATTAATTGCCGAAGGGTTGCAGCCTGGAGATCGAATCGCAATTCTTTCTCGGACACGATTCGAGTGGACGGTCGCAGATTATGCAATTTGGTATGCCGGCTGTGTAACAGTTCCAATTTATGAGACTTCATCCCCTGAGCAAGTTGAATGGATTGTCTCGGACGCGCATGTAGTTGCAACTTTCTTTGAAGCACAACGAACAACCCACGCGTTTAATCCGATTGCTGCAAATGTGCCACACATGACACGTTCTTACTTATTTAGTGACAACGTTTTAGCGGAATTGGCGCTCAAGGGCGCTCACGTTTCAGATTCAGATTTGGAGTCTCGACGATCGGCTTCGGGTACCACTGACCCAGCAACCTTGATTTACACCTCGGGTACTACGGGCCGACCAAAAGGCTGCATCATTTCTCACGGCAATCTAATGACTGAGGTGGATACTTTAGTTAAATCGGTTCCAGAAGTATTCGATTTGCCAGATGCGTCAACTTTAATTTTCTTGCCACTTGCCCACGTTTTCGGGCGCTTGATTCAAGTTGCGATGTTGCGTGGTGAAGTCACTATTGGACACTGTGCAAATCCAGCTGCCTTATTGAAGGATCTTGATTCGTTTAAGCCAACATTCTTGTTAGCTGTGCCTCGAGTATTTGAGAAAGTTTTCAACGGCTCAGCAGCGAAGGCGCATGAAGCCAGTCCAGTCAAGGGAAAGATTTTCGATTGGGCTGCTGCAACAGCCATCGCCTACAGCGAGGCTTTAGATAGCGGCCAGGTACCAATGAGTCTTTCAATACAGCACGCGCTATTCGATAAATTGGTTTACTCGAAGTTGCGCCATGCTATGGGTGGTCGAGTAACTCACGCGATTTCAGGTGGCGCGGCTCTGGGATCTCGCTTAGGCCATTTTTACCGAGGAATCGGCTTAATCATTCTTGAAGGTTACGGACTAACCGAAACCACAGCCGGCAGCACTTTGAATTTACCGTCAGCGTTAAAGATCGGTTCAGTAGGTCGCCCGCTACCTGGCACTGGTGTTCGAATCGAAGCTGATGGTGAGGTCCTACTGAAGGGACCACATGTTTTTGTGGGCTATTGGAATAATGATTCAGCCACGGCTGAGGCTATGACTTCCGATGGTTGGTTTAGAACTGGCGACCTTGGTGAACTTGATGGTGAAGGATATCTGCGCATTACTGGTCGCAAGAAGGAACTCATCGTTACTGCTGGTGGTAAGAATGTCGCTCCGGCAGTTCTGGAAGATCGCTTGCGAGCAAATCCGATAATTAGTCAATGTGTAGTGGTTGGCGACAATAAGCCCTTCATAGGAGCTTTGGTGACGCTAGATCCAGAGGCCCTGCCACAAATTTTGGCTGCAAATAACATCAAGTCTGCGCCAGTTTCGGAATTGACAGAACTTGCAGACATTCGTGCGCTAGTTCAGAAGGCCATCAATACTGCCAATGAAGCGGTATCAAATTCAGAAGCAATTAAGAAATTTGTAATCTTGCCTGCGGACTTAACTATTGACAATGGCTACCTGACTCCAAAACTGAGTATTCGTCGACATTTAGTCGTGCAAGATTTTGCTAGCGAAATTGATAGTCTTTACGCGTAGCTGGGCCACAACTTTCACGGTGATGGGATTGCGATGCGGGTAATGCCCTTGGCGTTGGGTTGGTTAACCACGCGGGCCTGGGTTTTACTCTCAGGATTTGGGATTATCTCGTATCCAAATTCTGAATACTTATTTAGTGACGTCCGCTTATATGACTGGTGGGCGGGAAACATCGCAGATGGTCATTTCCCAGTCAATGATCCAGCGTGGCAATACCCACCATTAGCTGCCGTTGTTTTTCTCGCCGGGTATTTAGTTGCTGGAAATATGGTTGGATTTGTGTTCCATGCACTGCTGGCAGACTTAGCGGTTTTTGTTTTACTAATGCAACGAGGGCGCGAGCAAAACACCTTAAATCCTCTCTTAATCTGGGTAATAGCACCGCTTGCAATCGGCCCAATCATGCTGGGTCGATTTGATGTTTATGTCACTTTGGCGGCAGTCTTTGCGCTACTTTGCGTTGGTCAAGCCCGCAAATTTGGAATTGCAGTTGCCGTTGGGGCGCTATTAAAGGTTTGGCCGTTGCTTTTACTTCTTGCAACACCAAAAAGTTCAGCGGTAAAAGTACTTACCTGGTTTGTAGCAATTTTTGCAGCCGGAAGTATTTTGCTGAGTTTTTGGTGGCAGGACAGCTTTTCATTTATCGGGGGCCAGCGCTCCCGAGGTTTGCAAATTGAATCTGTTGGCGCACTTCCCTACCAGATTTGGAATGCTGGTCCAGGAAAAGTGCAGTCCGCATATCAATATGGTGCGATCGAAGTTGTTGCTTCTGGAACACACTTCGTGTCACTCATAATTACCTTGGTTGGTATTGCTTTACTTGGAATACTTTTGTACTGGCGAATCTTTGGAAAGTTAACATCAGCAAATCCTGCTGACATTGCATTTTTGGCAGTATTGATTTCCATTGTTACAAGTCGAGTTTTGTCTCCACAATATATGATTTGGGTGTTTGGATTACTCGCAGTCTGCGCATTCAATCCCCAGAAAAATTTTAGAGTGATTGCAATTTTGATTGGCATTAGTACTTTTCTTGGGCAATTGATTTACCCTTGGCTGTACGCGCAACTGCAACTAGGCTTTGTTACAGTGGTGGCACTGCATACGATACGAATTTTAACTCTGCTAGCGGCAACCGGAATTGCTTGGAAGAATATCCAAGAAATCAATCAGCAAAATCCAAGCCAGAAAGTAGCCCATCCAATTTCTTAAAGTTTTGGTCCCATGACCATTCGCTAGAGACCCAGTTTCGGCCCTTAGCACCCATAGATTTGGCTAGATCCGGGTTGACAAGCAGAGTAGTCAGACGTTCGGCTATTTCCTTTGTATTCCTGCCGTCAACTAGAAAACCTGTTTCGCCATCGATTACTGCGTCAAGTGCACCACCTGAATTGCCAACAATTACTGGCAGTCCCGTAGCGGATGCTTCCAAGAAAACTATGCCAAGCCCCTCTACATCCCAACCACCTAAGCGGGTGCGACATGGCATCGCAAAGATGTCTGCAGCTGCGTACCACTTTGGTAACTCGGTTTGGCTCACTTTCCCAGTTAGGTGAACAAACTCCGAAAGACCTAGTTTTGAAATTAGTCGCTCAATTTTCTTACGGTGCGGACCTTCACCAACAATAATCAAACTTGTCTTTGGGGCCTTTTTATGAATTTCAGGTAAGGCGCGAATCAATTCATCTTGTCCCTTGCGGGCCATGAGCCTGGAAACGCAAACAATTACCGGGCGCTCGAACCAACCCAAACTTCTGCGAAATTCATTTCCGGCAACTTCATTCGCCGGCGTAAAGTCAGAGGTGTTGACACCAGGTGTTATTCGGCGCATTCGGGCACCTACATCTGGACTTAAAGCCTTTGCGATTCTCGTATGAGTGTATTCACTTATGTAAGTTAGGTGATCTGCATCTTTGCCGATTTTCCGCAAAGCTTGTCTAGTTCCTGGAGTTATCGCCCAGCCAGTTTCATGTCCGTGCGTCATTCCTACGATGTTTTTAACGCCGAGTTTTCGAAGCGGTGCTGCCAGCAAGCCAAGCGGAGCGGCTGCTCCAAATAAAACTCGAGTTATGTTTTCGGTAACTACTATCTCCCGCGCCATTGCTAACGTAGCTTTTGATGGCAGCAATGTCTGAGTATTGGCTCGGATGATCTTAAATGGCTGCGCCGAATCAAACTCCGTGGCGCCATCCCAATTTGAAGTCAGCACAGTTACGGAATCGGGTTCAAATCTTCGCACAATTTCGTACCCAAAAGTCTGAATCCCCCCAGGACGAGGTGGGAAGTCATTTGTGATTACCAAAGTCCGACCCATGGCTACATCTTGCCGTATCAATATGTAGGGTGCGAAAATCTCATCAATATGGGGTCGATGGGCCTTGCGCTACTGCGCAATAGCAGTAGAACGATCTGGGTTTGAATCTCCCTTTATTAAGCGCAACGGGGCGACTAATCCTGCTGTTGCAAGGACATCTAACACCTCTTTGTGCGAGTCAAGGGAAACCGGAATCGGACCAAGTAGTGCGGTAACGACACAATCGGAACATGCGATGTCACGCATGATGCAACTCGAGCAATCAATCAACATATATAACTCCTACGAAATTTTGGGAAACGAGCTATTTAAACGATATGTGACCCCACCGACAGTTTTACGGTGAGTTGATAATCGTGTCGCGCTAAACAACTCAATGATCGATCCACCACTGCAGTTGTCGGTGCTTGCAAGTAAAGTCCCTTTATGAATCAAAGCCCTGATCTTCCGCCTTTTGGGGCTGATACAGCTGTGTCTCACGTAGGCGCCGAAGCGCCTGTGTCTTACATAGGCGCCCACGCCCTGACGATCGAAGATATCGGACAACCGCTCTCGCAAACCACATTTGTTGTTGTTGACCTAGAAACTGCAGGCGGGAAACCAGTCGATGCGGGGATTACTGAAATTGGTGCAGTCAAAGTTCGTGGTGGTGAAGTTGTTGGTGAGTTCAGAACTTTTTGTGCTCCCGGAGTCCCAATTCCAGCCTTCATCTCATTGCTTACCGGAATAACCGACCACCACGTTGCTGGCGCTCCGGGTGTAGGCACTGCAGTTCGTGAGTTTTTGGCATTTGCAAGTTTTGAATCGGGCGATCAACCGGTTTTAGTTGCCCACAACTCCCCTTTTGATGTTGGGTTCTTGAAAGCAGAGTGCAGCAAATTTGATATCGAATGGCCCAAACCACCAACTTTAGACACCGTGGTCTTAGCCCGAAAAATACTTCGTAAAGATGAGGTCCGGAATCGCAAACTTGCCACCTTGGCGCAATTTTTTAGTGCCCCAGTAAGTCCAACGCACCGTGCATTAGATGATGCTCGGGCAACGGTATCGGTGCTCCACGGCTTAATTGAGCGAGTTGGAAATTTAGGCGTGCACGACCTGGAAGGACTGCAGACTTTTAGCGGCCCGGCTATCGAAAAGCGACGGCGTAAACGTTACTTGGCTGATGGACTTCCCGAACTACCAGGCGTTTACATATTTTATGACGGAAATGATCGACCGTTATATGTTGGCACATCCACAAATATTAGAAAACGTGTCATGTCATATTTCACTGCTGCCGAAACCAGACGCCGAATGACATCAATGGTCGAACTGGCACAACGTGTTGAAGCTCATGTTTGCGCAACACCGCTTGAGGCAACGATTCGCGAGTTACGCATGATTAATGAATTGCGCCCCACATATAACTTTCGTTCTCGAACTCCAGAAAAAACCACTTGGGTAACTATGACAAATGAGAAGTTCCCAAGACTTTCACTTTCCCGGCAATCAACTTTGCCAGACTCGATACGCCTTGCAATCGGTCCTTATGTAAATGGTGCTAGAGCTGAGTTAGCTATGAATGCAATCCATCAAGTTACAGATTTACGTCAATGCAAAGAACGAATTACCAGCAAGACTTCTATGGCGCCTTGCGTGTTATATGAAATGAAACGCTGTATTGCACCATGCCTAACTGGTGGTGACACGGTTGGCTACGAAGAAATAGTTTTTGACGCTAGCGCAATCCTCAACGGAAATTCCTCAGCAGCATCGTGGAAATTGATGGAAAAGATCCGAGATCTAGTTCACGAAGAGAAGTTTGAGGATGCTGTTGTGATCCGAGATCGAATGCATGCACTTGAAGATGGGGTCTACCGATCGAGTCGGTTGCGAGAGATTTCCACCATTCCGCTTGTTATTGCAGCCCAACAAAATGCGTTAGGTGGTTGGGATATTCATGGTTTTTCGCACGGTAGATTTGCGGCAGCCATTGTGGCTCCCCCAGGTGTAGATCCGAAACCTTTTGTATTAAAACTGAAGGACTCACTTCCCAGCGATATTCGCCTGCCAACTTTGGTTGCAGAGACTGAATTGCTTTTGCGGTGGCTAGGTGATGGCCGAACTCGCTTAGTTGAAATCAGTGAAGGTCACACTTGGATGCATCCCATCAATGCCAAAGTTCGAGCCAGCGAATTAGTTGGCCGAGAGAGCGAAGCGCTGACTGATGGAAACCCAAACATCTAAGAGTGATCTGGCTGCTCCAGAATCAAGCGAGCCATATGCAACGGGAAGTGCGCGCGCAATCCGAACAACTGTTGGTTCGGTGGTTTCCCCAAAGCGCTTACCTTGTTTTGCGGCATCGTAGGCCACCATTGTTGCAGCAGCATTTAATGCAACTACGTCTCTAATGGCTGATAAATTTCCATCGGTTCTGCCAGCGAGGATATCCACCACAACTTGAGCATTGAATCTGGCATCACCGCCCCTTAGTTGCTCTATTGTTGCGGGCGTCAAACCTAATTCGCTCGGAGTTAGAACAGACTCTCTGAGTTGCCCCGAAGTAACATCCCAAATTTGGGTAGGTGCCGAGGTAGATAGTTCGTCCAAACCATCCGTACTTCGCACCACAATTGACTTGAATCCACGATCCAATTGCACTTGGGCTAACACCGGCGCAAGTCGCACGTCTGCACAACCTAGTAGCGCAGCTTCTGGTTGACCAGGATTTGATAGCGGACCTAAAAAATTAAAGATGGTTGAGACGCCCAATTCTTTTCGAACGTTTGCGGCAAATTTCATTGCAGGATGATGAGATGGCGCAAAGCAAAAGGCAATTCCCGCTTCTGCTACGCAAGATGACAGCAAGCTGGTGGGCATGTTGATCGCTACGCCAAGTGCCTCGAGTACATCCGCAGTTCCAGACTTAGATGAAATAGCACGATTTCCATGCTTTAGAACCGGAATGCCGGCGCCAGCTACAGTCAATGCAGCCATTGTCGAAATGTTTACCGTGTGGGCTCCGTCGCCACCAGTTCCAACCACGTCCACGGCAATGCGATCTAAGTTAACTTCAATCGCATTGGCCAGCATCGCCTTGACCATGCCGCTAACTTCTTGTGGGGTTTCGCCCTTTACTCGAAGTCCAATAACCAATCCGGCAAGTTGCGCATCAGTTGCAGTTCCAGACATCATTTCGTTCATTGCCCAGAATGCTTGATCGAAAGTTAGATCATTTCCAGCAACTAAATTCCCAAGGATTACTTTCCAGCTATCAATCGTCATAATCGGAGCAGTTGCCCTATTGGGAGATTGGATTTCGAGTTTTTAGTAATTCCAGGCAGGCAGTAACTACTGCGCGGGGGTCAATGGGGTGTGCTACGACTGCGTCGGCTCGCGACCAGGTCGCCAACCAACGGTCATCTACTCGACCCACCAACACTAGGACTGGTGGGCAATTGTAAATTTCGTCTTTTAGTTGACGACATAACCCCATGCCGCCGGATGGGGTTGCTTCACCATCGAGAATTAGTAAGTCAAAATGCTTTGAATCAACAGCTGCGATAACAGCCGGTTGTGTTGCGCAATCTAGGATCTCAATTTCGCCAAAATCTAGGGATGGTCGTCGCCCGAGACTTACTTTGATGCTGGAGCGAACGGCGGCATCGTCACTGTAGACAAGCACTTTAAGAGTTGGGGCACCGTTAGTCACCACAAAAGAGTATCTGACTCACAATCCAGATTGGTAATTGGGGATTAGGGATTTGCGGTTGGGATTTGCTGATCAGATTGTCCCATCGAGGTGCCAAAATGCAATACATCACATTGACGCTATTTTGGGAAGCCTGATGGGATTTTCCGCCACTTGGTTGGTAAACTCGTGGGGTGAGTACAGCGTCCGCGATCAGAGTCCCGAGCCAAGCCGAACGACCAAATATGGTGTCAATTGGCACCATTGTCTGGTTATCCAGTGAACTGATGTTCTTCGCAGCCCTATTTGCGATGTATTTCACTTTGCGCTCGGTAAATCCTGGAGTTTGGGTCGAGGAAGTTAAATTACTCAACATCCCACTTTCTTCCGTTAACACGACCGTTTTAGTGCTTTCCTCAGTTACCTGTCAGCTCGGCGTATTTGCGGCCGAACGAGGCGACGTTAAAGGATTACGTAAATGGTTTGCAATTACTTTCCTAATGGGCTTTTACTTCGTGTCTGGTCAGGTTTACGAATACCACGCTTTAGTGCAAGAAGGTTTGACGCTTTCTTCCAGTGCTTACGGCTCGGCATTTTATTTGACCACTGGATTCCACGGACTTCACGTAACTGGTGGCTTAATAGCGTTCCTATTTGTACTGGCCCGCACTTACGCAACTAAGCAGTACTCCCACAAGCAGGCAACGACAGCCATTGTTGTTTCTTACTACTGGCACTTCGTTGACGTGGTTTGGATCGCTCTGTTTGCGACAATTTACTTAATCCAATAATCGAATTTTTGAAATCATACATAGTGAAGTAGATAAGGAATCCCGTGGCTTTCAGTAAAAGACACCCTGCGGCTTTGTTTGCAGTTCTAGCGGTAGCACTTGGTACTACTGGCGCTGCCTATGCTGCAGTGAGTTCACAAACGGCGCCAAAAGTAGTAGTACGAACCGAAACTCAGGTGGAGCAAGGTAAGCAGCTTTTCCTCGAGGGTTGCTCATCCTGCCACGGCCTTGCTGCCCAAGGTGGTTCAGACGGACCGGCAATTCTTGGCGTCGGCGCTGCAGCTGTTGATTTCCAGGTTGGAACCGGACGTATGCCCCTTTCCGCACCTGGAGTTCAGGCAATTCCAAAAACGCCTTCATACAACGCGGACGAAACTGCCGCGCTGGCTGCCTATGTTGCAACACTTGGTCATGGACCAAGCATTCCAACCGGACACATGCTTGACATCTCAAGTGCAGACTTAGCACTTGGCGGTGAACTTTTCCGGACTAATTGCGCCCAATGTCACGGCGCAGCTGGAGTGGGTGGCGCGCTGTCAGAGGGACGAAAAGCCCCATCCTTAATGAATGCCGAAGCCAAACGACTGTATGAAGCTATGGTTACCGGTCCGCAGTCCATGCCACTTTTTGCAGACAGCACTTTGAGCACCCATGACAAGCAGCAAATCATTGCTTACGTAACAGAACTTCAAAAGAATGAAAGCCCAGGCGGGTTTAGCCTTGGGCGACTTGGTCCGGTAACAGAAGGTCTATTCATTTTCCTTGCCGGCCTTGGTGTTCTGATTGTCGCTGCCGTATGGATAGGAGCGAAAGCTAAATAATGAATGAATTAGACCATCCAACTGGTGATCCATACGGCGCCAAAGACGGAAAAGATTTAATCAGCGGTATCACGGTTTTCCCATTGGAGCCGCATGTACCGCGTAAAGCTGACATTGACCCAAAGGCTGCCATTCGCGCCGAACGCCAAGTGGCTTCGATGTTCGGCCTATCTTCCTTGATGATCATTCTTTTTGTTGTCTCATACACAAAAGTGCCTTCAGATCTCTTAATAAGTATCCCAATTGTTGGAACCATAAATGCAAACCACCTTGCTATCGGATTCACCTTTGGTATGGCCATCTTGCTGATTGGCCTCGGCGCAATCCACTGGGCCAAAAAACTCATGCCCGATGAAGAAGTCGTTCAAGAACGTCACGCATTAACTTCAACAAATGAAGAACGCGCGGAAGTTCAGTCAAGTCTTCAACGTGGTGCCGCAGAATCTGGCTTCAAAGAGCGAAAGATTATTCGGCGCTCACTACTTGGTGCGCTTGCGCTATTCCCGGTCCCAATCGTCGTTTTACTCCGCGATCTTGGACCTTTGCCCGGTACTAGATTGCGCGAAACCATTTGGGATAAAGGCGTCCATTTAGTGACAGACGTCACTTACAAGAAAATTAAGGCCTCCGATATCGCTCTTGGCGGCTTGATAAATGCCGTTCCGGAGAATTTGCTTGGAGTTGAGCGAGAACAAGAGACTCTGAACCAACGTGGCAAGGCGTCCATCATTATTGTGCGAATGGATCCAGCAGAAATCGTTTCCAAGCAAGGTGAGAATTGGGATTACCAAGGGATCTTGGCCTTCTCAAAGATATGCACGCACTTAGGGTGTCCAACGTCACTATATCAACAGCGCACTCACCACTTGCTGTGTCCGTGTCACCAGTCTACCTTTGACCTATCAGACTCGGGCAATGTGGTTTTCGGACCAGCCGCACGACGCATGCCACAACTTGCGATCACGGTTGATGCCGAGGGTTACCTAATTGCCCAAAGTGGATTTAATGAACCAGTAGGACCTAGTTTCTGGGAGCGCGGATGAGTACAACCGAAGAGTCAATACAGGCCCCTGCCCACGCAGCACCTAATACAAAAGGTGGGACGGTCGGATATTTCATTGACGACCGTCTAGCGTCAGCTAACTTCACCAAGCGCCTGGTAGACAAGGTCTTTCCTGATCACTGGTCTTTTATGCTTGGCGAAGTTGCACTTTACAGCTTCATCGTTTTGCTTTTAACCGGTACTTACTTGACTTTGTTCTTTAATCCGTCTATGACCGAAGTGATATACAACGGCTCTTACGTACCGCTTAAGGGCATAAAAATGTCCGAGGCCTACTCCTCCACTTTGGCCATCTCCTTTGATGTACGTGGTGGACTTTTGATGCGCCAGATTCATCACTGGGCAGCACTTTTCTTCACAGCTTCGGTATCCGTTCACTTACTTCGAGTTTTCTTCACAGGCGCATTCCGCAAACCACGCGAAATCAACTGGGTCATTGGAACTTTACTTTTGGTTCTAGCCCTTCTTGAAGGCTTCTCAGGTTACTCACTTCCTGATGACTTGCTATCTGGAACTGGACTCCGAATTGCCGAAGGAATTATGCAGGCGATTCCACTTGTTGGAACTTATGTAGCAATGTTTTTATTCGGTGGTGAGTTCCCTGGAACTGACATCATGCCAAGGCTTTACTCAATTCACATTTTGTTAATTCCTGGAATTTTGTTGGCTTTGATCACTGTGCACCTAATCATGGTCTTCTACCAAAAGCACACTCAGTTCCCTGGTCCAGGCCGCACCGAAAGCAACGTAGTTGGCTTTCGGTTGTTCCCGATTTATATGGCTAAAGCCGGCGGGTTCTTCTTTGTAGTCTTTGGCATCACAGTTCTGATTGCAGCACTCGTGACAATCAACCCAGTGTGGCTATACGGACCGTACACTCCTTCCCAGGTAACCGCTGGCTCTCAGCCGGACTGGTACATCGGCTGGCTCGATGGCGCAGTTCGCTTAATGCCTAACCTGGAGTCCCATATCCTTGGTCACACCTTGAGCTGGAACATCCTGGTTCCAGCGCTAGTTATCCCTGGAATTATGTTCACTGCTCTTGGTCTGTATCCATGGATCGAAGCTTGGGCAACTGGCGATAAGCGCGAGCATCACTTGTTGGATCGCCCACGAAATGCGCCGACCCGAACTGGCCTTGGCGTCATGTCACTTGCTTTCTACATGATCTTGGTTATCTCAGGTGGAAACGACATCATTGCATCGGCCTTCAACTTGTCGATTAATCAGATCACTTGGGGTTTCCGGTTCTTGCTGTTTATCATTCCTCCGTTAGCGTTCGTTGTGACAAAGCGAATCTGTCTGGGTCTACAGCGACGTGACAATGACAAGTTGTTACACGGTTACGAAACCGGTCGCATCCTTCGCCTGCCAAGTGGAGAATTCTTGGAAATCCATGAGCCAATTGGTGAAGCTGAAAAGGCAAAGTTGCTTGCTAAGGCTGATGTGACTCCCCTTGAATTGCCATCCAAGGTTGATGCCAATGGAGTTAAAAACCCAAAGGCTGCAAAGTCAATGGCTCGCGCCAAGCTTTCCCAGTGGTTCTATTCTGATGTAATTCCGACTCCAACGGACGAGGAAATGCAAGCGGCAGCTGAGCATGCTGCACATGAATTGCATGCAGCTGAATCCCACCTAAAGGAAATCAGCCAACATTAAGACCTAAGAAAACCCCCATCCTGATATTCAGGGTGGGGGTTTTTTGCATTAGTAATTCCGAACGGGCAATTTCAAGCCAGAGTAGTTCGGCGTTCATTTGCGAAAGCAATCGCAAATGGGTCTATAAATTCCGTCAACGGTCCAACTGCGCAACGCAGCACCACATCGGCTAACTCAGGGTTTCGCGCCAATGCGGGGCCATGCATATAACTTCCGAAGACATTGCCATGCCAGACGCCTTCGTGCTCATCGAAACCATTTCCGACTCCAGCCCGGACGCGGCCCAGCGGTGTCATCTCTTCTCCAAGTTGAGTCAGCCCTTGATGGTTTTCAAAACCAGTGAGCATCGGCAATTCACCGCGACTTGGCTCGATTACCAGTTCCCCGACACTACGCGGAGATGAATCATAGGTGGTGTGAGCATCAACTAGGCCCAGCCCTGAAGTGACTTGCCCATTGGCATCCGGTAGCGACTCCCCAATAATTTGGAATCCGGCGCAAATTGCAAGAACCGCAGCTCCGCCGGCAGCAGCATAGTTAAGTCCGCCATCAGTTTTTAACATTTCAAGCGCAGCAGACTGCGGGCCATCTTCGCCACCGCCTAAGAGGTAGATGTCTCCAGACCTAGGAACAGCCATACCTGGCGTTACTTCGATTAGCTCAACTTCTATGCTGCGTGCCTTAGCTCGGTAAACCAGAATTTCAGCATTGCCTTGATCTCCGTAGGTTCCAAGTAGGTCGTGATACAGACGCACAATAGTCAGGCTCATCTTGAACCACTTTTACCGGTACTGATTCCCAGCTCTGCTGTCAGTAAATCTTGGAATGCGGTGTAACTTACTATGGCTTGGATAGGTTGGCTGGCTAAAACTTGAACCGCTTCGGTGAAAGTTGTAGCCACCGAAACATCAATTCCCTGCACACTCAATCTATATGCAACATCCAAACGCCTATCTCCGGTGCAAACAATTTTCTTGCCAAGCAATTTAGAATAATCAATGTCCCAAAGCCAAGAAGTGTCGCGTCCGTCTATGCCTCGGGCATTTACTGAGAGCACGACCTGATCAACCGTGATGTCGGCTAAGGCCTGCCTCCAACTCTCTGGGTTTTTTGCCAGATGTGTTGGCACTTCTCTTCCTGCAGCTTCAAAATTATGAATCCGATCCGGAGCGTTACTTATCAAAACTTGTGCTTCGTCCGCCCGAATCTCTGTCCCCATTAATTTGGCTGCTTCAATCACTAAGACGGTATTGCGCTGCGGCCCATTTAGTCTTTTGTCGGCCCTTACGTCAGGCAATCGGGATCCCAGACCACAACTACACAGGTAGTCTCCTGCAGACCAATCTGAGATTGTTGCGCAGCTCGGACAGGTTGCTGCATCTGGGTGGCGACGGCCACCAAACCCAACGCGAATAACGTGACCGGCATCGGCCACTGAGTACTCAAGAAACGGATCATCTCGATTGATCACTATCGTTACATCATCTTTAGTAAAGGTTTTATGCCACAGCTTGGCAATTTTGCGCACTTCACCAGTTCTGTGAAGTTGATCCCGTGAAAGGTTTAGTAAGACCACCACTTTTGGCTTAAGTTCTCGATACATCTCTGGCAAATACAATTCATCGCACTCAATTACCGCAAATCGATTCCTGGGCTTTTTGGCCAGCAGTGCGGTTATTCCGGCTGGCATATTTGCGCCAGACTCACTAGTACTAACTCCTTCGCCCGAGAAATCACGAAGAATTTTCGCTAAATTTTTAGTTGAAGTAGTTTTGCCATTTGTTCCCGATACCAAAACTATGTCCCTGTTTACACCAAGTTTTGAAATCGCCTTGGGATCGAGGGCAAGAATTACCTTTCCACTTAAGGTTTCGCCCCGTCCGCGTCCCAGTCCAATCGAAAGGCGACCTGCTAGTTCTCCAGCTTTACAAGCTGCAGCAAGTCTCAAGGAGCCAGTCACGGACAAACTTGCATTAAATTATTTAACGAACTCGCCACGGTAATACTCAAACACCAGACCGTAGATTGCCATCATTAGAGCGAATAGCCCGACAACCATCATCCAACGGGCAAAGACAAATCCCAGGATGAAAACAAAGGTAGATGCGCCGATAACAAATGGCCACCAAGAATGTGGCGAGAAGAACCCATAATCGGTATCCGCATCGGAGATCAATGCATACTCATTGTCTTCTGGAAGTGCGCCAACTCGGCGTGAGGTAAACAGCGCATAGAAAGCAATTAAAAACGCTAGGCCACCGGTTAGGGACAGCAATGAGGTTCCAATAACATCACCACTAATGAACCAATAAGCCATTCCTAGGCCCAAGTAGAGAAAGGTCCCAAGTGCAAATAATTTGCCGCCGACAATCATTTAATTACCTCTAACCCTTTGATCCATTGGCAGCATTTTGAAATGCCCGATCGCGATCTGCTTGCTCCATTGCAGCCACTTCCGGGTGGTGCAAATCGAAGGCAGGACGCTCACTGCGGATTCGTGGGATCTCTACAAAGTTGTGACGAGGTGGTGGGCACGATGTTGCCCACTCCAACGACGCTCCCCAACCCCATGGATCATCGCAATTAACCATTGGAGCGTACTTATTTGTCCTATAGATGTTCCAGAAGAAAACGAATGTCGATGCCCCAAGAACTATCGAGCCAACCGTCGAAACCATGTTTAACGTAGTAAAGCCATCGCTTGCCAGATAGTCCGCATACCGACGTGGCATACCTTCTACGCCTAGCCAGTGTTGAACTAAGAAAGTTAGGTGGAAACCAAAGAAAACTAACCAGAAATGAAGCTTTCCTAATTTTTCATCCAGCATCTTTCCGGTGAACTTTGGCCACCAGAAGTAAAAGCCTGCAAACATCGCAAACACAACAGTTCCAAAGACTACGTAATGGAAGTGCGCGACCACAAAGTAGGAATCACTTACGTGGAAATCCAGCGGTGGTGCGGCAAGAATAATTCCAGTTAGCCCACCAAACAAGAACGTAGTTAGGAAGCCAATAGTCCAAAGCATTGGAGTTTCAAAGCTAACGGAGCCGCCCCACATGGTGCCGATCCAGTTGAAGAATTTAACCCCAGTAGGCACGGCAATCAGCATCGTCATGAACGAGAAGAACGGCAGATTGACTGCGCCGGTTACGTACATATGGTGTGCCCAAACTGCAACCGAAAGTCCAGCGATCGCAATGGTTGCAAACACTAGACCTTTGTAACCAAAGATTGGCTTGCGGCTAAAGACTGGCAAAATTTCGGTTGCAATTCCAAAGAATGGCAGCGCCAAAATGTATACCTCGGGATGTCCAAAGAACCAGAACAAGTGTTGCCAGAGAATCGCACCGCCATTTGCGGCATCGAAAACTGTTGCGCCAAATTTACGATCAGCCTCAAGCATCAACATGGCAGCTGCTAGGACTGGGAACGCCATCAGAACTAGAACACTGGTAAGCAAAACGTTCCAGGTGAAAATCGGCATTCGGAACATCGTCATACCAGGTGCGCGCATGGTGAAGATGGTTGTGATGAAGTTAACGGCACCCAAGATGCTGGCCATACCCGACATAGTCAGACCGAGTATCCATAAGTCCGAACCAACATTTGGAGAGTTAACGACGCTGGAAAGTGGTGCGTAAGCAAACCAACCAAAACCTGCGGCGCCACCTGGGGTTAGGAAACCAAGCATGACGACGATGCCACCAAATAAGTAAAGCCAGTAGCTGATCATGTTTAATCTTGGGAAAGCAACATCCGGGGACCCAATTTGAAGCGGCATGATTGCATTTGCAAAGCCCGCAAACAAAGAAGTTGCAAACAAGAAAAGCATCAAAGTGCCATGCATTGTGAATAACTGGTTATATTGCTCGTTGCTGACGAATTGCAAGCCTGGACGAGCAAGTTCAGCGCGCATTACCAGAGCCATCAAGCCCGCTAAGGCAAAGAATGCGAACGAAGTAACCATGTAAAGATTGCCGATTACCTTGTGGTCAGTTGACGTCATCCATCCGACAACTTTGTTGCCTTTTTTCACTGGTGGGCGAAGCGGCGCCTGGGTGTACGTTACGACTGGTTTATCCAAAATTGCCATTAGGAAGCTCCTGCTAGTTTTGCCCGGCCCGAATCAATCTTGCCAGTTTGTCCACGTGCTTTTAGATCTAAAATGTGTGCGTCGTAATCAGCTCGGGAAACAACTTTTACGTGAAAGAGCATTCGAGAGTGATCAACACCGCAAAGTTCAGCGCACTTGCCATTAAATTCCCCCACAGTATTTGGGGTCACTGCGAAATGATTGTTTCTTCCCGGTACAACGTCCATCTTCATTAAGAATGCCGGAATCCAGAACGAATGAATTACGTCTGGCGAGGAAAGTTCAAACGTTACTTTCTCATCAACAGGCAACCAAAGCACTGGAGGTTTCCCCGGAGTGCCGATGTCGTATGCGCCTTCATTTGCGTAATTGAACGCCCAAGACCAGCGCCAGCCAACGACGTTAACGCTATGCGAACTAGTGTTGTCAACTTTGGTGAGAATGGTTTGGTCACGCTGCGTGAAGTAAAACAAAGATAAAACCATAAGCAATGGCGCCACGGTATAAAGGATTTCTAGAGGTACGTTGTAGCGCGTCTGCTCTGGCAGACCATCGCCTTCTTTGCGCCGATAAGCAACAATCGCCCAGATCAGCAGGCCCCAAACAAGTACGCCAACGATCATCGCAGCGAGCCAAGAACCCTGCCAAAGCGAAAGGATCCGACTGCCTTCTGAAGTTGCTGGTTTTGGCATACCAACCCGGCCATACTGGCTGTCCATGGCGCATCCAGATAGCAAAATCGTTCCAAGCAAAACCGCAGAAACGGATCTCAACTGCTTTCGACGCACTGTGGTTTTCACGTGAGAATGGCCCTTCATTTTTAATCCGATAACGCCACAATAGATGCGCCGATACAAGGATTTCTTGTTACAAAGACTACCCCACAGGCTGGAAATAGCACGGTTTGGGACCTTGCAAGGGACGAAAATCACATTCTAATAAACAGTCAGAATCAAACTGTTTGAGCGAACGCTGACCTCCTCAACACAGAATGTACGGGCGGCTCAACGCTGACTGTTGGGCCATTTCCGGCTTTACGAAATCAACTGGATTCAGGTCGTTTTGGCGGCTTTGAGATGACAGGTGGGATTGCCAGTAAATCAGGCAAATTTTGGCAATAATCTTTGCGTTCAATGGCTCTGGCCCCCATTGATTCAAGGTGGCGGGTCATCCATTGCGTATCGATTATCCGCCCCAAACCATCGTCTAAGAGTTTTCCAAGATGAACTAAGGCAACTTTTGAAGCATTTTTAGCGATGTGAAACATCGACTCCCCTGCAAAAACTCCTCCAAGTTCTAGTCCGTAAAGCCCACCCACCAAGGAGCCTTGGCTGTCCCAGACTTCAATTGAATGTGCCACGCCAATTTGATGTAAAGCCGTAAAAGCAGAAATGACATCTTCGTTGATCCAGCCACTTGGCCGGTCTGGGTTCCCGCAGCCTCGCATCACAGCTTCAAAGTCTTGATTAACTGTCACCTGAAATTTCTTAATTGCTGACTTCAGCGAGGTAGAGATATAAATTTGATCTGGATAAAAGATCGCACGTGATTGTGGCGACCACCAACCGATCGCAGATTCGGCGCCGTCAATTTCATAAGGCATCGGAAACAGTCCGCTGCGATAGGCAGCTAGCAAAGTCTCTGGCTTCCAATTTGATCCAAAATTTGTGAGTTTTGGCCAGGTAATTCGGGGATTTATTTCTAGCGGCATTCCACTTAAATCAAATGCGCTTATCGCAATTAAGTCGGTGTCTTCTGGCGCCGACGCTGGGTCAGGGAAATCATTCACCAGGTCGCTGTCCATTTGAAATTACTTTCCTAAATGACTTGCCACATCTTGTGCGCATTCACTTCCATAGGCTTGTTCAAGTCTAGAAATAAACTCAGACTTATCAAGGATGTACTCCTGGGTGCCGATAGTTTCGATGACATAAGTGGCTAACAATGAGCCAACTTCCGCGCACCGCTGTGGTGAAAGTCCCCACCCAAGTCCGGTCAGGAAGCCCGCACGAAAGGCATCGCCCACACCGGTTGGGTCTTTGATTGCTTTTTCTTGCGCCACAGATATCGAGATGTCAAGCCCATCGCGCGAAGTGATACGAGCGCCTTTACTTCCCATAGTTGTAATGCGAATTCCCACGTGGTCCAACACTTCATCAGCTGTCCAGCCAGTTCGCTGTTCAATCAGATTCGCTTCGTACTCATTATTAAACAAGTACTTTGCACCATCAACGACGTCGATCGTCTGCTGGCCATCTAGACGAGGCAACTGTTGGGAAGGATCAGAGACAAATGGGATTCCAAGGGACTTGCAGGCAACAGTATGTTTACGCATTGCATCAGGATCGTCGGCGCCAATAAGCACAAGATCAACGCCACCAACTTTTTCAGAAATCTTTACCAAATCAAGTTGAATTGATTCACTCATAGCACCCGGATAAAACGAAGCAATTTGATTTTGTTCTTGGTCAGTTGTGCACATAAATCTGGCAGTGTGCGCAGTCTGAGAAATGCGTACGTAGTCACAGTCAACTCCATGCGATTCCAGCCAAGTCTGGTACTCGATAAAGTCTGAACCAACTGCTGCAACCAAAATTGGAGTTCCACCCAAGACCCCCATCCCAAAGCTGATGTTTGCAGCCACACCACCTCGGCGTATCTGTAAATCATCAACTAGAAATGAAAGCGACACATTGTGTAGCTGATCTGCCATCAATGAGTCATTGAAAAGACCTGGGAATGTCATCAAGTGATCAGTTGCAACTGATCCAGTTATGGCTATACGCACAATCGGAGAGCCTAACAAAAAACCACCCCTACTTTCATAGGAGTGGCTTTTTATCTAAAACTAATTAAATGAATCTCCGCAAGCGCAAGATCCCGAAGCATTTGGGTTATCTATGGTGAACCCTTGCTTTTCGATGGTATCCACGAAGTCGATAACTGCTCCACCAAGATAAGGAACACTCATGCGATCTACCACGACACCAACACCATTGATTTCTTGGCGCACGTCGCCATCAAGGCTACGGTCATCAAAGAACAACTGGTAACGAAGGCCAGAACATCCACCAGGCTGAACTGCAATTCGAAGGTTTAAATCATCGCGACCTTCTTGGTCAAGCAAAGTTCTAACCTTTACGGCAGCAGTTTCTGTGATTACTACACTGCTTTCTTGTGCGGTCTCAGTTGTCATGATTCTCCTTTGTCGCCTTAGTTTCTGCTAAAGCGAAGTCAACGCTCGGTGTCACCATTGCTGCCTCTAGGCTATGTCACTCTTGGGAAAATAGCGATCTTTGTGCTTCTAGAATCTGCCGCTTGAACTATCTGCGTCCCCAAGTCTGGGACATTCGGGCCGAAACTTCTGCTAAAACCGATGCGGGTTCGGCCATAGACCTTTCTCTGCCAGCGAACTCGCTCATGGAGTATGCCGAATCGATTCCAGCTGTTGCGCATTCGCGTTTGCCCAATCTGACATCACCTGCCAAAGCAACACATGGTTTGCCGAGCGCCGCTGAGTGACTTGCCACTCCTGCGATCACTTTGCCGTGAAGGCTTTGATCATCAAGACATCCTTCACCGGTAATGACTAAGTCAGCTTTTTGAATTTCATCATCTAGCTTCACAATTTCTAAAACAGTTTCAATGCCAGCAACCCGAGTTGCTCCTAGCAGAAGCAGTCCGTAGCCCAATCCACCAGCGGCGCCTGACCCAAGCGCCACTGCTGGATCTTTGCCGTCACTTCTGCGACCACATAATACTGAAAAGTTTTCGAGCGCTCCCTCGAGTTCCATTACCGCAAATTCATCAGCACCTTTTTGCGGACCAAAAACTGCTGTTGCTCCACGCAGGCCAAGCAATGTGTTGTCAACGTCACTAGCAGCAATAAGTTCTACGCCCGAAACTTTCGCGATTGCAAAACTTAAATCAACATTTGATAGTTCCTTAAGCCTTGCCCCACCAGCTGCAAGTTCGCCATCGGAAGTTGCGCCCAATGCAGCTAGCATTCCCGCACCTGCATCATTGGTGCCACTTCCACCAAGACCAATTGTGATTGTCTTAGCGCCTCGACCTATTGCGTGAATCAATAATTCACCGACGCCATAAGTTGTGGTTGTTCGCGGATTTTGCTGGTCTGGCCCAATTAGATGTAGTCCACAAGCCTGGGCGGATTCAATCCAAGCATCTTCATCCCGCAACAAAAACTGCGCCGGGGTTTTTTTACCCAACGGATCAGTGACGATTACGGTTATGAGTTCGCCACCTAATACTGCGTGCAGTCCGCCAACAAAACCAGGTCCACCATCAGACAGCGGCGCAATCACAACCTCGTCTTCGGGATGTACCTGGATCCATCCTTCCCGGATTGCATTTGCTGCCTCAACTGAAGTTAAGGTACCCGTGAAACAGTCTGGGCTGACTAAAACGCGCATCCTCGTAAGTTAGCATTACGGCTATGAGCAACGAAACCAATGAAGATTTTGGCAATAGCGATTCTGGTAAAGGCAGGCCCACGCCTAAGCGAAAAGAGTCTGAATCTGCCCGAAAGCTTGGCATCAGCGTGCCTAAGGACCCCAAGGCTGCGCGTCGGGCAGCAAAAGATCGTGATCGCGAAGCCCGTTCCAAGTCTCGCGCTGGATTGATGGCCGGAGACCCCGCATTCTTTCCTCGTCGTGATGCTGGTCCTGTTAAGGCGCAAGTTCGGGACTACATAGATCGACGTCGCACCGTTGGTGAATTCTTCGTGCCATTTGCTTTCTTGGTTTTACTTTTAGGACTGCTAAAAAATCCATCAGTTCAAAAGGTTGTTGTCCTTATCTGGACTAGCGTGTTACTTCTTGTAGTTCTTGACACAATTTTGATTGGAATACTTCTCGGCAGATACCTTCGAAAAGAGTTCCCAGAAAAATCAGATCGAAAGGGCGCAGTTTCTTACGGCGTGCTGAGAGCGCTGCAACTTCGACGGTTTCGAATTCCACCGCCACGAATTAAAGCTGGCGGTAAGCCGGTTACGCCTAAACTTAAGAAGTAGCAACCTAAATACATCGGTTAAGACGAAGGTGAGTTATTGATGACTTGGACTTGGATTTATCAAAACGAAGACGGTTCTCCCTCTGCGTCGCTACCGCCAGAGGCAGTTATGACCTCGTTCCCGACTCAAGCGGATGCCGAAGAGTACATTGGCCAAACTTGGGAAGAACTGCTCGCCGGTGGCGTTCAAGCGGTCACACTTTACAAAGCTGATCATGAAGTGTACGGTCCAATGTCGCTAAAGCCGGCTGAGTAACTTTTAATTAAATCTCGCGAGGCCTTGCTAATCCAGGTTTGCTACGTGCTACTCTCTCAATACCGCGTTACCAGCGAAGTTCGGTGAAATTCCGGCGCTGTCCCGCAACTGTGAAGTGACTGAAAGGTCACAAGTCAGGTCGCCTGGGAATGTGGTTGTCGAAAAAACTCTCGAGGAAGAGTTCGCCAAATCACACCTTGTGTGTGCTGAGTCGGATATTTCTTCGACCACACAAGGAGAAACATGTTCAAAAAAATCCATGTGGTCGTGGCGGTTAGTGCACTTTTACTAACGGCTTGTGGCCAATCAAAAATCGCTTCACCTGAAAGTGCAGCTCCATCGACTGCTGCTAGCTATCCGGTAACCATCGAAAACAATGGCACATCTGTTGTGATTCCTAAAGAACCACATTCGATTATTTCGCTTTCACCAACTGCCACTGAAATCTTGTTTGCAATTGGTGCTGGCAATCAAGTTATTGCAGTTGATGATCAATCAAACTTTCCAGCCGATGCTCCAGTTTCAGCTCTATCCGGATTCACACCTAACTTGGAATCAATTGTGGCGTTATCACCAGATCTTGTAGTGGTAAGTTATGATCCTGATGGAATTGTCGCTGCGCTAACTTCAGCAGGAATTCCAGTACTCGTACAACCTGCAGCAACGACGCTAGATGACACTTATACTCAAATCGCAGATCTTGGAACCGCGACCGGGCAAATGCAAAGTGCTGGCGAATTGAGTTCCAAGATGAAGTCAGAAATTGCTTCTGCAATTGCAAAGCTTCCTGCCGAAGCAAGCGGGCTCACTTACTTTCATGAAATAGATAACACTTTGTACACAGTTACTTCGGCAACATTTATTGGCTCGATTTACGCGCTCGCTGGGCTTACGAATATTGCGGATACCTCTGCTGATGCAGCGAGCGGTTACCCACAACTCTCATCAGAGTTTATCGTTAAAGCAGACCCTGCAATTGTGTTTCTTGCGGACACAAAGTGCTGCGGTCAAAGTGCCAAGACTTTGGCGCAACGCCCTGGTTTCGAGAAACTGTCCGCTATCGCATCAAATAGTGTCGTCGAACTTGATGACGATGTGGCATCCCGTTGGGGCCCTCGCACAGTTGACTTTGTGAAAGTAATTGTCGACAGTATTTTAAAAGTAACCTCTAAGTAAGCTCAAAATGAGAACAGCGACAGCTCGACGGATTTCACCTTTGGTGTGGACCATCAGCGCTGTCGCTGTTCTACTTACTTTGACACTCGGAGTTTCAATTGGCGCAGTTTCACTGGCGCCGATGACGGTTTGGTCGGAGATTTCTAGCCACGTAGTCGGCAGTGCGTCAAATTCATCCGGCTCCGAATCAACCATCATTTGGCAACTCAGGCTGCCTCGAGTTTTGCTCGCTTTTGTTGTTGGTTCAATGCTTGCCAGTGCAGGATGCGCGTATCAAGGAACATTTCGAAATCCACTTGCCGATCCATACCTTCTGGGAGTTTCCGCTGGTGCTGGCCTAGGCGCAACTATTGCAATTTTTAATGGCTCTGGCAGCCCACGTTTTTTGTTGCCATTGGCAGCATTTGTGGGCGCGCTAGGAGCAGTAATACTCACCTACTCACTTGGTCGGTCGGCAATCGCAGGTAGATCCTCGACCGCGTTGATCTTGGCGGGCGTCGCAGTCGCAAGTCTGCTAACGGCGATTCAAACTTTGTTGCAACAGCAGAACACAGACAAAATTCGGGAAATTTATGCCTGGGTTCTGGGCCGACTTTCTACATCGGGTTGGAACGACTTAGCAATCATCACACCTTACATATTTATTTGCATCATCATTCTCATTAGATACCGGCGCGTACTCGACGTGTTTGCAGTTGGCGATGAAGAGGCCTTAACCATGGGATTGCCGGTTGCAAGAGCGCGTGCCGCAATCATCGTGGCTGCGTCATTAGGTACCGCAGCTGCAGTTGCGGTAACTGGGTTGATCGGCTTTGTGGGCATCATTGTTCCGCACATACTGCGGTTAATAGTTGGCAACTCGTACCGAATCCTGTTACCACTTTCGGTAATTTACGGTGGCGTTTTTTTAGTGTTGGCCGATGTTGTTGCGCGCACAATTTTGGCGCCACAAGAGATTTCTATCGGAGTGGTTACTGCATTACTTGGCGCCCCCTTCTTTTTGTTTGTGCTGGGGTCAAGCAAAAGTGGGTCAGTAACATGACCAAGTTGACCGTGCGCGGCTTGCGCGTAGAGCTTGATCGTAAAACGATTGTTAGCAAGATAGACATCGAGGTTTCAGTTGGACAATGGGTCTGCATTATTGGACCAAATGGCGCCGGAAAATCTTCGCTGCTAAAAGCTCTGGCTGGAATTGTTCCGTCCACTGGCGAGATCTTGATCGATGATTCCAATATGCGAGATCTCTCCGAACGAGACCGAGCCTGTTGGATTGCATATGTTGCGCAAGAACCAGTTATGCCAACTGGAATGCGAGTTTTTGATTATGTACTTCTCGGCCGAACAGCCCACCTTAAGATGCTGGCAACTGAGTCGCCAAAAGATTTGGAAATCGCTCACTACGTTATTTCGGAATTAGATTTACTCGACTTCAGTGACCGCGATGTTGCAACACTTTCGGGTGGTGAGCGGCAACGTGTGGCAATTGCACGAGCGTTAGCTCAAGCAAGTCCGATAATTCTTCTCGACGAACCAACGACCGCACTTGACGTTGGTTACCAGCAAGAGGTTTTGGAGTTGATCGATAAATTGCGTAAGGAAAATAAGATTGCGGTCATTTCAACAATGCATGATTTAACGGTTTCTGGGCTATATCCAGACCGATTGATGCTATTAGCTGAGGGTAAAGTCGTGGCGTCTGGCTCTGCGAACACTGTTCTAACTCCAGAAAATATTGCACTGCACTATGGCGCAAATGTCACAGTAATCAATCACGAATCAGGCCCGGTCGTGATACCTGAGCGCAATAAGTGAATTAATAAAATTGCTACTTCGTAGTGGCATTTACAAAAGGTGGTTTGGTTACCACGACTTCTAAATCGCGGCCGCGCACATCCACTAATAGTGTGTCCCCTAGCGCAACTTCGGGAGAAAGCAGAGCCAGCGCAATTCCTTGTTGCAAAGTTGGAGAGAAAGTTCCACTCGTAGTTTCCCCAACGACTTCACCTGTAACCGTCTTTACTTGCATGTGACTGCGCGGTATTCCCCGACCAGTTGCCAAAAGCCCCCAAGCTAGGCGCTTTGCACCGGCTGCCTTCTCGGCAGTCAGGGCTGCTTTACCTTCGAATTCTGGCTTATTCCACCCGACCGCCCAGCCGGTTCTGGCTTGAATTGGACTTATTTCAGGGCTGATGTCTTGGCCGTGCAAAACGTATCCCATTTCAGTTCGCAAAGTGTCTCGGGCGCCGAGCCCACAAGGCAAAATTCCTAAGTCTGCACCTGCCGTTAACAATGTGCTCCAAATAGCAACGAGACCAGCATTCTCGATGACGAGTTCGTAGCCTGGTTCACCTGTATAACCAGTGCGGCAAATGCTGACATCAAAGTCGTTCCATTTTGCATCGACAAATGCCATGTAATCGTGATTGATTGGAAGTCCAAGTGCGCCTAACACCTTGTTGGCGTTTGGTCCTTGAACTGCAATGATTCCTTGCTTTAGGTGGTTATTCTCAATCACAATTCCAGTCGGCGCTAGTTTTTCAAGGTGGGCCACAACCGTGCTCGCGTTACCTGCATTTGGAATAAATCGCACTTCTTCGTCGTTCACCAAGTAAACGATTAGGTCATCAATAACTCCGCCGGACTCATTGCACAACATTGAATATTGAGCGTGGCCAGGTTGTATGCGGTCAATTTCGTTGGTGAACATGCTGTTGGCAAATGAGTAGGCACCTTCGCCTAGGATGCGTACTTTGCCCATGTGCGAAACGTCGAAAACTCCAACTGCATTTCGCACAGCAGTATGTTCTGCCACCGTGCCAGCGGTGTATTCAATTGGCATATCCCAGCCGCCAAATGGCCCCATCTTGGCGCCAAGGGATAGATGCGTTTCGTGCAAGGTAACTAAAGACATACTTAAACCGTACTAGTACCGTTTGATGGGTACCACCTGGACCAGTACTCGCCTCAAAACCCGGAGCCCAAAATGTCTATCACCGTCACGCCCACTATCCCTTCGCTAAGTTACAAAACTGGTAACCCGCTAACCGCTTACTTCAATGCAGTTGTAATCGGCTTATCTAGCGATGGTCAGCTTTTGGTTGTCTCTGATTCAATTCCAAAAGCTGCAGCTGCAAAAATTTTGGACGCATTTAAAGAGATCGGCGCAACTGGGGCGATAGATGAAGTTACGCGAATTCCGGCTGGCTCGTTTGCTGATGCTGAAGTAATTGTTGGTGTGGGACTTGGTAGTTCAAAAGGTGTAATTTCCCATGAACGCCTGCGTAGGGCAGCCGGTAGCGCTGTGCGAAGTCTTGCTGGGTTCAAAAAAGTGGCCATTGCAATTTCTGCAGAAGGACCACTCGAAGCGGGCGCACTTTTGGAAGGCGCTGCCTTTGGTTCATATGCATTCACTGAACACCGCTTCGCAACGCTAAAGAAAGCAAAAGCGCCGGTTGCTTCGATTGCGTTGTTTACATCGAAGACAAGAACCAGCGAATATCGAGATGCACTTCATCGGGCGCAAGTGCTGTCTGAAGGAATAAATTTTGCCCGCAATTTAATTAATACTTCTCCGCTGCATTTAGCGCCAGCTGATCTGGCTCGCGAAGCAAAGTCATTCTTGTCCGGAACAAAAGTAAAAGTTGAGATTCTTGACGAGAAGGCGCTATTGGCTGGCGGCTACGGCGGAATTATGGGCGTAGGTCAAGGTTCGGCTCGCCCACCTCGCCTGATTCGAATGGAGTATCGTCCTGCAGGTGCGACCAAGCACGTGGCACTAGTTGGCAAAGGAATCACATTTGATACTGGAGGCATTTCACTTAAGCCACCAGCAAATATGCACCACATGAAAGATGACATGTCAGGTGCTGCCGCGGTAATTTCAACTATTCGGGCAATTGCTGACTTAGAGCTCAACGTTTCGGTTACTGCCTACGCGGCCTGTGCTGAAAATATGCCAGGTGGCGGTGCGCAGCGACCTGGTGACGTGATTACCACTTATGGTGGTCGCACCATCGAAGTACTAAACACCGATGCTGAAGGTCGCTTGGTTATGTCTGATGCACTAGTTCGCGCCGCCGAAGACAATCCTGATGTAGTTATTGACATCGCCACTTTGACGGGGGCTGCCGTGGTCGCACTTGGACACCGTACTGCGGGAGTTATGGGTGATGCGCAGGTTCGTGATGCCGTCAAGGCAAGTGCAGATCGCGCCGGTGAAGCGTTTTGGCCGATGCCACTTCCGGAGGAACTGCGCCCGCAATTGGATTCTTTGGTTGCCGACATTGCCAATGTTGGACCACGCGAAGGCGGCATGCTTTCCGCCGGTTGGTTCCTAAAAGATTTCGTTGCCGAAGGCCTACCTTGGGCACACCTCGACATCGCTGGCCCGGCCTTCAACCCTGACAAACCATGGGGTTACACACATAAAGGTGGGGTTGGTTTTGGGATTCGCACGATGGTCACATTTATAGAAGATGTCATGGACGGAACTGCTGGAATTTAAAGGTAACTTTACGACCCAGGATGGCTTGGTTTAAGTCCGCATGAAAGACTAGGGGTAGCGCGGAAGCGCACCAGACCTATGTGCGGAGGATTGATGCACGACATCGTAATTCTAGGTGGCGGAAGCGGCGGATATGCTTGCGCGTTACGGGCATCACAACTTGGGCTTTCCGTTGTTTTAATTGAACAAGACAAACTCGGCGGCACTTGCCTGCACCGTGGCTGCATCCCTACCAAAGCTCTGCTGCACGCAGCTGAAGTTGCAGACACTGCGCGCGAAGGCGAAACCATTGGCGTACACAGCACGTTCAATGGCATCGATATGACCAAGGTTAATGAATACAAAGACGGCGTAATCGGTCGTCTTTACAAAGGTCTACAAGGTTTGGTGAAAAGTCGCGACATTACATATGTAGAAGGAACCGGCAAGCTAGTTGCGCCCAACGCAGTTGAAGTAAACGGTCAACGCTACGAAGGTAAAAACATAGTTCTGGCAACTGGATCCTTTGCCCGATCACTTCCTGGTCTAGAAATTTCTGGACGCGTCATGACAAGTGATCAAGCGCTACTGATTGATTACGTTCCTAAAAGTGTCATCATTCTCGGCGGCGGCGTAATTGGCGTCGAGTTCGCATCAGTATGGAAATCTTTTGGTGTTGATGTCACCATTATCGAAGGGCTGCCAACTTTAGTTCCTGCCGAAGATGCTGCAGTTTCAAAGGCCATGGAGCGGGCCTATCGCAAGCGTGGAATCAACTTCAAAACCGGAGTTAGATTCCAATCTGCGAGCCAAGATGACACCAGCGTCACAATTACATTGGAATCTGACGAAACAGTCTCGGCAGAGCTATTACTCGTTGCTATTGGACGTGGGCCCCGCACGGAAAACCTTGGTTACGAAGAACAAGGTATCGCAATGGATCGTGGTTTTGTTTTAGCCAATGAGCGCCTTGCAACAAATGTTCCTGGAGTATTTGCAGTCGGAGACATCGTCCCAGGACTTCAATTGGCGCATCGCGGATTCCAGCAAGGCATTTTTGTTGCCGAAGAAATCGCCGGCCTTGCGCCAGCAACAATCGATGAATTAGGTATTCCACGCGTGACTTACAGCGAGCCAGAAATTGCCAGCATTGGTTTAACTGAAGCTCAAGCAAAAGAAAAGTACGGCGATATTGACGCCTACGAATACAACTTAGGTGGAAACGGCAAGAGCCAGATTCTGGGTACTACTGGATTTATCAAGCTGATTCGCAAAAAGAGCGATGGAATCGTCATTGGCGTTCACATGATTGGTGCCCGCGTTGGCGAACAAATTGGTGAGGCCCAGTTGATCTATAACTGGGAGGGAACTGCCGAAGATGTGGCTCCCCTGGTTCATGCGCATCCAACGCAAAATGAAGCAATGGGCGAAGCGTTCATGGCTTTGGCTGGCAAACCACTGCATGCCCACGCTTAACCGATAACCTTAAGAAAACTAGTAAAAGGAGTAATGGCACAGTGGCCACTACGGTATCAATGCCCCAACTGGGCGAAAGCGTAACCGAAGGAACAGTTACTCGTTGGCTAAAGTCTGTCGGCGATAGTGTGGCTGCGGATGAGCCGTTATTGGAAGTGTCAACTGACAAAGTCGATACTGAAATTCCATCGCCAGTAAGTGGCGTGCTTACCGAAATTATTGCCGGCGAAGATGCAGTTGTGCTTGTCGGTGGCGCGCTAGCGGTTATCTCGGAATCTGGAGCCTCAGTTCCAGCTCCTGCTGCTGCTTCCCAAGCTCTAGGTGATCCGGCGCCAATAGTTGCAGATCCTGCTCCCGCAATTAC
>Ga0136641_1000085_pt1 | contig 37574 bp, 34 predicted proteins | sample EliLak1302023Y_FD_115312 | JGI IMG/M metagenome (GOLD analysis project Ga0136641, IMG submission 115312) | Freshwater microbial communities from Elizabeth Lake, Yosemite National Park, California, USA - 13020-23Y | ecosystem: Environmental > Aquatic > Freshwater > Lake ...
ACGCCGTATCGAGACAAGGCCTCTTGAGCCGCTTGAATCACCTCGGGGTGATTGGCCAGACCTAAATAGTCATTGGAGCAAAAAGTCTTGTACCGCTGTCCATTGAACATCTGCGTGGCGTCGCAAGCTGATTGAGCCACTTTATGCGCTCTAGAGAGACCCTGTGTTTTTAAGCTCAACAAGCCCTTTTCTGCTTCTTGCATCGCTAAAAAAGGTGGTTGCGGAGTTGAGTTCATGAATAAAGAAGCGAGCTGATTCTAGGGGTTCAGGTGTTCATCTAGGGTGGCAACAAGCGCTGATTTGATGCGTGCACCCATCCAGTGAATTTGTTCGGTGTCCAAAATATAAGGAGGCATCACATAAACGGTTTGTCCAATGGGTCTCAAAAGGAGTTGGTGTTTGAGAGCTTGCTTGAACAGTTGACTTGCAAATTTTGGGTGGCTAGCAAAGGTGCTCGCATTGAGATCAAATGCCAAGATCATGCCTTGTTGGCGAAAATGAATCAAGCGATCATCGTTGTCTACCCAAGAGAAAGCGGCCTTAAGGTCAAGAGACTTTTGTTCATTTTTGATCAAGACCTCATCGGTTTTAAAAATACGAAGACTGGCAAGTGCAGCAGCACAAGCCAAGGGATTACCGGTATAAGAGTGAGAATGAAGAAAGCCCTCGGCCATGGTGTCTGCGTAAAAGGCTTCATAAATGTTATGAGTGGTCAAGCTCAGTGACAAGGGCAAGTAGCCAGCGCTGATGCCTTTAGAGAGGGTTAAAAAGTCCGGCCATATACCCGCCGCTTCAGACGCAAAAAAAGTCCCTGTGCGTCCACAACCCACCGCGATTTCATCGCAAATTAAATGTACTTCAAACCGATCACAAAGCTGGCGCACGAGTTGAAGATAGATGGGACCATACATGCCCATTTGTCCAGCGCACTGCACCAACGGCTCTAGGATCACAGCTGCAACTTTTGAGTGGTTCAACTCCAGCAAGTGCTCCAAATGCTGAGCTGCCATTTGCGCCCATTCTTGTGCCCCAACTCCAGGGGGAGCTTTGCGAAAATCAGGGGTTTGAGCGACATGTACACCTTGAATCAGTGGGGCATAGGCCTGTTTGAACAGGGGGACGTCGGTGACGCTCAATGCACCCAAGGTCTCACCGTGGTAGCCGTTGGCGAGGCATATGAATTCATTTTTATCAGCTCGACCTTGTATCCTCCAGAAGTGGTGGCTCATTTTGAGGGCGATCTCGACAGCTGATGCGCCATCCGATGCGTAAAACGCATGGCCCAGGTGCCCTTGAGTGAGTTGGGAGAGCTCTTCGGATAGCTCCACGACGTTGGGGTGAGTCAGGCCAGCAAGCATGACGTGCTCGATCTTGTTCAATTGATCGATGATGGCTTGGTTGATGCGTTCGTTGGCATGCCCAAAGAGGTTGGTCCACCAAGAGCTGATGCAATCCAAATACGCCTCGTTTTGATCTGAATAGAGCCACGGGCCTTTGCCCCTTGTGATGCACACGGGTGGAAACAGCTCGTGTTGTTTCATTTGTGTGCAAGGATGCCAAACGGCATTGAGCGTTCGGGCGATCCAGTCGGTAGGAGGGGTGTTCAAGTTCATGGAGAGGACATTAAGGAAATCTGTGCTGCCTGGTCGTTGTCAGTTGAAATGGAGGAGGGTTGAAAAGTGGGTTTTAAATGGCCACGACAAAGCGAACATTCGCAATATACTACTTTATGCTTGGGCCCTGATGTGGAGCAAGCTCACAGACGCATGAGCTTACTTTTTTTTCAGCCCCCGAGGCTTTACAATAAGACCTTGGGTTTCGAAGGGTTGAAGGGGGTCAATGTTCGTTCCTTGGCCAAACCCATTTGATTTGATCTGCAAGTCCGGTCTTCATTCTAGACCCACCCAATCCTAAAATTCTAAGACCGATCTTTTATCATTGCCCAAACCATGAACACCACAACCGCCGTCAGCCTTGATACTTCAGTTGCGCAAAAGCCTCTTGAAGTGCGCATGAGTTTTCAGCCCAAAGCCGCCTCAGAGCCTTTTGCAGCATCCTCCAACGACGAGACTTGGACGCTTGCAGAGATTGTGGCTTTGTTCAACTTGCCCTTCAATGATTTGATGTTCAAGGCGCAAGGTGTTCACCGCGCGCATTTCTCGGCCAATGAGGTGCAGCTCTCAAGCTTGCTGTCCATCAAAACCGGCGGTTGCCCTGAGGATTGTGGCTATTGCCCACAGTCAGCCCATTACGACACTGGCGTAGAGGCCTCAAAATTGCTGGACGTAGAAGCTGTCAAAGCTGCGGCCTTGGAGGCCAAAAAAAATGGGGCCAGCAGATTTTGTATGGGGGCGGCATGGCGAGAGCTCAACGATCGGGATGTAGAAAAAGTGGCTTCTCTGATTTCTGCGGTCAAAGGCATGGAGCTTGAGACGTGCTGCACCTTGGGGATGCTCAGCTCAGAACAAGCCAAAGCTTTGAAGCTTGCGGGTTTGGATTATTACAACCACAACTTGGATACCGCTCCTGAAATTTATGGCGACATCATTTCAACCCGAGTTTATGAAGACCGCCTAAGGACCCTAGCCAGTGTGCGTTCAGCGGGCATGCATGTGTGCAGTGGAGGTATTGTTGGCATGGGTGAGACCCGAGAGCAAAGAGCCGGGCTCGTTCACCAATTGGCCAATCTAGGTCCCTATCCAGACTCAGTGCCCATCAACCATTTGGTGCATGTGCAAGGTACGCCGCTTGCTGAAACGAAGCCCTTGGATCCCTTGGAGTTTGTCAGAACCATCGCCGTTGCAAGAATCACCATGCCCAAAGCGCATGTGCGTTTATCGGCCGGCCGCCAGGAAATGGGCGAGGCGATCCAAGCGATGTGCTTTTTAGCAGGGGCCAATTCCATTTTTTATGGTGACAAACTCTTGACAACGGGCAACCCGGAATGGGAGGGGGATCAAGCTTTGTTTGCCAAATTAGGCATTCAAACGGTTTGACAACAGGGACTTTGTGCAAGTGCTGGCCAAAAAACAAGGTTTTGGAGCGCTATGGAAGAGAAATTTTGGCCAAATCTGTATAAACTGAAGCCTAAACCATTTTGTACGTATCCTTGGAGAAAACCGATCATGAGAATTTTTCAAAAAACACCCTTCACTGTATGTGCCGCAGTGCTTGCTTGGGGTATGAGCATGGGAGCAGGCACTGCTTTTGCTCAAAGCAATGACACCTTAGGCAAGGTCAAAGCGTCTGGCGAAATCACCATGGGGGTCCGCGACTCCTCTGGCGCATTGTCGTACACCTTGGGCGACGGCAAGTATGTAGGTTTTCACATCGATGTGTGCCAAAAAATCATTGCCAATGTTGAAAAAGCTGCAGGGAAAAAATTAGAGACCAAGTACGTCTCCGTGACTTCCCAAAATAGGATTCCTTTGGTTCAAAACGGAACCGTTGACATTGAGTGTGGATCTACCACCAACAACACCGCAAGACAAAAGGATGTGTCCTTTGCGTTGACCACGTATGTGGAGGAAGTTCGCATTGCGGTCAAGGCCAATTCGGGCATCACGAGCATCAACCAGTTGAATGGCAAGAATGTGGCAACCACCACGGGAACCACGTCGGTGCAAATTTTGCGTAAACACGAGAGAGCCGCTGGTGTGGACTTCAAGGAAGTTTTTGGTAAAGACCATGCAGAGAGCTTTTTATTGCTCGAGTCTGGACGCGCCGATGCTTTCGTGATGGATGGACAAATTTTGGCGGGCAACATCGCCTTGTCCAAGAACCCTGCTGACTACAAAATTGTCGGGGAAGTGTTGTCCGTCGAGCCCATCGCCATCATGATCAGAAAAGACGATGCCGCTTTCAAGAAAGTGGCCGATGACACCATCCGTGAGATGGCCAAATCAGGTGACTTGGCCAAGTCCTACGACAAATGGTTTGTCCAACCCATTCCGCCTAAAAACACACGTGTGGGTTTGCCAGCCAGTGAGACCACCCGTGCAACTTGGGCCAACCTCAATGACAAGCCCATGGAAGACTATGCCAAGAAATAATTGGGCAGCTGTTGTGTCCATTTGACGCCAAGAGGGCATGCTGAAACACTTAGCATGCCCTTTTGTTCAATGGGGTTTGAATTTTTCAAGGCTTTGACCGATGACGCTTGAGTGGCAGGTATTCTTGACAGATGACGGTGGCGGTCGAACCTATTTGGAGTGGTTGCTCCAAGCCTGGGGATGGACGCTAGGTGTTGCCCTGGCCGCTTGGTGTGTGGCCATTCCCTGTGGTGCTTTGATCGGTGTCATGAGAACCCTGCAAGGCGCGCCAGTGCTGTCTCGCTTGGGGCAAGCTTGGGTGGAGTTGTTTCGAAACATTCCTTTGTTGGTGCAAATCTTCTTGTGGTATTTTGTGCTGCCCAAGTTGTTTCCTGCGATGCAGCAGTTTTCTTCTTTTTGGTTGGTGGTGATCGCCTTGGGCTTGTTCACCTCAGCCAGAATTGCCGAGCAGTTTCGAGCTGGCATTGAGTCTTTGCCCAAAGGCCAGCGCTATGCAGGAATGGCCTTGGGATTCAAGACCTGGCAGCTGTACCGCTATGTGCTGTTGCCAGCAGCGCTCAGGATCATTTTGCCGCCCCTGACCAGCGAGTCGATGAATTTGTTGAAAAATTCCTCGGTGGCTTTTGCTGTCTCCATCACCGAACTCACCATGTTTGCGATGCAAGCTCAAGAAGAGACCTCCAGAGGCATTGAGATTTATTTGGCCGTGACCGTGCTCTACATGATTTCAGCGCTCACCATCAACCGTTTGCTCACCTGGGTGGAGGTGAGGCTTCGAATCCCTGGTCAACCCAGTTCCAAGGGCCCGTCGTTGACTACGGGGCATTGAGATGCTGAACTTAGATGTTTCATTTTTAAGTTGGGATTTGTTCAATAAATTCATCTTAAAGGGACTCCTCTTCAGTTTGGAATTGACAGCGGTCGCAGCCCTGGGTGGCCTCTTCTTTGGCACCTTGCTGGCTCTCATGCGGCTATCCAACTCCAAGCTGCTCAAGGCGCTTTCAGCCACCTATGTGAATGGCATGCGTTCCATTCCCTTGGTGATGGTGATTTTGTGGTTTTATTTGTTGATTCCCGTGCTCATCGGTAAGTCCATTGGTGCAGAGTGGTCTGCCTTCATCACTTTCATTGCTTTTGAGGCGGCGTTCTTTTGCGAAATCATGAGGGCGGGCATTGAGTCGGTGGGCAAGGGACAAAAAATGGCTGCGCAGGCCCTTGGGATGACCTATGCGCAAAGCATGCAACTCATTGTTTTGCCACAAGCTTTTCGCAACATGGTGCCGGTGCTGCTCACCCAAACCATCGTGCTGTTTCAAGACACGTCCTTGGTCTATGCCATTGGAGCCTACGATTTGCTGAAAGGTTTTGTGACGGCTGGGAGGATCTATGGTCGACCTGAAGAGGTCTATTTGTTGGCAGCTGTGGTTTATTTCGTCATGTGTTTTGGCCTGTCCACCTTTGTCAAGCACTTACAAAGAAAGATGAGTTTGGTTTGATCCAAGCCCCATCCATGTTTCAATTTTGCAGGGGATCACATCATGATTGAATTAAAAGACGTCTCCAAGTGGTATGGTCCAATCCAAGTGCTGAGCAACTGCACGACTCGAATCGAAAAAGGCGAGGTGGTGGTCATTTGTGGTCCGTCGGGTTCTGGAAAGTCGACGCTGATCAAGACCATCAATGCTTTGGAGCCTTTTCAAAAGGGTGAAATTTTTGTCGACGGCGTCGCCGTTCATGGCCCAGACACCGACTTGCCCAAGTTGAGAAGTCAAGTGGGTATGGTGTTTCAGCATTTCGAACTTTTTGGACACTTGTCGGTGATAGAAAATTTAACCATCGCTCAGGTCAAGGTTTTGGCAAGAAGTGTGGATGAGGCCAAGGCGCATGGCTTAAAGTATCTGGAGCGAGTTGGCTTGATGGCCCACAAGGACAAGTACCCCGGACAACTCTCTGGCGGTCAGCAGCAAAGGGTGGCCATTGCTAGGGCTTTGTCAATGGATCCCAAAGTCATGCTCTTTGACGAGCCCACCTCGGCGCTCGATCCTGAAATGGTCGGAGAGGTGCTGGACGTCATGGTCAATCTCGCTCACGAGGGCATGACCATGATTTGTGTGACGCATGAGATGGGGTTTGCCAAAGAGGTGTGTGACCGCGTGATCTTCATGGACATTGGGGGGGTCATTTTGGAGGATTGTTCCAAAGACGAGTTCTTCAACCACCCTGAGCGACGCACCCCAAGAACCAAAGAGTTTTTAAGTAAAATTCTTCAACATTGAGCCGCCTCGAGCTCAATCACGCACCTAGTTTTTTGTATCAACCGCATCCCATCAAAACCACGCCATGCAAACCTTCGACCTGATCCAACCCGATGACTGGCATTTGCATGTGAGAGATGGGGACTTTTTAAAGACCGTCGTGCCCCATACGGCTGAGCAATTTGCACGTGCGGTGATCATGCCCAACTTAAAGGTGCCGCTCACTCAAACCCAAGATGCCTTGGCTTACAAAGAAAGAATCTTGAGCAACGTGCCCAAACACTTGAGTTTTGAGCCCTTGATGACCTTGTATTTGACAGATCATTTCAAGCCCAGCGAAATTGCGGCGGCCAAAGAACAAGGCATCGTCGCTTTGAAGTTGTATCCAGCGGGCGCAACCACCCACAGCGACTTGGGCGTTACTGACATCAAACGCATCTATCCCGTCTTGGATGCCATGCAAAGACACGGTCTTCTCTTGTTGGTGCACGGGGAAGTGACAGATCCGAGTGTTGATATTTTTGACCGCGAGGCGGTCTTCATCGATCGCTACTTGGAGCCTTTGAGGAAAGATTTTCCAGCACTCAAAATCGTTTTTGAGCACATCACCACGCAGCAAGCTTGCGAGTACGTCAAAAGTGCCGATCAAGGTCTGGCCGCCACGCTCACCGCTCACCACTTGTTGTTGAACCGAAATGCAATTTTCAAAGGTGGCTTAAGGCCCCATTACTATTGTCTGCCGGTTCTCAAGCGAGAAACGCATCGCATGGCTTTGTTGGAGGCGGCAACGAGTGGAGACAGACGTTTTTTTCTGGGTACCGACAGCGCTCCACATTTGGCCACCTTGAAGGAGCATGCCAGCGCATGCGCTGGATGCTATACGGCAAGCGTGGCCATGTCCTTGTATGCGAGTGCCTTTGAGGCGGCTGGTCGAATGGATCAATTGGAGCGTTTTGCGAGTTTGAATGGCCCAGCGTTTTATGGCCTGGAGAAGAACACCAAACGACTTCGTCTACAAAAACAGTCTTTTGAGGTTCAAGCCGAGTACCCCTTTGGTGAGGGTGCTTTGAAGCCCCTTTTTGCAGGCGAGACGCTGGAGTGGTCCGCGCATTTGATGGCTTGATGAGCTCCCACCAACGCATGGGGTCCTGTAACAAAGCGCCTGATCAGTCTCCTTTTGAAATTGGTCATGTTTGAAATTGATTGGCAACAAGCTTGGTTCAGAGGATTTGAAGCTCACGGCCAATCTATTGTCGCGCTTTGGCATGACTTGGGCTCCTTGCCCATGGCCTTGAATCGATATGGCCAGAGCGGTCTGTTGGACCTAGATGCACATGTCAGTCCATGGCCCAGCGTGAGCCCTCTGAGGGCCAAAGAGGTGGTGGGTTTGCCTCGCTTCGTGCCCCAAGCTCAATTGCCCACTTCAGTGGCGTACGAGAGTTTTATCTACGACACGCATTGTGTGCCGACCAGAGAAAATTTGCATGACTTCTTCAATGCATTGTGTTGGATTCGTTATCCATTGACCAAGGCTTACCTGAACGCAGAGCAGGCCAAGACGCTTAAGCGACTTGGGCCCGCAAGCGAGCGAGGCGCCTTAAGAGATGCGCTCACGCTTCTTGATGAGAACGCATGCTTCGTTTGGTGCGAGAGCGAGATGTGGCATGCCCTACAAAAGCACGATTGGCTGGATGCATTTTGGCGTCAAAGAGATGCATGGACGTCGGTAAGGGTGGAGTTGTTTGGGCATGCTTTGCTTGAAAAGTTGTGCAAGCCCTACAAGGCCATCACGGCCCACGCGGTCCATGTTCAACCCGTTGGCGCGCAGAGGGGTATGCAAGAATTTCAAGAGCTTTCAGATGCATGGAGAGATGCACAGATGTTGAGCGCCTTGAGGTCGCTCAACTTGAGCAGCAAGCCCTTTCAAGCCCTGCCTGTCTTAGGCGTACCCGGATGGTCCTTGGACAATGCGCAACTGAGTTTTTACGAAGATGACAAAGTGTTCAGGCCCAAGAAACAGGACACCTTGAGACAAGAGAGCTTAAAAAGCAAACCTTGACCGAAAAAAATGTTGATGTCGAACCTTCAAAGCTTGGCAAGAGCGCGGTTTTGCAGCACTTGGCTTGCGAGTGCCTCGGCCACCTTGATGCCATCAATCGCCGCGGTCAAGATACCTCCAGCAAAGCCAGCCCCTTCACCCGCAGGATAAAGACCGAACACGTCTGTGCTTTGAAGCGAATCGTCTCGCAAGATCCGAAGCGGAGAAGACGTGCGACTCTCTACGCCAGTCAACAAAGCGCCGTGCAGATCAAAGCCAGGCACCTTTTTACCAAACACGGGCAAGGCTTCACGAATCGCCTCGGTAGCATAGCTTGGTAAAGCCGCAGATAGGTTGGTCAAGTGCACGCCAGGCATGTAAGACGGCAAGACGCCAGCCAACGCTGTGGACGCTTGGTCTTTTAAAAAGTCACCCAACAATTGAGCGGGGGCTTGATAATTTTCGCCCCCCATCTTAAAAGCCCTGGACTCCAACTGGCGTTGAAGCACGACGCCGCTTAAAGGGTGAACCCAAGAGGGGTTTGAGGGTGCCCCATGGTGTTGGGTCTTGGAGGTGAGATGCAAAGCCCGCGTGCCTGGCTTTTGAGCTTGAAGTTCTTCTTCAAAGCACAGCTCAATTTGAGCCTGATGGGCTCTAAAATCCTCAGGCTCAATGCCCACCACAATCGCTGCGTTGGCGTTTCTCTCGTTTCTGGAGTACTGGCTCATGCCGTTGGTCACCACGCGCGCGGTCTCTGAGGTGGCTGCCACCACAGTGCCTCCAGGGCACATGCAAAAGCTGTAGACCGAGCGTTGATTTTTGGTGTGATGCACGAGCTTGTAATCTGCTGCGCCAAGCAAGGGATGTCCGGCGTGTTTGCCCCACCTGGCTTGATCGATCAGACTTTGTGGATGCTCAATGCGAAAGCCAATGGAGAAGGGCTTTGCTTGCATGGGCACGCCAAGCTCGAAGAGTTTTGCAAAGGTCTCGCGCGCACTGTGACCCAAAGCCAAGACCAAGTGATGGCATGCAAGTGTGTAAGTGCTTTGCGTTGTGTGATCAAAGATGAGTGCACTTTCAAGTTGTCTGCTCGGGCCTGACGTGGACGCATCAAGGTCTCGGGTGCGACAGGTTTCAAAATCCAAATCCATCAGTTGTTGCTCAAAGCGTATCTCGCCTCCAAGCGAGATGATTTGCTCACGTAAACTCTCCACCACCTTGACCAGTTTGAAGGTGCCAATGTGCGGGTGTGCTGCAAATAGAATTTCCTCTGGTGCGCCAGCCTTGACAAACTCATGCATGACCTTGCGACCCAAGAATCTGGGGTCTTTGATTTGAGAGTAGAGCTTTCCGTCAGAGAAGGTGCCCGCACCTCCTTCGCCAAACTGCACGTTGCTGTTGGTTTGCAGGATCCCCTTTCGCCACAATCCCCATGTGTCTTGGGTGCGCTCTCTTACCTTTTTGCCTCTCTCGATGACAATCGGTTTGAGGCCGAGTTGGGCCAAGATGAGGGCTGCAAAAATGCCACAAGGCCCAAAACCAACCACCACCGGTCGATGGGCTTGGAGTTCAGGGCAAGAAAGTGCGCTGGCCCCAGCCAAGATAGGTTTGGAGAATGTTCTTTGCAGGTGTCGAATCTGATGGGCATGATCAAAGCTACCAGGCGTCCAAGCCAGTGGTGGCTGATCCGATGCGAAGTCCGCTGCTGTCTGCGTAGCGAGGTCGGGTGCATACGGGCTCCAATGCACATCGGGTGACCAACGCATGTCGGGGGAAGCGAGGAGTTGAACCACGGGAAAGCTTTGTGTGAGCAAGTGATGTTCAAGTGCAGGGTCTTGGAGGCTCAAGTCCACAATATAGACCACTTGCAAGGGGGATTTTCTGGCGTCAAAACTTCGTTTAAAAATCTTGAGGTGAGTCACATCTTGTTTTGCAATGCCAATCGTTTTAAAGAGCAGTTGCAGCAGTGCTTCGGGCGCATTGGGGTCCATGAGGTTCAACGCCGGGTTGAGACTTCTTTCTGTCTGTGCCTCGGTCTTTAGCCATTCAGAGGTGTTTAAATTTTGGGCGTCTCGCGTCCAAGTGTTTTGAACCGCAGGGTTGTCAAAAAGGCGTTCAAGGGGAAGTTTGAGTTCTGAGATTCTGATCATGTGTATGTGGCCTGTGGTGATCAGGCAAAACAAATAGGACTCAAGAATAGCATGAATGCCAAGGCCAAGGCTGAGGCTCAGGCTGAGGCTCAGGTTGAGGCCTTCAGCAGACAAACCGAGTCATGCACCTTCAAAGAGGTTCAACGCTCACGCAAAGGCAGGTGTTGTTTTTAAAAGGGACAGGCTAAAAAAACAAACATTCAAGCTCGCAAAGCATGGCTCGAGCATCAAAAAGTCCGCCCAAGGCGAGATAATAGAGCGGTGAAGTTTGCTAGGCCGTCGCTGGCGCGAGAGTGGAAACACTGCGCTGGAGGAACGTCCGGACTGCATAGGACGGCGAAGGAGGTAACACCTCTCCACCGTGAGGTGAGGATCAGAGCAACAGAGACGAGTCGCAAGGGGTTGACTTCTTGCGGGTGAAACGGGCAATCTCTTCGCGCAGCAATACCAAGTAGGCCTACAAAAGAATTCTAGGATTCTTTGCTTGTGGTTCCGCAAGTTCTGTAGGCGGGTAGGTAGCACCGAGCCAAGTGGGCGACCCTTGGCCCAGATTAATGACGGTCACGCAAAGCTTTTGCTTTGTGCACAGAATCCGGCGTATCGGCAAACTTCACAACTCTACCTAGAATTCCATCACATCTGTAGGGGCGTGCTTGGGGCTTTAAGTTGCGCTTTTGCGCGTTCAGACAACTCAAACGCCAAGCCCTGTTCAGCAAGTCTCTCCACGTGGGCACTCAAGGACCGCATGGCTGCTGGCCAGACCCGTTGTGGCACATCGTCGTACGCCTTTTTGACCCACGTCGACAAGTCACCGTGGGGGTCTTTTTGCATCACGTCTTTGATCTTGGCCTCACGTTTCAATCGGTGATTTTTTAAGTTGTCGATGAGATGCACAGGGTCGAAGGGCGCGCCCCATACGTTGCCAAGGACGTGGCCGTGAGCAGGCAAGATGAATTCAATTCGCTCTTTTACACACAGTTGTCGCAAGATGTCCAAAGAGTTCAAGTACGCATTCATGTTGCCATCAGGCGGGTCCACCACGGTGGTGCTGCCGTTCAAGATGTGGTCTCCGCTGAACAAGAGAGCTTCCTCTAAAAGAACCAAGCAGATGTGGTTGGCTGCATGACCAGGGGTGAAGACCGCACGCAAAGTGTGTTCAATGTTGGAGCCTGGACTGCGCAAGATCCATGTTTGTCCGTCGGTGCAGGCGCGATCAGGAACGAACTCGCTGTTGGCGCGTGCGGTGGGTGCAGAGGGCAACCCCCAAATGATGGGCTTGCTCAAGTCACACATGGCTTGCAGGGGCTTGGCGCCAGGTGAATGGTCCGCGTGAGAATGGGTGCAAATGATGTGCTTGATGTTGCCACCCGTGGTGTGGTGAAGGCGTTCAACGTGCTCGGGCAGGGCCGGGCCTGGATCGATCACGATAAAGCCGCTTTCATGGGTGCCGACAATGTAGGTGTTGGTGCCCGGTCCAGTCATCAAGCCTGGGTTGGGCGCAGTCAACCGAGATACATTTTTAAGCAAAGGGGTTGCGCGCTCACTTTGCCAATCCAAGTGATGTTGCAACTGACCCTCTGGACACACCAAGACAAGTTCTCCAAAGGGACTTTCGTGCTCCATGTAGCGCGATACCTTACCCCCTAAAAAACCTGCTCGCGCACAACTTGAGAACCATGGACTGTTCAAGCGAGTGGCATGCATAAGGGCATGTGCGCTGTGAAGGGATTGAAGTCGCTCAAGCGTTTTGATGGTGGGATAGACCAAGTGCAATTCACCCTCTTGGTGCTTTTGCAAAGCCTCAAGTGGGGTCAGCCACAAGGGGTCGAATTGTTCATGCTCATCGGCCAAGGGCTGAAGTCCCTCTGGGCACTCGGCCACGAGGAAAGGTACATCAAAGCGAATGGGCAAATCGCGGTCAGTGATCCAGTGGCACATCACGTGCGTATCGTCCAAGCTCAGCGTCCATTTGAGCGCGTCGATTTGGGCAAATAGATCTTTTGATCGGCTGAGTTGGCCAAGATCCGAAGCCTCAATGCGCGCACCAGATTCTTTGTTGAGCAAAAGAAGGCCCAATTCTTCAAAGCTTTCTCTAAGCGCGGTGCAAGCATGGGTGGCTTGGTCCAGAGACAGTTGGCTCGTTGGGTGCAGATTCAAATAGCGTTTGGCATAGGCTTGATCTTTGGGGTCAATTTTGCCGCCAGGAAAAACATAGGCGCCTGGTGCAAAACTGGCTTTTTGCGAGCGTTTGGTGAGCAAGATTTCAAGTTGGCTTTGTTGCTTATCAGACTCTCGGGTGCGTGCCCAGATGAGACTTGCCGCTTTGAGCGCTTGTGCGCTCAAGTGAGGTGGGTAGAGGTGGTGGAGGGTTCTGCTCATGCCCTATTATGCTAAAAATAAAGGGCGAGGAAAGACGCTTAAATCATGCGAGCTTAAAAAAACCCAACAGAAAAGCACCATAATACCTAAAAATAGGGGGTGAACTTTGAGTTCGATGGGCGCCCCTCGCACGTTTCAACAAAGTTCTTGAAGGAGCTCAAAGATGATGAACAATTTAAAACCTGGTGCTCGCTTCAAAGCCGAGAAGGAGTTCTTGCAGCGCCCAAGCTTGAGAGCCCTGTGGGCGTCTTTTGCTTTGTTGATGCTTTTGCCTGCATTGCATCTCCAAGCCCTTGCACAGGCCTGGCCCAGCAAACAGGCCATCAAATTGGTGGCGGTTTTCCCACCCGGGGGGTCGGTGGATCAAGTGGCTAGAATTTTGTCGCAACCTTTAAGTCAGCAGTTGGGGCAATCGGTGATTGTTGAGAACAAGGGCGGCGCCTCGGGCACCGTGGGCACGGCACAAGTGATCAATGCGCCAGCGGATGGCTACACCTTTGCCGTGGTGTTTGATACGCATGGCGTGAACCCGAGTTTGATCCCCTCTTTGCCCTACGACACCAAAAAAGATTTGATTCCTTTGGTGTTGGTGGGTACCTCACCTATGGTGATCGCAAGCTATGTGGGATCGGAATTTAAAACTTTTGCCGATGTGATGAACACTGCAAAAGCCAAGAAAAATGTGAGCTACGGCACGATTGGCAACGGCAGTTTAGGTCACTTGGCAATGTCCTTGTTGGGCAAGAACGCTCAAGTCGAATTCACCCACATTCCTTACAAGGGGGGTGGCCCGTTGATGAACGACGCCATCGCTGGACACGTGCCCATTTCTATCGGATCAGTTTTTGTGACCAAGCCCCATATCGACAGCAAAAGAATGCGACCTCTGGCCGTGACGAGCTCTAAGCGCGCGGCCGATTTGCCCGATGTACCCACCATTGCTGAAAACGGGTTTCCTGGTTTTGAAGCACCCGCTTGGTGGGCGGTCTTGGCTTCGTCAAAAACGCCGCCCGACATTGTCAAAAAGATGAACGAAGAGCTCAACAAGGCCCTTAAAAATCCTGAGATTGCGTCCAAACTCGATCAGCAAGGCATTGATATCGTGGGCGGCAGCGTGGAGCGCGCAAAAAGCTTCATTGACAACCAGATGGACATCTGGTCCAAGGTCGTCAAAGACAACAACATCAAAGCCGATTGAACCAGGAGTCTTAAGTTTCGGGGTTGACCTCTAAAGCCATCAAGACGCGGGCCACCATGTTGTAGGCGGCAATGGCCGTGGTGAGTTCAACGATTTGTGTGGTGTCAAAGGTCTTTTTCATTTCTTCAAACACGGCGTCTTCAATTTTAACGTCCTGCGTCAATTGGGCGGCGTATTGAATCACCAGGCTCATCGTGGGGTCCAAGGCGGGGTCACGCGCACCTCGCCTGGCATCTTGCGACACGACACGGTGCAAGGCATCGAGTTCTGCCTGGGTGCCACCAGCCGTCAAGAAGTCGGGTGCATGGTGAAGGTATTCATATTGAGCGCCGGTCAGGAGAGCTACCGTGCAGATGCCAATTTCTCTGAGTTTTCGACTGGTCCCCAGACCCGTTCGGACCTCTTTTAAAAAAACATTCCATCCCCGGGCGACAGGTTCGCTCCACAGCAGGGTCAAGTCCAAGTTGATGAACTCCCCGCCTCTTCGGGCTTTGATGGCTTGCACAAGATCTTCAGGTTGAGCTTTGAGTTCTGGGGTCCAAGCAGGTATGCGCATAGCGGGTGCCTTTTTGAGGGTCAATGAGGATGCTGCCGAGGTGGTCAGGTTTTCTTGACATCAAGGATCTCGTGACAAGAAAAGGTTGTCTCAGGGCAGACGTTGATAGAAGTTCATTGTATAGCGAGCCAAGGGGTGTGGCAGACAAGGCCCCAGGTCTGGCTCAAATCCTCTGCTTGTCAAAGACCTTGGCCCTTGACCCTTGACCCAACCGAGGTGTAAAAAACGAACCGTCTTTTTTATACCAAAAGATTAAAATGCATTTTCAGCAGAACTAACACCCTTGGCGTCATTTGGAGGTAAAAAAAACGATAATGATGGCCATGCGGGTTCCTTTTACTAAAATGCACGGTACGGGCAATGATTTTGTGGTCCTCAATGAAACACAAATTCGCTACGACCTTCAGGCCAAAGATTATCGATTTTTGGCGGATCGACATTTTGGGGTGGGTGCCGATCAAATTTTAAGTGTTCGATCCAGTCATGAGCCAGGCATCGATTTTGAATACCTCATCCACAATGCGGATGGCTCCGAGGTTGAGCATTGTGGCAATGGGGCAAGATGCTTTTTGCGTTTTGTTCGGCAAGAGGGCTTGAGTCAAAAGAGTCCGTTGGTGGTCAAAGTCAAAAAAGGCGTCATTGAGCTCTCGGACACGAAAGAAGGATATGTCAGCGTGCACATGGGGCCGCCCGTTTTTGATGCGCCTCAAATTCCGTTTGATCCACAACACTCAAAACTGTTGGAGTCCGTGGATGGGTTTCAAATTCGAAGAATCGACTTGGACGGCTTGCAACTCAAAGACGCGTTGCTTGAACATTTTGACTTTACGACGCTTTCGATGGGCAACCCTCACGCGGTGTGTGTGGTACAGGATGTGGACAGTTTGATGCTGGAGGCCCTTGGGCCATGGATTGAACACCACCCATCGTTTCCTCAAAGGGTGAACGTGGGTTTCATGCAAATTGTCTCTCGTCAAGCCATCAAGCTGAGGGTGTTTGAACGGGGTTCAGGTGAAACCTTGGCGTGTGGCACGGGAGCCTGTGCTGCTGTGGTCAGTGGGATCGTCAGGGGTCTTTTGGACCCCCATGTCACGGTTCAAGCAAGAGGTGGTCTCTTGGAGATCGATTGGCATGGCTCCTTTCATGCTGCAACACCGGGTGCTGCCAGTGATGTTGTTTTGACGGGCCCAGCTGTGACCGTTTTTAAAGGTGAAGTGGATATTCAATGACTCAGATCAACGCCATCAATCCCATCACGGAGGACGATATTGCCAACTTTTTGGTCAATACACCGGATTTCTTTTTGCGTCATGCGGAGGTGCTCGCGCAGGTCAGAATGGTCAGCCCTCACGGGCAAAGGGCCGTCAGTTTGCAAGAAAGACAAGCCGACATGCTCAGAGAGAAAATCCGTGCGCTAGAGACCAGGCTCATGGAGATGATCAGAAATGGCAATGAAAATTTGATCTTGACCGATCGCTTGCATCGATGGGCTAAAAATTTGTTGATGGTCTCAGATCCGGTTGCTTTGCCCAAAACCATATTGCTGGAAATTCAGCACCAATTCATGGTGCCTCAAGTCGCGATGAAGTTGTGGCATGTCAAGGGGGCTTTCTTGGACTCTCCCTACACCCAAGATGCCACACAGAGTGTGAAAGATTTTGCTGCCACCTTAAAGCAGCCCTATTGCGGCCCCAATTCGGGCTTTGAGGCCATTTCATGGCTGGAGGATGCAAAGGCGGTGCAATCCATTGCCATGGTCAATTTAAAGCCTTTGAAAGCTTCTGCTCATCCCGTCAGTGCAGCCAGTTCTGCAACGCAAGAGTTGACGGCGACGCACCCGTCTCCAGCATTTTCTACAGCCCATTTGCCAGCAGAGCTTCACGCTGAATCCTTTGGCTTGTTGGTCTTGGCCTCTCCTGACCCGCAGCGTTATCACGCGGGCATGGGGACCGACTTTTTGGAGCGAATTGGTGAGTTGGCCAGTGCGGCATTGATCCAGTTGTGGCTCGAGCCAGTTTGATCGAGCGGGCTGGGTGCTGGCGCACTTCTCAAAGCACGGATAGGGCTTTGGCGACTCTGGTGGATCTGCCAAGCTGCTTGAACACAAGGAAAGGCCTTTGAGCTTATTTTGAACGAACAAGCCCACTTCAAGGATGCCTCAGTGACAACGCCTTTGATGTCTCACCCATGGGTCAAGGCCTATTTAGACCACGTGCGTTTTGAAAAACGTTTGGCCACGAGAACTTGTGTGTTGTATGAGTTGGATTTGCTGAAATTGGCTGATTTTGCGTCTGCCATGTCCCTTGACTTTCCCAGCATCCAATCCCATCACGTTCGCTTATGGGTCTCCAACATGCATCAAGCTCATCGCAGTGGTCGAGGCATTGCATTGATCCTCTCGGGATGGAGAGGTTTTTTTGCTTGGTGTTGCCGAGAGGGTCATTTGAAAGCCAATCCTGTGCTGGGCCTCAGAGCCCCCAAAGCCCCCAAGCCTTTGCCCAAAGCTTTGAATGTGGATCAGGCCGTTCAATTGGCCGACTATGTGCAGGTGCAACGTGCTGAGTGCAGTGACAGTGCGAAAGAGGAGCTGCAGTGGTTGGAGGCCAGAGACGCTTTGATGGTTGAACTCTTGTATGGCAGTGGACTTCGGGTGGGAGAGATGGTGGGCTTGGATGCACAAGCTTCGGAGCAGGCTTTGGGTTGGATCGATGCTGCGCAAAGCACGGCATTTGTTTTAGGTAAGGGCAGCAAACGGCGAAGCACGCCCGTTGGACAACATGCCTTGAAGGCCTTGGACAGCTGGTTGAAGGTGCGTTCTAGGTATTTGAAGGCCGATGCCCTCTCCGCTCAGGCCTTGTTTCTGGGTCGAGGTGGAACTCGATTAACGGCCCAAGCGATGTGGCAGCGCTTGCGCGCTCGGGCCCAACTCGCTGGGCTGCAAACCCCTGTTCATCCGCACATGCTCAGGCACTCCTTTGCAAGCCATTTGCTCCAATCCAGTGGGGACCTCAGGGGTGTGCAGGAGTTGCTAGGGCACGCCAACATCAGCACCACTCAGGTATATACTCGTTTGGATCATCAGCACTTGTCAAAAATCTACGATCAAGCCCATCCTCGTGCCAAAAGAAAAGACACAAAATAGTGTCTTTGATGCAAGGCGCAATTGAAGTGGTTTGGCCCCTGTTCTTCTCATCGTACCCATCATGAAAACACTCAGACTTAGAGAGGGCAAAGAGAGGTCCTTGCTCAGAGCGCACCCATGGATTTTTGATTCGGCCATTGCCAAAGGGGGAGCGGATGCGGGTGAGACCGTCAAGGTGGAGTCTTTCGATGGGGCTTTTTTGGCCTGGGCGGCTTACAGTCCTGCCTCGAAAATCAGAGCACGTGTTTGGAGTTTTGATGAAAAGCAAAGGATCGATGAGGCGTTTCTTGATGGCTTGATTGAACAAGCCCTGCAAAGTCGAGAGTTGTTTCAAATTCAATCCAATGGCGTACGATTGGTTCATGGAGAGTCGGATGGTCTGCCCGGACTCATTGTGGACCAATATGGCGACACCCTGGTGCTTCAGGTGCTCAGTTGCGGTGTCGAGCGCTTCAAGTCAATTTTGGTGCAGTCCTTGATGAAGCACACGGGCTTGGAGCGAGTCTACGAGCGCTCAGACACCCAAGCCAGAAGTCTGGAGGGACTGACGCCGAGCACGGGTTGGTTGTCCCATCCGCAGACGCCAAAACATGTGTTGCTTCAAATTGAGGAGCACGATTGGAGGCTCAATTTAGATGTTGAGCAAGGTCACAAGACGGGTTTTTATTTGGATCAAAGGGAGTCGAGAAGGCGTTTTGCCGAGTACGCCCATCGTTTGTCTTTTGAGCGAGTCCTCAATTGCTTTTGCTACACGGGGGGCTTTAGTGTAGCGGCCTCTGTGGGCATGCGCCGTGCGGGCGTGTTCTCCAAGGGCGGGCATGTGACGAGCATTGACTCCTCGGCAAGTGCGCTGAAAATGGCCGATGAGAACATGCGGCTGAATGGATTTTCAAGTGAGCACCACACCCTGATGGATGCAGATGTGAACCAATCCTTGAGGTTGTTTTTGCAAGAGTCTAGGCAGTTTGATGCGATTGTTTTAGACCCACCCAAGTTTGCGCCTTCTCACGCGCACGTTGATCGTGCCGCTCGAGCCTACAAAGACATCAACCGATTGGCGCTTCAGCTGTTGAGGCCGGGGGGCGTCTTGTTCACCTTCAGTTGTTCTGGGGGTGTCTCGGCAGAGTTGTTCCATAAAATAGTGGCCTCGGCTGGCGCTGATGCGCATGTGGATGGGTTCATCGCAGAGCGGCTGCAAGGGGCGATGGACCATCCCATGACCTTGAATTTCCCGGAAGGGGATTATTTAAAGGGCTTGGTCGTCATTCGAAAGTGATATGCTCGGGATCTTTAGATTCTTTTGAGCTTGGGGCATTGAATTTCAGGGGCCTCGTCCCCATTTGCTCTTTTGATATTTTGTAGAAAGTATGTCTTCCATGTTAATTCCAGCGACCATCCTGACCGGTTTTTTAGGCTCAGGCAAAACAACCTTGTTGAAGCGTGTCTTGTCTGAGGCGCACGGACAAAAAATTGCGGTGATTGAAAATGAATTTGGCGAGGAAAACATTGACAATGATATTTTGGTCCTTGAGAGTGAGGAGCAAATCATTCAAATGAGCAATGGATGTGTGTGTTGCACCATTCGAGAGGATTTGAGAACGACGTTGACCGATTTGGCGGAGAAAAAGAGAAAGGGCGAGCTCAATTTTGACCGAGTGGTGATTGAAACCACGGGGCTTGCCGACCCAGGGCCTGTGGCTCAAACGTTTTTCATGGACGACCAAATTGCTGAGAGCTATTTGCTCGACTCGATCTTGACGTTGGTCGATGCCAAACATGCGGCCCAACAGTTGAACGATCGCCAAGAGGCCAGGCGACAAGTGGGTTTTGCAGATCAGATCTTCATCAGCAAAACCGACCTGGTCACGCCGTCGTCTTTGGATGCCTTGCAGCACAGGTTAAAGCACATGAACCCCAGAGCGCCTCAAAAAGCAGTTCATTTTGGCGAAGTCTCTATCGATGAGGTCTTTGATTTAAAGGGCTTTAATTTGAATGCAAAATTGGACATCGATCCAGACTTTTTAAAGGACGATGAGCACTCGCACCATGAGCATGGAGAGCATTGTGATCACCCCTCACACCAGCACGCTCACACTGACCATGCCGAGCATGCCGGGAATACCGAGCACGCAGATCACGAGCACACAGAGCACTGCGATCACCCCTCGCATCAACACGGCCACCATCACCACCATGATGACGACGTCAAGAGTTTTGTGTTCAAGTCCAATCGCGCGTTTGATCCCGCCAAGTTGGAGGACTTTTTGGGTGCCATCGTCAACATTTACGGACCTAAAATGTTGCGCTACAAAGGGGTCTTGAACATGAAGGGGACCGATCGAAAAGTGATTTTCCAGGGTGTTCATCAGCTGATGGGGAGCGATTTGGGCCCTGCATGGGGCAAAGACGAGGTGAAAAACAACAAAATGGTCTTCATTGGGATTGATTTGCCCAGAGATATTTTCCTGCAAGGCCTAGAACAGTGTCTAGTGTGAGTACAATCCGCGCGCTAGCAAAGCTTTCCTGTGCGCACATCTCCTAGCTTGGACAGGAGTTTTGTTGAGCTCCTTTGGTCGGATGATGAGAGCAGATGTGCCCCTGGCTTGGCCTCGTGCACATTCCTTTGAGGAGACACTATGAAAAAAACCAATATAAAATCCAAGGCAAGTCCAGCGCCTGTGAAGGCGGTCGCCAAAAAAGCGGTCAAAGTAGCGCCAAAAGCTAGCGTGAAGACGGCAGCAAAAGTTGCCGTGAAAAAGGCTGCGGTGAAAAAGCCTGCGGTGAAAGCCAAGCCCCAAGCTGCGAAAGCACCGGCCAAGCCTGTTGCAAAAGCGCCAGCCAAAAAGCTAGTCAAGGCGCCAGCTAAAGTGCCAGCCAAGTCACCCGTCAAGACTGCCGTGAAGACCGCCGTGAAGGCGCCCGTGAAACCCGCCTCCAAGGCACCTGTTAAAGCGATGGTCAAAACCGCTGCCAAGACCTTTTCCAAACTTGTCGCCAAGCCCGCTCCCAAGTCGCCGCCCCCCCAAGTTGCCAAGTCCAGCGTCAAGTCCGCTCCTAAAGCGCCTGCAGTCCCGTCAGCAAAGACCCCAACGGCACACAAGCCACAGGTGATGGCGGTGCCCAAACCTGTCGTGCCTAAATCGCACGAAAACCACCACCCTGTCGTGGCCGGTCAGTCCATCGCCCAGCCGCAATCGAAAAAATCTTCCCGAGGCGCAAAAGCTGCCTCCATGGTCCCCCCTCCCCCGGTGGCAGTGGTCTCTAGCAATGCTGCAAAGTCCAGCTATGGCCCCTCAACCACGCCCTCCTTACCCTCGGTGATACCTGTGACCCCTAAAAAAGACAGTAAATTGGCCAACAATTGGAAAAACAAACCCGTTGGCGAACTCAGTGATGCTGAAATTTTGTCGATGCCAGATACCGAGTACATGAACGACACGCAAATGGCGTTTTTCAGGCTCAAATTGGTGGGTTTGAAAAAGGATATTTTGGCCAATGCAGGCCAAACGACTGAAAATTTGCGTGAAGAGACCGTGGTGGTGCCCGATCCAGCGGATCGAGCAACCATAGAAGAGGAACACGCATTGGAGTTACGGACGCGAGACCGAGAAAGAAAGTTGCTTAAAAAGATAGAGCAATCGATCCAACGCATTGATGGGGGTGACTACGGCTATTGCGATGAAACGGGTGAAGCCATTGGTGTAGGGCGCTTGCTAGCACGGCCGACAGCGACATTGTCTCTTGAGGCGCAACAAAGGCGCGAGCTCAAACAAAAGATGTTCGGAGATTGATGCCCGAGGAATATGCCTCATGCCCTTAGAACTCAAAAAGCCTTGCAACAAATTTAGGAGCAAGGCTTTTTTTGTGCGCTCTCATGGCAGATCGCGTTGTCACTCTGAGCGAGCTCAAAAAAAAGGGGCACAGACCTGCAGGGATCAAAAAAACAGTTCATCATCTCAGAAGTTCAGCACTCAAGCTATCTTCATGAACGCCTCATGAGCAGAGCATTCTTTTCAAAAAGCACCACAAGGCGCAAAAAAATCTTAGAAAAAATTAAGTTAAGGCGACACATTCAGTTGTACCTCTAAGTCTTTGATTTTTTACAATAATTATCTTAAAAAAAATCTCCAAACACTTCCTAAGTCCTTGATTTCATTGAATAAACTTCAAAAAAGAGGTTGCGCAAAGATAAAATCCTGATACAGTGCAATAAAGTGCAAAATAGTGGAAAAAAGTGTCATCTTTTCTCCGCGTCTTTTTGCATGCCTCGGTTTGCTCGTCATCAAGGGTGTTGTTTGTGTTTCAAGGTGCTTCATCATTAACGCTAGACGGTAAGGGTCGTTTGTCCATACCGACCAGGCACCGCGACGTTTTGCTCGCGAATGCGCGGGGTCAATTGACCATCACGCGGCACCCTCATGGTTGTTTGATGATGTTCGAGCGTCCCGAGTGGGAGTTGTTTCGCCAGCGCATTGCACAGTTGCCCATGAGTGCCCAATGGTGGAAGAGAATTTTGCTGGGCAACGCCATGGATGTGGAGATGGATGGCACCTCAAGAATTCTTTTATCGCCCGAGCTTCGCTCCGCTGCCAATTTACAAAAAGAGATCATGCTGCTCGGTATGGGCAACCATTTCGAAATTTGGGACAAAGCAGCTTACGAAGCACAAGAGGCCTTGGAGATGCAAAAAGAGATGCCTGACGTGTTCAAAGAATTTTCCTTTTAACGTCAATGACAGACACGGCATGGACGCACACCACGGTTTTATTGCAGGAGGCCGTCGCGGCTCTGCTTCAAAGCGAAGCAGGTTGCTATGTGGACGCGACTTTCGGGCGTGGGGGTCATTCAAATTTGATCCTGAGCCAACTGCACCCCAAGGGTCAATTGATTGCGTTCGACAAAGACCCAGAGGCGGTTTTGGTGGGGCATGGGATCCAGGACCCGCGTTTCAGCATTCGTCACCAAGGCTTCACCCACATCAGCGACTTGGGCCCGCAAAGCGTGCTTGGGGTGCTGATGGACTTGGGGATCAGTTCGCCGCAAATCGACAACCCCGCGCGGGGGTTTTCATTTCGATCCACGGGTCCTTTGGACATGCGCATGGACCCCAGCAAAGGCGAATCGGTCAAAGCATGGTTGGAGAGAGCAGATGAACAAGACATCAAAGAGGTCATAAAAGATTATGGAGAAGAGCGGTTTGCTTCATCGATTGCAAAGGCGATTGTTACTCGCCGACAGGAACATGGTGTTCCTCAAACCACCACAGAGTTGGCCCAACTCGTGGCAGTCGCGGTCAAAACCCGCGAGTCGGGCCAGGATCCTGCAACGCGGACATTTCAAGCTTTTCGGATTTTCATCAATCGTGAGCTTGAAGAGCTGCAACAGGCGCTAGAGGCCAGTTTGGACATTCTGCAGCCAGGGGGACGTTTAGTGGTCATTAGTTTTCATTCTTTGGAGGACAGGATCGTGAAGCAATTCATTGCCAAGCACTCTAAGGAGCAGTTTGATCGGCGAGCTCCCTTTGCACGCCCTCAGGAAATGGCTTTCAAAAGCCTAGGACGCATCAAGCCCTCGAGCGATGAAGTACAAAGAAATCCAAGAAGTCGAAGCGCCATCATGAGAGTCGCTCAACGCTTGGGTTCGATCAACGAGGTGCACGCATGACGCGGTTGAATGTGTTGCTCTTGGCCATGGTGATGTCCACGGCCTTTTATTTGGTCAAAACTCAGTATGAATCAAGACGCCTGTACACAGAGTTTGATCATGCAAGGTCTGAGGCGAGAAAAATCGAATTGGAAAAAGAGCACCTTGAGGTTGAGAGACGCTCACAAGGCACATCACTTCGTGTTGAAAAAGTGGCCAAAGAGCAGTTGCACATGAAAAGCGTGACGCCTGCGATCACGCAATATGTATTGAATCCTGTTGAGCTGCAAGACACCAAAGTGCAAGAGGCCAAATTAGACTTCAATGCGAATGCCAAGGGCAAGATTCAAAACAATGTAGAGGGGGTCTTGTCCCCATGAGTCGAAAAAGCGTTCAATACACTTCAAGTCCCTTGCTGGCCAGCAAGACACCCATTTGGCGCAGTCAATTTATTGTGGCTGCTATCGCTTTGGGGTTTTTGGGATTGGTGGTTCGAGCGGCCTATGTACAAGTCATCGACAACGCTTTCTTCAAGAGGCAGGGACAAGTTCGCTTTGTGCGCTCTGTTGATATTCCCGCAGACAGAGGAAAAATATTGGACCGCAATGGCGCCATCTTGGCCTCCAGCGTCGCCATGCCCAGTATTTTTGCAAGCCCTGAGGAGATAGAGCGCGATCCTGTGAAGTTAAAAGCCCTGGCTAAAGCGGTTGACATGCCTTTGGCCGAGCTACAAAGCAAGATCAAAAATGAAGAAAAGGGTTTTGTTTGGCTCAAGCGCATGGTGGACGAATCGGTTGAGCAAGGTGTGCGTGACTTGAAGATCAAAGGCGTGGGTGTGCGAAAAGAATACAAACGCATCTATCCAGAAGGCGAATCGGTTGCTCACGTGGTGGGGTTCACCAACATTGAGAACGAGGGCCAAGAGGGCGTAGAGCTCACCTTTGAAAAAGAGTTGAAGGGAAGAAACGGTTCAAGGCGTGTGATCAACAACCGTTTAGGCCAAGCGGTGGAAGACATGGGTGAAATCAGAACACCCATGGATGGACTAGATCTTCAATTGAGCATTGACAGCAAAATCCAATACTTTGCTTTCCAAAAACTTAAAGAAGCCGTGATCGAAAACAAAGCCAGTGCTGGCAGTGTGGTGGTCTTGGATGTGAACACGGGAGAGGTTTTGGCCCTGGGCAACTACCCAAGCTTCATTCCCAACAATCGGGTCAACTTGAATGGTGGACAACTCAGAAACAGAGCGCTCACAGACACCTTTGAACCGGGCTCCACCATGAAGCCTTTTGTTGTCGGGTTGGCCTTGGAGCGTGGGATTGTCAGCCCTCAGACCATCATTCAAACGGGGGGTGGCAAGTACAACTTGTATGGCCACGTCATCAGTGATTCTTCGGCCCACGGCGCCATGAGTGTCAACGAAGTGATTCAAAAATCAAGCAACATCGGTACGGTCAAGATCTCACTACAAATGCAACCCAAGGACTTGTGGGAGATTTTTACGCAAGTGGGATTTGGTCAAAAACCGCAAGTGCCCTTTCCGGGCGCGGTGAGCGGAAAACTAAGGGCCTTCAAAACTTGGCGACCTATTGAGCAAGCCACCATGTCGTATGGTTACGGTTTATCGGTCAGCCTTTTTCAGTTGGCGCATGCCTACACCATTTTTGCTAGGGAGGGAGAATTCATTCCGGTGTCATTGCTTAAAAAAGAGGAGCGTGCGACTGGGGTCAGGGTCATTGGTGCGAAGTACTCCAACGAAATACGCAACATGCTGCACATGGTCGCAGGACCTGGTGGTACAGCACCCAAAGCGCAGACCATGGGCTATTCGGTCGGCGGTAAAACTGGAACGGCCCACAAAGTAGAGGGTGCCGGCTACGCGGGACACAAATACAGGGGTTTCTTTGTCGGCATTGCACCGATAGAAAAACCAAGGATCGTGGTGGCGGTCATGATTGATGAGCCCACCAATGGTCGTTATTTTGGTGGCGATGTGGCCGCTCCAGTGTTCAGCCAAACCGTGCAACAAACTTTGAGGGTCTTGGGCATTCAACCGGACATGTCTGTCAAGCCGCAGGTGGTGTCCAAAGCTGAGGTGGAGTCGTTTTGATGCAAAGACTGCACACCCCTTTGCAGGCCGCTCAGTGGCTAAAAGCGCGAGCGATGGTCGAACTCCATGCCTCTTCAACAGACTTAACGCCAAGTGCATTGCAAACGGACAGCCGGTGTGTGAACAATGGGGATGTGTTCATGGCCTGGCCAGGTGAAAGCTTCGATGCAAGGCACTACATTGAGCAAGTGTTGGACAAAGGTGCCAAAGGGTGTTTGGTGCATGAAGATGTGGAGGTGCCCTCGTCGGACAAAGTTTCGCTTGAAATGAAAAGTTCCTGGTTGGATGACCCTAGGGTGGCTTTCTACCCCAACTTGAAGGCCGAACGTGGACGCATTGCGAGTGCCTACTTTGGGGAGCCTAGTGCTCAATTGAAAGTCACTGCTATCACAGGCACCAATGGCAAAAGCACGTGTGCGTGGTGGCTCACACAGGCCTTGAGTCACCTGGGTTGCAAAAGTGCCATGGCAGGAACCTTGGGTCAAGGGCAAATCAAATCTGAAGATCAACACCCATTGGGTTTAGAGGATTCATCTTCTTCCTTGACCACGATGGAGGCCGTGGAGCTCCAAGCGTGCATGCGCAAGTGGGTGAATGCAGGTGTGACACATTTGTGCATGGAGGCGTCTTCCATTGGACTGAAGGAGGCGCGCTTGGAGGGCACTTGCATCGAGGTGGGGGTGTTCACCAACTTGACGCAAGATCATTTGGACTACCACGCCAACATGGATGAGTATTGGGCTGCAAAGGAGTTGCTGTTTTCTCATCTGAAGCCCAAAGCCAGTGTGATCAACCTCGATGACAGCAAGGGCGCCTTCTTGTATGAAAAATTAAAGGCTCAAGGACAAGTGGTTTTGGGATATTCAACCCAGACGCCAGCTCATCCAAACGCTTGTCTCTACGCAAAAAACCTAAGAGTGGTTTCAAAAGCCAGCATCAGTCCAACGCACCCTGCTCGTCAATCTGCCTTGCTCTTTGAGGTGGTGTATCAAGGGCTCAGTCGTTCTTTTAAATTGGCCGTGATGGGCGAATTCAATGTCAGCAATTTGTTGGCCGTTGTGGGCAGTTTGCTGGCCTTGGGTTACAGCATGGAGGAGGCCATGAAAGGCTGTGAGCAGTTGTCCGCTGCTCCCGGGCGCATGCAAAGCATAAGCCTTGAACACTCACCGCTTGTGGTGATCGATTACGCACACACACCGGATGCCATAGAAAAAGCATTGTCGGCACTCAAACCCCTGACGCATGAACTTGGAGGCAAATTGTGGTGCGTCATGGGTTGTGGCGGGGAAAGAGACCCAAGTAAACGATCCCGCATGGGTGCCAAAGCGAATGCACTCGCAGACCGCCTGGTGCTCACCTCAGACAATCCAAGGTATGAGGATGCACAAAGCATTGTTGAGCAGATCAAAAATGGTGTCGTGGATCAAGTGAAGGTGTTGGTAGAGATGGATCGACGCCAGGCCATCGCATTGGCCATTCAAGAGGCGTCCAATCAAGATGTCGTGTTGATTGCCGGCAAGGGACATGAAAACTATCAAGACATTCGTGGTGTCAAACATGAGTTCTCAGATGCAGGCGTGGCACTTGAGTTACTGAAGAGGCGGACTTTGGACTTGGCCAAGGGAGTTGGATATGCAAATGCATAAGGACTCGGCCCAGATGAAGCACGCCACCTTTGCTGAGCCAAGCGCAAAGCATGAGCCCATGAACTTGAATCTACATCAGGTCTTGGCATGGTTGCAAGCCGATGAGGAACTGCAAGCGCGAATGATGGGTTCACCTAACCGAGCTTTGCAATTTGATCGCGTGCACACAGACACCAGAACCTTGGTTTCGGGGGACTTGTTTGTGGCGCTCAAAGGTGAAAAATACAACGCCAATTCATTCCTAGAACAAGCCAAACACATGGGTGCCAAAGCGGCGATTTGTGAACACGGCTTGCAAGCCATGAATTGGTTGGGCATTGAGGTGAGCGACACCGCCAAGGCCTTGGGCGTGCTTGCAGCGAGTTGGCGGCGAGACCTGGATGTGCAAGTGATTGCGGTGACGGGCAGCAACGGCAAGACCACAGTGACTCAAATGCTGGCCAGCATTTTAAGGGCTTGGCAAGGTGAGAAAAGCCTGGCGACCGAGGGCAACTTCAACAACGCAGTGGGTGTGCCCTTGACCTTGCTCAGAATGCGAAATTCACATCGCTGTGCCGTGTTGGAGTTGGGGATGAACCATCCCGGTGAAATCATTGAGTTGGCTCAATGGGTGCAACCGCAAGTGGCCTTGGTCAACAACGCACAACGTGAGCACCAAGAATTCATGGGTTCGGTCAAAGCAGTTGCCATCGAAAACGCACAGGTGTTCAAAGCCCTGAGTCCAGAAGGCGTGGCGGTTTTTCCAATGGACGATGAGCACAGCGATCTTTGGATGGGTATGGCCGGCAAGGCCAAAGTCTGTCGATTTGGTAAAAATGAAAAAGCCGATGTACAACTTCTCAAAAGCGAGTGGGCTGACGGAGCTTGGACCCTCGATGTCAAAGTGGCCCTTCAAACCTTCGCCTTCACGTTGAACTTGCCAGGTGAGCACAATGTGCACAATGCACTTGCAAGCACCGCTTGCGCCTACAGTTTGGGTGTTCCCATGGCCATGGTTCAAAAAGGGCTTGCAGACTTTCAAGCGGTTCAAGGCAGAAGCAGTTACAAAGCACTTCGAGTCAAAGCGTTCAATGCGCAATTGGGCCAGGAGCAAGAGCACCACATAGGCTTGGTTGACGACTCCTACAACGCCAACCCCGATTCGGTGATTGCCGCCATCGATTTGCTGGCCCGTTTAGAGGGTCCTAGAGTTTTGGTTTTAGGTGACATGGGCGAGGTGGGCGAGCATGGGGTGATGTTCCATGAGGAGGTCGGTCGCTACGCAAGCCAAGTGGGTATTGACCATCTGATGGGGCTGGGGCCTTTGACGCAACACGCTGTCAAGGCGTTTGAACAAAAGCAATCACGGGATCAAAGGGCAGAGCATTTTGAAGCGATAGAGCCCTTGATCAAAACGCTGTCCGAGCAGTTGCCGGAATTTAAAAGTTTACTGATCAAAGGGTCTAGATTTATGAAAATGGAGCGAGTGGTTAAGGCATTGCTCAGCCAAAGCATGGCAAAAGAGGACATCACATGCTCTTGACCTTGGCGCAATGGTTGCAAACTTTGTCACCAGATTTTGGTTTCTTCAGGGTCTTTCAGTACATCACCTTCAGGGCAGTGATGGCGGCGTTGACTGCTTTGCTCATTGGTTTGGTGGCAGGCCCATGGGTGATCAGGCGTCTGGTGGCCTTGAAAATTGGACAACCTATTCGTGACTATGCCATGCAAACGCATTTGAGCAAAAGCGGTACACCTACGATGGGAGGCGTGTTGATCTTGATCTCCATTGCCGTCTCAACCGTGCTTTGGTCCGACTGGTCAAACCGATTTGTATGGATCGTGATGTTGGTGACGTTTGGCTTTGGTGCGATTGGTTGGGTCGATGATTGGAGAAAAGTCGTGAGAAAAGATCCAGAGGGGATGCCCTCCGGTGAAAAATACTTGTGGCAGTCGATCATTGGCTTGGTCGCCGCTTTGTATTTGGTGTTCAGTATTTCGGAGAGCAACAATTTAAAAGTCATTGAACTCTTTTGGAGTTGGATTGGATCTGGCTTTGATTTGAGCTTACCGCCCAAAGCCGGTTTGATGGTGCCCTTCATGAAAGAGGTGAGCTACCCTCTGGGCATTCTTGGGTTTGTGGTGCTCACCTATTTGGTCATCGTGGGTTCAAGCAATGCGGTGAACTTGACCGATGGTTTGGATGGCTTGGCCATCATGCCTGTTGTGATGGTGGGTTCTGCATTGGGTGTGTTTGCCTACGTCACGGGCAGCTCCGTGTACTCCAAATATTTGATTTTCCCCTACATTCCTGGATCAGGAGAGTTGTTGATCTTTTGTGCGGCCATGGCAGGCGCAGGGCTGGCCTTTTTGTGGTTCAACACCCATCCCGCTCAAGTCTTCATGGGGGACGTTGGGGCCTTGGCCTTGGGTGCTGCTTTGGGCACCATTGCAGTCATTGTGCGTCAAGAAATTGTGTTGGCGATCATGGGTGGAATTTTTGTGGTGGAGGCACTTTCTGTGATGATGCAAGTCACTTACTTTAAATACTCAAAAAGAAAATTTGGGCAAGGCCGTCGGATTTTCAAGATGGCTCCCTTGCATCACCACTTTGAGAAAAGCGGATGGCATGAAACTCAAGTGGTGGTCCGTTTTTGGATCATCACCATGCTTTTGTGTTTGGTGGGTTTATCAACGTTGAAGTTGCGTTAATGGCATGTTGACCTTAAAAGAACAAAACATCATGATCTTGGGGCTTGGCGAGTCAGGCTTGTCCATGGTCCGTTGGTGTGTGTTTTGTGGAGCAAAAGTTTGGGTGGTTGACAACCGGGCAGAGCCCCCGCATTTAAAGACCTTAAAAGAAGAGATGCCACAGGTGCAATTCATTCAAGGTCAATTTGAAGCGGGTGTGTTGAATGCCGTGCCAGTGCATGCGGTCTTTAAAAGCCCAGGACTCTCGCCTGCCATGGTCGAAGATTTGTGGCAACACGCTCAGTCAAAGGGCCTTTCAACCGGGACAGAACTCACACTGTTTGCTTTGGGCCTGAATGAGCTCAAGGCAAAGTGTGGGTACTCGCCCAATGTGCTTGCCGTGACGGGGACCAATGGAAAGACCACGGTCACTTCTTTGACAGCAGCACTTTTGCGGCGCGCACAAATGAAGGTGGCCGTTGCAGGCAACATTGGGCCCGCCCTCTTGGATACATTGCAAGCTTACCTAAAGCCCTCGTTCATCGAGAACTTGCGAAGCTTTGACCCCCAAGAGCTGGAGGCAGAGATGGCGAAAGAAGCTGAGCCATGGCTTGAGCGCAAGCTAGAGGACGAAGAGCGGTCGAAAGAGAAAGAGCATGCGCCAATGGAGGAGACCCATTTGGGTGATGAGGCCTTGGAGCGTGTCAATGCAGTTCAGATTGAAGCCTCAAGTCCTGAAGAGGCCCTAAAAGCTCACGAGGAAGATGTTGAAGAGGTGGAAGGTGTGGAAGGTGTGGAAGATGTGGAAGGGCGAGCCGCCAAAAGCATGCCCTTCGTTTCTGCTGAAGAGCGCACAAGGCAACGACTTCACACTTTGTTTCCTTGGGTGGCCGATTTGCCCCAGGCCTGGGTCTTGGAGTTGTCAAGTTTTCAGCTCAAAGGGGTGACGGACTTTGAACCTACTGCAGCCACCGTGTTGAACATCAGCCAAGATCACATGGATTGGCATCCAGACATGGACGACTACACACAATCCAAAAAGGCTATTTTTGGTGCGAGGACCCAACGCATCTTGAACAGAGATGATCCTGCGGTCATGGCTCTGGTACCCCAGGCAAAGGAAAAAGCAAAATCATCGCCCTTGGCTTCTAAATTTAAAAGCAAAGCACCTGCTTTGCCGCTCTACCTTGAGTTTGGTTTTGGCATGCCAGTGCGTGCAGGAGACTTTGGTGTTGAACACGTCAACGGTATGGCTTGGCTGGTGAGAGCGCTTGAGCCATTGGGTCTCAAAACCAAGAAAAACCAGGTTGACGAAGAGTTGGAGATTCAACGCTTGATGCCTGTAGATGCATTGCGCATTTTTGGGCGACACAATGCCAGCAATGCGCTTGCGGCCTTGGCGCTTGCGAGCACAACACAAGCCAAGCTCGCACCGATGTTGTATGCATTGAGAGAATACATTGGTGAGCCGCATCGCATTCAATCGATCCATATCATTGAAGGCGTTGAGTATTTTGATGACAGCAAGGGAACCAATGTTGGCGCCACGCTTGCTGCGCTTGAGGGATTGGGTCACGATCGAAAACTGGTGTTGATCTTGGGCGGGGATGCTAAATCGCAAGACTTCACACCCTTGATTGAACCGATCAATCGTTTTGCTCGTGCCGTGATTTTGCTGGGTCGAGATGCTGACTGGATTGAAAAATCCATGGCGCTCAGCAAGGTGAAACTCATTCGTGTGCAAAACATGCATGAGGCCGTTCGTGTGGCCAGTTTGAATGCGCAAAGTTCCGATGCGGTGCTTTTGTCCCCCGCTTGCTCGAGCTTGGACATGTTCAAGAATTACGCCCATCGCGGGCAAGTATTTCTAGAGGCGGTCCAAGAGTTGTCAGAAATGGGTGCCATGGAGTTTGCACAAGCCGGTAAGGACAGTGAGGTGAGACTTTGAGCGCCACTTCCATTTTCAATGGCATCGGTCAAAAATTGTTTTCTTCAAAGGGACAAGGCTCAGGCAAGGACGACTGGGGCAGGGGAGACGTCTTGCCCGTTCGCGTGCACGGCACACAATTCACGGCCACCTCTTCAATGCCTGTTCGCTTCAGCGCCTTTGATCAACCTTTGGTGTTTGTCACCTTGGCCTTGATGCTTTGGGGCTTGGTGATGGTTTACTCGGCATCCATTGCGATGCCTGACAACCCAAAATTTGTGCATTATTCACAAACCCACTTTTTGGTCAGGCACATCATCTCTTTGTTGGTGGCATTAACGATGGCGGTCATAGCGTTTCAGGTGCCTTTGGAAACCTGGGAGCGTGTGGCGCCTTGGGTCTTTGTGCTGTCTTTGGTGCTCTTGGTTGCTGTATTGATTCCCTTCATCGGTAAAGGGGTCAATGGGGCGAGACGTTGGATATCGCTTGGGGTGATGAATTTCCAGCCCTCAGAATTGGCCAAATTCGGCGTCTTGCTTTATGCGGCGAATTACATGGTCAGAAAAATGGACGTGAAAGAAAAGTTCTTCACCTCTGTTGCGCCAATGGGCATTGCGGTGGGATTGGTCGGCTCCTTGCTTTTGGCTGAGCCAGACATGGGCGCGTTCATGGTGATCGCGGTCATTGCCATGGGTATTTTGTTTTTAGGTGGTGTCAATGCAAGAATGTTCTTCTTGATCGCTTTGATTTTGGTGTTTGCCTTTGGATTGATTATTTTCTTCTCTGACTGGCGTCGTGAGCGAATTTTTGCTTACCTTGACCCATGGAGTGACAAGTACTCCATGGGCAAGGGCTACCAATTGTCACACTCCTTGATTGCGATTGGTCGAGGTGAGATTTTTGGTGTAGGGCTTGGCGGGAGTGTGGAGAAGTTGCATTGGTTGCCAGAGGCGCACACCGACTTTTTGCTGGCCGTTATTGGCGAAGAGTTTGGTTTTATCGGCGTGATGTGTGTGATCGGTTTGTTCATGTGGTTGACTAGGCGCATCATGTACATAGGCCGCCAAGCGATTGCCATGGATCAAATTTTCGCAGGCCTCTTTGCACAAGGTGTTGGGGTTTGGGTGGGTTTCCAGTCGTTCATCAACATGGGTGTCAATTTGGGCGCATTGCCCACCAAGGGGCTGACCTTGCCGCTCATGAGCTTTGGGGGTTCCGCCATTTTGGTCAACATCGTGGCCATTGCCGTGGTGCTTAGGGTGGACTATGAAAACCGCATCATGATGCACGGAGGACGTTTATGAGCCGTGCTGCTCAAGCGCTCATCATGGCTGGCGGCACTGGGGGGCATATCTTTCCTGGTTTAGCGGTGGCACAAGGCTTAAAGCAAAGGGGCTGGCAAGTGCATTGGCTAGGGGGTGAGCCACCCAGCATGGAGAGTGATTTGGTGCCCAAGGCGGGCTTTCAATACCATCCCTTGAATTTCAAGGGTGTCAGGGGCAAGGGCTTCATGAGAATGCTGAGTGCACCTTTTGCGGTTGTAAAAGCTTTGGCCAGCAGCATTCAAATCATTCGTTCCATCAAGCCCCAAGTGGTGTTGGGTTTTGGTGGCTACATGAGTTTGCCAGGCGGTCTGGCCAGCTTTTTGTGTCGGGTGCCCTTGGTCTTGCACGAGCAAAATGCCAAGGCGGGACTGGCCAATGTGTTTTTATCCAAACTCACCCCGTTGCGCTATTCGGCTTTTCCCAACGCATTGAAACAGGGGCAATGGATTGGCAACCCTTTGAGGCACGCATTCACCCAAGCACAAGCCCCCCTTGTTCGTTATGCCGACAAGCGTGGTGCACTCAAGCTGTTGGTCGTGGGTGGTAGTTTGGGAGCCAAGGCTTTGAATGAAGTCGTGCCCCAAGCTTTGGCTTTGATGCCTGAAGCAACGCGACCCTTGGTGACGCATCAAAGTGGCGCAAAACAAATACAAGCGCTTGAAGAGGCCTACAAAAGTGCTGGCGTTCAAGCGACTCTTTTGCCATTCATCGATGACATGGCCAGTGCATTGTCAGAGGTCGATGTGGTGATATCCAGGGCAGGCGCCAGCACGGTGACGGAAATTGCGGCCGTGGGTGTTGCCAGTTTGTTGGTGCCCTTTCCCTTTGCGGTGGACGATCACCAAACTGCCAACGCAGCATTTTTAGTGTCTCAACAAGCGGCATGGCTGTGCCAACAAGATGCATTGAGTCCAGCGTGGTTGGCGAAGTGGTTGAGTGCCTTGGATCGAGAGCAATTGAGCAAAGTGGCACAAAACGCCTATGCCCAAAAGAGTCTCGAGGCGGTCGAGGTCTTGTGTGGCGTATGCCAAGCGCAATTGGGCTCTTCAAGCCCTGATGGGTCGACGCATGTGGGGTCTGGGACATGAAGCACGCCATACAACACATCCATTTTGTTGGCATTGGAGGTGCCGGTATGAGCGGCATCGCAGAAGTTCTGTTGAACTTGGGGTACCGCATCTCGGGCTCGGATTTGGTCAACTCTTCGGTGCTGCAGCGACTTCAAGGCCTGGGCATTCAAACCCAAGTGGGGCACGATGCCCAGCACATCGCTGGCGCAGATGCGGTGGTGACGTCCACCGCTGTCAAGCCCGATAACCCAGAGGTGGTGGAGGCGCATCGACTTTTGATTCCTGTGGTGCCAAGGGCCGTCATGTTGGCAGAGCTCATGCGTTTTAAACAAGGCATTGCCATTGCTGGCACCCATGGTAAAACCACAACCACCAGCTTGGTCGCCAGTGTTTTGGCGCAAGCCGGTATGGATCCCACGTTTGTGATTGGTGGAAGACTCAACAGCGCAGGGACCAATGCAAAATTAGGCGCTGGGGACTTCATCGTGGTCGAGGCCGATGAGTCGGATGCTTCTTTTTTGAATCTTTTGCCCACCATGTCTGTGGTCACCAACATCGATGAAGATCACATGGAGACCTATGGACATGACTTTGAGCGATTGAAGGCCGCGTTTGTGGAGTTCTTGCATCGAATGCCATTTTACGGCGCTGCCATTTTGTGCGTCGATGATGATGCGATCAAGTCGATCTTGCCACAAGTCAGCCGACCGATCACCAGCTTTGGTCTGTCAGAAGATGCTCAAATACGAGCCTTTGACATTGAACCCCGTGGTGCTCAAATGCGCTTTAAAGTTTCTAGAAGCAACGGCATCACGTTACCCGATTTGACGGTGGTGCTCAATTTACCAGGTTTGCACAACGTCAGAAATGCTTTGGCAGCCATTGCGGTTGCCGTAGAGTTGGGTGTGCCCGACCAAGCAGTTTTGGAAGCTCTTGAGCAATTCAAAGGGGTCGGTAGGCGCTTTCAACAGCATGGTCAAATCGGCGCCAAAGGGGGAGGAGACTTTACCCTGATCGAGGATTATGGTCACCATCCGGCAGAGTTGATGGTGACCCTTGCGGCAGCCAGGGGTGCCTATCCCGGTCAAAGACTGGTCTTGGCCTTTCAGCCCCATCGTTACACAAGAACCAGAGATTGTTTTGAGGACTTTGTTCGCGTTTTGAAATTGGCCGATAGGGTGATCTTGACGCAAGTCTACGCCGCAGGGGAGAAGCCCATTGTGGCGGCCGATGCAAAAGCGTTGGTGAGGGGTTTGAGGGTTTCAGGGTTTGAGAATGTGATTTTTGCAGAAACATTGAATGACTTGGTCGAACAAATCACCAACGATGCTCAAGCTGGGGATGTGGTGATGTGCATGGGCGCTGGATCCATTGGGCAAGTGCCGCTGAGATTGGTTGAACGGGTTCAAGGGGTTGCAGCATGATCCATGCAAAGACAGATGTTCATCTCCAAAACGCCAAGGTGGCCGTGCTGATGGGTGGGCGTTCGATGGAGAGAGACATTTCGATGTTGTCGGGCACGGGTGTCTTGAATGCTTTGAAGCAAAAAGGCATCCAGGCCCTCGCCTTTGATCCAGCCAACAGACCTTTGCAGGACTTGGTCAATGAGCACTTCACACACGCCTTCATTTCGCTACACGGGCGCTTTGGTGAGGACGGTACCGTACAAGGTGCGCTTGAATTGTTGGGCATTCCTTACACCGGCTCTGGGGTCATGTCGTCTGCTTTGGCCATGGACAAAGTCGCAACCAAACGCATCTGGTTGAGTCATCAGTTGCGTACAGCAGAGTTCGAGGTCTTGAGCGCAGATGACTTGAGCTTGGAGGCCTTGAGGGGTGTTGCCGCTAAAGTGGGTTACCCCTTGATGGTCAAGCCGCCTCACGAGGGATCCTCCATTGGGGTGAGCAAAGCCCATGACTTGGCTTCCTTTGAAGAAGCGGTCAATGTGGCCAAGCTGTACGATCGCGAAATTTTGTGCGAGCGCTTTATTTCAGGACAAGAGTTGACCTGTCCCATTTTAGGTGAGGGTGCGAGTGCCAGAGCATTTCCTGTGGTGCGTATTCAAGCGCCTGAGGGCGCTTATGATTATCACAACAAGTATTTCACGGATGTCGTGCAATACCATTGCCCCAGTGGCCTGCATCCGCAGTTGGATGAACAGGTGCAAGAGTTGTCTTTGAAAGCCTACCGGGCTTTAGGCTGCAGGGGTTGGGGGCGAGTGGATTTGATGCTCGATGAGCAAACGCTAGAGCCTTATCTCTTAGAGATGAACACATCTCCTGGGATGACCTCTCACTCCTTGGTGCCCATGTCGGCCAAAGCCAGTGGTCTGGCTTATGAAGACTTGTGTCTAGAGATTTTGCAAGCGGCCACCTTGACCCAGCCCTATGGCGAAAAACATCGACCGGCTGATGCAACTCGCGAGGGGCAAGCATGACCAGACATGTTCGACCACGTCGTGAAGTCAAGCCTGAGCCGTTGCCCATGGATATCCGAATGATGCAGCAATTCAACCGCATGCTCATGCTTGCTTTGATGGCGTTGGGGACGGCTGCTTTGGTTTGGTGGTTGATTCGCTTGCCCGTCTTTGTGATTGCCGGGATCACCATGGTGGGACAAATTGAGCACAACAACGAAGTGACGATACGTGCCAATGTGACGCCTCAATTGAAAGGAGATTTCTTTACCTTTGATTTGCAAAGAACGCAAAAAATATTTGAAACCGTACCTTGGGTGAGACATGCAGTGGTCGAGCGTGAGTTTCCCAACCGCCTTCGCGTCAAACTCGAGGAGCATCAGCCCGTGGCTTACTGGGGACAGGAGGCACAGGGCAGGCTGTTGAACAAGCAAGGGGAAGTGTTTGACGCCAATTGGGGTGAGATCGACCAAGAAAATTTACCTCAATTAAGTGGCCCAGACAATCAGTCTGCGCAAGTGTTGGATGTGTACCAAGTGTTGGAGCCAGAGTTCAAACGCTTGGGACTATCGATCCGTGTCCTGGAGTTGACCGCCAGAGGCAGTTGGAGAGCAAGGCTTCAGAACGCAAGCGTCGTTGAAATGGGTAGAGGCACGAGTCAGGAGATCTTGAACCGAGTGAAGATGTTCACGCTGACGCTGGCTCAGGTGAGCGCGCGTTATGAAAAGAAAGTCACTGCGTTGGAGTCCGCAGATTTACGCCACGATCATGGTTACGCCCTCAGAATGAAGGGCTTGAGCACCGTGGATTTACAAACGAGCAAGAGGTAAGACCGAGGTCTTTATGGCAAAAGAATACAAAGATTTGGTAATTGGACTGGACATCGGCACGAGCAAGGTGATGGTGGTGGTCGCTGAGGTCTTGGGCGGAGGAGAGCTCAAAATCGCAGGCCTTGGTGTCTCACACAGCAGCGGTCTGAAGCGAGGGGTGGTGG
>Ga0136641_1000086_pt1 | contig 37357 bp, 31 predicted proteins | sample EliLak1302023Y_FD_115312 | JGI IMG/M metagenome (GOLD analysis project Ga0136641, IMG submission 115312) | Freshwater microbial communities from Elizabeth Lake, Yosemite National Park, California, USA - 13020-23Y | ecosystem: Environmental > Aquatic > Freshwater > Lake ...
TGCAGGTAGCATCTATTCAAATGGCTCACTAGTTGGCGCCAATACGGGAACTACCAGTACATTTTTTATCAATAATACAACTGCGTCAACTGGTACTAGTTCTGGAGCACTGGTAGTTGCTGGGGGTGTTGGAATTGGCGGGCCATTATTTGTTAATACTACTTCATATATTGCTGGAGCACAAATACTTACCAGTGCTACAGTCAATACATTTGTATTAAAAACAGTAATAACTGCGGGTACTGATACTGTTGTTAGTGATAGTACTGGCAATATTACAATTTGGAATAACAGTACACTACAAACTATTACAAATAGGGGTAATAGTACCAACAATTCCATACTTACTTACAATGTAACTAGTTCAACTTTTGATGCTGTATCCAACCAAATGCTAAATGTTTATGGTCTTGAAATGGGGTCAGCAGCATTACAAGTACAAGGCGGCGTGGGCATTGGTGATAATTTAAATGTTACAAATGGGATTATATCACGTCAAAATGGTATTGGCTTAGGCCCAGATTACGTAACAACTAGCTCTAGTCTAACTCTAGCGGTTGCCTCTTCTCCTACCTCTAAAGTTGATTCTAGTCCTGTAAATTGGACAATTACAAGCAGTGTTAGCCCGCCAACATATAACGCCGCAGCGCCAGCAGTTGGCGGCGGCAGTATATTTTTTAATGGAGCATCAAGTCAATGGTTGAAAGTTCTTGGGTCTGGAGTATTTGGGGATCCATTAGACTTATCATACGGACAACCCAATTGGACTGTAGAATTTTGGTTTAATGCATCTAATACAACTGGTACCAAATATTTGATTGATTCTCAAAGCGGACCAGGTTGGTCAGCATTATTTTCTTTATATCTTGTTAATTCAGCATTATATTGGCAAGTTGGAAACGGGACAACTAATGGAGGTGTAACAGTTAGTACTGCCCCTATTGTAGCAACCGTTTGGTATCATGTGGTACTGATGCGCCATGCAAACAAAATGTATTTCTATCTCAATGGAGTTCCTAATTCTTCAACTACAATTACTAATGTTGGATCTGTTGGATTGCAGCTCACCAGCGGGTATCCATTATTGATTGGTGCAAAATATGCGTTAAGTCCTGGTAGTTTTTTTACTGGATATATCACACGATTAAGAATAGTTAAGCGTGCCCTGTACCAGCCACTTATAACTATAAGTCCAATTAATGCCAATTTTCCAAATGTTGCATCTCCTGGAAAATTTGCTTTAGGTATTAATTATTTTACTGGAGATTTGGAATTTACACCTAATGTAAATGTTGTTTCTGCTAATACTATCGTTACCCCCGCATTATCAATATCAAACGCTGGCATAGTAACCGTTAATAGTACTGCAACCAGTGCATATGCTTTGAATGTGGCAGGTGGAGTTAGCATCGGCCAGATTTTAGATGTTGGTGGCAATTTTAGTGCTCCGGGATTTTTCACAAATCCTACTACGGTCTTTTCTATAAGTCCTCATGTGTTTTTTAATGGTTTGCAAGTTAGTAGTGGCAACACCATATTATCTGATACAACAAAATCAACCTCAACCACTACAGGAGCGTTAACAGTCGCAGGTGGAATTGGAGTTGGCGGCGATTTGTTTGTTGGTGGTAATATTACTGCTAACAAACTAACAATACAACTAACCACTGTAACAACTACTAATGTAACAACTGATGATATAATATCTACATACAATAATAGTGACGCTAGTAGCACTGCTACTGGAGCACTACGAGTTACTGGCGGTGCAGGAATAGGTAAAAATTTATTTGTTGGTGGTAGTTTAAATATTGGCGGCGCACTTAGTGTTGGATTAGCTCCTAATACAGGTACTAACATTGTTTATTTTGACTCAACTACCGGACAATTTACTTATGGTCCTAATTATGGAAGTGCAGGTGTAAACCAAGCATTAATTGGGAATCAATTCCCAAATATACTTTATATTACTAATCAAACCACTTCTACTGATGCTGGTACTGGAGCACTGAGGATAGAGGGCGGAGTTGGTGTAAAAGGTAGTATTTACACAGCTCAAAAAATAGGGTGGACCGCGTTCAATAACCCAACAGTTAGTCAAGTATATCAATTTTATAATCCCACTACCGGCAGTCTTGATACAGTATTTGGATAAACTATGACAATAGCATATTATTATGCCGGTTCAACTTTCATTGTTCCTTCAGATTTTAATCCCAGTTTAAAGAATAGCGTTGAAATGTGGGGCGCCGGCGGCGGCGCTGGCGATTATAAAGAATATGATTGTAGTAGTCCAAGACAAGTTAGATTTGGCGGGGGCGGCGGTGGCGGCGGGTATATTCGATATGATTGTATAGATTTTCGACCTGGTCAATATGTAGGCGGGCAAATTGGCCGTGGCGGCGGCTGGGTACGTGGATACTATATAGGATGTACACACGGTACCGCCGGCGGTGGAACTGGTTTTGGTAGCGCCTTTGCCGGCGGCGGCGGGGGCGGAAGTTTTGGTTCCTATGGCGTCGGACAAGGAGTTGGTGGAGCAGGCGGGTCTTTTTCTGGTAGCCTTGGCCAATGGCCGTATTATACAAAAAATGGAAAAACTACCTTTGTAACTGGATCGTATGGAGGTACAGGCTCCGTTCTTGGTGGTGGCGGCAATGGCGCCTACTACGGTGGAAACAGTGTTGTACCAGGCTGGCAAGGCGGTAGTGGCGGCAGCTATGGATATGCTGGTAAGTGGTTTGGCGGCGGCAGCGGCGCGTGTCGTTCTTACTGTGGATTACCAGTCATTCAATGCGGCGGCGCTCCTGGTGTTTTAATTTTAACATATAATTATGGCGACATTACATCGAGATTGACCAACGATGGTCGGTTGTTACTAAATGGAACATATGACGAAGTTACTACATCAACCATAAGTCTAGCTCGGCCAGGTATTCTTGGACGAACCACCGCTACATACTATGCAAACGAATTGGATGACTACACGTTATCAATACCAAATGGTAGTATATCTTTTAATAGCGGAACAACAAATCAAAATCTTATTGTACCCGGAACTACACTTGATGCAGACCCATTAAATTTAGCAACACTGACTACACCGTGGTGGACTATCGAATTCTGGATTAAATTTAATGCAACAAATTTTGCAACAGATCAAACTATATTTGATTTAAATTCTGGTATAATTGAATCATGTATTACCATAATAAAATATAGTAGTGGCAATATACAAGCAAACATTGGCAGATCTATTAAGATAAATATTGGAACCGTAATTTCAGACAACTGGTATCATATTGCGCTCATATGTCGTTCAAATACATTAATTGGTATGATTAATGGTAATAGAACTGCAACGGCACAATTGTCGTCACCCGTTGATCATAGCAGCACTACCAGTACAGCACTTACAATAGGTGCGTATACTAACCTCCAAACGTTGGGTATCAATAACCAAATACAACAATTTAGTGGACTCATTACTGATTTTAGAATCACTAAAGATGCATTGTATAACACTACAAGTACTGTTTCATTTACTCCAACGGTGGCATTACCAGTTATACCAAAAACTTCAATATTATTTTCAGCATCATCATCTACAACATATTTGACAGATAATGGTCCATATAGTCTTGCGGTTATTGGAAATTTTCCTAATTTTAGTACAGATTTTCCTGTAGGTAATATATTTGCTGTTAGAAAACGAGAAACTAGAACTGGAACTTTGATGGTATCTGGAGAATTAAATGAAATAAATGTGCCACATGCACTTTATTAAATGGTAAATATTAGACTATGGCACTATTAAAATCTGGAACAAGAATATATGGCTGCGCCGCCGTATGTAGCAATATTACGATAGGCGGCAATGCTTATGCAACAGGTTCGTTTGTTGATTCACAAGATAATAATTATTTTGTTAAACCATCTACTTTAAGCAAAATTACAAATTTGACACTGCGTGGAACAGAAGTTCCGTCTGGTGCAGAATTGCAATTGGGTGTTATATCAGTAACTCGTCAAGGAATTAGCAGTGCAAATACTACTACTTTTTACGGGCTTTATAATAAAACAGGTGGCGCTACAATACCATTTGCTGGAATAGGTTTAGATAGTTCCAGTAATTTATGGTTCGGAAAAGTAACCAATGCCGGAGGATCTTCACAAAGAGCAAGCAATTTATTTTATAGTGATCCACTAGGAAATTTTAACGCCACTGGCAATATAATTGCTGGAGGATCTTTTAGATCTAAGGGTAGTTATTCTGATGCTAACAATACTAGTTTTTATTTAGATCTCACCACTACTTCAGCAACTAACCATACTATACTAGCAACTGGCGTGAATACAGACACGCTAGGTTATAATAATCTATGGGGCGTATATTTAGGGGGTACTGATAATCGATACATATCAAACGGAACAGCAAACACTGGACCACTTTGGATATACAACGGCAATATATATCCAATATTAAACACATACAATGCAGTTACTGTTCAAACGTCCTCAACATTCACTAATCCAGTATTAATTAAATTAAACAATAATGATAGTACTGGTGCAACTGCCACTACACATTTAACATTGGCCAATCAAACTGGACAAAGTACAGGCATATATTGGAGATTTGGTAATCAAAACACTGTAGCTGCCAGTATACGTGCAAATGATTTAGGCGATATTACATATAATTCTGTTAGTGGTAATTACAGATTCCAACAAGATTTTGGACCATATACTACAAATTTTTATAATACTTCAACGGCATTTATGAGCGTTGATGCGTTGGGTAATATTACACATCCTAAAAATGTTTACGCTGCAAAATTAATTGACTACGATGATAATACATACTTTGTAGATCCAAATGCAGCGTCAACTATAAATCAGTTGACTCTGAAAGGTGTGTTCACTGCTACCGTAGCAGGCACGGCAGGTACTTGGACTGACGTGGTACTTGTTACCGCAGCAAACGGCGGAACTTATATTTCTGCGTCTCGTCCATTAAGGTCTACGGGCGAAGTTGGATATAAATGGATGACTAATACTAGTACCATTTGGTCAAACTATATACCAATCAATGATGATTACACACTAACTTGGAGATTTAACGGTGTACCTCAGTACACTATGAATAGTGCAGGCACATTAGCTGCAATAAATCCAGGCGCATCATCAGTGCAAGCCGTGACATTTGCAGATGTTAATAATTCTGGATATTATGTTAAGCCCGCTAGTTATTCATATATAAACTCGATGGTATTGGGCGGCGGAGTTACTAGTGTCACCACTGCAACTGGATTAAAAATTGTTACTCCAAATTCTGATGCATACTATAATACATTATATTGGAATAATTGGAATTGGCAAACTGATGCTAGTGGTGCAGCAACACTATGGATTGGAACCAGCACTCGTACTGTAACAATTAATGGCAACGGAGCCTGGGCGTTTAATCAAACAACGGTACCTGGTGATATGGGTATGATTGGTGGCATAGTAGTCAATGGCACAGGCAGCACTCAACTCAGTGTTATGAAAGGTACTACTTCTGGCTTTGCTGTTAGAGTTTCAGATTCAGTAGTTGGAGATTTTTCACTTTATGATAAAGCCTATGCAAGTGCAAGCGTATGGCGTAGATCTATTAATTCTAGAGAAGGCACTGTTGGTATTAATGCAAATGCCAACCCCACATATGGGTTAACTGTTGGTGGCGCTATATCTGCAAATAGTATAGTTAATGATTTCAATCCTGCATATACAATAAATTTTACAGGCACATCCGTATTAAGTTCATTAAACGCAGTTCAATATGGTTGGTATTTAAATACTGGCACAGGACTTGCTCTTACGGCAGGCAACACATTTGAAACTTCGGCAGTATTTGGTTCAGATTACGTTTTAGGTTCAGGAAGTTTAATAGATTTATTACTTTGGAATTTTCCCACAACTGTTGAAACTTATAATTCATTAAGCACTGCATGGACAGTAGACGCCGTAACTGATGTTAAGCCTCTATTCACTAGTCAAAAATCTCTTAACAGTGCGGCTACTGGCAACTACGTATTACCCTCTGGTGTTAGTAAACAAAGCGTTAGATTTACGTGGGCAGCATTTAGTAATAGAACATGGGATGCTTTATTCATCACTGCCGTTTCTGGAACAACTCCATTATCTATAATTATTGAAAGTGCTACATCTTCAGGTGGTCCGTGGACGACTCATGTAAACAACACGAGTATAGGTACTACTGGTGTTTCAGGATATCATTATCTTAGAACTCAGGGTACTGTAACTGGAGCATATTTTAGATTGACCATTGTAGGTAACGGAGCTTCTGCCGTTACTCTTTACAATATAAGTTTGTTGGGGTCAAGGGGCGGAGCATCTGGTTTTGCTAATCGATTGTTAAATTGGGATGTAAACAAAAACATCACCACATATGGTAATATAACAACTAAAATTGTTTATGATACCAATAATACAGCATACTATCTAGCACCATCGGTTACTTCTAATTTATATACAGCAACTTTTGCTGGTGATGTACTTACACAAGGACAGGGAAGATTTACTGGATGGAAAGATGTTCCTAATATTGCAGCAACTAGATACAGTGGAATTGGAGTTGAAGTTGGTGTATCGGGAGTCACTGGATTAATTTATTCAATTGATAGGACGTCAGGAGTCTACTCTCCACTTGAGATATATGGATCTAATATTAGTTTATTACCAAGCACTGGTAACGGATTGTATTTGGGTGGCACATCCTGGTACGACGTAGACAACGCTAATTATTATGTAAAACCCAGTAGAAATACGGTAATTTCTAATTTAAAAGCATTTGGTACTGTACAGTTTGTTAATACTAGCGGTAATAGTTACAATGAAAATATTAGGTTGCCAAGAGCCAATGACGGTATTGCAGACATTAGCCTAGCAACTGATCAATCAGGCGCTGGAAATATTACTGGTCAATGGAATATTCAAGTATTCCCATTACCTGGAGTAAATCCAGCATGGACTGGTCAACTTGCCATTTCTAATCAAACCGGCACCGCAATTACTATTGCATTATCAAATAATGAAACTACATTTGGCAGTAACATATACGCACCAAGATATTATACTAATCCTCCAGACGCAGCCAAATATTATTACCTATCTCCATCATCACAATCATATCTATATGCATTAAAAGTTGGCCCTACTTCTACCACAGCATATGATGTATTAACTCTAAGTCCTGATGATGTTACTAGTCCATATCTATCATACGCACATACTAATATAGGAACCGTTGATGTTGGAATTGATCTTAATGCTTCACTTTTTACAAAATATTCTTATATAGGATCTTTAAGTGCTAACGCAAATACCCCTATTGGCAGTTATTGGTATACACTATATCAAGCACGTCATAGGGGGGGTGCAGGGGATGGTACCCAGTATGGCAGTCAAATTGTCATACCAATGACAGGCAGTGCCGCAAACTTTACCAGAATGTTTTATAGAGGTCAAGGAGTTATTGGTGGTATAGGTGCTAGTTGGACAAGCTGGGCAGAAGTATTTACAACGGGTGCAACAAATTATGCACAACAATATACCATATATGCTGCAAAATTAATTGATGCTGGGAACACTAGCTATTTGGTAATTCCTAGTGGGACATCAAATTTTAAAACAATTAATGTTAACAATGATATTCAAGGTTGGTTGAGTGCAGCACCTGCTACTGGAACGCCAGAAGCACCTAATTTGCCTAAATTAGGATCTTCTGAATGGGTATACCCTAGTGTAAGTGATAGTAATATATATGCAGCAACCGTAAGAAATGCTTATAGACAAGGGTTGTATACTTGGGTAACTGCTGCAAGTCCAAATAGTCCAACAGGATCAACCAATCCATATTTTGCAGGGGTTGGATTTGGCCAAGGCACTAACGGATCTGCAGAAATTGCTGCTTACTACGTTCCTGATGTCAATTCAAATGCAACCGGATTATATTTTAGGACACTACGAAATTCTAGTAGTGGATGGTCTAACTGGACAAGAGTGCTTAACATTGTTACAGATTTTTATGCGGCTAACATGAATCAATATGTAAGGACAACTGATAGTCCAACATTTAGCAATATAACCTTAACTAATACCCCGTCATTAAACAGAATAATTGTAAAATCTGTATGGACTTCTGATTATGATGCTACCAATAGTGTCTTAGCTAGATTTGTAATGCCTTGGTTTACAGTTACAGCTGGACAAGGCGCTGGAGGAATTGGCCCATTTACTGACGGTGCTGCAACAGGATTTAAATTTGATGCAGTTTCAACAACTCCTGCTGCAAGTCCACGCGAAGGACAAAATGGATATCTAGGTGCTACAAATATTAATATTTGGATTGGGTCAAGTAAAATAATAACAAATTCAGGCGATAGAATAAATGCAAATTCTTTATATGGAAGGGATAACCCTGGCTATTATCTAACCCCAGCCGGTTCTTCAAATCTTAATACGGTAAATTCTGATGGAGGATTTTTTGTAGTTGGCGCCGCCAAATTTGGCTTTCCAAGTAATAGATCATTAATCAGCATTGATCAAAATCTTGATGGGGGATTTGCAAATAGTGTTTACGGAACTGTTGCTACTCAAGGATACGGACTTGGTCTTAATATTGGAAATTTTTCTGGATATTCAATATCATCGCAAAGCGGCACAATATCTGCTGAATTTATTAAAAAATGGGGTAGCAGTAGATTTGGTTTACACTCGACAGGCAGTGCTAGCGGCGGCTCTGGTTATTGGTGGTTAGTTGTAAATGGAAATACCAGTAACCCTAAAATGATATTAAATCCGGCAACTGATAGTGATGCTGATCAAAGTTTTGGTATAACTGCAACTGCAATGGCTTATTCTGTATTTGTAAAAGGATCGCTTGCTGCCAGTGACAACGTATATGCGTATTCAGATAAGCGTAAAAAACGTGATATTGCCACTATTGAAAATGCCTTAGGTACAGTTTTAAAACTTAGAGGTGTTACTTATTATAGAATTGATCCACAACCCGAAGATGTTGATCATAGACAAACGGGTGTTATTGCTCAAGAAGTACAAGAAATATTTCCAGAAGTAGTAAAAAGTTCTGGAACTAATGATGAGTTATCTGTCGCTTACGGAAATATGGCAGGCATTTTTATCGAAGCAATCAAAGATCTTAAGAAAGAACTTGATGACTTAAAAGCAGAATTAAATATGCTCAAGGGCAATAAATAAAATTAGGAGAATAAAATGACAACTAGTATTCCAGAAACACAACCAGTAGTTTATAGTGATGGTACACCTTCGTATATTACATATTCTTGGAAAATAACCCGATTAAATACCAAAAAAGAAAACGGATTTGAAAACGCAGTAGTACAAACTTTTTGGAATATAATTGGTGTAGATACTCAAAATAAAACAGCACAGTTTGATGGGGCAACTCCATTTAACACTGCTGGGCAAACTGAGTTTATTGAATTTCAAAATTTACAAGAAGCTGATGTGTTATCTTGGATTCAGGATCAAGTAACAGGGTCTTACGCTGACCACATTATGGGACAAATTTTTAAAGATTTAGATATACAGCATAATGTAGTGCATAATGCTCCATTACCTTGGGCACCACCTGAAGATGTTATTAATCCAGAAACGCCACAATAATTTTTTTATAGGTATAAGTACTGTTAAATTAAGGAATACTTATGGAAAAACTTACACTTACAGTTGATGCTCAAACATTTAATATTATAATGACAGGTTTGGAAGAATTACCACATAAAATTAGTCGTAAAATAATTGATGAACTTGTACAACAAATTCAGCCACAAGTAAAAGACAAACCGCAGGGTCCTTTGTCTGATAAAGTTCTTAATTAGTTTTAAAAATATCTAATAACACTTCTAATTTGGCCTTAACGACTTTATTGTTAAGGCTATTTTTTACGCCTTGATGAAGTGGTTTTGGCCAGCAATCATAATTGCACCAAGCATATCCATTATGTTCAGAATTTAATATAGGAATAAATTCTTTTTCAACAATCAGCACGTATGTGTTATATTGAAAATTATTATCATTAGAAGTAAACAATTCTAGTGGAATAATTTTTTTTATTTTAGGTTTAAAACCTATTTCTTCTTGAATTTCTCTATGTAAAGAATCTACAACTGTGGTATCAGATGGTTCTTTTTTGCCACCCACTAGTCCCCATGTACCTAAAGTTTTTTCATGGGTGCGCATTAGCAATAAAAATCGTTGAGTATCTTCAGCTAAGAATAATCCGCCACTACATATAATTTGATTTAAAGTACTAACCGCCATGACCAATTATTATATAATCCCTCAAAACTCTTGCTCCAATGCCCATCGTCCCACTTGTATTGTATACCCGTATATGAATTAGTTATATAGGTAGTGTCAGTAACCGTTGCAGAATTGAATATAATTGACCATTGTTCGCCATCCCATTCAATTATATCGTTAGCATATGCCACAAAATCAGTTCCAGTACTATTCTTCCAAGCAGCGGGGCCGCTATAATTTGGTAGTGCATGATCAGGATTTATATCTTCTAATATTAAATATCGCGTATTGGCAACTTTACTACTAGGATTAAAAGTATCAGGATTAATAATTGCATCTACAGATCCCCTGCCATTGATTAAGGTATTACCAGGAATAGTATCTACATCAAAATTTAACAACATTTTTGTTTCATCATTAGCATCAAGTGTTATAAACGCTACTATTTCACTACCACTGGGCGTAGTTAACCGTATTTGACTTAATCTTGCTGTAAATTTTCCTGGATATTTGTCTAAAATAGACAGCCAAGAGACTGGTGGTTGATTAACGTCATCACCTTGAGATGAATAAGATACAGATTCTAATGTTGCAACACCGTTTAATACCAAAAGGTTAAAATTATTAGGAGTAATTATAACATTAGTTGTAGGTTCTGTAAATATCTGTGCAGCATATCCAGATCGTAAATCATCAAGTGCCGTATCACTGTTTATAGGTAAAAATACATTACTAATAATTTTAGTAATTACATTCATTTGTTTAACTTTAGCTGGAGGAGTAATCCAAACTGGGGCCTCAAATACTAAACTAGATATTTCTAAATTTTCATCTAGACCTTGCGGGACTGTCCTAGTACTCCACTGACCTTGATCAGTAAGAGTTAACATACTTAGACTAGTCCAATCAATATAGTTGTCTGTAGTTTGTAAATCCAAAGCAGGATTAAAAATGTAAGCAATTTGTTCTACAATTTGAAATTTTTGATCGCTATTTGTAGTCCATATATCTGCAGAAAAATTTATTTTATATGGACTAGGCATTATACGTTCTACAGTATAATTGGCACCTTGAGTATTAAGTAAATTTCCGTTAGCGTCAACATCACGTTCTCTAATATTAACTTTACTGACAAATGTGGGATCTTGTAATCTGCTACGATCGTATTTAAAATCTTTTATATAACAAGCAATAAACGGTGCAGATGATAGTACATTTTCACTACCTTTCTTTAATACTTGGGCTGTTTGCCTAGTTAAGTCGCCATATCTGACTGGGATTTGAATTAGGTTACCCTTGCCATCTTTATAGCTAAAGTTGCTCATGACTCTTATAAATTGAGTCACGTATCTTCGTATTTGTCCGTCATAAAAATAATCTGACATATTAATTATCTGCTTTAGGTTTTAGTGCTTTACTTAATGCTTGTTTTTGATTTACAATTTTACCAGCAATAGTTGAAGTTGAATTGTTGTTAATAAATCCAGTTTTTTGAGTTTTCCTAACTTGTGCGCCCATCGTTATGGCTGCATAATCATTAGCACCAGTATTATCCATGGTCATCCTAACTTTTTCCTCAAACATTTTCCAATGTTGTCCATTGTATCTAAACAATCTATTAGGCAAATAGTCAGTTCTTAAATAAAATTGACCATTAACTGCGGATCTAGGAAATTCAATACCTTGTCCAAAAGGAATGCCATTTGGCGGAACTCCGTCACCAGTCAAATATCCTACATACATATCTCTAGATGGACTTTGTAATACTATGCTGGCATCATAATTTGAATTTTCAATGCTAACATCAATATTATTATTAGATACATCGGCAATATCTATTAATGCATCATCCTTCAATGGCAGCACATATAACGCTTTGGTGTCATACCCACTTTGTGGAGCATCAAGTTCGGCTTGTGCAATAATTTGATTATTAATTTCAATGCTTTTAGAATATGTGCTAAGTAAATCTCTGAGTGTACTGCCGTTGCCGTTACCGCTGTCAACATCTAAAATTTCTTTAAATTCTTGACTATCAACTAATGGCGAACATTTGGCTTTTAATAAATGTGGATACCATGTAGGACTAAATCCTGCTGCTGGCCTAGTTACTTCTTGCACTACGTAAAATCTTTTTAATGCTCGAATATTATCTTGATCTAACCCGTATTCGTCTTGTAAATGCGGCAATTCTAAAACATCCCCTGCCATAAGTTTTCGACTTAATGCATCAACACTGCTTTTAATGTGAAAATGTATCATAATATTGTCAGTGTTCAACATAATACCAAATTGTGTAAGATTAAAATCTAAATCTTGCATGGTATAAATTCCACGAATTACATAAACATCTGGATCATATTTTCTATCCCTATTTTCCATCAATAAAACATCTTGAATTCCTAACTCAGGAATAAGATTTCCACTAGTGTTAGGCTGTGAAGGTGAGGATTCGCCCCCGACTTCATCGGGACTAAGGGGGCCTAAATATTTGTGAATATAGATATCAGTCCCGCCCACTTGGAATTGCTCGTTAATTACACGATCTATAAATTTAAAATCATTGCCCTTTTCAGGACGGTACATTGAGAGTCTAGGCATAGTACTGTATTTAACTAAATAATCATATGACTGATACCGAAAACGCCCGACACATAATTATAGAATACGTTAAAACCTTCCTAGGTAGTGGTATGATTGACGTGGAATTAGACCCCGTTCATTATAATGTTGCAATTGACAAATCATTAGCAAAATATCGTCAACGCAGTAGTAATGCTGTAGAAGAAAGTTTTGGATTTTTAACCTTAAACACAGACACTAACGATTATGTAATGCCCAAAGAAGTTGTGGAAGTTAGACAATTATTTCGTAGAAGTATTGGCAGCAGAACTGGAGGTGGAGATGGAGGCAGCTTATTTGAGCCATTTAATTTAGCCTACAGTAATACATATCTTTTAGCCTCTACTAATATGGGCGGACTAGCAACTTATTACGCATTTGCCAGCTATCAAAAACAAGTTGGAAAAATGTTTGGAGGTGAGATCAATTTTACCTACAATAAAACTAGTAAAGTTTTGAATATAATGCAACGTCCCAGATCAGGCGAAGAAGTTTTAGTTTGGATGTATAATTATCGTCCAGATTTTAATCTACTAGATGATGTCTATGCAGGGCAATGGATTAAAGACTACGCACTGGCCAATGCTAAGGTAATTTTAGGCGAAGCTAGAGAAAAATTTGGAACCATTGCTAGTCCTCAGGGAGGAACACAGTTAAACGGCACCACCTTGAAAACTGAAGGCAAAGCTGAAATGGAAATTTTAGAGCAAGATTTAATTAATTACAAAGAGGGCGGCACCCCGCTAACTTGGGTAACTGGATAAAGGTTGACTTGCAGGAACTTTTACTGTAAACTTCATTTATGCGTCAAATTGAAGTTTTTTATCACGTATTAATACCATCAGATATTAGGGCGTGTCATTGGCCTTGGTTAATAGATTTACAATTATCTTTAATTAGAGATAGTCAACTTTCATCTATTGCCAAAATCAATATGGCTATTACTATGCCAAAATACTGGGCATTCATACATTCGCCTACTATATCGTTTACAAAAAATAAAGAAAAACATATTGGAATTAGTTTTGAAGATAAAGTTAGGGAATATATCAATTTAAGATATCCCTTTGTCAACATATTAGAAATTAGAGATAGCGGCGATGTTAATTTATGTGAAGGGCAGACATTAAAATTGCTTTGGGACAGGTGTAATCAAGTTGATATTGATGTTCTTTATATCCATGGTAAAGGTGTAATAAGTTCATCAGCGCCCGTTGCAAACTGGCGAGATATATTAAACTATTATTGCATTACAAAATGGGTAAATGCTGTTGCACATTTACAGGGCGCAGATGTAATAGGGATTAAAGACGGCACACCAGAAACCGAAACACTTATGACCAGTGGTAACTTTTGGTGGTCTAAATCAAGTCATGTACGCAATTTGCCTAATCCCCTACTTTCACAGCATTATATGGAAAATCCTGTATTTCATCCAGACGGTCCAAGCTATAGATGGGCAATGGAATATTGGATTAGATTAAATGATCCATCCTTTTATTGTTTAGTAGATACTAAAACGTGTCATTTTGACGACTATTGTTTCTTGGAAGATTTGTTAAAAACAAATCCTTGACATTGTAATACTATTGCAATAAACTATTATTACTCAGGAGATGTTATGATTATAGGAGTTTGCGGGTTTATTGGCTCAGGTAAAGATACCATTGCTGATTATCTAACCAACTATCACGGATTTCGTAGGGAAAGTTTTGCAAATAGTCTTAAAGATTGCGTAGCTCAAGTATTTGGGTGGGATCGAACTATGCTTGAAGGCCGTACAACCCAAGCACGTGAATGGCGCGAAAAAGTAGACACCTGGTGGGCAGAGCGATTAGGTATACCTAATCTTACCCCGCGTTGGGTATTACAATATTGGGGTACAGAAGTTTGCCGCAAAGGTTTTCATGATGATATCTGGATTGCTAGTTTAGAACATAAGCTCTTATACAGCAGTGATAATATTGTAATTAGTGATTGTAGATTTCCCAACGAAATTAAAAGCATTCGTAATGCTGGTGGCATGGTAATAAGAGTTAGACGGGGAGACGAACCCACTTGGTATCAAGATGCAGCAGATATGAATGCAGGCGACCGATGCTCTAACTATATGATTGCAAAAACACGGATTCAAAAATTAGGAATTCATGCCAGTGAAACTGCTTGGGTTGGCACTAAATTTGATCATGTGCTAGACAATAACAGCAGTATAGATGATTTATTTCTGCAGATTAAAGGTCTGGTACCAAATCTCCCTGACGCCATTTAACACCTTCCTTGTGCAGTATGCGTTGACAGTTAGCGCATACAGTCTTTAAATTTATATGTCGATGATTTTTTAAATTTCCGTCAACATAGAATACGTTAAACTGTTCAGAAAACTTTGATGTGAAATTACATTTTTCACAAATTAATTTTTTCTTATAACCTGCCTGCTCCCATAGTGGTTTTTCTTGTATCCTTCCTCGGCTACAATGGTCGCACTTGGACCTATAAAACGCCATGCCTTCCTTGTAGTAGTTAATTGCTACTGGTCGTTGGCCACATTCTTTACATAAATTTCTCATATCCGCCCTTTTAGTGCCCTTTTGTAATAGTATTTAACCGCTAATTTTTTGGTTTTACTGCTAAATAAAACAAAGTAATCCACTAAGGAGATTTTACTCATGGCCAATCTAAGTTCACCAGGAATCCAAGTTAAAATTATCGATGAGAGTTTTTATACTCCCGCTGCGCCTGGAAGCACACCTCTTATTTTTGTTGCATCGGCTGAAAATAAATCCAATGTTTCTGCAACTGGAACTGCTCAAGGCACATTAAAACAAAATGCAGGAGCAGTATATGTTATCACAAGTCAACGTGATTTAACAAATACTTTTGGTACGCCAACATTCCAATCAGACACTTCTGGAAATCCAATTCATGGAGATGAAAGAAATGAATATGGACTGCAAGCAGCCTACAGTTTATTAGGTATCAGTTCTAGAGCATATGTTGTACGTGCTGATTTGGATTTAAATCAACTAAAACCCACATCTACGGTGCCTACTGGTGTTCCAGAAGCAGGGTCATATTGGATCAATCCTGCACAAAGTAAATTTGGTATTAATGTTTGGTCAACTGTAACTAATCAATTTACGCTGGTAACTCCGTTAATTATTAATGATGAAAATCAAGATACTGCAATGAATACTCTTGGTACTGCTCCTGCTGATTCTTTTGGGCAACAAGGCAATTTTGCAATGCGTGCCACAATGAATAACGGATGGGAAGGCATATCAAATGCAGTTTGGTATAAAACAATTGCTGCAACAAATGCATGGGTTCCTGTAGCCGGCGGATTTGATGGCGGTAAAAAAGTAAAAATGTCTCCGCATACTGATTATCCAGACTTTACCAGGGGCGGCGCAACACCTGCAATAACAGGCAGTGTTTGGATTAAAACAACAACTCCTGGTAATGGTTCTAACTGGAATGTAAAATATTACAACGGCTCTACCAATCAGTGGACTACTAAACTTGCACCAGTGTATACTAGTTCTAAAGATGCTCTTTATGCTTACGATTCTGCTGGAGGTGGTAAGAACATTGCAACAGGTACATTATTTGTAGAAGCAGATCCTAATCATTATGGACTTACGACCGCTACTAATGCTACGGCCCAGTTCTGTGTTTGGAGATATAATGGATCTGGAACAACTAGCATCACTAGTGACGCATCAACTTTCAGTACTTCAACTCAGTCAACATTTTATATTAGACAAACTACAGCGGGTAGTAATATATGGGGATCAACCATAGCAATTGCTGTGTCAGGTGATCCAATTAATCCTGTAGCAGCAAACGTTCCAGCAGCAATCAGTGCCGCTGGATTGACTAATATAGTTTCTACATTTGATGCAACTACCAATAAGCTAACAATTACACATACAACTGGTGGAAATTTTGAATTAGCAAATGGTACTACAAATATTTTAACATCATTAGGATTTAATCCCTACATTTATACCCCGTCAACTATGATGGCTCAGGGCACTACAAATTTATATAGAGCCCCACTTGCTGATTTTGATGGTCGTTACTTTAACTTTATTGCAACCAGTTGGATGCCATTGATGTATGATGCAACTACTGCAACTCCATCGACTGCTCCTAAAGACGGTACACTATGGTTTGACAGTGATATTAAATCAGTAGATATTATGTATCACAATGGTACTAATTGGATTGGTTATAAAACAGCGTTCCCATCAACTGACCCAAACGGTCCTATTATTTCCGCAACTGAGCCTACTAAAATTGGTGGACACAGCGATGGTGGAAATTTAGCAACTGGTGATATCTGGATCAGTACTGCTAATCCAGATCATTATGGTCAAGACATTTATGTCTGGGATAATGTTGCAACTGAATGGGTTAAACAAGATCCTACTGATCAACATAGTCCAAATGGTTGGGTTTTTGCTGATGCACGCTGGAGTGGAGCGGGCGACGATGTAGTTCCTGATTCTACACAAAAATTATTAACATATGATTATGTAGATCCAGATGCTCCAGATCCTGCACTGTATCCTCGTGGCACACGTTTATGGAATACACGTAGAAGTGGCAATAATGTTAAACAATATCACTCAGCATATATTGACAAAATGGGAACAAACCCAAGGATGTCTAACGTAAGCATGAGCGGATACTTTGCCGATCGTTGGGTTTCTGTACATAACGTTAATGAAGATGGTTCAGGAATTTTTGGCCGTTATTCTCAACGTGCTCAAGTTGTTCAAGCATTTAAGGCATTGATTAATACTAATAATGCAATACGCGACACTGAAACATTAAGATTTAATTTAATTGCTTGCCCTGGCTATGCAGAAACAATTGCTAATTTGGTTAATTTTAATACAGATATTGGTCAAACAGCATTTGTATTAGGTGACACACCATTCCGTTTAGAACCAACTGGCACAGCATTGACTGCTTGGGCCAATAACTCACACAATGCTTTGGATAATGGCGAAGTTGGAGCAGTTACTAGTGACAGTTATCTAGCATTGTTCTATCCAAGTGGTTATACAACTGATAATGTAGGAAAAAGTATTGTGGTCCCTCCAAGTCACATGATGTTGAATACTATCGTTAACAGTGACAGTTTAAGTTATGAGTGGTTTGCCCCTGCAGGATTACGTAGAGGTGGCATTATTAATGCTACTTCTGTAGGTTACATTAATGACATGGGTGAATTCCAAAAAGTAAGTCTATATCAAGGATTGCGTGATGTTTGCTCACAGATTAAACTTAATCCATTGGCTACTATGACAGGGGTTGGTACAATCAACATGGGACAATACACAAGGGCAGCGGCAGCAAGTTCTTTAGATAGAATTAACGTTGCTAGACTAGTAGCTTACTTACGTAGACAACTAAGTGTATTATCAAAGCCTTATTTGTTTGAACCTAATGATACACAAACACGTAATGAGATTCGAGGAGCTGTAGAAAGTCTACTACTGGAACTAGTTGGTCAACGAGCATTGAACGACTTTGTGGTAGTATGCGACACTTCAAATAACACTCCGGCAAGAATTGATCGAAGCGAATTATATGTAGATATTGCGATTGAGCCAGTTAAGGCAGTGGAGTTTATTTACATTCCATTGCGTTTACTTAACACTGGTGCAATTGCATCTGGAAATTTGGGAGCAGGTTTCCCAGGTTCAACTAATTAATCAAGGAAGAATAAAATGGCAGTTTCAAGTTTAAGTAATTTTACAGTTCCATTATCAACTAATCAGAGCGCAAGTGCTCAAGGGTTGTTAATGCCAAAATTAAAGTTTCGTTTTAGAGTAACGCTAATAGGATTTGGGGTAGCAGGAACTCCTACCACGGAACTAACTAAACAGGTTATGAATGTAACTCGTCCAGAAATTAGTTTTGAGGAAATTAAATTAGCAGTTTACAACAGCACAGTTAAATTAGCAGGAAAACATAGCTTTCAGGATATTAAACTTACTCTACGCGATGATGTTTCAAATGCAGTTTCTAATAAAGTTGCAGAACAGATGCAGAAACAATTTGATTTCTTTGAACAAGCAAGTGCAGCATCTGGAATTGACTATAAATTCCAAACCATTATTGAGATATTAGATGGCGGCAATGGTGCTACTGCTGTGGGAGTTTTAGAAACATTCCAACTAGATGGTTCCTGGATTAAACAAGTAACATATCAAGGTGGTGATTATTCCAGTGCAACCGATCCGTTAGATATTTCTTTAACAATTTGCTACGATAATGCACTACAAGTTGACGGTACTGGTAATGCTTCTGGCTTAGGACAAAGTGTTGGACGTACTGTACGTACATCAGCATTAGGCGGCTAATCTTAAATTCCGCAAAACAATAGACCGGGTAATGCCCGGTTTTTTGTTGGATAAATAATTATATGAACAAAGCTTTCAATGATTTTTTGAGTGGTGTTGGTGAAGGATTAGCGGGCGCCGGCGGCCCCAACATGAAAAATTATACTCATGCAACAAAATTATATGTTGAAGGTAGTTATGCTCGCGCCCCAAAATTTAATCATTTATATTTTGTAGCATTCAATTTTAATGAGAAAGTAATAAGAGATCCAAGTTGGTTAAAATCTGGAGTTAGAGAAGTTGGATTATTGGTTAAAAGTTTTTCATTACCTAGGTTTAAAATTAAAACTGAGGAGATGAATCAGTATAATAGAAAAACCCAAGTACAAACTAAAATAACTTATGACCCGGTTACTTTAGAATTTCACGACGATAACAGTGAAATTACCAATGGACTTTGGAAAAATTATTATAGATATTACTATACAGATAGTATATATGGTGGTAAAGACGACGTTGCTCAAGTAAAACCTAGTCAAATAAGTTTAGGCGAAAAATTATTTGGAGGAATATTCAAACCTGGATCTAAACGTACAGCAACACAACAATTAACTAAATTTCCAGAGGCATTTACCAATAACAAATATGGAGAAAAAACATATCCATATGGTTTGGATAATAATCAAAGTTTGCCATTTTTTAAAAGCATAGATGTTTTTATTTTACATCAACAAAAATTTACACAAATGACTTTGATTAATCCTAAAATTACCAGCTGGGATCATGACGAAGTTAGTCAAAGTGACAGCTCAAAAGTCATGAAAAATAAAATGACAGTGGTTTACGAAAGCGTATTATATAATGATGGGAGAATTGGCAAGGGCAGTGACTCTGGAGTATTTGCAGAAGCATTTTATGATACTGAGCCTAGCCCATTGAGTATAAGTGGACTGGGGGCAGCATCGCTACTTGGGCAGGGTGGACTAATAGCAGGTTTTGAAGATATATTTGGCGCCGATGGATCTGTTGCACAAGGAAATTATTTATCGGCTATATTACAGGCAGCAACCCTATCTAAAAATTACGATAAACAAAGTCCTGAACAAAGAGGAGCTGAAGGTTATAGCATGTTAGCCACCGGTTTAAGAATTGCGGCATCATCAAGAGAAATATCAAGCGATCTAGCATCTTATTATTCTAATGGCGGGTTTGGAATTTACACTAATCAATTTTCAAAAAATAATTTAGAAGAAATCCCTACAGCGCCAGTGGTCTTATTACCGCCTGTGCTAGCACCTGTACCAGCAACGGGGTTACCGCCGGGCACTGGGTATGGCAGTGCCAACGATCTAGCCCAGTTCCCCACAGTTCTACCTACTGGAGCATTAGCTAGTCCAGTAGAAGGCGCCAAAGCTGATTCTTTACAAGAAATACAAACGGAAATAGCTTCCCTTATTACATTTAAGAATAATTTGAATAGTCAAAAGGTGACCGCAGACCAATATTATGCCCAAATAGATGCAAGTACACCCACAGCGTATCAAATAGCTGATGGCGATTACATTCGTGGTAGTAATTTTTATATATTTGCTATTCAACAAGGAAAATCTCCAGATGATGCCTTCGCCCTCGCTGAGCAAGATGCAAAGGCAAGACTTGAAGAGGGCAATAATGCGTTAAAGTTTGTTCAAGGTGTTCAGACAACTATTGCATCCAATATAGCAAAAATAGATAAGACTAGTAGTAAGCTGAATGATTTATCTTTAGACATAAACACAAATTCTAATTTATATACCGCAGAATATATTCAAAATAATAGAGAGTTTGGAGCCGCCGTTTACGGAATCCAGGGCGATGTAACCATAAATGCAGTCATGTTGGAAATAATAAAAAGTCAAAAACTTGGCGAAATACTTATAAATTCTGCGCATATAAAAGATCAGATAACTGCCAACCGAGAACAACAAACTATATTTAACAACGATCTTAATGGGGCTGTTTCTAGTTATAATAGCATTGAGAACGAGACTAAAAAACATTGGGCTGCGGTCAACGAAGATAAAAAATACCCTGTCACAGACAGGCTTGAAGAAGTTTATTGGAAGTATTCCGGAAATAATTTTTTAAATTCGGATTCGTCTAAAGATAAAAAGATAGCGACAATTGCAAGTGTGATGAATATAACTAGTGAGCAAGCGACAGTAGAATACGATAAAATAATTGCTCAGGGTCAAGAAAATTATTTTGCCGAATTAAATAAATTCAAAAATAAAATTTCAGATTTATCATCAAAAATCAATAACTTACATTCTGATAATAGTGACAACATTGCGAATAAAACTGAAAGTAATATGAAAATTGGCACAAGTACGATTGTGATAGGCGCTCCTATCAAAAATTCAGCTTCATCTCAGAATATCGCTCCTAGTAACCCTGATAGTTCGGGAGTAATTACTACTGGAGATACTACTGTTGTCCCCAGTGTTGCTCCAGCAGTAACCGGCAACCCTACTATTAGCCCTACAGCCAATACAGTTGATCAACTGAAAGCCGAAATCGAAGCAATTAAAGCGCGCCAGTCCGCAGCAAAAGACGCAGTTGCTGCTAGTACCGCCCAGCTTGCTAATCTACAAGCCAACGCTGACGCACTCAAGGCTCAACCTACTGTTACTGAAGCAACAGTTACTAAAATGGTTGAAAGAGCAGCAAACACAACAGCATGGGGAGGTGAATTAACTCCTGAGGAGATGGCGTTCGTAATAGATCCAAAAAAAAGTATACCAGAAATATCAATGGGAGATTTAGCAAAAGAATCAACAAAGTTACTGGCCGCTTACGATGCCGCCTACAAACAAGGTAAGGAAATACAAAAATTAGCTGATGCCAAAATTAAACAATTGGAAGCGGCTGAAAACTCTAATAATAAAACAAAGATTGCCCAATTTAAAGCTGAAACTGACGCATTGCAAAATGCCCTAACTAGTGTGATTGAATATCAAAATAATATTAATGCACAATTACAAAAGAATACCAATATAAGAAACAGTTTCAATGACCAGGGACAAACGTCTGCACCAGTAACAAAAACATCAGCCGCTGTTACGTACGATCCAATTAACAATGAAACTAACGTTATTATTACAGAAGGTAAACCCCCAGACTACAAACCTAGCGCTAAAGAAGTGGCGCAACGGACAGCAGGCCAAGCGGCTCTTGAGGCACAAATTGCCCAAAATAACGCAAAACTTGATGGACAAGCAATTACAATATTTAAATATTTTCAAAAAACCAATCCTTCTATTAAAACTCCAGAAGATGCAGTACGTTATATACAACAATGGAATAATACTCCAGGTAATTTTCCAATTCCAATAAATCCAGGCGTTATCCGGCATATTCTTAAAATTAAAATAAACAAATAATCATGACCACTTCATTGACTAACATTCCCTATGCTAATATTAGTTCGTCTGATCCAACAGTTCAGGCATTTAATAACTATTATGCCAGTCCCATAGAGTTACATTCAGGCACATTAAATGCATTAACTGGATTTTTTACATCGCGCGGGTTTGAAGAAACTTCGGCACAAACTATATCTGTAATTATTATGACACAGGCAAAAAAAGATAAACTAAATCCCATGTCAATACTGGACACGTTAGGTGGTTATCAAGCAGTTGAAGTCAGTGCATTTGTAACTACACTATTAAATTTTAACAGATACAAGACAAGTTTTTTAGGATTTTCATTAACTTTTAGGCCTAGAGATGTAGTAGCAAGAAACATAATAGCATGAGTTTAAAATTTAGCCAAGGCATATACAATATAAAAAACCCTGACAAGTATGTCGGTCTAGGTGAACCTAGATTTAGAAGTAGTTGGGAATTTACCTTTATGAATTTTTGTGACACTAATGAAAGTGTTACTAAGTGGTCCAGCGAGCCTGTAAAAATTCCCTACAAGGATCCGCTAACTGGTAAACAAACTGTTTATATTCCAGACTTTTTAATCACATACGTTGACAAGGCCCGACGAGAATTAGTAGAAATGATTGAGATCAAACCTGCTAATCAAACGCTAGTGGAAAAGGTAGGAAAGAATCCCTACAATCAAGCTCAGTATGTTAAGAACATGGCCAAGTGGCAAGCTGCCAGTGCTTGGTGCGGGGAAAAAGGTATTAAATTTCGTATCATAAATGAAACCGATATATACTACAATCCCAAAAGAAAGAAATAAGTAAGTTTATGACTAAACGACTTAATGAAATTTTTGACCTCCCTGACACTAAAGAACCTTTAGTAATTCCTGAAGTTGAAGAAACTTCCTCCACACCAGTGATTGATCTACAAGATCAGTTAGAAGAATTTGATAAAATTGCAGCGGCATTGCCCAGAGTAAAGGGGCTGGGCGATATGAGCGACCAGGAACTGGACGGATTAGCTAGTAAAGCTGAACAAGCCTATGATGATTTAATGGATCTAGGTATGAATGTTGAGCCAAAATATGGTGCTAGAATGTTTGAAATTGCCGCACAAATGATGACAGCCGCTATTACTGCTAAGACTAACAAGATTGATAAGAAGCTAAAGATGGTTGATTTGCAACTGAAAAAGCTGGCAATTGATAAGAAGGGCGGTAACCAAGAGAGTGGTAATACCGTGGAAGGACAGGGATACATCCTAACAGATCGCAATAGTATCCTAGAAAGATTAAAGAAATTGGATAAATAAAGTATCATGAAAAATTTTAAAGAATATCTATCAGAATCCATTGCTGACAAAAAATATAATTTTCGTGTCAAAGTGGCGGGTGATTTCTCTGCTGATCAAGAAACTAAGTTAAAGACCATGCTTGAGAAATTTCAAGTAGATGACTTTAAAAAGTTAAGTGTGACGCCGGTGCAAAAGTTTCCTCTAGACTTTCCACAAATTAAAAACTGCGAAGTTTCTATTTTTGAAGTTACAGTAAACTACCCAACCACCCCACAAGAATTAAAAGAATATTTAGGCGCAGGATTAGCAGTTAATGCATCCATGTTAGCTGTAGTAACTCCTGGTATGCCTAGCGAAGAATACCAGCGTGAAGAACCCAAACGCGAAGGCGCACTACTAACTGATAGTGAATACAAAGAAGCACCAAACGCAAATTTTGATGACTACTATGGTTCAAAATACAATAGTGGGTTTGTCAAAGAACTCAACGATATCTTAAAATTGCAGCGTAAAGAGCGCGGCGAAATCATACCAGAAACTGCCGCCGCTGTTTATAATACTGACACTGATGGAACTAAAACAGAAATTTTAAAGTTTCAGTCACAAGACCTAAGGAAATAAAATTATGCAAATGATCGACGTAATGAAGCGTTTGGCCGAACTTGATTCAACAAACAACAATGTTATTAAAGAAAGCGCTGGTATAAAAGAATGCGGCCCAATGGGCATGATGGACAGCATGGGTGGTATGGAAAAGCCAAGCACTCCTGCTAGCATGAATATCACAGCTGGCAGCGGCGACGAACTGGCACATATGTTGGCCACTATTATGCAAATGTCAGGCGGAAAGAAAGATTCTCCAGGCCAGATGGGCGCTGAACCTGGCGTTGAAATCATGACTGCTGAGCCAGAAATAAAAGTTGAGCCAATGAGCGGCGGCGATGCAATGCGTTCTATGATTGACAAATTAAATCCAATGGATGATGAAGGTGGCGATGATGTGAGCAAAGCACACGGCGACTTTGACAATGACGGCGATCACGATATGGATGATCATGAGAAAGAAAAAGACGACGAAGAAGAAACTGACGAAAGTTACGATAATTCTCCAAATCCTGAAACTGAAGGTTACGGAGCATTTGCAGCTCATGGCGATATGGACAAAAATCCAGCAGGTGGTGGTGATGTTCCAAAAGATCACGATTCCCGTCCACGTGTACGCACACAACCAGTTGCTACATTTGAATCATTGATGGATGATTACAAGAAGTTTGTTGCAGAGACTCAATTAGATGAGATCAGTGATCAATTAGCAAATCGATCTTTTAATAAGAGACAGGCAAACTATGACGCAGCTAAACAAAAATATGGTGATTCAGAATACGGTTCTGCAAACGATGCTAGATTGAAATACTTAGGCAACCAAGATAAACAAACAAATAGAATACGAAAAAACGACGCAACCGGACCAAATGCAACTGGTCAGATGGGCAGTATCAAAACTCGAGCACAGGCTGCTCCGGACCCGTACCGCAATAGTAGTGGTAGTATGGAAGAAGGCGAAGGAAAGACCATGAGTCGTGCAGCCAAAGGCATAATGAAATACGGTAAAGATGGTATGCAGGCGTTACGTGACGCAGAGGCAGAAGGCAAAGATTTAGATAAAGTAAGAGACAAGTACAACAAATACAAAAAATAAAAACGTTAAGGTATAATCCAAATAGCCTCTTCGGAGGCTATTTTTTTCATTAAATAACAGCATGGCAAACAAAAATCTCGACGGCGTTCTAATAAAGAAAGCAAATACCACTCAAAAGTGGACTGAAAAAGACATTGAGGATCTATTGAAATGTCAAGATCCTGTAACAGGTCCTGAATATTTTTTAAAGAACTTTTTCTTTATACAGCACGCTACGCTAGGTAGAATCAAGTACGACGCATACACATATCAAGAAGAACTATTACACAGCTATCACACCAATAGATTTAGTGTTAATATGTTAGGTAGGCAGATGGGTAAGACTACCACTGCCGTAGGATACTTGTTATGGTATGCAATGTTTATGCCCGACAGCACAATTCTTATTTGTGCCCACAAGTACACTGGCGCACAGGAAATTATGCAACGTTTAAGGTATGCGTATGAGACTTGCCCAGACTGGATACGAGCAGGTGTTATTAACTATAACAAACAAAGCATTGAATTTGAAAATGGTTCACGTATTGTGGCACAAACAACAACAGAAACAACGGGTCGTGGTATGTCTGTATCATTGCTATACTGCGACGAGTTTGCCTATGTTGAACCTAATATTGCCGTAGAGTTTTGGACATCCATTGCACCAACACTGGCAACTGGTGGTAAAGCCATTATTACCAGCACGCCAAACAGTGACGAGGACCAGTTTGCGCAGATCTGGAATGAAGCTAACAAACGCACTGATGAATATGGTAATACCACCAAGCTGGGAAAAAACGGTTACTATCCTTACATGGCCATATGGAGTCAGCATCCAGACCGTGATGAAAAATGGGCTGGGGAAATGCGCAGTCAGTTAGGTGACGATCGGTTCAATCGTGAGCACGAATGCAAATTCCTAATCTTTGACGAAACATTAATCAGCGCATCATGTTTAATCGCCTTAGAGGGACAAGAGCCCACTATGAAAATGGGTCAGGCACGTTGGTATAAAAAGATTAATCCCACAAGCACATACATTATCAGCTTGGATCCTAGCCTAGGAACTGGTGGAGATAATGCTGCTATCGAAGTAATAGAAGTTCCTAGCATGGATCAGGTAGCGGAGTGGCATCACAATCTAACTCCCGTGCAATCTCAGGTTAGAATATTAAGAGATATAGCAAATCATATTGAAGAAAAATGCCAAGCGGCGGGTGTAACATCCAGCATTTATTACAGTGTAGAAAATAATACGCTGGGAGAAAGTGCATTGATTGCTATTGAGGCATTGGGTGAAGAATCATTTGCTGGCTTGTTTTTAAGCGAACCAGTTAAACGCGGACATGTTAGGAGATTCCGTAAAGGATTTAATACTACTCATAATAGTAAAATTGCAGCCTGCTCCAAATTAAAGCAGATGATTGAAACTAAAAAACTTAAAATACGCAGCAAGCCTTTCATCAGCGAGTTAAAAACTTATGTAGGTGAAGGTGTTACTTTCAAAGCCAAAGCTGGTCATCATGATGATCTAGTATCATCTATGCTGTTGGCCGTAAGGATGATCATGACTTTACAGGAATGGGATCCTACAGTTTACGATAAAATGCGGGATCAAGAAGGGTTAGAAGACCATGATTTACCCATGCCTATATACATCAGTACGCCCTTTTAATAAACTAGATTAACTAAATACAGTATGGACGCTATTAAAATTATCTCCCAAGATCTTTTCGACAAGATTAGAAGTCGCTTTTCAAATTTAGAAATGGGCGATGACGCCGGCGGCGTTACAATTGATCCTTCAAACGCCTACTACTTTGATTTTGATTTTATCATAGAAGGCAGCAATTTAGGACGAGTTAGCATTAGCTTGGGTGATCTAGGCAGCTTAAAAGTATATTACAGTCAGGGTATTACTGAAAATCAAGATGACCCTGTTAAGAAACAATGGTATAGTTTCTTACGTGAAATGAGATTTTTCGCCATGCGCAGAAAACTTCGATTTGACACTAGAGACATAACTAAAACGAATCTCGATAAAAACGATTTTCAACATCTGGCCGCAACACAAGGCCCTAAGGAAGAACCAGACATGACCACTACTATGAACGAATCCCGTTGGAGCGAAAAAAGCTCACGCAAAACTAGCCGCGCTGTTCAAGGCAAGACTGAAGTTATTGTACGTCACGCAAGTCCAGTAGACGAAACATACGCAGGCGCACGTAGTCAGCGTAAAAATATCAAAGCAATTTTTATTCAAAATTGTGACGGCGAAAGATTCAAGTATCCATTTATTCATCCAGCAGGTGCGTTTGCCATGGCACAACACGTGGACCATGGCGGTACTCCTCATGATCCAGCAGGCAAGGCTATCATCGACATGAGCGAGCAAATTGCCAAATTAGGTGAATTTCATCGCAAAGTAAATGCAGCACAGATGCATCCTGATGCACATCACATCTCTGAACGTGCAATGGCACATTTGTCAGAACTAAAAAATCGTGTGGGCATGTTAAGCAAGCGTCATCATTATCAACAATGGATGTCAGAATTCCAAGAGCCACAAGATGCAGCAGTAACTGAATTAGATGCTGTCACAATGGAAGACTATAAGAGTAAATTTACACAAACTAGTTTCCAAGAAGAATTAGCAGGATACTTCCCATTACTACATAGAATTATGGGCGAAGCAAATACCGTTGACCTTGAAGAATATGTATCAGAGCAAGATATAGATGAAGCCACTGCTCTTCAAAGTTTAGGAGGTAATCCTAGATTTAATCAAAACCGTCCAATGCCACAACAAGGTGCAGCACCTTGGGAAGATGATGGTGCTTATTATGTAATGCATACTAATACTGGTGATTCGTATCCATACAAGGGACCGTTTGCTAGCGAGCAAGAAGCACAAGCATGGATTGATTCCGAAACTCCTGATCCAGAAACATACTCTGTAGGTACTCCTGGGAATATTGGTAAAATTGAGCACGGAAAACCAGTTAACGAACCTTCTAATTTCAGCAAACCAAACAATCCAAATCGTACAGGCATGGACTCTGCTCGAGCACTAGCACAGCGTGGAATGTCTCCAGCAGAAAGCATTGACGCTTTCGAGGAATGGGCCACAGCCACTGAAAGCGGCGAGATCACTGATGATCAAGTTGGACAACTAGCTGATGCTATTGCCAAATTACCTACAGGTGATAGTGGCAAGCCAGAATTAAAATTAGGTCAAGATGGTAGCGAAGCTATCATGTTCTTTAGTGAATATGGTTTAGACAGCATGGATCTTCAGACTAAATTAAAAGATGCTGCAAGCGGTGATGAAAATGCAGACCCATTCCAAGTGTTAAAATCTTGGGCAGTAGATGATAAAAACTATCCAGAACTAATGCAACGTATTGGGATGACAGATGCTGAACAACCTCCTGAACAAGAACCAGCAGCAGTACCTGCAGATCCAGCAGCAACTCCTCCTGAACAGGGTGAAGAAGGTGCAGGCGAAGAAACAGAAGAACCACAAGGTACCATGTTTGAAGAAATTGCTAAAATAGTTAGTGGACGTTTTAACAAAGACAACAAGCAACTTGGTGCATTTAACGGCGAAACAAATATTGCATTAGAAGTTAAGAAAGAAATTTCTGAAAAATTTGGAGAGGAAGCAGGCGAAATGTCTGAACAACTAGCATTACAATTTATGGAAAAACTTAGCGCAGAACGAGATCATGGCCCAGTAGGCGATGATGGATTGGCACGTATGAAAGAAATCATGCGTCATATGGGCGCCAAAGTAGAAGGCATGGGACAATCTGAAGACGGTCCTAAGCCCAGCGAGATTCCAGCGTGGAAACGTAAGGAACAAGGCAAGGCACCTTTGACTACTCAGGATTTAGATAACGAACGTAACCAAAGTAGAACAACTCAGAAAGGGTTAGATGCACACGCAGCCAAAATTGGTGTAGGTCAAAAGCATCAGCATCGCCAGCAACAACAAGAAAATGCTGAATTGGAAACCATTTTAAGGCTTTCCAACTTTAAAAAATAATTGGCAATTTTAACTCAATATTTGCACCCTTTTAGGTTGCATGTATAAATAGATGTGTGTATACTTAACCGTATGCACACATTTTTCTTTTTAGTCAGTTGGCTTTAAAGAAGAGGCATAATATTACATTTATTAAGGAAAAACATTATGGCAACTTTAGCAGAAATTCGCGCGAAGCTTCAAGCTTCATCACAACAAAATACTGGCACAGGCGGTGGAGACAATGGCATATTTGCCCATTGGAACATTGCAGAGGGACAAACAGCAACAGTTCGTTTCCTTCCAGACGCAGACACCAACAACACTTTTTTCTGGATCGAACGTGCAATGATCAAATTGCCATTCGCTGGAGTCAAAGGTGACACTAACAGCAAGCCTGTTACTGTACAAGTTCCTTGTATGGAAATGTGGGGAGAGCAATGTCCAGTACTAACAGAAGTACGTCCTTGGTTCAAAGACAAATCTTTGGAAGACATGGGTCGTAAATACTGGAAAAAGAAAAGTTACTTGTTCCAAGGAATGGTAATTAACTCACAAATGCAGGAAGATAAAGTTCCTGAAAATCCAATCCGTCGCTTCATCATGAGCAGCCAAATTTTTAACATTGTTAAGAATGCGCTAATGGATAATGAGATTGAAGAAATGCCCACTGACTTTGTTCGTGGCTTAGACTTCAAGATTGCTAAGACAAGTAAAGGCGGTTATGCTGACTATACAACATCTAGCTGGTCACGTCGTGAACGTGCATTGAGCACAGAAGAATTGGCAGCTATTAAGCAATATGGTCTGTTTGATTTGAAATCGTTTCTTCCTAAGAAGCCTAACGATGCGGAGCTAAATGCCATTAAAGAAATGTTTACAGCCAGCGTTGATGGCGAAGCATTTGATATGGATCGCTGGGGACAATACTACAAACCAGATGGTATGAAGGGTAACTTCCAAGCACGTAACGAAGCGGCAGCAGCACCAGTAGCTCGTCCTGCACCAGCAGCAGCACCAATTGAGGATGACGACGTCCCTTTTGAACCTGCGGCAGCAACTCCCGCTAAAGTGGTTGCACGGGAAGAAGCTAAGCCAGCAGGCGAAGCAGGTTCACGTGCAGCAGACATTATTGCAATGATTCGCAAACGTCAGCAAACTCAATAATTAGGAGATAGACAATGGGAAAGGCTTTTGATATAAGCAAGTTCCGGAAGTCTATTACTAAGTCCATTGACGGGCTTGGTATCGGATTTAATGATCCAACTGATTGGATTTCTACCGGAAACTATGCACTAAATTATCTTATCTCAGGCGACTTCAATCGCGGAGTTCCTTTGGGTAAGGTTACTGTATTTGCGGGTGAAAGTGGTGCTGGAAAGAGTTACATCTGTTCTGGTAACATTATTCGTCACGCACAAGAACAAGGCATCTTTGTTATTCTAGTTGATAGTGAAAATGCTCTTGATGAAAAATGGTTGTTGGATCTTGGTGTTGATACCAGTGAAGATAAACTGCTTAAACTTAACATGGCCATGATTGATGATGTAGCAAAGACTATTTCTGAATTCATGAAAGAATACAAAGTTATGCCCGAGGAGTCACGTCCTAAGGTAATGTTTGTGATTGATAGTTTGGGTATGTTGTTGACTCCAACTGACGTTAATCAGTTCGAAGCAGGTGAGATGAAGGGTGATATGGGTCGTAAGCCTAAAGCACTTACATCACTTGTTCGTAACTGTGTTAATATGTTTGGCTCGTGGAATGTTGGTATGGTTTGTACTAATCACACATACGCAAGTCAGGACATGTTTGACCCAGATGACAAGATCTCAGGTGGTCAAGGTTTTATCTATGCAAGCTCTATTGTAGTTGCTATGCGTAAATTGAAATTAAAAACTGACGAAGATGGTAATAAAACTACCACCGTAAATGGTATTCGTTCAGCCTGTAAGATTATGAAAACACGCTACTCTAAACCTTTTGAAAGTGTTCAAGTTGAGATTCCATACTCAACCGGTATGAGTCCATTTAGTGGTTTAGTTGATTTGTTTGAAGCCAAAGGCAAGTTGAAGAAAGAAGGCAACAGTCTTGTTTATACAACTAAAGATGGCGAGATCATCAAACAATTCCGTAAAGCATGGAACAGTAATGACAAAGATGGACTAACTACAATTATGGCTGAATGGGTGGAAACAACACAGCCAATAACTATAGACGAAACAGAGGAAGCATAATGGAAGAAGATCTAATCATTGAAATCTGGGATGTGTTCAAAGAATATATCTCTGAGAAAAATAAGGAAACTGCTGCAAATCATTTTGTAGATTTTCTATTAGGTAAAGACGTAGAAACTGATGTACTAAAATCATTAGTGGGATATGATGCAGCATTGGATGAGGCAATTGAATTGGTTATCGATGAAGACGCTGAAGACGGTGTTGAAGATGACGATCTCGATTACTACGAAGACGAGGACTAACAATGTCCTGGTATGCTAAAGTCAGCAAAGACATAGCACACCTTCCAGATTGTCTAGATCATTATTACAATGAGATAGAACTTGCGCGGCGAGAAGTTAAAATCCACGGTAGTGTGGAAAAAGCTTCTGCCGCCTTGCCTGGAATTGTTGAACAGAGATTTAATCAGCTTCAAGAAATTGAAGCTGTACTGGAATACCTCAACATTGAACTACGTCGGATTAAATCCAAAACTTTTAGAAAATATCTAGAAAATTATCAACGTGCTCTAAGCAGCAGAGACTGTGAAAAGTTTGCCGAAGGTGAACCTGATGTTGTAGATATGGAAAAAGTTATCAACGAATTTGCCATGTTGAGAAATCAATGGCTAGGCATTATTAAAGCCTTAGATATCAAACAATGGCAATTGAGTAATATTATCAAATTAAGGGCTGCGGGTCTTGAAGATATCTCATTATGAGTGTATAATGTTACTATGTATATTGAAGATTTCATCACATCTCTAATCCACAATCGTGTGCCGTTAAACGCCTACGATAGTAATGTGGTTAATAGTTTTTACTTTCAAATTCTCAGTATGAATGGATTTACTGAAAAACAGTCAGTATTGGCTATAAGGATCAGTAATAGATATGCAGCAGCACTATCAAGGATTGCAGGTAAAGACGTAACTTCTTTTTTAGCAACACCTAAATTTAAATATACTATTAGAAAAACTGTGAATACTAGAAGCGTCAATATTGTTGAAAATGAATTTTTTGAACGTGTAATTGAAGCACGATTTCCCTTTGATGAAACTATAATTGCAGAGATTAGGAAATTTAAAAATCAAAATTACGACAATCTAGTCACATGGGATAAGGAAAAGACAGCATGGGTATTCCATTTAAATGAGCCAAATATTAAATTTGTAGCAGACTTGTTTAAAAATACTGACGCTAATTTTGACGAAGAATTTCAAAACTATTCTGATCAATTAGAAAAAATTATAGAAGATATGGACAATCATATCCCTATGCTAGTTGTTGATAATGGCGTTACAAAAATAATAAACGCCACTAAAAATATGCCTGAGATTGATCCCAATGATTTATTAGAAGCTGTTTTCAAAGCTAGGCAGTATGGTGTTACCATGTGGGATGATGAAATTAATCAATTTGTAGATACTATTGACCCTGCTACTAGGAAATTTTTAAATACAGGATTTACAGAAACAACTCGATTAGATGCTGATTGGGCAGGAATAACCTGTTTAAAAAATATTTCAAAATTTTTGGGTCCAATACTGTTTATTATTCCAGGTGGCAGTGAATTTAGAAAAATACAACAAATATATACAATACTCAGTGACATAGGTATATTGAATAAAAACATGAGTGTTTTGTTCAGATTAAGCAACGAAACTGGTAAAGATTTTAATGATTTTGTTAAAAATCATCAATTAAATAACACAATTTGTACAGATACACAAGCGGTGTTTGTAAGTGGTAAATTGCCAAAACCGTTAATTGAATCTAATATAAAATTTAACAGTGTAGTGAATGTGGGATTTAACAATGCTCACTATACATTAAAAGAATACTCAAAGAACCATCAAAATGTTGTGTATTTTGAATTAGAAAAAAACAGTAAGGATTAAGTTTTGCCAAGTTGTAAAGTTGTTATTAAAGATGAAGTCAATGTTAAAATTGAAAATTTAGACTTGGATACTCGTAAGGCTTTGGTCAAAAAATTCAAATACGAAGACCCATCTGCTCGCTTTAGGCCTAGCTACAAACTAGGGCGATGGGATGGCAGCATTAGCTTTTTTGGGCTAGGCGGAACTACCTACATGAGTATGCTAGGTCCAGTATTAGAATATTTGGAAAGTAAGAATTTTTATATTGAAGTAGAAGACCATAGAACCAGTGAACCTTTAGAATTTTCTGAAATCTTTGAAGACTTTTGGGGAGATCAAACATGGCCAGAAGGGCATAGGTTTGCTGGAGAAAAGATTAGACTACGTGACGATCAAGTAGATGTCATTAATAAATTTTTAGAAAACCCGCAATGTATTCAAGAAATTGCTACAGGATTTGGTAAAACTATCACCACAGCTACACTATCAAAGATATGTGAAAAGTATGGACGCACTATAACCATTGTTCCCAATAAAAGTCTTGTTGAACAAACTGAGGAAGATTTTGTTAACTGTAAATTAGATGTAGGTGTTTATTACGGAGATAGAAAAGATCTAAACAAAACACATACAATCTGCACTTGGCAAAGTTTAAATATTTTAGATAAAAATTCTAAAAATTGGGATGAAGCTGCATGTGCTAGATTAGAAATGTTATTAGATAATGTGCAATGCGTTATGGTAGATGAAGTACATATGGCCAAGGCTGATGTATTAAAAAATCTACTGACTCGCAACTTATCTAAAACTCCAATACGTTGGGGGCTAACGGGCACTATACCCAAAGCCGAACATGAGTTTCAAAGTATTCGTGCAAGTTTAGGTGAAGTGGTTAATAGAGTTGCTGCCCACACTTTACAAGAATCAGGAGTATTGAGTAACTGTCATGTTAACATTGTACAGACTGGTGAATGGAAAGAGTTTGGCAGCTATGCTGAAGAATTAAAATATCTAGTTACTGATAGCACAAGGATGAAATATATCAGTAACATGATTCGCAATATTGCAGCATCGGGAAATACCTTAGTCTTAGTGAATAGAATTGACTCAGGTAAATTTATTATTGAACAAATACCAGAAGCGGTGTTTGTTTCAGGTCAAGTTAAAACTAAAGATAGAAAAGAAGAGTACGATGAAATTAGAACAAGTGATAACAAGATTATTGTGGCGACTTTTGGTGTGGCCGCTGTGGGTATTAATATTCCTAGGATTTTTAATCTGGTTCTTTTGGAGCCCGGAAAGAGCTTTGTCCGAGTTATACAATCAATTGGGCGCGGCATTAGAAAAGCTGACGACAAGGACTTCGTCCAAATCTGGGACATGACAGCCGCTAGCAAATACGCAAAAAGACACTTAACCGAAAGAAAGCGCTTCTATAAAGAAGCCAAATATCCATTTACAATTGAAAAGGTCAAATACCAATAATGCAGATTTTAACTTTAGATAACAAGACCATGTTCTTGAATGACCTTCCCAGCGAGATCGATGACGATTTACGGTTTGCCATACTAGATAACAGTGATAGTTCTAATCCAGATCACTTTTTTATTCCTTTAATATTTTTAGAAAGTTTTACAGGACCAGCAGTGGTCCTAAAAATAGGACCACATGAGCTTACCATGCCTTTAGATTGGTGTACCATTGTGGGTGACCCTGAAGGTCCTGATATGGAAATACTACCACTGACCAGTTTGAACGACAGAGGTTTTAGAACGTTTTGTTTTAACCCACGCAGCAGTTTCCGTCCAGAGTTTTTAGACATTGATATTATCGATGTTTACCAAGATGTCAAATGGTACTTTCCAAAAATGCGTCCTGGCCATTTGCTATGTACACCATTAGAGGCTGGCGATAATCCACGATGTGCGTATTTTGTCAAAGAAGTAAGCCGTCAAAATGAACTTGTAGATTATACTAAGTGTTGGTAAGTTGTGGACATTATACCCGGATGTTATAGTAGGCCACCTCGTAATCTTCATGCGGATATAATGGAAAGTAAACTATGGGGAGATATCCATCGTGCAGCAAAGACTGATCCTGCTTTACAAGCGGCATTAGATCGTGTTAAAATAACATATTACCTAACAGCAGATTACGAGAAAAGATATGGCAACCGCAAAAAAAGTTAAACCCAAAGCTGAACCAAAACTTGATTTAACCAAAACTCTTGATGCGGTTAATCGTAGAGACTATGGGTTTTATAAAACATTAACCGATGATGAGTTAAAAGGTTTTAGCCCGTATGTATTGATGAGATACATATCAAATGCCAAGGGTCGTAGTTTGCAAGAACATTTTATAGAACAGACTAATGAAAGAGTAAACAAGAATCATTGGTTGTTAAGTAAAGAACATAAGGAATTGCTTTGGAAATTATGTGCTAGTGTAGGAACTGGTGACAACGTATATCATCCGTATCTTAAAGGACCCGGAAAAGAATCAGCTAATAAGATTGAAAAATTATTATGCGAACTATATCCAGCAATGAAGATGGGAGATATTAAAATTTGGGCATCCATGATGGATAAAAAAGATCGAGAAGAACTCTTTGATAAAATGGGGTTTGATAAAAAACAACGGAAAGACTACGAATGATAGCGTTAGTGGAACAACCTTATACTTGCGTACATTGCGGTAAGAGTTTTATGAAAAATAAAACTCTAGTAGCGCATATGTGCGAACGTAAACGTCGTGCCCTACAACGAGATGAGAAGCGTGTTCAAGCAGGCTTTATGGCATTCAATCGCTTTTGGCAATTAACTCAAAATAATAAAAAACCTAAATCCTATGACAACTTTGCCGACAGCAGTTACTACAATGCCTTTGTAAAGTTTGGCGGATTTGTTAATAATATAAATCCATTATACCCTGATAAGTTTATTGATTATGTGATTAAGAGTGGAGTTAAGCTGGATCACTGGTGCAAAGATGAGTTGTATGAGCGTTACCTACTTGACATGATCAAAGTCGAACCAGTTGAAAGCGCAGTACAACGCACTTTAAAAACTATGATGGAATGGGGAGATGAACATGGACAAGAGTTTTCACAATACTTTTCACAGGTAAGTTTGAGTAAGGCTGTATATGATATACAAAATGGAAAAATTAGCCCTTGGGTTATTTTAAATAGCACGTCGGGTCAATCTATGGTGCGTGGCATGAGCGATGAACAATTGGAAATGATAGCAGCATCCTTTGATGTGCCCTACTGGTTACGTAGGTTCCGTGAACTGCCAGCTGATACTGCATTAGTAAAAGAAATATGTGCAGAGGCAGGAATAAAATGAGTCAGGAAAATGTTCAAAAATTTGTGCAATATCATCGTATACAAGTTATTGATGATAACAAACGTGCCCATAGAATGACACGTATGCATGTGAAATATTTTAACAACCCTGCTGACTATAACGAATTAACAGCAATGAATGCTATGAATTTTGAAACTGAA
>Ga0136641_1000087_pt1 | contig 37355 bp, 37 predicted proteins | sample EliLak1302023Y_FD_115312 | JGI IMG/M metagenome (GOLD analysis project Ga0136641, IMG submission 115312) | Freshwater microbial communities from Elizabeth Lake, Yosemite National Park, California, USA - 13020-23Y | ecosystem: Environmental > Aquatic > Freshwater > Lake ...
CCTTTGACATTCCACCACGCTTTGGGTGATGTTGTTTACGATGCTTAACTTTACGAGGAATTAACATTATTCGGTTTCTCCTTCCGCAGCCGGGGTTTCCAGAACAACGCCTTCTGTGGCAACAACTTCTTCTGCCACTGCTTCGGCAACCACTTCTTCTGCCACTGCTTCGGCAACAACTTCTTCTGCCACTGCTTCGGCAATCACGGTTTCGACAACAGCATCCGCAATCACTGCTTCGGCGACAACTGCTTCACGTGATTCACGAGTTGAAGAAGTCACTTCCGCACGCGGTGCGCGTTGCTGACGGCTAGCTGGACGACTTGGCTTTGGTGCGCGTGCCTCTGCGAGTGCCGCCGCGGCGCGTTCGGCACGAGATTCGATCACTTCACCCTTGTAAATCCATACCTTTACACCTAGACGACCAAAAGTTGTATGGGCCTCAAAGAATCCATAATCAATATCGGCGCGAAGTGTGTGCAGCGGGACTCGTCCTTCACGATAGAACTCTGAGCGAGCAATTTCGGCACCACCCAGACGTCCACCGCATTGGACACGAATACCTTGTGCTCCAGCCTTGAGAGCTGACTGCATTGATTTTCTCATCGCACGGCGGAAGGAAACACGAGCAGACAATTGCTCTGCGATTCCTTGTGCAACTAGTTGAGCATCAATTTCTGGGTTCTTTACTTCAAGAATGTTGAGCTGAACTTGCTTACCCGTGAGGACTTCAAGATCCATGCGGATGCGATCAGCTTCTGTTCCGCGGCGTCCAATAACAATGCCGGGACGAGCAGTAAAGAGGTCGATACGAACGCGTTCACGAGTGCGTTCGATTTCTATGCGCGAAACACCTGCGCGCTCCATACCCTTGTTCATCATGCGACGGATTTCGATATCTTCCTTCACATAATCTGCATACAGCTTATCTGCGTACCAACGTGATTTAAATTCAGTTGTGATGCCCAAACGGAATCCGTGTGGATTTACTTTTTGACCCATTTATTCGGCCTTCCCTTTAGGAGCAGTTTCATCAGTCTCTTCAACTGCTTCAGTCTCTTCAACTGCTTCAGTCTCTTCAACTGCTTCAGTCTCTTCAATAACTAGCACTTCTTCACTCACTAGATTTTCTGCGATCACTTCAGTCTCTTGGATCACTTCAGTCTCTTGGATCACTTCAGTCTCTTGGATCACTTCAGTCTCTGGAACGACTACAGTCTCTTCAATCACCGCAGTAGGCGCTTTCGCCACCTTCTTTTTCACAACAGGCTCTGCTGGTTTAGAGATATACGTCTTATTAGGATTCGCCTTTGCATTGACGACCTTCTTGAGTCCATACGACCGATAATTACGGTCGGTAGAAACAACCAAAGTCAAAGTACTTGAACGCTTTAAAATCTGGAATCCACGGCCTTGAGCACGTGGTCGCATACGCTTGAGAGTCGGTGCTTCATCAACTAACGCTTCAACGATCCATAGTTCGGACGCATCACGAAGTGATGGGCTCTTTTGTTTCGCATTATTGATTGCAGAGTTGAGAAGGGTGTAAAGATCTCCACCAACTTCTTGAGGCGCAAACTTCAATGTAGTCAACGCAACATCTGCACGTTCACCGCGGATTAAATTAACAACACGCCGGGCCTTTTGAGGGGTGACGCGGGTACCACGAAGAATTGCTTGCGCGACCAGAGCGTCAGTCGAATTGGATGCCTTTGGATTATTAGCCACGGCTCGCTCTCCGATCATCTTTGACGTGACCCTTGAAGGTACGTGTCGGAGCAAACTCACCCAACTTGTGGCCGATCATATTTTCGGTGATGAAAACTGGTACATGCTTGCGACCATCGTGAACCGCAATCGTGTGTCCAATCATGGTTGGGATAATCATCGAACGTCGCGACCAAGTCTTGATAACAACTTTTGTGTTCTTATCATTTTGATCGTCGACCTTCTTCTGAAGGTGACCGTCCACAAATGGACCCTTTTTTAAACTACGTGGCATGAGTAGTCGCTCCCCTATCGCTTCTTATTCGACTTACGACGACGGACAATGAGTGCATCGCTCGCCTTTTTCCTACGCGTGCGGCCTTCAGGTTGACCCCAAGGTGATACCGGGTGACGTCCACCAGAGGTCTTTCCTTCTCCACCACCGTGCGGGTGATCAACTGGGTTCATCACAACTCCACGAACGCTAGGGCGCTTGCCCTTCCAGCGCATACGTCCAGCTTTTCCAAAATTAAGATTAGATTGTTCAGCATTGCCAACTTCACCAACCGTGGCACGACAACGAACATCCACGTTACGAATCTCTCCAGATGGCATCCGAAGTTGCGCGTATGGTCCATCTTTAGCAGCGAGTTGAACACCAGCACCCGCAGAACGTGCAATCTTGGCACCGCCACCTGGGCGAAGCTCAATCGCATGAATCATTGTTCCAACCGGAATGTTGCGAAGTGGCAAATTATTTCCTGGCTTGATATCAGCTGATGGGCCATTCTCGACTTTGTCGCCCTGGTTCAATTTCGCCGGCGCGATTATGTAACGCTTCTCTCCATCTGCGTAATGAAGAAGAGCAATGCGAGCCGTACGATTTGGATCGTATTCGATATGGGCAACCTTTGCTGGAATGCCATCTTTATCGTTGCGGGTGAAATCGATGAGGCGATACGCACGTTTGTGACCGCCACCTTGATGACGAACTGTGATCTTGCCAGATGCGTTACGTCCACCCTTGGAGTGAATTGGACGAACCAGTGATTTTTCGGGTCTGGTACGAGTAATCTCTTTGAAATCAGAGACGCTCGCGCCGCGTTGACCGGGAGTGGTCGGCTTGAGTTTACGTAGGGCCATTTTATATTCCTCTTCTTCTTCTAGTCCTGATCCCCTTAGGAAACAGGTCCTCCGAAGATATCGATACGGTCACCGGCAGCCACATGCACGATCGCACGTTTGGTGTCATTGCGTTTTCCAAAACCCTTTGCGGTGCGCTTGCGCTTACCCAGACGGTTCATGGTGTTCACGCTTACGACTTTTACATTAAATACTTTTTCAACAGCAATCTTGATTTCTGTCTTATTCGAATCAGTTGCCACCAAGAAGGTGTACTTGTTTTCGTCCAGCAAGCTATACGCCTTCTCTGAAACGACCGGTGCTAACAGCACATCACGATGGTCCTTCATTTGGAGGCCTCCTCTTCTGATTCTGTGACCTCTGCAACTGGTGCCTCTTCAGTCACTTCAACTTCGTCAGTAACTTCTTCCTCGATCACTTCAACTTCGTCAGTGACTTCGACAACTTCTTCTTCGATCACTTCAACTTCGTCAGTGACTTCGACAACTTCTTCTATGACTAGCTCTGACTCACGAGCAACTGCCACAGCCTCTTTAGCCGGACCAGCAATAAATTCACGAATCGCGCTTTCAGAAAAGACCACATCATCAGAGACCAAAATGTCATAAGCGTTTAATTGATCGTTCACAATCAGATGCATATCTGCGGCGTTACGGAGCGAACGCCAGGCAATATCCTCACTGCGTGAAAGTACGACAAGAACATTTTTGCGATCTGAAAATTGACGAACTGCGGAAATAGCACCTTGTGTAGTTGGGCTATCTGTAATGCTCGATACGCAGTGAATCCGATCTTCTCGTTGGCGATCGGAAAGAACACCTTTGAGTGCAGCAGCAATCATCTTCTTTGGGGTGCGCTGATCGTATTTACGAGGAACTGGACCGTGTGAAACACCACCGTGACGCTGGAGTGGAGCACGAACGGATCCTTGACGAGCGCGGCCTGTTCCCTTTTGCTTAAAAGGCTTTTTACCGGAACCAGAGACTTCACCGCGGTTCTTTGTCTTAGCAGTTCCCTGACGGGCAGCGGCAAGTTGTGCTACCACGACCTGATGGATTAGTGGCACGTTCGTTTGAACATCGAAGATATCTGAAGGCAACGTTACGTCACCAACCTTCTTCCCTTCGGCGCTTTTAATATCAATTGTTAAAGCCATGGCTTATGCACCTGCCTTATGAGTAAGAGTCTCTGACGGAACCTTCTTCGCTGCAGTGCGCAAGAAGACGGTTGAGTTCGTTGCACCAGGGACGGCACCACGAACCAGAATCAGATTACGTTCGGTATCAACAGAGTGGATGAGCAAATTTTGGGTTGTAACAGTTTCTACACCCATGCGACCCATCATGCGTTTACCTTTGAAAACACGGCCTGGAGTCGTACGGTTACCGATCGAACCAGAACCACGATGCTTCCGGTCAACACCGTGCGAGGCACCCAGACCAGAAAATCCATGGCGCTTCATCACACCAGCTGATCCCTTACCGCGCGAAGTTCCCGTAGCATCAATAATCTCTCCAGCAGCAAAGACATCTGCGTTAAGTTCTTGCCCAACGGAATATGCATCTACGTTTGAAACGCGAAGTTCTGCAATATCAGAGCGCGGAGTAACTCCAGCCTTGGCAAAATGACCCGACTGTGGCTTAGAAACTTTGCGAGGATCAATCGCTCCAAAAGCTAATTGGACGGCTGTATATCCATCGATCTCTTGGGTGCGGATCTGTGTGACGATGCATGGTCCCGCCGCGACAACAGTCACGGGGACGATCTTGTTATTCGCATCAAAAACTTGTGTCATTCCTAGCTTCTTGCCCAAAATTCCTTTGATGGCAGAGCTCTGTGATTGCGTTGTTGTCATTGTCTCGCCTCCTTAGAGCTTAATCTCAATGTCGACGCCAGCAGGGAGGTCAAGGCGCATCAGAGAATCAACGGTCTTAGGCGTTGGGTCAATGATGTCAATAAGGCGCTTATGAGTGCGCATCTCAAAATGTTCACGGCTATCTTTATATTTATGTGGAGAGCGAATTACACAGAAAGTGTTCTTTTCTGTAGGCAGCGGAACGGGACCTGCGACGGTTGCACCAGTGCGCTCTACAGTTTCGACAATTTTCTTTGCCGAGCTGTCGATCACTTCGTGGTCGTAAGCCTTGAGCCGAATGCGGATCTTTTGTCCCGCCATCGTCTATCTCCTTTTATCTAAGTACTGCTTTCCAAAGTTCTTCTTATCTCATTGCTTCTTATCAATCTCCTAAGTTGAGCGACCGTGAGGCCGCTCAACTCGAACAGGAGAACGTACTGCTTGTGTGGCTTTCTTTCCTGACCTTACTTCTGGATCTTTACAACGCGACCGGCGCCGACTGTGCGACCACCTTCACGGATAGCAAAGCGAAGACCTTCTTCCATAGCGATTGGCTGAATGAGAACAACGTCCATTTCAGTGTTATCGCCAGGCATGACCATTTCGGTACCGGAAGGAAGTGTTACCACGCCAGTTACGTCAGTTGTACGGAAGTAGAACTGTGGACGATAGTTGTTAAAGAATGGAGTATGACGTCCGCCTTCATCCTTTGACAGGATGTAAGCAGATGCAGTGAATTCTGTGTGAGGAGTGATTGATCCAGGCTTGCAAACAACCTGGCCACGCTCAACATCTTCACGCTTTGTTCCACGAAGAAGCAGACCAACGTTCTCGCCAGCTTGACCTTCATCGAGCAACTTACGGAACATTTCTACTCCGGTAACAGTGGTCTTCTGCGAATCTGGACGGATACCAACGATTTCAACTTCTTCGTTGACTTTAACGATTCCGCGTTCAATACGACCCGTTACAACCGTTCCTCGGCCAGTGATCGTGAAAACATCTTCTACTGGCATCAAGAATGGCTTATCAACTTCGCGCTCAGGTTGTGGAATATATGCATCAATTTGGTCCATGAGGCCCAAAAGCGCTTCTACCCACTTTGGATCGCCTTCAAGTGCCTTGAGGGCAGAGATGCGAACGATTGGAGTGTCATCTCCTGGGAACTCATACTTTGAAAGAAGTTCGCGAACTTCCATTTCAACGAGTTCAAGAATTTCTTCATCATCGACCATGTCAGACTTGTTCAAAGCAACAACCATTGACGGTACGCCAACCTGACGGGCTAGGAGAACGTGCTCCTTGGTCTGAGGCATTGGTCCGTCTGTTGCGGCTACTACAAGAATTGCACCGTCCATTTGAGCAGCACCGGTGATCATGTTCTTGATGTAGTCGGCGTGGCCTGGGCAATCTACGTGTGCGTAGTGACGCGCTTCGGTTTGGTATTCGATATGTGCGATAGAAATTGTGATGCCACGTTGACGCTCTTCCGGTGCCTTATCGATCTGATCGAAAGGTGTGAAAGGGTTAACATCTGGGTACTTATCGTGCAACACCTTTGAGATAGCAGCAGTAAGAGTGGTCTTACCGTGATCGATGTGCCCGATTGTGCCGATGTTGACGTGCGGCTTATTCCGCTCGAACTTGGCTTTTGCCACTTTTATCCTCCTGTTGTGCTTCGCTGGCCCCTGTTAGAACCAACTGGTTTGATTGGGTTGGTACTTACTCGCCGCGAACTTTCGCGATGATCTCTTTAGCGACCGCAGCCGGAACTTCAGCATACGAATCGAATTGCATGCTGTAACTAGCGCGACCTTGGGTTCTAGAGCGAAGATCTCCGACATAGCCGAACATCTCTGACAATGGAACAACCGCTTTAACTACACGAGCGCCGGAACGCTCATCCATGGACTGGATCTGACCACGACGCGAGTTGAGGTCGCCAATAACATCGCCCATGAAATCTTCTGGAGTGACTACTTCTACGCTCATGACGGGCTCTAGCAGGACTGGGCCAGCCAACTTCGCTGCTTCGCGAAAGCCAGCGACACCTGCAATTTTGAATGCTAGTTCGGAAGAGTCAACATCGTGATAGGCACCGTCGGTCAGGGTTACCTGCACATCAACAAGAGGGTAACCAGCGAGTGGACCAGCTTGCATTGCTTCTTGGCAGCCTGCATCAACGGATGGGATGTACTCCCGAGGAATACGTCCACCAGTAATTTTGTTAAGAAATTCGTAATGCTTATCCGTGCCAGCCGGCAGAGGATCGAGCGCGATCTGGATCTTCGCGAATTGGCCAGAACCGCCTGATTGCTTTTTGTGAGTGTAATCATGGCGCGGAACTGACTTCTTCAAGGTTTCGCGATAAGCAACTTGAGGCTTGCCCACGTTAGCTTCTACTTTGAATTCACGACGCATCCGGTCGACCAAGATTTCTAGGTGAAGTTCGCCCATGCCGGAGATGATTGTCTGACCAGTCTCTTGATCTGATTCAACGTGAAAAGTTGGATCTTCTTCAGCCAAACGCTGAATGGCAATTCCCAATTTCTCCTGATCAGCCTTGGTCTTCGGTTCAATTGCAACCGAGATAACAGGATCCGGAAAATCCATAGATTCTAAGATGATCGGCTTATCTGGATCACAGAGAGTGTTTCCGGTGGTGGTGTCCTTGAGACCCATCACAGCGATGATCATCCCCGCACCGGTAGAATCGATCTCTTCGCGCTTATTTGCGTGCATTTGGTAGATCTTTCCAATTCTTTCCTTGCGGCCGGTCGTCGCGTTTAGTACCGACGAGCCAGTATCTAGTCGACCAGAATAAACTCGCACGAAGGTCAATTTTCCTAAATGTGGATCTGTCATGATTTTGAAAGCAAGAGCAGAGAACGGTTCGGTATCTGATGGCTGACGTGAATCTTCTTCTTCCTCATTGCCATATTTGTGCCCAACAATGGCAGCAATATCTAGCGGGCTTGGAAGGTAGCGATTAACCGCGTCCAGCATTGGTTGGACACCCTTGTTTTTGAAGGCGGAACCGGTGAGAACTGGCGTTAATTTGTCGGCAAGAGTTGCACGACGAATTGCAGCAATGATTTCTTCCTCCGAAAGTTCGACTCCCTCTAAATACTTCTCCATTACAGAATCGTCAGCATCTGCCAAAGTTTCAATCATTTCATGGCGGGCTTGCTTAGCCTTTTCGAGCAAATCAGCTGGAATCTCTTCGACTGTGTAATCCTCACCCTTTTGAGTTTCGCCACGCCATGTGAGAGCCTTCATGCCGATCAAATCAACGACACCAATAAAATCTCCTTCGATTCCGATGGGAATCTGCAGGACAAGAGCGATCGCGTTCAAGCGGGATCCGATCATTTCAACGCAACGCTCGAAAGAAGCGCCGGTACGATCCAACTTGTTGATAAAACAGATGCGGGGAACGCTATAACGGTCCGCTTGACGCCAGACAGTTTCTGATTGTGGCTCAACGCCAGCAACGCCATCAAAAACGCAGACAGCACCATCGAGTACACGCAATGAACGTTCTACCTCAACAGTAAAGTCCACGTGACCCGGAGTATCGATAATATTGATCAGGTTGCCTTTCCACATACATGTGGTGGCAGCAGAAGTGATGGTGATTCCGCGCTCTTGCTCTTGTTCCATCCAGTCCATCGTGGCTCCGCCATCGTGAACTTCACCAATTTTGTAATTGATACCGGTATAAAAAAGAATGCGCTCGGTAGTTGTGGTTTTACCCGCGTCGATATGAGCCATGATTCCAATGTTGCGAACCTTAGCTAGGTCGATTGCTGTATCTGCGGCCACTGTATTTCCTCTTCTTCTGCGATTCTGTCGGTTTCGTTAATCGGTTAATTGGTTAGAAGTGATAGTTATTTTTTCTTTATTCCACTACCAGCGGTAGTGAGCAAATGCCTTGTTGGCTTCAGCCATTTTGTGAGTATCTTCGCGACGCTTTACTGCTGCACCTAAACCATTACTCGCATCAATTAATTCGTTCGTTAGCCGCTCCGCCATTGATTTTTCACGACGAGTGCGTGAGTAATCAACGAGCCAGCGTAGGCCCAGTGTGGATGAGCGTGCAGCTTTCACTTCTACTGGAACTTGATAAGTCGCTCCACCCACACGGCGTGATCGAACTTCTACTGCAGGCTTAATGTTATCTAGCGCTCGCTTCAACGTAATGATTGGATCTACACCGTTTGTCTTGGTACGAGTTCCTTCAAGCGCTGCATAAACAATGCTTTCGGCAGTTGAGCGCTTTCCGTGGCGCAATACTCGGTTGATCAACTGTGTAACAACAGGAGAGTCATAGACAGGATCTGGGACGACTGCATTCTTAGTGACGGGTCCTTTACGTGGCATTTAGGAGACCTTCTTCTCTCTCTTTGCACCGTAACGGCTACGCGCCTGCTTACGATCTTTTACACCCTGGGCATCAAGTGATCCGCGAACAATTTTGTAACGCACACCTGGAAGATCTTTTACACGTCCACCACGAACGAGCACAATTGAGTGCTCCTGCAAGTTATGTCCTTCTCCAGGAATGTACGCAGTTACTTCCATGCCACTTGTCAGACGCACACGTGCAACTTTACGAAGCGCAGAGTTAGGCTTCTTTGGAGTCGTTGTGTAAACGCGAGTACACACACCACGACGTTGCGGACTTCCCTTAAGTGCGGGAGTGCTTGTCTTGGTTGTCTTCTCAGCGCGACCCTTGCGGACCAGCTGTTGAATTGTTGGCACTACGGTCTCCAGTTCGTTTTAATCGGACGTACTTGGTAATCGGTGGTAGATGTACTTCTTCCGCCTTGACAAGACCTTGCGCTACGTCCGACCCACGCGGTCGGGTGTGTTGCCCGACATCGTAAAGCTTGCCATCAGATATCTGACGTGCGGAGTAGCCCAAAACTCATAAGAGCAGAGGAGAAAGGTACCCTGAGCCTGCCGAAAAGGTCAAAACGCCTGCCGATACTCTTGTGGCTCTGCCTAGAGATTCCCACGCACTGAACGGCATTTTTTTCGATTTGCCCCTAAGGTTAAGCCATGACTCAGCTGACTGAGCGCCCAATTGTGGAGCAGCCACGATTACGAGGCCTGATTCACCTGATTATGAGCCCAGTTTCTCTCGTAGCTGGTCTGATTTTAGTCGCACTAGCTGACAAAGTTCGTGGCCGGATTGCGCTCGGAATCTTTACCTTGGCTGCCGTAGCGCTCTTTACGGGCAGTGCTTTATATCACCGAGTTTCCTGGAAGCCCAAGTCCAAGGCGCTTTGGCGCCGCATTGATCATGCAAATATCACAATATTGATTGCCGGAACGTATACCCCGTTCGCTCTGTATCTATTGCAGGGTCGGTCGCAACTAACACTTTTGCTGGTTGCCTGGATTGGTGCGATCGGGACATCGATGATTCGAATTCTCTGGATTCACGCCCCTCGATGGGTCTATGTGCCGCTCTATATCGGACTGGGCTGGGCGGCGGTCTTTTTCCTTCCAGAATTTTTGCATCAAGGTGGGGTCGTGGTCTTTCTCCTGGTTTTAGCTGGCGGGTTACTGTATTCCTTAGGCGGACTTATCTACGGGGTCAAGAAACCCAATATTTCTAAGAAGTGGTTTGGATTCCACGAACTCTTTCACGCAATGACCGCAGTGGCCTTCACTCTGCAATTCATCGCTGCGGCACTTGTTATATATACCCATTAACTGAGGGGCTTAAACATGAAATTCAAATATCCAATAAATGACTCGCAAGCATTTTCAGAATTCCTTGCTACTCGCCGATCTACTCGGGACTTTATCCGGGAAAAAGAAATCCCCCAAGAACTCCTTGATACCATCCTTGGGGACGCGATGACCGCACCAAGCTGGTCCAATACTCGACCATTTCTGATCGCGGTCGCGACTGGGGATGTACGAGACCGAATAAGTGCAGAGTTCCTTAACCGCTGGGCAGCGCTCTGTCGCGGGAAGAATGGAAGTCTCTTAGCTAAAATTCGATTGTTGATCACGCGCTATGGATTGCCAACAAGCAATATTTCTATGAGCAAGCCATATGTGGCTGAGCTAAAGCCACGAGCACAACGTGTTGGCAAAGAGATGTATGCCACGCTTGGGATTCTTCGCGGTAGTAAGGCTGAACGTGATGGTCAATGGGCAAAAAACTATGAATTCTTTGGTGCGCCGACCGAATTATTTATATACATTCACAAAAGCCTGGGAATTTGGTCAGCGTCTGATGCCGGTCTCATGATGGAAAATTTGATTCTTTCCGCTCACGCACATGGATTGGGAACATGCGCACAGGGCGCTGTTGCCATCTGGGACGACGTAGTACGAAAAGAGTTTGATATTCCCAAGGACTACCGATTACTCACCGGACTTGCCATTGGATATCCAACAGATGCCCCAATCAATTCTTTCGGAGCCCATCGGATGAACGCAGAAGAACTGACAGCTAAGAGAAAATAGCGCTAAACCGAAATAACAATGGCCTCGCAGTTATGCGAGGCCATTGAAAATCATCCGGTGTGCTTAAGCGGCGAACTTTCCTTCGTTTTATCGAACTTCGATATCGTCCAACCGAATCGCTTCGCCAGATCCTTGTGGTTCAAACGGCGTAAAGTCATATTCATCGTAGGCAGCATAAACCGCAGCCTTTGCTTCTTCTGTTGGTTCAACTCGCACGTTTCGATAACGAGCTAGTCCAGTACCCGCAGGGATCAACTTTCCGATGATGACGTTCTCTTTAAGACCGAGCAATGGATCGCTCTTCTCCGCAAGCGCTGCATCCGTAAGAACCTTTGTGGTCTCTTGGAAAGACGCGGCTGACAACCAGGATTCGGTAGCTAGAGATGCCTTCGTGATACCCATGAGTTCTGGTCGGCCAGATGCAGCTTTGCCCCCAGTGGTAACAACCCGACGGTTTTCGTTTTCGAAGCGACCACGTTCTGCCAGCTCACCAGGGAGAAGATCGGTATCGCCAGGTTCAAGCACAGTGATGCGCTTCAACATTTGGCGAACGATAATTTCGATGTGCTTGTCATGGATGGATACACCTTGCGAGCGATAAACCTCTTGGATTTCGTTCACCAAATGAACTTGTGTTTGCCGAGGTCCAAGAATACGAAGAACCTGCTTTGGATCGATCGCACCAACAACAAGTTGCTGTCCGACCGTAACGCTCTGGCCATCTTCAACCTTTAGTTTCTGGCGACGAGTGATTGGGTAGGCAACTGGCTCGCTACCATCTTCTGGTGTCACGATGATCTTCTTGCCCTTTGCATCTTCCAAGAAGCCAACAACACCAGCGGTTTCTGCAATAGGAGCAACACCTTTTGGAGTACGCGCTTCAAAGAGTTCCACAATACGTGGGAGACCATGAGTGATGTCATCACCCGCGACACCGCCGGTATGGAAGGTACGCATCGTGAGCTGGGTTCCAGGTTCACCAATTGATTGCGCCGCAATAATTCCTACCGCTTCACCAACATCAACGAGCTTGCCTGATGCCATCGAACGGCCGTAACACATAGCGCATTGCCCAACCTTAGAATCACAGGTAAGAACAGAGCGAACCTTTACTTCAGCAACTCCAGCTTGAACAAGAATATTAATATTCTTGTCTCCAAGATCAGTTCCTGCCGTCAAGACTGTTTCGCCGTTGACTACGACATCATCAGCCAGGTTACGACCGAACATGGCTGTTTCAACATGTTCGTCACGAATCAATTCACCTTGGGCATTTATTGCCGCAATTTTCAGTGTTAGTCCGCGATCAGTTCCGCAATCCTCTTCACGAATGATGACATCCTGAGCCACATCGCAGAGACGGCGAGTCAAGTAACCCGAGTCTGCGGTTCGAAGCGCAGTATCTGCAAGACCCTTACGTGCACCGTGGGTTGAGATGAAGTATTCGAGAACAGAGAGTCCTTCACGGAAGTTAGATTTAATTGGACGCGGAATAATTTCACCCTTTGGGTTAGCTACAAGTCCACGCATACCTGCAATCTGACGAATTTGCATCATGTTTCCGCGTGCGCCAGAGAAAACCATCATCCATACTGGATTGGTCTTAGGGAAGTTATCTTCCATCTCCTTAGCAACTTCGGCCGTGGCATTTGTCCAAATTTCGATCAGTTCTTGACGACGTTCATCATCGGTGATCAGGCCCTTTTCGTATTGTGACTGTACTTTTTCGGCTTTAAGTTCATAGCCTTCAAGGATCTCACGCTTACGTCCGGGGGTAACCACGTCTTCGATGCCGATTGTCACACCAGCACGAGTAGCCCAATAGAAGCCAAGGGATTTCAGTTCATCAAGAGTTGCCGCAACCGTGACCTTTGGATATCCCTCTGCCAGATTATCAACGATCAAACCGAGAAATTTCTTGGTGACGTCGTAATCAACAAATGGGAAATCTGTTGGAAGCACTTCGTTAAAGATGACTCGACCGAGCGTAGTTTCCTTAACTACTATCGAGCCGTTCTCTTCCATACGAATCTTGATCTTTGCTTGCAAAGAGACAGATCGCTGATCGAACGCCATTAAGCCTTCAGAAATACTTGAGAATGAACGACCCTCACCCAGTTGGTTCTCACGGAGAGAAGTCAGGAAATAAAGACCTAGCACCATGTCCTGTGTAGGAGATGTGATCGGACGCCCCGAAGCAGGTGACAAGATGTTGTTGCTTGACAACATAAGTACTCGAGCTTCTGCTTGTGCTTCTGCAGATAATGGCAAGTGGACAGCCATCTGATCGCCATCGAAGTCCGCGTTAAACGCCGTACATACCAATGGATGAATCTGAATAGCTTTACCTTCGACCAATTGAGGTTCAAAAGCCTGGATTCCTAATCGGTGCAGAGTAGGTGCCCGATTCAGGAGTACTGGATGCTCCGCAATGACCTCTTCTAAAACATCCCATACAACTGGACGAGCGCGTTCCACCATACGTTTTGCAGATTTAATATTTTGAGCATGGTTCAGATCCACCAAACGTTTCATCACGAATGGCTTGAAAAGTTCTAGCGCCATCTGCTTTGGCAGACCGCACTGATGCAGTTTCAACTGTGGTCCAACAACAATTACCGAACGACCAGAGTAATCCACGCGCTTTCCAAGGAGGTTCTGGCGAAAACGACCTTGCTTACCCTTCAACATATCTGACAGTGACTTCAACGGACGGTTTCCTGGACCAGTCACCGGCCGACCACGACGACCATTGTCGAAGAGAGCATCTACTGCCTCTTGCAACATTCGCTTTTCGTTGTTGATAATAATTTCTGGTGCGCCCAGGTCATCTAGACGCTTCAAGCGATTATTACGGTTGATAACACGACGATATAGGTCGTTGAGATCAGATGTAGCAAACCGTCCACCATCAAGTTGGACCATTGGACGCAGATCTGGTGGGATGACCGGAACACAATCAAGGATCATTGAGGCTGGCTTGTTTCGAGTGTTAAGGAAGGAAGAAACTACTTTCAAGCGCTTGATCGCACGAGTCTTCTTTTGACCCTTGCCCGTTTGTGAGAGCTCTGTTAACAGTTCATATTCAGCTTGGAGATCGAAGGTTTCAAGGCGATGCTTGATCGCCGCAGCACCCATATCTCCTTTAAAGTAGACGCCGAAACGATCGCGCATTTCGCGATACAACCCTTCGTCACCTTCGAGATCTTGGACTTTCAGATTCTTGAAACGAGACCAGACCTGGTCCAAGCGATCAAGTTCGCGCTGAGATCGTTCACGTGTTGATTTTAGTTCACGCTCCGCTGCTTCACGAACTTTGCGCTTGATATCTGCTTTTTCTCCCGCAGCTTCAAGCTCTGCCAAATCACTTTCAAGTTTCTTTTGACGAGTATCCAGATCGACATCGCGACGAGTTTCAATCTTCTTGATATCCGCAGCAACACGCTTTTCAAGAGAAGACAAATCTTCCGCGCGGGCTTCGGTATCAACTTCGGTGATCATGTAGGCAGCAAAATAAATAACTTTTTCAAGATCCTTAGGAGCCAGATCTAGCAAGTAACCTAAGCGACTTGGAACACCTTTGAAGTACCAAATATGAGTAACTGGCGCAGCAAGTTCGATATGACCCATGCGTTCGCGGCGGACTTTTGCACGCGTTACTTCAACCCCGCATCGTTCACAGATAATGCCCTTGAAACGAACACGCTTGTATTTACCGCAGTAACATTCCCAGTCACGAGTAGGTCCGAAAATCTTTTCGTCAAAGAGACCGTCTTTTTCGGGCTTGAGTGTGCGATAGTTAATGGTTTCTGGCTTCTTTACTTCACCAAAGGACCACTCGCGAATATTGTCCGTAGACGCTAAACCAATACGTAGTTCATCGAAGAAATTGACATCTAACATTTATTTTCTCCTTATACTTCTTGAACGCTGCTTGGTTCAACTCGTGACAAGTTGATACCCAGCTCTTCGGCGGCACGGAACACTTCTTCATCGGTATCGCGCATTTCGATCGCGACACCTTGGTTATTGAGTACTTCTACGTTGAGGCATAGTGATTGCATCTCTTTCACAAGCACCTTGAAAGATTCTGGGATGCCAGGCTCTGGGATATTTTCACCCTTAACGATCGCCTCATAAACTTTCACACGTCCCAGGACGTCATCTGACTTGATCGTTAGCAGCTCCTGCAAGGTGTAAGCAGCTCCGTAAGCCTCAAGTGCCCATACTTCCATTTCACCAAAACGCTGTCCGCCGAATTGAGCTTTTCCGCCCAACGGCTGTTGCGTGATCATTGAATATGGACCAGTAGAACGAGCGTGGATCTTGTCATCAACCAAGTGGTGGAGTTTCAAGATATACATGTAACCGACCGTGATTGGCTTTTTGTACGGTTCACCGGTACGACCATCGAAGAGATTAGCTTTTCCACTTGAACCAATTAAGCGCATGCCATCCTTATTCGGATGAGTGGAGCCCAACAGTCCTATCAATTCTTCTTCTCTCGCGCCATCAAAGACCGGTGTCGCAACTTTGGATCCTGATGCGACTTCTTCGAAACCATGTTCGCGCAGGTCTTTCTGCCAAGGTTCATCACCTTCGAGTTTCCAACCAGATTTTGCAACCCAACCAAGGTGAGTTTCCAAAACCTGTCCGACATTCATTCGGCCTGGAACACCAAGCGGGTTCAAAACGACATCTACCGGGGTTCCATCTTCTAGGAACGGCATATCTTCCTGAGGCAAAATCTTAGAGATAACACCCTTGTTGCCGTGACGTCCAGCTAGTTTGTCACCGTTCTGGATTTTACGCTTTTGAGCGACATAAACCCGAACAACCTGATTGACGCCGGCTGGTAATTCGTAATCTTCAGAATCAGCAATTGACACCGCAATGACTTTTCCGGATTCACCATGCGGGACCTTTAGGGAGGTATCGCGAACTTCCCGGGCTTTTTCACCGAAGATGGCACGTAGCAAACGCTCTTCTGGCGTCAGTTCGGTTTCACCCTTAGGAGTGACCTTACCGACCAAGATATCTCCTGGCACGACATCGGCACCCACTCTGATAATTCCACGATCATCAAGATCGGCTAGTACTTCTTCGCTCACGTTAGGAATATCTCTCGTGATTTCTTCTGTGCCTAGTTTGGTGTCACGGGCATCAACTTCGTACTCTTCAATATGAATCGACGTAAGTACATCGTCTTGAACCAAGCGCTGAGACAAGATGATTGCATCTTCGAAGTTATGTCCTTCCCATGACATAAATGCCACGAGCAAATTTTTACCAAGGGCCATTTCACCCTTTTCGGTGCTTGGACCATCGGCAATAACTTGACCCGGTTCTACGCGATCACCTTGGGAAACAATTACTTTTTGATTGCGACTGGTTCCTTGGTTAGAGCGAGTGAACTTTTCTAGGAAATAATGTTCGGTATCGCCTTCGTCATTCATGACGGTGACTTCATCCGATTGAACTTCTGTGACCACCCCTGACTTACGAGCCAGTGTGACATCTCCAGCATCAACCGCAGCTCTAAATTCCATACCAGTTCCAACATAAGGCGCTTCGGCACGTACTAGCGGAACAGCCTGGCGCATCATGTTGGATCCCATAAGAGCACGGTTTGCATCGTCATGTTCTAGGAATGGGATCATCGCAGTAGCAACGGATACCATCTGACGAGGCGAAACATCCATGTAATCAACTTCTTCACCTGGGATATATTCGACTTCTCCGCCACGACGACGAACCAATACGCGCTCTTCTGCAAAGTGATTATCAGGTGATAACGGTGCATTTGCCTGGGCAATAATGTGTTCATCTTCTTCATCAGCGGTCAGGTAATCAATATGGTCAGTGACTTTACCCTTAACAACTTTTCGGTAAGGGGTCTCTAAGAATCCAAACGGGGTAACGCGAGCATAAGTTGCGAGCGAACCAATTAAACCAATGTTCGGACCTTCTGGAGTCTCGATCGGACACATACGGCCATAGTGAGATGGGTGAACGTCGCGCACTTCGAAACCAGCACGCTCACGTGAAAGACCACCAGGCCCCAGGGCCGACAAACGACGCTTGTGCGTCATGCCAGAGAGTGGGTTGGTCTGGTCCATAAACTGCGATAGCTGAGAAGTTCCGAAGAACTCTTTGATTGAGGCAACAACTGGGCGAATATTGATCAGTGTTTGAGGTGTAATCGCCTCTACATCCTGAGTAGTCATGCGCTCACGAACCACACGTTCCATCCGCGAAAGTCCGGTACGAACTTGGTTCTGAATCAGTTCGCCAACAGTACGCAGACGGCGGTTACCGAAGTGATCGATATCGTCAGTTTCTACGCGTACTTCCTTGTCATATTCCATCAACGCATCACCGCTATGCAGTGAGACTAGATATTTGATTGTGGCAACGATATCTTCAATGTTGAGCAACCCCTTGGAGAGTTCTAATTCAAGTCCAAGCTTCTTATTCACTTTAAAACGACCCACTTTAGCTAGATCGTAACGCTTAGGATTGAAGTACAAGTTTTCAATCAAATTCTGTGCAGCTTCTTTTGTTGGCGGCTCACCTGGACGCAATTTGCGATAAATGTCGAGCAGAGCTTCATCTTGGGTATTGACGTTATCTTTTTCTAACGTTGCACGAATCGATTCAAATTCCCCGAATTGTTCAAGAATCTGCTCCGATGTCCAACCTAACGCCTTTAAGAAGATGGTGACAGATTGCTTACGCTTACGGTCAATGCGAACGCCGACCAAATCCTTCTTATCTACTTCGAATTCCAGCCACGCTCCACGGCTTGGAATGATCTTTGCCGTCAAAACGTCCTTATCTGAAGCCTTCTCGATCGTGCGCTCAAAATACACACCTGGGGAACGTACGATCTGTGAAACGACAACACGCTCGGTGCCGTTGATTACGAAGGTGCCACGAGGAGTCATTAATGGAAAGTCGCCCATGAATACCGTTTGGGACTTAATTTCGCCTGTTTCGTTATTGGTGAATTCTGCAGTCACGAACAGAGGCGCGCTGTAGGTCATGTCGCGTTCTTTGCACTCGGCGATCGTGTTCTTGGCATCTTCGAACCGGTGGTCACGGAAGGAGAGGCTCATTTTCCCCTGGAAGTCCTCGATCGGGGAAATCTCTTCAAAAATCTCTTCTAATCCCGATTGCTTGGGTACTTCGCCTCTACCGCTCTTTTCTGCGTCCTGCAGACGGGAACGCCATAGGTCGTTACCAAGCAACCAGTCAACGCTATCTAACTGAAGCGAGAGTAGATTGGGTACTTCTAGGGGTTCGCGGATCTTTGCAAATGAGACTCGAGCGGGAGCGTGTGATTTAGGTTTCGCGGCCAATGTTCCTCCATGTGCGTGGGAATGCGAGCAGGTCTATTAAAAGGTCACGGCCGCTATATGCCAAACCCCTTAATGGTGAATTAATGCGAAAGGGCAGAATATCGAAATATATGTGAATCTGTCCAATTGAAGCGGTTTTGGTGCTATAAGGGCCGAGCGCAGGCTCGACCCCTGATAGCAGATACTTCAGGCGTTGAAAGAGGAATTACTTGATAGAGACAGTTGCACCAGCTGCTTCTAGAGCTGCCTTTGCTTTCTCTACAACTTCCTTGCTTCCCTTTTCAATCAGCGTAGCTGGAGCAGCATCCACGATGTCCTTTGCTTCTTTCAAGCCAAGGCTGGAATTAATGCCACGAACTTCCTTAATAACTGCAATCTTCTGTGATCCAGCGTTCTCTAAGATAAGAGTGAACTCATCTTGAGCTTCAGCAGCTGGAGCAGCACCGCCACCAGCACCGCCACCAGCAGCCGCTACTGGAGCTGCAGCTGTAACATCGAATTCTGTTTCGAATGCTTTCACGAAATCAGAGAGTTCTACAAGTGTCATCTCTTTGAACTGTGACATTAAATCTTCTTGGGACAATTTAGCCATTGTGACTTTTCCTTTTCTGTTTAGTTAATTCTGTTTAGTTACCTTTAAAAATTTTTAAAACAAGCTTCAGCGCTACTCGGTTTCAGCTTTGGTTTCTGCAACTTCTTCGGTTTCAGCAACTTCAGCAACTGCTTCGGTTTCAGCAACTTCAGCAACTGCTTCGATTTCAGCAACTTCAGCAACTGCTTCGGTTTCGGTAACTTCAGCAATTGCTTCGGTTTCGGTAACTTCAGCAACTGCTTCGGTTTCAGCAACTTCAGCAACTGCTTCGGTTTCAGCAACTACTTCGGTTTCAGCAACTTCAGCAACAGCTTCTACCACTGGAGCGCCGGCCTCTAACTTGATACGTAGCGCATCGAAAGTGCGAGCAGCCTTCGCCATTGTGCCCTTCATGGCACCAGCAAGCTTGGACAATAGAACCTCACGAGATTCAAGATCAGCGAAACGCATGATTTCGGCTGTTGATATCGCCTTACCGTCAAAAACACCACCCTTGATAACAAGCAATGGATTATCTTTTTGGAAGTTCTTTAGGGCCTTTGCTGCTTCAATCGGATCACCTTTAATGAATGCAACAGCTGAAGGACCGGCAAGAAGATCATCAGATAGATCTACGCCAGCACTCTTTGCAGCAATTTTGGTGAGGGTATTCTTCACAACAGAATACTTGGTGTCTGGACCAAGTGATCGGCGAAGTTCCTTCATAGAGGATACGGTCAATCCGCGATACTCAGTGAGGACTGTTGCAGTGGACGAACGGAATTCTTCCGTTAGTTCAGCAACAGTTGCTTCTTTATCAGAACGAGCCATTAGCTCCCTTTCTCTTTTTTACCACTGGGTTAACACTTATCACCACGCCTGAGATCATTGTGATGAAAAGTAATCAACACAATAAAAAAATCCCCGGCGCATAAGTGCGCACGAGGATCTCGTGAGTACCTATGCGGGATCCTGTTACGGAATTACCTCGCTGATTCTGCACGTGAGTAAAGAGTCAGCAAGACCTGCAGTCTTTGGTGATAGCTCTAAGGGTAGGACATGAGGCCACTTCGGTCAAAGTCGCCTCTTGCCCACTCGATTATTGAATGTATGGACCGCCATCACGTGCAATTGAGGTATCGACCGGGATACCAGGACCCATGGTTGTGGAAACGACTGCCTTCTTGATAAAGCGACCCTTTGCAGAGTTTGGCTTTGAGCGCATCACTTCTTCGATTGCAGCTGCGTAATTTTCCGCTAACTGTTCAACCGTGAAAGAAACTTTTCCGATCAAGAAGTGAAGGTTTGCATTTTTGTCCACGCGGAACTCAATTTTTCCGCCTTTAATATCAGTGACTGCCTTGGCAACATCTACGGTTACTGTTCCAGTCTTCGGATTCGGCATTAGACCTCTAGGTCCTAAGACCTTTCCTAGTCGACCAACCTTGCCCATGAGCTCTGGTGTTGAAACCACCGCATCGTAATCCAGGCGACCATTGGCAACTTCGTCGATCAATTCGTCAGCACCAACGATATCTGCTCCCGCAGCACGAGCTTCATCTGCGCGGGCCCCACCAGCAAAGACCAAAACTCGAGCGGTTTTACCTGTCCCATGTGGCAAATTAACGGTTGAGCGAATTGCTTGATCCGCCTTCTTTGGATCGACTCCAAGCACGAGCGCCACCTCAACAGATGCGTCATACGAGGTGGTTGATGTTTCTTTCGCAAGCTTTGCTGCAGACATTGGTGAATAAAGGATATTGTGATCCACCTTCGCGGCCGCTTCCGTATATTTTTTACTGCGCTTCATCTCTTCTCCTTATTGTCGTGGAGTTGTGGTTTGACGGAGCAGCGAGCTCCTCCCACTTTCCAGTTTGGTTGGTTCTTCAATTTCTCAAGGAAATCCCTTAAGAAACCGTGATTCCCATCGAACGAGCTGTTCCTTCGATGATTAAACGAGCAGCATCCAGATCATTCGCATTCAGATCTTCCATCTTGATCTTTGCGATCTCTTCCGCCTGAGCCTTGGTGATATTGGCGACCTTTGTCTTGTGCGGAATAGCTGATCCCTTTTCCACGCCAGCAGCTTTCAAAATCAAGCGAGATGCAGGTGGAGTCTTTGTAATAAAGGTAAATGAGCGATCTTCATAAACGCTAATTTCCACCGGAATGATCTGTCCCTTTTGAGATTCGGTCTCTGCGTTATAAGCCTTCACGAAGTCCATAATGTTCACACCGTGTTGACCCAGGGCTGGACCAACTGGTGGTGCTGGTGTCGCAGCTCCGGCTTGAATCTGCAACTTGATGATTGCAGTTACTTTTTTCTTTGGTGCCATTTTTGGTTTCCTTTGTGGTTATGTGTGTCGTTTTTATCGGAGTTAGCTGGAGCTAAATCTTCTGGACTTGGTGGAATGAGAGTTCGACCGGTGTTTCACGACCGAAAATAGATACGAGCACCTTGAGTTTTGCCTGTTCCGGCATGATCTCAGAGATTGACGCAGGTAAAGTTGCGAAAGGTCCATCCATAACTGTGACAGATTCTCCAACTTCGTAATCAGCAACCTTGATTTCCGGTTTGTCGCCCTTCTTGACTGGGCGTGGAGCTAGGATGTTTTCTACTTCCTGAGGGGTCAACGGTGACGGGTGATGGGAGTTACCCACGAAACCAGTGACACCAGGAGTGTTACGAATACACGACCAAGATTCGTCGGTGAGATCCATTCGAACTAAAACGTAACCCGGGAAGACATTTCGCTTCACTTGCTTGCGGACTCCGTTTTTAATTTCTGTTACTTCTTCTTCTGGAACCTCTACCTGATAAATGTAATCTTCCATATTGAGAGCTTGGATACGGTTGGCCAAGTTTCCTTTGACCTTCTTTTCGTATCCGGCATATGAGTGGACTACGAACCAGTCTCCAGTTGCTGTATGAAGTGCGCGTCGAAATTCTGCGTTGGGATCGTCTAATTCTTCAGCAACTGCTTCTTCTTCAGATGCAACTACGTCCTCTGTCGCTGCTACTTCTTCTTCAGATGCAACTACGTCCTCTGTCGCTGCTACTTCTTCTTCAGATGCAGCTACTTCTTCGGCCGCTGCCACTTCTTCTTCAGATGCAGCTAATTCTTCGGCCGTGAGTTCGGTATCCCCGGCACCGTGTGCACCGAGTTCAACTGCGCCAAGTTCTGCTTCGAAAGCGTCGATTTTAGGCTGAAGAGCAACTACTTCTACGGCAGCTTCAAAAAATGGATTTTCTATAGACATAGTCTCTCCCTACCCAAAAATCCAGAAAACGATTTTTGTTAACGCAATATCAATGATCGAAACAACGGCGATAATGAAACCCACAAACACCAATACAACGGCGGTGTACGTCGTTAATTGCTTTCTGGTAGGCCACACAACTTTGCGTAGCTCCGCAATTACTTGACGATAAAATAGGCCGATGCGACCAAAGATGCCTTTGCTTTCTTCGGTGTCGTGCTTTTCGTCGATCACTGTGATCCTCTCTTGATCTTCAACGTAGATTCGTGCTTTTTAGTTCGTACTGTGGTGCAGGGCAGGAGGGACTTGAACCCCCAACCGCCGGTGTTGGAGACCGGAACTCTGGCCAGTTGAGCTACTGCCCTTCAGGCGAACATTAGACATGAGTGATCATGACCTATTGCAAGCGCCAGAACGAGCATTCTAGAGCCCTCGGGGGCAACGAGTAAAACCGGCGACTTTTTTCACGGTTACCGAATCCTCAAGATTTGGCATACTAAGGTCATGACTGCTGACAAACCCAGAATTTCGAGCCGAATCGCCGCCATCACAGAATCCGCCACACTGGCGGTTGATGCCAAAGCAAAAGCACTTAAGGCGGCCGGCAAGCCTGTAATTGGCTTTGGTGCCGGGGAACCGGACTTTCCCACACCTGATTACATAGTTCAAGCTGCAATCACAGCAGCTGCCCTACCTGCCAGCCACCGATACACGCCCACACCCGGGCTCCCCGCATTGCGGGAAGCTATTGTTGCCAAAACTGAGCGCGACTCTCACTATTCCATCACAGTCGACCAAGTCCTGGTGACCAACGGCGGTAAGCAGGCCGTCTATCAGACCTTCGCCACGATCATTAACCCCGGGGACGAGGTAATCCTTCCGGCACCTTATTGGACTACCTATCCAGAATGCATCAAGCTGGCAGGTGGAACACCCGTTGAAATTTTTGCTGATGAGTCTCAAAACTATTTGGTCACGGTGGATCAACTAGAGGCTGCCCGCACCGATAAAACCAAGGCTCTGCTTTTTTGTTCGCCCTCAAATCCAACAGGTTCGGTGTACTCGCCCGATCAGGTCAAAGCAATCGGTGAATGGGCGCTCAAGCACGGCATCTGGATCGTCAGTGACGAAATTTATGAACACCTTCTTTATGACGGTGCGACGGCGCCAAGTGTTCCTGTAGTGGTCCCAGAAATGGCCGACCTAACTATCATTATCAACGGTGTAGCAAAAACTTATGCCATGACTGGCTGGCGCGTGGGTTGGATGATCGGACCTAAGGATGTCATTAAGGCCGCCACCAACTTGCAGTCGCATCTTTCCTCAAACGTTTCGAACGTTTCCCAAAATGCAGCAGTTGCAGCACTGACTGGGGATTTAGAAGCCGTTCACACTATGGGTAAAGCCTTTAATCGACGTCGGAAATTAATTGTTCAACTCTTAAACGAAATACCTGGCGTGGAATGCCCTACGCCAACTGGGGCTTTCTATGTTTATCCATCCGTAAAAGGAGTTTTAGGCAAAGAAATTCGCGGAAAGCGCCCTCAGACATCTGCGGAACTAGCCACTCTGATTCTGGAAGAGGCAGAAGTTGCTGCTGTGCCAGGCGAAGCTTTTGGTCCCTCTGGCTATTTGCGTTTTTCTTACGCCTTGGGCGATGACGATATTGTTGAAGGCATTGGGCGCGTCAAGAAATTGCTATCTGAAGCAATTGATTAGCTCTTGCCCTTTAAAGCTCTAAGCCAACAAGTGTGACTTCCGGTGCTAGCGTAATTCCGTATTTTTCCATGACTTTTGTTCGTGCACTTCTGGCTAATAAGACAATATCTGTCGCAGTCGCATCCCCTGCGTTGGTTAGCGCTAGAACATGGAGATCAGATATTTTGGCCCCATTGAGTACATCACCTTTTTTAACGCCCGCATGCTCCATCAACCATGCTGCAGATGTTTTGACCAACCCGTTTGCTTGTGGCCACCTGGGCGCATCGGGTGGTAGGCGATCTACTTGATCTTTGGAAAGAATTGGATTCATAAAAAATGAACCAGCGGACCAAAAATTATTTTTATGATTAATGGGGTGCTCTTTCGAATACAGCATTCCTTTTTTTGAACGTATTTCCAGAACTGTTTTCCTCAGATCCGCAACCGGCGCTCGACTCCCAAGTGGCACACCAAGCACATCTGCAAGCTCCTGATATGCAATTGGTAAAGAGTTTTCAGAACGTCGCAGATGGAAGAAGACATCAAGAACTACATACCGATTAACTTCTTCTTTAAAAAGCGAACTTCGGTAAGAATATGAACATTGATCGGCAGTAAAAGTTTTTATCTGGCGTAGTTGGCGATCAAAAGTACGAACTCTTGCAATTACTTCGGAAACTTCGTGTCCGTATGCACCTATATTGCCAATTGCGGCAGCTCCAACGGTTCCTGGAATTCCACTTAAAGATTCTAGATTTGCTAAACCATGGCCGATTACGAACTCTACAAATTCGTCCCAATCAACTCCAGCTGAAACCTGCAACATTCCCCCACTACACGCATCAATTTCATACGAATTACCCTGGGTTTCTACAACGATGACAGTGCCGACAAATCCATCATCAGATACCAAAATATTTGAACCTCCACCGACTATGAGCACCGGCTCATCAATCCCATCACACTCTTTAACCGCTGCGATCAGTTCTGCCTCAGAGGTAGCTCGGACAAGCTTTTTGGCAGGACCACCTACATGCAGAGTGGTCAGTTCCGACAGATTCGTCATACCCCAAGGCTAGCGTCGAGCAACCAAGATCTCATTTTTTCCACGAAAACGATCCAAAATTCGATCATAATTCTTCTTAGATTGTTCTTCACGAAAGGTGGGATCGGTGTCGTAATAACCATGGTGCCTAGCCTGTTCTAGCGGTAAATCCAGTTGCAGTAAATGACCCTGTGATTGCCGAAGCTTCAACGAAAACTCCATATCTGCATTTCGATAATAAATCGCACGATTATTGAAACCGCCACAACCGATGGCATCTTCTCGGTTTAGGGCAAGGAAATAGCTAAAGAGAACATCAACTTCCCCAGCTCCTTTATCTTCCACGCTTCGCCATTGATCCTCAATATTTACTAATCCACCGCGCCAACCAACAGCCGAAAATTCTCCGACACGTAAAATGTCCAGCACCGGAGTAACAGCGTCACCCAAAAAGATTGTTGAAGGATCCATGATGATGACATACGGGGTCGGTGCAAACTTCAGAGCGGCATTTGCAGCTTCACCCCAGCCAACGCCTTCTTGAATTTGCACGATGAATGTTCTGGAATCCAATTGGTGAGCAATATCCCCTACCTCTGGCATTCCGGAAATAATCACAATGATGGCGCAATCAATTGGTGCATATTTTTTAATCGCCATTACGGCTACTGCGGCATCATCAACAAAGCTGTCAACAATCAATACGATACTTATTGAAAAAGTATCATCAGTAAACTTTCGGATTTGTCCGATTCGATTCATGATGGGAAATGGTGACTTTAATGAGAACTCGAAACCATCGCCAACATCAAATATTTCAAAACCACGCGCAGCTATAGCTTCACGCAACAAATCAGCTTGGGCCCAATCTTTGGCGAGACGAGCCGCTAATCGCTTCCGACCCAGTTCCACAACTTCTTCTGGTGCGCCTGGAGAAATCATTGATGAATCACACCTATCAAAGCCTTAGCCATCCCTAGCACCTTCGTATGCTCACACGTTGCGGTAATTTCTAATCGGATGGTTTCTGAATGTATTTCTACAACGGTCGCATGTACCTTCAATTCGACATCTCTTTCGGCTGGAACGATAACAGGTTTAATAAATCGAGCTGAGAATTCCCGTACCTGGGAATTACCCCCAGCAATCTGGCTCACGTAGTGACCCACAAGCCCCATCGTAAACATGCCATGTGCAATAACATTCTCTAAACCTACGGATTTAGCGAAAGCTTCGTCTTGATGAATCGGATTCTGATCGCCACTTGCGTTGGCATACTGGGTCAAACATTCGCGATTGATAATAAATACTCTTGCCGGCAATTCTTGGCCTACCGCGAAATCTTGACCTAGTGGGTGCGTAGTCATCCGCGAAACACCAACGTGGACCATGAGGATACGACAGTCTGTTCTTCCGAAATAAGATCTGATCGCACAGTGACAATTTCATTTCCCGCTACGGCACGGGCGCTCTCGACTGTGCAATTGCAACTGAGAATCATTCCTGCATAAAGTGGTTGAAAAATTTCGAAACGTTGGTCACCGTGAACAACCCGATTCCAGTCAAGACCAGAGCCTTGAAGCAGTGTTTGCGACTCACTCAGTGTGAGTGTGATTCCAAAAGTAGGTGGCGCGGCATCAGCAGCAGTATGACCGTGGTGGCCAAGAGCGGAAGCGAAAATAGCGATAGCTTCTTCAGAAATTTGGGTACTGGAAACACCCACAATGGTGCGCCCGACTAAGTCGGGATTAAGCATGGGTTAGCGGGTTTCGCGATGAACTGTCGAAAGGTTGCAACGAGGGCAGAACTTTTTCAGTTCTAACCGGTCTGGGTCGTTCCGACGATTCTTCTTTGTAATGTAATTACGTTCTTTGCACTCGACACAGGCCATAGTGATCTTAGGGCGGACATCCGCGCTCTTGCTTGCCATGGTCGTGCTCCTTTTGTACGTGATCTCTTCTTAAATGATCAAATGACTATGACCTGAAGGGTACTTCATCTACCTATTGTTCGTCTAAATTACCCACGCTCTGAGCGTGACGCAATCCTGATGACTAGTAGCGGAGGCCGGGTTTGAACCGGCGACACTGCGATTATGAGCCGCATGCTCTACCAAGCTGAGCTACCCCGCCAAGAACGTCCCTTCATAAATCTCTTCTTCGAGCCCCCCAACGGAATCGAACCGTTGACCTCTTCCTTACCATGGAAACGCTCTACCGACTGAGCTAGGGGGGCACTGGCTGTGACCCTAAGGTTACAGGTATCTCGGAATTTACACTCCTAAGAATACAGGTAGAATGACAGCACAATGAAATTGAACTTCCAAGGCAGGCCAAAGATCTTAGTCAGGATGATCGGCGTAGTCGCGATCTTTGCGTTTTTGCTAGGTGGAGCCGCAGGTTATCAGATTTTCAATGGTGATTGGTCGGCAGAGAAATTCCCTGAACTTGTTACACACCAGGATCTGGTGGCCCGGCCGATGGAAAGCTTCCAGGCGTCTTTAAATACTGCTTTTCCGGCTGATTCACTCCCACTGACTGCATCTACTTGTCCGGTCTTATCTCCTACCTGGGTAGTGGATGAAAACCTCAAGCCGGGCCTTCCTAAAACAACCATAAAGTCATGGAAACACGTTGATTTAAGTGGAACGTCCAGTAGCGCACTGTGGCTGGATCAGACATCAGTTGCCTGTGGCGACAGAGTTAATCTCCATGCTGCTCTTTATCTTCCCTATTCGGAAAGCAGGCACGCAAAAGTGCGAACCTTTGCCGCTTACCGAATCGGCTACTACGGTGGAGCGGGTGCAAGAGAGATCTGGAAATCAGAGACATTTAAGCTGAAGTCTCGTAAATCTACAACCAGCAGAGATGCGACTCGATTTACCCAGGCAAAATGGCCCGTCACCACCTCTTTCACGGTTGGGAAAGAGTGGACTCCTGGTTTTTACCTGATAGTTTCGCTAGCACCAAACGGCACAATCGAAAATGCCGCCCCGCTCGTTGTTCGCAGTCCAGTTGGATCGTCCAAACTGGTCATGATGCACTCATTCTTGACATGGAATGCGTACAACAGTTTCGGTGGACGATCCACTTACAAGGGACCAGGTGAAAATCCTGCAGCTTGGAAAGAGCAAAGAAGTCGCGTGGCTTCTTTTGATCGTCCCATCTTAGGTAGCAGCGGATTTGCCATCCAACGAGACGCAATTCCTTTTGTGCAATTTAGTGAAAAAGAAGGAATCAATATTGACCAGGTTTCAGATTTAGATATCGACCAGTGGCCATCCTTGACGTTGCATTACTCTGGTCTTCTACTAATCGGCCATTGCGAATACTTCACCAACCGGATGTTTCAAACATTTATTGCCTTACGTAATTCTGGTGTGAATCTTGCGATATTCGGGGGTAACATTGGAATCTGGCAAGTTCGTCTCCAGCGATCGACAACTGGCCCCAGGCGAATCATGGCCATTTATCGTGTTGCAAATCAAGATCCGGTATCAGATCTGACACAAGTATCCATCAATTTTGCCGATAAACGCTTAAATACGCCGGCCAGTTTAATTACGGGTGAACAAACCGCAGGGGTGCATGTATTCGGAAAACTAGATCCAGTAGAAATTCCTCACTGGCTCACTCTTCCGGCTAGTCCCGTAATTGATGATATTAGCAAGGATACGGAAGGTGATGGCGTTCGAAAAAACGTTGCTACGCCACCTGACATTCACATAATTTTTTCCGGAAAACTCAAGCAACGGGATCCTGGCGTGCCTCCGCCAGAGGGCTCGAAGCGAATTGTTCAAACAATCTGGTTTACCACCCCTTCTGGTTCTGCCATCTTTAATGCCGGTTTGACAACGTGGAGCTGTAACTTGATGGCGTCCTGCATTGATATTCCTTACAGCCCAAAGGCACAAGAAGTTGTTGCCGCAACAACACGACAGATCTTAAAACTCTGGCAGAAACATAAGCTAGGAGCGACTCTTAAATAATCTTCGGTAACAATTTTTGGTAATCAACTTTTAGACAGCGATCAACTACAACGTTCAAACCATTTTTGACCCCACGGTGTGCCGTCGGTTCATCCTTTAAACCCGGTTGCATCCATAAAGTCTTTGCACGAATTGCTATTGCTTCATCCAGCACTGTTGGTACGTCCCGGACATTTCTAAAAACATCAACAATATCGATCCACTCTGGCACTTCTGCTAATGATCGATACACCTGATGACCAAAGAGAGTGGTGATTCTGGGGCTGACAAAATAGAGGTTGAAGTGCGCATGATCCAATAGCCATTCACTCACGCCATACACTGGCCGCTCTGGATTATCAGACGCTCCGACGATAGCTACATTCTTGGATTCTTCCAAGATTTTACCTATCGCTTGATCGGTAGGTGGAACCCATAAAATCGCCATGATCAAACTCTTCGTTTCCCGAAACTTCAATGAACTAACAGTCTACTTATTGTACACACCTGCCCTTCTGAAGAGATTAGGCGTAGCATGGTCACGTGCTCTCGAACTTCTTGACCTTTGCTTTTTTTATATTGATCGGTCTTGAGATTCGAGCTGGCCTCAATAAACCAAAGGAAATTATCCTTCCAAGTTTGTGTGCACTCTCTGGCATGGTTTTTCCGGCAATCATATTTATCGCACTTCACACTGGCGTGAATGCTTGGGCAGTTACCATGCCCACCGATGTTGCATTAGCAATTGGTGCCCTGAGCTTTCTCGGAAAAAGAGTAAATCCCTCGGTAAGACTCTTTTTGCTCACTTTAGCCGTGGCTGATGATTTTTTCTCATTGATTGTCATTGGCATTTTTTTCCGGCAAAAACTTCATCTTGCGAGCGCTCTGTACACCCTGGGTGCCGCTGCCATTGGTTTTCTGCTGCCATACCGAACACAGATAATTAAGTACCTATCCATTGTCGCAACCTTCTTGATTATTCCGGTGTATATCTGGATAAACCTTCTTTCCCACTTAAATTTTTCAGTATCGACGCACACCATCAGTGTAGGAATAATCATTGCACGAGTGTTTGGGAAGGTGCTCGGAATTTCCTTAGCAGCCTGGGCGTTGACTCGATTTACGAAATTAAGACTTCCGCCGACTCTTGAGCTCAACGAAGTCTTTGGAGTTGGGGCGCTGGCGGGGATGGGCTTGACCGTATCAATTGTGATTGCAGCGATTACGTTGACCAACCCATCCGACCTAGATCAAGTTCGCATCGGCCTATTCTTTGCTGCGATCATTTCTGGTGTACTGGGAACGCTCTGGCTAGGTTTGGCAACTAAATCCAAATCGTAGATATGTGAAGTTACCCTTTAAGAGATCCTTGAGTGAGACCCCGAGTTATCTGTTTGTTAAAAGCCACGTAAAGCACCACCATTGGCAGGGTCACCATTGTTAACGCGGCAAACAAGAGCTGATAATTAGTTTCGTAACGGGATGAATAGGTTAATAACCCAGCTGGCAGTGTCTTTAAAGATTCATTCTGGATATAGAGAATCGCTAACAGAAACTCGTTCCACGCCCCTAAGGCCGTAAAGATAATCACGTTGACTAGTGCTGGTCGAATGATCGGCAACATCAACGTTCTATAAGTTTGTATGTCGCTCGCCCCATCAATCCGGGCCGCCTCAAAAAGTTCCTTGGGTATCGAATCTATGTACGTCTTGACTAACCAAATCGCTAACGGAAGTCCCATTGCTGTATACGGAATGATCAACGAAAGGCGAGTATCTTTCAGATGAAGGTAATCGAAAATCTGATTTTGTGCGATGAAATAGGCCTGAACCGGAAGAAGTAGCCCAAGGATGAACACTCCCCTGATTAACACATTGCCTCTAAATTTCAGGCGACTTAAAGCGAAACCAGCCATTGAGCTCGTAAACAAGACGATAACGGTAGTTGCGAAGGTAACAATAAAACTATTGATTGCATATAAACCCAACCCGCCATCACTCCAGCTCTCCCTAAAGACCGATATATCGAAATGGGTTGGCAATCCCAATGGATTTTGTGAAATCTGACCATCACTCTTAAAAGCACTCAAAAACATCCACACCAACGGTAAAAGTGCCGCCGAAGCATATAGATAAATCAAGGCAGAACTAAATCGCTTGATGGATTTCATTAGTATTCCAATTCTTCCTCTTTGCGGTTCTGCCAATTCCTAAAACCGAGAGCAGCGAACAAGCCAACCATTGAAATCACAATTGCTAATGCGGATCCATATCCAATTTCTCCGTTGGCGAAGACAGTCTTCACTAAGTATGTCGTTGGGACCTCAGTGGTGTTATAGGGACCTCCGTTAGTCATCACGTAAAATAGATCAAAACCCTGCACCCCGCCTGTTATGCAGAGCAGTATTGCTACTGAGGTTGATTGTTGAATCATGGGGACTTTAATCTTGCGAAAGATTTGATGCGCCCCAGCGCCGTCAAGCGCGGCAGATTCAATTACCTCCGAAGGTAACCGGCTAAACGCTGCAACAAAGATAGCCATAAAAAAACCGGAATAAATCCAACCAGAAACTACACAGAGAGAAAGCAACGCTGTCTTCGTATCCCCTAGCCAAATATGTTGCAGGTTTGCCAGACCGACATTGGCCAACATTGAGTTGAGAATTCCGTAATCCGAATTATAAATTGCACTCCACAATACTGCGATCACAATGGAAGGCAGCATCACTGGGATAAAGAGTGAAATCCGCAAGAATGCCGTTCTTTTGTGCGAAGAAATATAGCCAGCCAAAATCAACCCAAACAAGACTTCAACGACCAGAGTTACCAAGATGTAAACCAGCACATGAACGAAAGTGGATTGAAAAACTTGGTCCTTAAATGCTCTTGCGTAATTATCCAGAGCTGCCCAAGTCGGACTTTTATATCCATCCCAGCGGAAGAAACTTAAACCCAATGTTCCAAAAAAAGGTGCGACAACTGCAAATAGATAGATCGCAAGCGCAGGAAAAAGAAGGAAGAAGAGTCCAGATTTGCTGCTTGGTTTCACCCGGACTCCCCTATCCTTTCAGCGCGTAGCGCACTTACACACTATTTAGCTTTAACTGCAGCTTCAGCTTGATCTAGCGCAGCTTGTGGGCTTTTGGCTCCATCTAACACTTGTGCGGTTGCAGTGTTAAGGGCGTTAGCAACTTTAAGTGTGTAGCCGGTATCTGGTGGTGCGACCAAGATTGCACCGGACTGCAAAAGATCGACCATTTGTTGTGATAACGAATCCAACTTTCCAGCTGCACTCGCCTTTGCTACCGGAGTGAATCCGGCTTTCTGCCAAGCGGTAACTTGAGTTGGAGTAAAGGCATCTTTCAGGAATTCGACAGCCTTCGCCTGCTTTTGACTCTTTGCATTGACGATATATCCAGTTGTTACCCCCATGATGCTATTTTGATTACCCGCGCCACCTTCGATGGCTGGCAAATTGAACCAACCCATGTTGAAGCTCGCGGCCTGCTTTTGTTGAATCGCAACCAACCAAGAACCAATTGGCAACATTCCATACTTGCCTGAGAAGAAGAGCGAATACCCCTGATTGTCGCTGACCGAGTTGGCGCTCTTATTTACATACCCACTTTTTTGGAGATTAGCCCAGTAGCCCATCGCCTTTACCCAAGCAGCAGAATTGAGGGGAGAATTAGCGCTCAGTGTCTGGTCATAAGACTTTTCACCAACTATCCGGGATAGCAAATGTCCGTTCCAATTTCCTGCCACCCAAAGGTCCTTATTGCCAACGGCAAATGGCGTAAAGCCAAGACCTTTCAATTTTGCGCTTACCGCCAGAAGTTGTGACCAGGTCTTAGGGACCGAAATTGAATTCTTTGCAAAGATATCTTTGTTGTACCAGATAACATTTGTTACATCTGAAGTAAAAGGAACCATGTATATTTTTCCACCAATTGTCGTAGATGCAAATGACTTTGGAGTGTATTCGGCTGAAAGTCCGCTGGATTTGATTAAAGAAGTAATGTCAGCTACATATCCGTCCGCAATTTTATTTTGAAGTCGTTGTCCCGCCCATTCAAAATACACATCTGGCGCGGTTCCACTTGTCAGTAGGTTTTGCAGGCCAATCGTTTCGTATAAATCGTCATTCTGGATCGCGAAGTTGACTTTCCAGCCGGGATTATCCTTTGTGAATTGAGCGGCCGCAGCATCCCAGATCTTTTTTCCGTCAGTGCCATTACTTCCGAATGCGATTCTGAGTACTTTATCAGTGGAGCTAGCGCTTGATATCTGTGGTTCGCTGATTCCTCCAACTAACACAAGCGAGGCAAGAGCTACTGCGATTTTTTTAGCTTTCATATCTATCACTCCCTATCATGTTTATCTAGATTTTTATTCAGTTTTTTATTCTTTCTATCGCCCAATGAAGTTCTTCGACGAGATCCTTCAGTAACATTTCTAAATGATCACCAAAGACTCGATAACGATTCGAGTGAAGCTCCTGCAATTTGGCACTTAATCCAAGTGCCATCTGCTGGTTTATTGCGACATCAGAAAAATCTGGATTTTCACGGAGTGCATGCGCCAGAGACCCAATAACTTCCCCTCCAAGTGCGTATTTATGCACCCAAGGAAGTATTTCCGCTTGCAGGTTCGACAAAGTGAAAGTGGGGGCCAACAGGTTTTTGGAATGCGTTGCAATCTCTGCACTCAACTGATCCAGCACGTCGGCAGCTTCTATCGCTTCTCCTGTCCGCCATAAGTAGGCAGCCCTATTCAAAATTTTAGAAACTTCTGGTGAAGCATCACCATTTAGACAAGAATCCTGGACCGTTCGACCAAAGTGATGAAAGGAAAGACGTTCATATTCGATGGTGAACAAAGTATTCACAGCTTTATCCCATGCCTGATCTGGGTCGTAAGTAGCTGGATCTGCGAAGAATTCTGCCATGGTGTGTAGTGGAATCAGTGATGATTCAAAGAGCTCCATCGGATTTGCAAGATATCCAGCCATATTAGTTGTCATCGCAGGTTCGCGCCCCCGAAGCGGTCCTATATGCAATTGATATGTCATCGCGACATCGTTAACCGGATAGTTATCCCAATAAAATGGTAGATGGCTGGTGTTCTCTTCAAATATTTCTGCATCAGCAAAGGTGAGGGTTGTTGAGCAAATTTGGCGCCCTGTCCACATCACATCCACATTAACATCTAAACCTAACCCGAATTTCGAGATATATTCTTCAGTCCCGATTCCACAATACTGAGTCGGACAAATTATAAAATCCATTGTTATACCAATGCTTCGAGCCCGCGCACATAAATTATTGATGAAATAAAGTTGAGCCTCCACAATGCTACCGAATCGGTTCAGATCCTGATCGCTCTGGAGCTCACCAGGGATATCATCCAAAAATATCCCAACCAATTGACAACCGATCTCATTGAGCTGCGTAAGTCGATGCAACTGCGATTCCAGATGGTCTTCGTTCGAATATTCCAAGGTTAAGCCCGGGGAAAGTGAGGTCCCAACATCTACCCCCACACTCCTTCCAACTGCGACTAGATTCTTCAGGTGATTGAGCGCTGATTCGCTCAAGGGCTCTTGCCAATAAATCCGATGATTTGGTTGATCTTTTGGAGAGCACAGAAAGGTGTCTAGATTCCAATTTCCTAATAATTCAATGATCCGCTCCCGTTGTGGAATCGTCCATGGACGACCGTAATATCCCTCAATAACTCCTCTACGAGAATTCATGGGGCGATATCAAAAAGGTTCTGGGGCGATCTTCCGTGCGCTCCGATCGAGCAGTTTGACACTGGTTTCCCTTCGCAATTGTTACCGATAGGTTATAGAAGGCGTTTATCGGCTGTCAATGGATTCGGGAAATCTTCTATCTATAGATGGGAATTATTTCGAAATATTTAGCAAAAATTGCTTGATTGCTTTCGTCACCACCCTGCATATTGGATGACAGAAAAACTTCCGCCTTGACCCCTTGACTCTGCAGCTTTTCCACCACCCCCACAATCAACGCCTGTAATAACGCCGCTCCTATCACGGTAGACGTTGGACCCACTTTATATTGAACTCCAGGAAGCGGAACCAGAGCATCCCCGGCGACACCACAGTTATCTAAAATCACGTCAGCATAGTCATGCAATTTCATCCCAGAGTTAGCGCGAGCTAACGTGCTTTGGGCAGTATTCATGCTGGTTAGGACACACACATGCGCCCCTATTTCACGAGCCCTAATGGCCAAATCGATACTTACCTGATTGCCACCAGAATTAGAAATGATGATGAGTGTGTCACCAGGATTGATTGGATGCGTCACAAGTAACTCTTTATATAAGCCAGGTACTCTTTCATGTTGGCTACCTTCGATCACGTTTTTATGAAGCATTAGCCGTTCATCTAGGATTGGATAGATCGGCGCTAAACCACCAGCTCTATAAAAAATTTCTTCCGCCAAAAGATGTGAGTGGCCTGTCCCAAAGGTGTGGATTAATCCACCATTTTTGACACTAGTTGAAGCGTAATCAATTGCAGTCAAGAGCGATTCTTTATTGGATTGTTGTGCTGATAAAAGTAGTTCCCTAACCTGGCTGAGATATAAATCTGGTGCATAGAGATCGTCACTAGATGATTCTTTATTGCACTCAAGGACGTAATACTCGTCATGAAAGCCAGGAGCCGGACCCAACTCTACGATTTTTACAACACCATCAAGCGGAGCACGTGATGGCTTTTCCACTACTAGTGTTGGATCTTGAGAAATCAAATAACTAGAAATCTGATCAAAGAAGTATTCACTTTTAGCAACCATCCCGCCAATTAGCTTCACAGATTGTATTTCCGTGCGTTTTTTTGCTGTCCTAACAATTTTCCACACTTCTTCGACTGCTTCTGTCACTATTTCTCGAGCTACACCATCACCTCTCTCCGCTAACTTCACCACGGTCTGTGCAAATTCGGAAATTGCTGGTACCGGTCGCACCAATTGATGAACTGTGTCAGCAAGTTTCTCTACCGTTGTCTCAAAATGTTCTAGGGCAGCTGATAAAAGTTGAGTATCCTCACCCCTACCGTCAAAACTCTGCAGAGCACGATTGATTCCATTTTTTCCAAGCCAAAATGCGCTTGCTTCATCACCATATAAATATCCATGCCCACTGATTTCTGTTAATTCCGAATCAACTTCACAGATTGCAGTTATCCCCGTACCAATGGCAATAACCAAATCTTTGCCACTCGAACAGGCGTAGTATGCGGCCAGACAATCCGTCACTAAAATAATTTTCTTGACAGAGACAGTACTGCTAATCGCTGAGGCGATGCGGTTCCGCTGAGCACTGTCGACGGGGATCGCCGCCATACTTATAGCGATCAGATCAAATTCGTCAGCTGTATCTGGTAACGCGCGTGTGATTGCTGATATTAAATGAGTCGCCAGATCACCTGAACCATGTCCGACGCCAGTGGTTTCACCGTACTGAGGGGCTTTTCCGGGTAGGTGGATAACGGTATGCAGCTTCGTACCACCGCAATCCATGGCAATATATTTACTTCTTGGCGTCAAAGTCTTACCCAAAGAACAATTTCCCCTATCGAATAGAATATAGAAATGGAACCCCTTAATCTTGCTCCAAATATATCGTTCCGGCAAGCAACTTTGGCAGATCGATCTGCGCTGTTGGATATCTGCTTGAAGACTGGGAACTCTGGAAATGATGCGACAAATTCATTCTTTGACCCAGAAATTTTGGGAAGCGTATATGTTGCTCCGTATTTGGAATTTTCTCGTGACTTTTCTTTCACCATCACCTCTCCAGACCCGTGTGGCTATCTTTTGGCAGCTCTGGACACTCAAACATTTGATGCCCGGCTAGCAAAAGAATATTGGCCAGTACTTCAAGCCAAATACGATAAGCCTGAACCCAATTACATGCCAAGTGACCTAGAAATACTTTCTATGATTCACCATCCAGAAATCGTGCCAACAGGAATTGTTGGTAGCTATCCATCGCACTTGCATATAGATCTACTGCCAAAGATTCAGGGTCAAGGCATAGGCCAACAAGTGATGACAATACTTTTTAATAAATTAAAAGAAGCTGGCTCTACCGGCGTTCATCTTGGTGTTGGAATTGCAAACTTACGTGCACAAGAATTTTATCGAAAGCTAGGTTTTACTGAGTTGCACCTTCAAGGTGATGCCTTGTTTATGGGCAAGGTCTTAGAGTAAAACTCCGTCA
>Ga0136641_1000088_pt1 | contig 37303 bp, 40 predicted proteins | sample EliLak1302023Y_FD_115312 | JGI IMG/M metagenome (GOLD analysis project Ga0136641, IMG submission 115312) | Freshwater microbial communities from Elizabeth Lake, Yosemite National Park, California, USA - 13020-23Y | ecosystem: Environmental > Aquatic > Freshwater > Lake ...
GACATGGATGATGTAGTAGCAGATTGGATGGGCTATGCCCATGCAATCGTTAATCGTAACTGGAACTACGGAGAACGTATTCCAGATGAAGATTGGAATAAGGTTTCGGCCAAAAAGCGCATGTACCGAGACTTGCCAATCAAAGAAGGCGCACACGATTTGGTTAACTTCTGTCGTGATGCTGTGGCAGATGGCCTCGCAGATGACTTGTGTTTCCTAACAGCACTACCGCAAAATCACGGTGTTCCTTATGCCGCATGGGATAAAGTACTGTGGGCAATGGAACGGTTTGAACGAATTCCAGTATTATTTGGACCTTATAGTTTTGACAAGTACAAACATTGTACTCCGGGCGATATCCTTATTGACGACCGTACCAGCAACTGTGAAGAATGGCGTGTCGCAGGTGGGCATTCACATATCTACCGCAGTTGGGAAGAATGTAAACCTTGGCTTGAAAGTGTACTAAAATGAACATACTAAATCTTAGATTTGAATTAGCTAACCCATTTGATCGTTGGGAATATTTTAAACCGCTAGGCTGTTTGTATGGTAAGTTACCCTGGCACAAGGCTTGGGAACTAGAACATTCATACTACAGTAGAATGTTCCTAGACATAGACATTCAATGGAGTAGAAATACCGATCACGCTGGCCTAGGGATTGCTATAGCTATTTTAGGCTACGGTGTTGCTTTTAGATTTTACGACACTCGTCACTGGAACTACGAAACTAACTCATGGGGAATATATGACTACTCAAAATACGAAGTGGACTATTACGGTTGAAGAAGCAGGTGATGGTAGTGGAGATCTTGTATTGCCACTACCTCAAGACATGATGGATTTACAGGGCTGGAAAGAAGGTGATACCTTACTCTGGAAAGATGAAGGCGACGGTGTATGGTCTCTAACGAAAGATAAAAATGATTAAGCGTATTGGGTTTGCTTGCAAGTGGATTGGTGATCCGAGTGAAGTCAATGGTATGAAAATAAATGCCGCTGATAGAGAACTCAACACTACTACCACTACTGTAGCTTGGTTAAATCGACAGACCAAGGACGTAGCAGAACAACGTCTGTGGGATATCATGGTGCATAATCTCAGTGCCATACTTAAACTTGTAGGAACAGTAGGTGCATTGAATGAGAATCTACGTATGGTGCGTATCAGTAGCGATATTTTACCTGTATATACTCAAGCTGATTGGTGTTACTTCTGGCTTCGTCCAGATGTCATTGCCTACTGCGAGAAACACTTTATGGAAGTGGGCAATCTTGCCCGTGCCAACAATGTCCGCCTGTCTTTCCATCCTGGGCAATTTACAGTATTGGCAAGTGAGAATCCTGGCATCGTAGAACGCAGTATAGAAGAATTTGAGTATCATGCCAATATGGCTCGCTGGATGGGATTTGGTAAAACTTTCCAAGACTTCAAGATCAATGTACACATTAGTGGCAAGCGGGGACCGGACGGTATTAGAGAAGCATACAAGCTTCTCAGCCCAGAAGCACGTAATTGTCTCACACTAGAAAACGAAGAAAATTCTTGGGGACTAGATACATGCCTCAGTCTCAGTGACATCGTGCCCACGGTATTGGACATACATCATTATTGGATTCGTGAAGGCGTGTATATACAGCCGGACGATGCTAGAATGTCCAAACTGTTAGATGGTTGGCGCGGTGTTAGGCCTACCATGCACTACAGTATCAGTCGTGAGGACTATCTAGTAGATCACGATCCTAGCGTCATGCCCGACTATAACGGGCTGTTGTCATTGGGATATAAGAAACAGAAACTGCGAGCCCACTCAGAATTCTACTGGAATACAGCAGTTAATGAATGGGCTCTGAGTTTTTTGAATACGCACGATATCATGTGCGAAAGTAAATGTAAAAATCTTTCAAGCTTCGCTCTATATGAGCAGGCTCGAGAGCTTACTTTGCTCTAGGCTTTTTTACAGCTGGAGCTTTCTTTGCCGCAGGTTTCTTGGCAGTTGCTGTCTTGCGTGGGGCACGTGGCTTCTTAGCCGGAGCTTCAACCACTACTGGCATTGCTTCTGCTATAGGAGCAACTTCTACTGCTGGTGCAGGTTCATCGACCTTGTAAGGTGCTTGTTCTGCTTCAATCAATTCCTTTGGCTTTCTGCTATAAAATACAACAGCTACAACTAACACGGCGATAATGGCGATAATGATTTCCATGACGGATTCCTTTTTAAAGTATAGCTATTTAATATTCATAAATACCAGGAAGCTAGAAAAAGAGTCAAGCGCCGATTTGCCGTTTAGCCACGCTGGCTGTGCTAGAAAAAGAAATAGGGAAAATTCATAGCTTGCGGATCCTCGGATGCCCTATTGACCGCTTGACAGGATATTTACCATGTATAATTTTATAAAAACTATTGCTGAAGGACGTACTCCAAAGGAACTGAAACAGATTTCTTTGCCCTATGCTCGCGACGGTCTAGGGCGTAGTCTAAGCAAACAGTCGATTGATTACCACTTTGGTAAACTTTACAAAGGCTATGTTGATAGATTTAATGCTGGAGAAGGCGATCCAAACTTCAACGAAGCAGGTGCATATCTGCACAGCATTTATTATAGTCAATTCATGCCGCCCAAGGGCAGTAATAAGCCTACAGGAAAAATACTGGAGTTTATTGAAAAGTACCACAAGTCTTACGACAATTTTCAAGAAAGTTTTGAAAAGATCGCCATGGGCATACAAGGCAGTGGATGGGTATATCTAGCAAAGGATGGCAAGATCAAAACCATCGTCAATCATGAAATAAAAGACGATATTGTAATTTTAGTGGATTGGTGGGAACATGCCTGGGCACTAGACTATCAAGCTGACAAAAAAGGCTATCTTAACAATCAATGGAAGATAATGGACTGGTCAACTATCAACACAAGAATATTTGATTTTAAACTTTAAAGAAGCTATAATAGTTAATGCTAAAAATAAAAAATCTTAATATAAAATCAGCAGAACAAGAACTAATCAAAGATGTTAATCTAGAAGTCAAGCCCGGAGAAGTACACGCTATCATAGGCCCAAGCGGCAGTGGAAAGAGTGCGCTGATGATGGCGCTATGTGGATTGCCATTTGTAGATATAGCATCTGGATCGATAACGTATAAATCAAAGAGTCTGTTGAAACAGACAATCAGTGAAAGAAGCCTAAACGGCATCGCTTCAATATTCCAACACCCTGTTGAAATCCCCAATACAACCAATTGGGAACTGTTTTGCAACATACTTAAACACAGGAAAGATCCCAGGTCACCTGCAGATTTAAAATCCCTATATGACGAAACTGCGGAGAATCTAGGGCTAAGTGTTGCCCACGGATTTAAAGCAGTTGATAGTGACAGCATGACACATGTCGAAGCCATGCTCAACGAACTGTTAATGTCCTTTTTAATTGATCCAAATTTGTTGTTAGTAGACGACATAGATGAAAAATTAGAAGTTAGCGACAAGACAAAAGTTGCGTTAAATATAAAGAACTTCATACACACCAAGAGAAGAGCAGGAATTATCTTTAGCAAAGATAAAAACGTATTAAAGGACATAGAACCTACACATGTACATGTCATTGCAAACGGTCAAATAGTTCTCAGCGGTGGAATAGAAATACTAACAAGGATTGAAGAAGATGGGTATTCAGAGCTTTCTACAAGCAAATAAAGGCGATCCTGATTGGCTTTACAGCCCGGAAGAATATTTTGGCAAGCAGTTTAAACTCAGTGAACCAAACATGGTCGAACTGAAAGAAGGTCGGAAAGATGGTGTAGTACTGCGTCATAATCCCACAGAAAAAGGCCTCATAGCCAGACACCTTAAGATAGATCTCAGAGACAACAGCTCTCTCGACCTTACGATTTTAAATGAAACCACCCCAAAGCTACAGCAGGTATGTCTATATGATATTCATATTAGAGAAGGTGCTACATTAAATCTAGGAGTGTTTGTTAAAGGTGGCAAGCTGAACAAACATATATTTCAAATAGAAATAGACGATGGTGGCAATTTAAGCAACTACGGATACATGAATAACAATGATTCTGGTGATACTGAAGTTATTTTTAAAATATATCAAAAGGGTGCTGAATCGTTATGTACACAGTTAATTGCCGGAGAAGCAGGACCAAATAGTCAAACTGTATACCAGAGTATGGTACACGTTGATGAAGGTGCAGAAATGTCTGAAACAGGCATAGAAAACATTAATATCATCACAGGTTCCAACGGCAAATGCTATAGTAAACCAGAAATTGATAGCCACAACGAAACTACTAGAATGCGCTACGGTAGCCAAACTGCGTTCATAGATGACTCCATGTTGTTATACCTCAACAGCAAGGGGTTGATAGACAGCGTAGCAAGAAACCTTATTCTAGAAGGCTTTAAAAATACTGTATTCGATTTAATCCCTCAAGAAGAATTACAGCAAGAAGTGAGACAAATGTTTGATTTAGATTAGCCAACTGGCTGTTTATTGGTAAATACCCGTATAATACTATACCCCTGGTGTATGGAGTGAAATTACTCCGATAAATATAGGAAAGTAGGGAAAAACATGCCATCAATTTCAACAGCCAGTCTGATTCAATCAATTAACTTAGGTGCCCAATCCAATGACGGAACGGGTGACGCAATACGTGATGCGTTTAATAAGGTCAATCAAAACTTTGCAACAATCGCAGGAGTTTTAGGTGTAGGTTCTGGATTATATTTTACCAAGCTCATCGATACACCCCACGTTTTATCACCGAATAAATTAATTGTAACCAATCCAACAGGGCTGACTCTTACCCAAGTTAGCCTAGTAGGCCGCAATGGTATACAATTAACACTGGATCAAACTGCTAAAACACTAACAGTTGACGCAACTATTACCAACATAGTTAGAGATCCAAACCCAATATTAGCCAACAACCTAAGCGGAAACTATGTTTATAGAGGCGTAAATTTTGTTGATCCAGTTGACGATCAAGATACTGCAACAAAGAAATGGATCTATGATAATTTTGTAAATCGTGACGGTAACTATCAATACATTTCAAGCACCAATCCAATTACCGGTGCAAACGTAACTTCAACTATTGTTGAAGGTAGTACACTACGTCATAACATACAATTAGTCCCGGGACAGGCCAACACCAACACAAACACCGGCAAGACTATTACAGTATACAATTCTACAGGTACAACATCAACCGTAGATATCAGTAGAGGACAATGGTTACCTAGTCATCTAACACGCAAAGACTATGTTGATACTAAGATAAGTTTACAAGGTACCAGCACAATCGATCCCTTCACAGGACAGGTAAACAAAGGCTTCGGTCAAATGACAGGCGGATTAGAATTATTCCGCAGTCCTGCACAAAGTGACAGCCCATTGATTGCCGCAACAAAAGCATACGTTGATGAAAATAGTCCACTTAGCAAGATCAACTTCTATGTCAGTTTGGCTGGTAATGATGCACGTTACGAAGTTCCATCTTACAAGCGCGGCCGTTCTTTGGCTTACGCCTTTAAGAGTATCGGCAAGGCCGCACAGGCCGCTATTGAAGCCGAAGCAGTTAGTGAGATTAAACTAGGCCCATACCAACGTTTTATTACCACTGACAACTATCAGAGTAACGTACAGATTTCCAGCACAGCTACCAGTTTGATTCCCAGTGCTGTCAAACTTAATGTTACCTATAACGGTGGACTTGGAACTGATCCATTTAAAGAGCGCAGTATCCGTCCTGGTATGTTTATCCAGGGTGCTGTTAGCAATGCCATGGCCAACATCTTAAACATCAGTCTGGCCGCCAATAGCAATGTGGAAGAATACTACGAAGTAACCTATGTCGATTACGCACTAACATTTATCAGTGCTATCAGCGCAGACAAGCTCAGCGGCGACGTTACCTTTACCCTGTTCAACTATAACCTAGTACCTATTCCAGATTTCTGGGTAGGATACATATTCCAACTTGAACAGTCTGTGGGTGGCCAATCAGGTAAGATTATCAGTGTAGGTACTTCATATGATCTTAACGGTAACGTGTATGATACATTCACAGTTAGAATGAACAGCGCACTAACTAACCTTAATACCATCAGCGGAACCAACTGGCACGTATACTCTGGTTACTTTATACAGGGCGAGAATCTACGCTATGGACAGAAATATAATAAACTGGAAATCAGTTTGATTGTTGAATCTGGTGAATACAATGAACAGTTTCCAATCCGCATGGCAGACAACGTGTCCCTACGTGGAGATGAATTCCGCCGTACTATTTTTAAACCAGCCTACGTAAACGGTACTGCCCGTGCAAGTATCAGTACTTCACCGTGGGTTAATATTTGGTTCCGTCGAGATACACAAGTTGACGGTTTGATAACAAGTGCAATTAGTACCGCAACAGACTATGCGGCCACACTGACACAGGTATCTGTGATTCCATCTAGCGTAACTAACGATGCTACTACTGGAGTGACTACATTTACACTCAGTACCAGTAGCGCAGTTACCACTCCAAGCAACTGGACCAATAAGGTATTTGCAAAATACAATCCGGACAACAAGACCTACGCTGCCGTTGGAACTATTACAGCAGTGAATCAAAATACCTTTTTTGTCAACCTAGCTGAAAATTATGACAATCAAAGATCAATTGGTAGTACTGCCACTATTGCAACTGGTCAGTGGCACGTATTTGATCCTATCAACTTCGGCTATCACTATCTACGCAATCCGCTAATACCTGCAAACTATATTGCAGGCCCCAATTCAGGCGGACATGTAAACGCATATAATATTATCAAAGGTAATTTAGAATTCCTAAAGGATGAAATATTTGGTTATGTAAATCAAACATACTCAGGACAATACCTACTGAACGCAGTTAAATTTAAACAAACCATCGCTACTACATTAGACGCATTGGCCTACGATCTTAAGTTCGGTGATATAAACCAATCTATTAACGTGGCCGATTTGTTTATTAATGATCCAACTTTTATATCTACATACTCACTGCAGATGCCAGCAGTGCGAGGTATGGTTGGATATGTGAATACCATCCTACAACGAGTGTTGATCAATGCGGCTCCAGTAACGAAATATTCAGTAGCTGTACAAACCACATTCAATTATAATGCAGAAAGTGTAGCATTATTCACCATAGCTGATCTAACTTCAGCAATGCAGGCGATTATCGATAAAGATCCCAGCTTTAATCCTGCCAAGTATAACGATGAACTAGACGTGTTCTTGATGAACGATGCAACCATCCTGCGCTACTGCGGTGGTCAAGGCCATGGCGGTTTCATGAAGGTACTAGACCCAGAAGGACAAATTAAATCAAAGTCACCTTACACGCAGACATGTTCTAGCTTCTCTAGATCAACAGGTCATCATACATTTTCTGGTGGTATGCTGGTTGACGGATTCTGTGGTAACTTGCCATTGACTGTAACAACTCCAGGTCAGGCGGCACAGGCTGATACACTGGGTAACTTGATTTTTATTCCAGTATCTGGTCTAATACGCAAGCCACAATTTCCATGCTTCTTCATTGATGCAGGTATCAGCTACGAAGTAGATTATATGAATTCATATAATGCACTTGCGGGTACTGCGGTGATAGCACTGAACTCAAATAACCCAGGTGGCTTCCAAAGTATATCTATACAGGGTGCGGCCGCTGAATTCCAGGCAAGCAGAACTCAAGCTAACCCAATTTACTGTACTTTTATCAATCCAGGTATTGCTGGTGCTATCAGTGCGAAAGGTTTTGTAACAACTGATGCCAGTGGTGTAATAAACGGATTCAACGTGACATTCCCAGGTAAAGGCTATGTTGGACAGCCAACTATTATTGTTGGTCAAGCAACATTTAACTTTACCATAGTCGGCGGCGTCATCACTGCCATGACTGTGAATAACGGTGGAACTGGTTATACAACTGGCACAAGACTTACCATTTCAACTCCGGGCGGTGGCGGTACTCCTGCTACTGCAACTATTACAGGTGTCAGTGGTACTGGTGCTATCACCAGCATTAACTTATCATACGGCGGTACTGGTTACAGCCTAAGCGTCACCCCAACTGTTACATTTGGTCTGCAGTCCTTTAGTGCTGTATTAAAGAACGGGTTTGTTGGGCCACTACCTTACAACATTGAACTTAACACAGCTGGTAACCGTTCTATGCTGGCTAACGACTATACACAGATTAACGACTTAGGTTATGGCGTATTTGCGACCAACGGTGGTTTGATAGAAAACGTTAGCATGTTCACATACTACAACTGGACTTCTTACTATGCTCTCAACGGTGCACAGGTTCGTAGTATTACTGGTTCAAGCTGTTATGGTTTCTATGGTCTAGTATCTGAAGGTTCAAATCCTTTAGAGATTCCTACACCAGTTACACTACCAGATCAATTGTCACAGGTAGCAACAGTCTATAATCAGGCGCCGTATCAAAATATTGCGGGAGGTGCTCAGTTCTACGTAACTATCGATTCTACATACGGGTATGCTCCTTTCGCAGGTAGCGAAGTTGAAGTCAACCATTATGGTATTAGAAAAATCTATAACATACAAAATGCATCACAGGTGGTTGGCAATGTATATGTTCTAAGCATCGACACTACTGCAATTGGTGGAATTTACGCGGCTATCCCAGATGGTACACCAGTAACTATTAGACTACAAACACAATTTAGACTCTACGGGCTAAATGCATCTGCGGTTACTCGTCCAAGTACAGTACTAACACTCAATGAAGAGTCAACATACATCTATCGTATTTTAAACTATGTTAACCTAGGTAGTGACTATGTGTTGGCAGAATCAGAAGAAGCCTACGATTATATCAGTATCACTCCATATACTCAAAACAGCACCTATCGTCAAGGTATCGGTCGTCCTAGCTTTGTATCAACCGGGTCTGGATACACAACTACTGCAACATGGACTGCAACTGTTGTAACACCTACGATCAAAACGGCAGTGGTGCTAGGCAACCAAGGTACTACGCAATTAGGAGTAACTCAACTTAGCATTGCATCAGCAAGCGGTAACATTCACCCAGGTATGACTATCACTGGTGCAGGTGTACTATCGGGACAAAAAGTTCTATGGGTAAGTACAGATACTTCTGTTGTTCAAACAACATTAGCGCAGGCATGGACAGCCAGCACAACATTGAGTTTCATTGGAAGCACTGCAACTGCCTATGCTACATCTAATCAAGCAACTGGCTACATTACCAACTTGGTGATTACAGACCCCGGTATCGGTTACGATAGTGCTCCGGCTGTAACAATCTGGCCAAGTCCAGTTGGTGTATCAGGTAACGCCAGCGTAACAGTATCAATGTCCGGTATGGTTGGTTCTACTGTTATCAAGACTTCTAATATTAAATCTTCGGATATCGCGAGAATTAATACAGGGTTAACTGCATCAACACCTTACTACTACCAATTTGGGTATGAAGGTCAGATGTACAAGATAACAAAGTATGTTCCTGCTGGGACACGCACCAAATACAATGACACTACTGTGACAGGCGGCACGTGGAATGAAATTGAATTTGTAGCAATAAATTCTGGGGCTTCATCACTGACCAAAGAATTATGGTATTCTAGTACACAGCCGTTGTACGCTGGTATAGAAAAAAATCAAGGCGGCTCAGTAACTATACAGATTTCAACTATGCGAGCCACAGGCCACGACATGTTGAACGTAGGTACTGGTGGTTATGCAAGTTCTAAATATCCAAACGATCTATACGGTCCTCCTGTATATCTTCCCGACGCAGGCAAGATTACCAAGGAAGTCGGCAAAGGTCGAGTATACTCTGTATCTACTGACCAAGATGGTAACTTCCGCGTTGGTAAGTACTTCTCCGTTGATCAAGGTCGCGGTACAGTAACGATCAATGCGCCGATTGCCTTAAGCGGCATCAGCAAACTATCCTTCAAGAAGGGTGTCGAAGTTGACAACTTCTCAATCGACGAGACTATGGCTGGCAACAGTCCACGTACTGTTCCTACAGAATCTGCTATTGTAGGCTATGTTGGTCGTAGATTAGGATTTGATACGTCTGGTAACAAAACGTCAGTACTTGGCCCAGGTGCCATTGCAACTAATGGTGTAATACCTATGGCGGCGCCGCTGAACATGGCTGGTAACAAGGTAACCAACGTGGGTACTCCAACTGCCGGAACCGATGCGGCAAACAAAGACTATGCTGACGACAAGATAAGCAAGAGAGGAACTAACGAATTATTCTACAAAGGCGGACAAGGCGCAGGTGTAATGAGCGGATCGTTGATTTTAAATGGTGATCCTAGAATAGTTACCCACACTTTAACAGCTCAAGTTAATAGTGGCGACGGCCTTCTATACCTAGACAGCGTAGCAGGACTTGTTCCTGGTATGCAGATTACATATAATCCCGGAGTTGGAGCATTTAATTTTATTGGTGGCACCACTGTTACCAACGTTAGCACAACATCTAATGTAGTTAACATCAGTCCAAATGCCATTGGAACCATTGCTCCTAGCACTGTTCTATATTTTGACAGCGTATATCAAGCGGCGAGCAAGCGTTATGTAGATAGTCAAGCGCAGGTATCAAACCTACGCGATGTATCGTTAAACAATACAGCCGATGGCGACCTAATGATGTTCGGTAGCAACATTACTGCATCTAGCTCAACTGTTACTCCGTTGTATAATTCTGCTAGACAGGTAGTTAACGTTGCCAACAGCAGTTCTGTGATCACAAATACTCCGTTGACAAGAGGTGGCGGTAGTGATATCACAGTTGTTCGAAATGGACGTTTTGCTACATTTAAATTAGTAGGCGGACAAGGTTCAACTAATCCAATCACTGACTATCATATTAATACTGCGGCGGCCATCCAACAAAGTAAATTAGCACTACAAGATGCAAAAGCATTATACAATACCGCACCGTTAACTTTCAATCAAAGTCTACTGGGTGTTGCAACATTTAACAGCACACAGTTTAGTGCAAGTAATGGCTGGGTCAGTATCAACCTAGTCAGCAACCTAACTACTCAAGGACTGACCCCGTCACTAGATGGAACATACGATCTTGGTACTACAGGTAACAAGTATAACAATGTCTATGCCAATACATTATTTGGTGCCATCGATGCAGGCCAAATCGGCGGCACATTGGCCATAGAACATGGTGGAACAAACGCTGGTACTGCCAGTGGGGCGCTGACTAATATTTTAGCAGGTGCTTCAAACCAACCATCAGTTGGATTTGTATTGAAGGCCAGTGGAACTGGCCAGTACTACTGGGGTCAAGAATTAGGTGGTGGCTTACAAACCGGTACTAAGATTCTTACTCAACGATTAGGAACTACAGTAGCATCAGGTGGACAGACTGTGTTTACTGCACCGTCATATACTATCGGCGCTGGCCAACTTCGTGTGTATGTCAACGGTGTTCGCCAAAGCGTAGATAGAGCCGACTACACTGAAACAAGTGTAACAACCTTCACTGTAGGAGTTGGCTTGAATGTAGGAGATTATGTCCTAGCTGAAGTTGATGGTTATTATTTCTTCCAAGTTGTGGCTAACGCAGTTTCATATACTGCCAGCTTTCCATTAACTGCTAACAACCTGCAGGATGCAATTGATCAGTTAAATTCCAACAAGTATGAAAAATCAGGTGGCACGATCTCAGGTGATGTGACTATCAACACTGGCAAGGCTCTATATCTTGCCGCTGGAACAGCATCAAAACCCACCTTAAAACTAATTGCAGGATCAGTATTAACTGCTCCGCAAGTAGGTGCTATTGAATTTGATGGTACATATTTGTACTATACACAAACTGCTGGCACAACACGCATGACTGTGGCAAGCACCACTTATGTAAATGCACAGGGGTTCTTGAAGTTTGCAGATAATATTACAAGTGCAAACACCTCAACATATAGTACATACGCTGTATATGCACAAAAAGCAGATACATCAACCTATGCGGCTATTGCTCCATGGAATGGCCTAACTGGTACACCTCCAAGCAATACTATATTTGCCAACGCCGCGGCATACTTGACATCGTCTGGTACTATTGACAATGCTGTTACTGCGGGAAGTGCAAATAATCTTAATAGTGCAAACAATTATCAAGTTAATCGTCTAGGTATCGGTGGAGCATTAGGAGCGGCATACTTAACTGTGGCGGCTGGTACTACTTTACAATCAGCTATCCAATTAAACGTTGGCTCAACATTAACTAATACAGTAATTGGTGCAGTTGAATGGGATGGAAACAACCTTTACATTACCAGCCAAGGTCCAACTCGCCAGACAATGGCCTACCAAAGTTGGGTAACTGCACAAGGTTTCCAGACTGCATCGGGTAACGTACAACAGTCTAATTTAGCAACAACTGCTACCTACGTAGTTAACGGAGTTTATACAACAGGAAGTTATCCAAACCCTACATGGATTACCAGCTACGATGTTAGCAAAGTTACCAACGGTGTATCATCTGCGCTGACTTATAGCAATCCATCATTTATCAGTGCGTTGGATGCAGGTAAGCTAACAAGTGGTACTATTCCAGCCGCTACATTAGGCAACAGCACAGTATACATCGGTACTACAGGTGTGGCATTAAATCGTGCAAGTGCTAATTTATCATTAGCTGGTATCAGTAGTATCGTGTTACCAGGAAGCGCAAGTGGTAATATTACATTGCAGGCGGTGGCAGCGGCTGGTACTAATACGCTGACGCTACCTGCACAAACAGGTTCTCTAGCAGTTACTGGCGACAGTTTCTACATTGGTACCACACAAGTTGCCAACAATAGATCAAGTGCCAACTTGGCATTAGCTGGTATTACAAGTATTACGTTGGCAGGTGGTGGTGGAAATACCATACTACAACCTAACGGATCAGGAACTCCGACTATCACATTACCAAGTGCAAATGGTACACTTGATCTAGTAGGTGCTACATTCTATGTCGGTACTACCGCTGTTACAAACAATCGCAGTAGTGCGGCAATAACCTTAACTGGCATTACCAGCATCGACGGCACCGCTGCCAACGTTGCCAATGCATTAACATTCAAGAGCGATGGTACTGGTGCAGTAGCCGACAGCACATACAATGGTGGTGCCGCAAGAAACATATCGTATAACTCGATCGGTGCGGCAGCAAATAACCAAACAATGTATCTTGGTACAACTGCTGTAGCCATTAATAGAGCAAGTGCAACAGGGCATACATTAAATGGTGTAAACATTGACGGCAGTGCCGGTTCAGCTGGATCAGTTACCAACGGTGTGTACACAACTGGAAGCTATGCTGACCCAGCATGGATAACAAGTATCGCCTCAAGCAAGATCACTGGTACTATAACTGCAGGTTCAGCAACATCTGCAAGCTGGGCAACTAACATACGTGTTAGCTCCACAGACTATCCAGGTGCTACGGCCGCAACAGCTAACACTGTTGCGTTACGTGATGGCTCAGGAAACTTAACGGCAGGTACATTTAATGGTAACCTAAGTGGTAATGCTACAACAGCCAACTACGCTGACTTGGCAGAGAAATACGCAACAGATGTTGAATATGCTCCAGGTACAGTTGTTATGGTAGGCGGTGACAAAGAAGTTACTGCTGTAACAGGTCCTGACTGTTGGGTACTTGGTGTTATATCGACTAACCCAGCTCACTTGATGAATGCCGCGGCAGATGGACAACCAATAGCGTTAACAGGTCGTGTACCAGTTAGGCTAAATGTTGCAGTTAAGAAAGGCGATGCTATCTATCCAGACGTAGACGGCGGAGCAACAACAGTAAGCAACGGTCGTCATCCATTTGGCTTTGCATTAACTACTACTACTGAGCCAGGCTTGGTAGAATGTGCTATCAAATAATTAGGAAAATATCATGGTAACAAAAGTAAGAAGCGACACGTTAGATAGCAATCTAGATCTAGATGTTAACACAATAACAATGCATAGTCCAGGAACTGTAACTGGACTACAGTCTATCACTGGGTTACAATCACTATCAGCCAGCGGAACATGTACTGTGAATGGCACATACATACTAGGCAGTAATTCTTCATTCCAGGCTACCTATGCTGACTTGGCCGAGAAATATTCCAGTGATGAATTTTATGACCCAGGAACTGTGGTTGTGTTTGGCGGTAAGAAAGAAATTACAATTAGCACAGACGCAGGATGTAGAAACATTGCAGGTATTATTTCAAGTTATCCGGCATACGTGATGAACACAGACTGCTACGGTCCTGAAGTTGCACTACTAGGACGAGTTCCTTGCCGAGTAGTAGGAACTGTTAAAAAAGGGGACCTAATGGTTGCCAGTGGTATGCCAGGAGTTGCTACATCTAGCGATGATCCAAAAGTTGGATCTGTTATCGGTAAAGCTCTTGAAAATTATGACAGCGAATTTCCTGGCATGATTGAGGTTGTTGTAGGAAGAGTTTAATGTCATCTCCACCAAAATGGATCACTCCTGCTGGAAGTATTGGTACCTACGTACAAGCACAAGAAGCATCATTTGTGCTTACTGCCGTCGGAGCAACTGACTTTGATCTCATATCCGGAACTCCTCCGGGATTTTTCAACTTCTATATTAACACAGGCACGTCATTAAGCGAAGTTACTTCTTTAGAAATACGGGGTACTCCTTATACAGTTAATGAAAATGTATCATCCACAATAGTGCTACGTGCATCAAATATCTACGGTGTTGCAGATCGTACTTTTACTTTAAATATCACAGGACCCGTAGCTCCTACCTGGATCACCCCAGAAGGGTATTTACAAGTTGGGCCAAAGGCAGAACCATATTGCCTTAATAAAAATCGTGTAGATATTTTACTACAGGCAGAAACAAATAAACTACCTCAAGGTAAAGAGTTAACATATTATATTGCTGACGGTGACGGAACATTGCCGCCCGGGCTGAGATTAAACGGCAAAACTGGGCTAATTAACGGATATGTAAACGATAACCTAACACTAGACTTCAATGCCAGTAAAATTGGCGGGTATGATGCAGAATCTTATGATGCATATCCCTATGATCATGTGGTATTTTTTAACAAGAACCCTGACGGTGTTCCAACATCAATCAGTAAAATTTATCCTTTTTACATTACCGTTACAGATGGGATTTCCAGCTCCAGACAAAAATTTAAAATTCGTGTAGAAGACCCTAACGAATTTCGTGCAGACACAACGCAAATTGATGTAGATACCACAGACTTTTTAGCAGATATAGGATATCTCCAGACACCGGTGTGGGTGTCGGCAGATAAGAGCCTACTACCAAATCCTGCTAACCTTGGAACGATTCGAGCAAATAGCAATCACGGAATAGATTTAAAAGTATTCGACCCTTATCCGTTCGTTGGTCCAATATCGTTTGATTGGGATTTGATTCGAGTCAACCCAGAAATTAGAGTCTACACTGACAGCTTGATAAACGAAATATTTTTGCCAACTGTAAATCTAGCTGTACAGAATAAAATATACATTAGCAAATCCGTTGGTATCCCATTGGTTGGTATGCAAATACAATTAGCCCCATATATTGATGTAGCAGATGCCTTTGTCTATAATATAACTCAAGTTGAAAAATTTGGCGACTATGGTTATATCCTAACAGTCAACACACCTTTAAAATTCAACATTCCAGATAAATCTACGTTGTATCTAGGATCTGCCAGCAGCCGGCCAGAAGGGTTACATCTAGTACCAGAAAGTGGACTATTGTACGGACGAATTCCTTATCAACCTGCATACAGTCAAACCTATAGATTTACGGTTAGAATTACAAAAAGCGATTACGAAACTAACAATACTGTTTCTGACAATCAAATCTTTAACATAATAGTCAAAGGCGACGTCGAGAATCCAATTGAATGGGTAAGCGGTACAGACTTGGGATACATCCAGCCTGGATATATTAGTGATCTCAACGTCACTGCCAAACACAAGACTATTGGGCTTGATATTGTATACAGCCTTACTGGTGGGTCGTTGCCTGCTGGACTGAGCCTGACTAATCAAGGAAATATTACAGGATCTGTTCCCTACAGTATACAGACCAATTTTGATGCTACTGTTTTAGGGTTTGGAAAAACTAACTTTGACTTGAATCGTACTACCTTTGATAAACAATATCACTTCAATATCACCGCCCGAGACAGCTATCTGTTGTCAGCAGTATCTAAAGACTTTACGATTGAGATTGAAGAAACATCAATTATACCCTACACAAATATTTTTGTAGGTCCGTTGCTAACCCCAGACAAGAGATCCTATATTAAATCGCTGGTCAGCGATTCCATTGTATTCGACAGAAATTTACTGTATAAATCCGATGATCCTGATTTTGGCGTACAGAATAAAGTTAAGATGACCATTGAGTATGGAATTCAGCAAATTGATATAGATGCCTATACTCCTGCATTGACAAACTATTTTCAGAGAAAGAGATATTACTTTGGTGATTTAAAAACCGCGCAGGCGGTTGACGATGCTGGAAATGTATTATATGATGTAATCTATGTTGACATCATCGACGATCAGATGATCGATAATAAGATAAGTGTTAGTCCTAGTTTTACTCAGACCGTTAACGGCTCTGTTGTAACCTATTATCCAGACAGTGTTATCAACGAACAGGGAGCGTTGTCTACTATATCACCTACTCAAGGTCAACTGATCAGTGTAGACTCTCAGCTACGTCCAAAGTTCATGCAGACCTTACAGAGAGCTACGGGTACTCCGTTGGGATTTATCAAGGCATTTATCCTGTGCTATACTATTCCCAATAGATCAAGCGACATTATCACTAACATTAAAAATAAAGGTTTTGACTTTAAAAATATTGATTTTGACATCGATCGTATTACTTTTGAAAACGCTATTTCTGCAAGGACTACTTCCGTAACGATTACGCCGACTGACGATATCCGCAACGTGATAACACTATCTGAAATCAGCGGATTATTACCAGGCATGCAGTGTTTATTTAGGGGAGTAAAACAAGGTACTGTAATTACCTACGTAGATGTTCCAAACTCGCAAATCACTATAAGCAATCCTATAGAAACCAGGATACCGTTTGGTTCCGTGTTAAACTTCAATTTAGGCGTTAAACAATTGGTATTTGGATTGACTGCGGCTCAAGGTGGTGGTGTAAGTACATCGTTCTACTTAGATACAGAAAGTTTCAATGCGGCCTTTGATCCAGACCCAAATAATGCCTTATTTGCAGATACAGACATTCAAACTGAAGATGGCAATCCGCTGTCATTATAAATATAGAACTACAGAGGAATCAACATGTCAAGACAGAATACAGTAACCAATTGGTCAAACAGCATTAGTACTGTTTATCCCGTTGCAGGTCAGGATAACGACACGCAGGGATTTAGAGACAATTTTACCAATATTAAAAATGCGTTCACTAATGCATCCAAACAATTTACCGATATTAACAATAACGCTGTTTTCATTGATCAAACAAATAATCTCGGCGGTAGCATTTTGCAAAATGCTACATTGCAATCATCTGGGCAATTGGTAGTAGATAAAACATTAGTGCCTGTAGCAGGTTCACAAACTGTGGATTATACAGAAGGGAACTATCAGAAATGGGCATTGAGTTCTTCTACCAACTTTACTGTTATCAATTGGCCTGCGACTAAGATCTATGCCAACGTGAGATTGGAATTACACAATACTTCTGCAACCAATATCACAATTAGTGTGTTAACAGGAACAAATACCTTGTTATTAGATGCACAGTCTAGTACAGCATTTCCTGCCACATTGAATACCACAACTACATACATTTATGACATCGCTACCACCAACGGGGGCGTAACTCAGTTGGCAAAACTATCAGGCAGATATATCTAATGTTTAACCCGTTGATGCCAAACCTCGGTGAGATAAAAGAGAACGATTTGGAGAATAAAATATCCGAATTGACTAGAAAATATTTCATGGCATTACGCACAAACGGGTACCTAGCACAGCAGGTATTGGTAAGTCTAGAAGCATACAAATACGAATTGCGCCAAAGACAAGTTGCTTCTCAAAAATCCTTAATGGAAAAATCAAACAAAGATCTAGACGATCTTATCAAAGTAGATTGACATTAACACCTAGGCGTGTTATACTGTCAGTATGAAGCTCTCTAAATACAGTCAAGTGATACTAAACACAGAGGATGTCTTTAACGGCATGTACTCTGGTAAAATCACTTCACTTGGAGATATTTTCCTAGACAATGCAGACGAATGTAAGAAATTCAATGAAAGTGTAAGAAAAAATCACGACCATATAGAGCCTTGTAAGGTTTTCTTAGAAACCAATGCTACACAGGGCGAGTTTGATATCGCAAATCAAGAACAGTGGTTTATGCCAGACGAGTATAGAACTTACGATATAGTAGATTGGCTTTATTGCCAATGTCGCACAGTAGAGCAAAAAGACAGAGTAACAGAAGAATTGAAATTATTTGCTCAACATAATTTTATCATGGTTCTAAAATATCTTAAATACTTGGTAGATACTATGCGTATACACAGCATTGTGTGGGGCGTAGGACGTGGCAGTTCAGTAGCCAGCTATTGTCTGTACCTTATAGGGGTGCATAAAGTAGACAGTATCAAGTACGAACTAGACATACATGAATTTTTAAAATAGGAGAATCTCATGCCAAAATATAGATCAATGCAAGGTAAAGAAATAGACATGGACAAATTGATCCAAGTCAACGAAACTGTTCCTGCTGTAGGAAATGTACGCATGAACGCACGGGGTGATGAATTAGGTCCCGGTGGCAAAGTAGTAAAGACACGTGAAGATATAGTTTCACAGTATTATCAAGATACAAAAGACACAAAGGACGAGTAATGAGCATTTACGATAAATCAGGATCAATTACAAAAGTAAGCGGAACTTTTCGTGCCTTGCATGACAAGGTGTTTGTAACTGATATGGAATTCGGTGAAGAAGTTACTAAAGGCGGTATCGTACTCCAAAGTGATAACGGCAAGAGCGAAGGTGTACATCCTCGCTGGGGTCGTGTCTGGGCAGTCGGACCAGAACAGAAAGATGTGAAAGTAGGAGAATGGATCCTTGTTGAGCATAGTCGCTGGACACGTACTATTCATTATGAAGAATCGGACGGAAGTATTGTAGAAATTCGCATGGTTGAATTAGATTCAATGATCATGTCATCTGCCGAAAAACCAGACGATTCAGCTGAACGCCGAGCTAGAGTTGGTGCAGGATCAAACGTCAACTTTAATGTACCTGGATAAATTATGAATCAATACAAACACAACGACCAAGATTACGATAATATAAAACAGGTAACCGATGGCGCAACTCCAGAGGAACTATTTGAGAAACTAGGTAAATTGCAATTGCAGGTCGCACAGCTTACCAAGGTTGTTGAGTTTTTAGAAAGACAAGATCAGCGCAGTCGATCAAGTTTCGAACAAATCAGCGCACGAATAGCCGCAAGGAAATAATAACAGGGTATTGACTTACCCTGTTCTTCCCTGTATAATAAGGGTTATGATATTCAACAAAATTAAAGAATTAAAAAAAGAAGGCAAACGAATCGGCATAACTTTTAGCCAATTTGATATGTTGCATGCAGGCCATATAGCCATGCTAAGTGAAGTTAAGAATCATTGCGATTACCTAATTGCAGGATTACAAAACAATGCCCAATGGGACCGCCCAGAAAAGAACGCACCTATTCAAAGCATTGTTGAACGACAAATTCAATTAAGTGCTGTAACTTATGTAGACGAAATTGTTGTCTACAATACCGAAAAAGACCTAGAAGACATCTTGCTTACTTTGCCAATTGATGTTAGAATATTAGGTGTAGAGTATCACAACAAAGAATTTACAGGCAAGACAATCTGTGCCAAGCGTGGTATTGAAATAATTTACAACGGACGAGATCATAGTTTCAGTTCAAGCAGTCTACGTAAACGTGTAGTCCAAGCGGAGAATGAGAAAAATGCAAAAATGTAATTCATGTGGTATCGAAATAACAGAAGATGCAGTACGAACATGTACATGGTATCAAGGGCGTTGTCCACAACAGCCAGCTATGATTGACGGCAGTCTTTACAAAGCTAGATTTTATAATTTAATGCAATCTATTAAAAATATTTTTACAAAGGATGACTGCGATTGCGGTCATAAACATTAATGATATCAGATACAAAATTACAAACGCTGTACGATAACTTCTTAGAATTTACAGATCATATGGTCGGGCAGTATGGCCCTTATGAAGTTGCAGGAGTTATGATGGCACAGGCCTTGAGTATATATAAATCAAGCATGGATCAAACAGAATTTGATAGGATCGTAGAACATATTAGTTCAAGTCGAGATCAAGTTAAAACATTTACAGGAAACGTATTACAATGAAAGAACTATGGGTAGAAAAGTATCGTCCTAAGACAGTCGAAGACTATGTTTTTAGAGATGACAATCAACGCAACCAGGTGTTAACTTGGATAAAAGAAAAATCAATTCCGCATTTAATCCTAAGCGGTAGTCCTGGCATTGGTAAAACTACTCTTGCAAAGGTATTGCTAAATGAAATTGGTGTAGAAGAATATGATATTTTGGTCATTAATGCATCACGTGATAATGGCGTAGAATATTTGCGTGATACTATTGTTACGTTTGTCAGCATGATTCCGTTTGGGCCATTTAAGGTTGTGTTACTAGATGAGGCTGATTATCTAACACACAACGCACAGGCGGTATTGCGTGGGGTTATGGAAGAGTTCCACGATACCGCACGGTTCATTCTTACTTGTAATCTCAAGAGCAAGATCATGCCTGCATTGTTCAGTCGTTCGCAGGGCTTTGATATGGTTAAAACCGATCAAACAGAGTTTACTGCCCGTGTTGCTACGATCTTAGTAACTGAAAATGTTGAATTTGTTCTAGATACATTAGACACTATTGTAAAAGCGACTTATCCAGACTTGCGAAAATGTATCAATCTAACACAGCAAAGTATAGTTGATAACACATTGGTATTGCCAGGCGCAGGCGACGCCGGTCAAGCAGATTATACTGTGCAGATGGTTAATTTGTTTAAAGCAGGTGATATACAAGGTGCCCGCAAACTGCTATGCGGAACAGTACGTCCAGAAGAGATGATAGAAATTTACACTTGGATGTACCAAAACTTAGATTTGTTTGGAAAAGATGACGATCAGAAAGATTCTGCGCTGTTAATTATTAAGCAGGCGTTAGTTGATGCTTCAATAGTTGCTGATCCCGAAATTAACCTAGCGGCTTGTTTAGTTAAATTGGGCAGATTGCAGAATCAATAAAAAACCGCGCTATCCGGATTTGCAGGTCTGGGTGAAAGCGCGGTTTCTCTTGAATTGATTTAGAGTTTAATCAGTATCCAGCTCCTTGTATATAGATAAAACTTCACGAACGACCGGGTGGCGTTCGATATCCTTTGTTTGAAACTTGGCCATGGCAATCATTCGGCAGTCACCTCCTTCATCGAATAATGTGCAGAATTCCAACAAACCGTTTTCACGGGGTCGGTCAGCCTGATTCAAATCACCAGTCACAACCATACGGCTACCTTCGCCCAATCGCGTAAGTAGCATCTTCATCTGTGATGGCGTTGCATTTTGCATCTCGTCAGCGACGATAAAAGCGTGTTTGAATGTGCGACCACGCATGTATGCAAGCGGACTAATTTCAATTATACCTTCTTCCAGCATCTCTGCGATTTGCTTAGTGTGGTAATATTCTTGAAATACATCCATTATGGGCTTTGTCCATGGTTCCATTTTCTGGTTCAATGTACCTGGGAGGAAGCCATGTTCCTCGTCAACACTCACTGCTGGCCTTGTAATGATTATCCGTTCAATCACCCCCTCTTTTAATTGTTTAATGGCCCATTGTACCCCAAGCATAGTTTTGCCCGTACCGGCTGGTCCGATGGCAAATATGATATGTTTTTTAGGGTTTTTTAGCAGTTCTAGGTAGTATTCCTGCGATGTATTTCGAGGAAGTATGCTTACCTGCTGTTTCTTCTTAAAGTAAGAATTTAATTCTACTACATTTTGACTGTCGTTATAACGTGTACCTTGTTGAGGAGTACTGCGTCTTTTAGCATTATTGTTTCTTGACAAATCTAACCTCCGTTAGTTAGGAGACCTGCAAAGATATTTACGCAGGTTTGAAAAAACCAAGCTGAAAGAGGCTTTTTTTGGATAGACGTATCTTAGCATAAATATTCAAGTTACCAGGAACTCACATGCACGATATAGTAGACATTGTAAAAAACATACAAACATTAGCGGCAGACGATTCATCATTTAAAATACTCAAAGACTATGAGCGTGTTTTAGACGATCTAGATCTGTACGTATTTAAAAATTGGGAAGATGGCGAGTTACTTGCAGGTCCCAATGTCAGCAGATATTTCGTTAGTTGTAAATTCATGTGGCCAGAAAATGATATGCCTGATCCAGAAGGTGCAGAGAGACTGTTAGAATACGGCTGTAAGGTGACATTCCAAAAGAACAAGATTCTAGTTCCACGCAAAGTACGCAAGCCAAGTGACTTCCGTCCTGGTACAAAGAAAGGCAAGATAGATCCCCATCCTATTTGGGTGGTAGAAATCACAATTCCTAAAAAATTAATGCAAGATATCTTTACAGGTAAAGAATTGCAAGATAATATTCAATATGCAGAAGCCATGCAAAAAGCCGAAGCAAGTAATATAGAGCCAACAGAAGCGGCGCAAGAAGCAATGCCAGGCCAAATAGACAGCACGGAGCAGACAGATGTCCCAGCAACCCCGCAATAAATTATTTGAAGGTCTTAGAGAAGGAGACCTAAAAGGCTGTGTAGATAGCATTTTTACAGTTGATCAATACACAAGTAAGATGGGCAACGATCGCGATTGTGCTGTCCTACGTTTCAGAGTCAACGATAAATTTCCTGCGATTGACATGATGGAATTCCTTGAGCGCGGATACGGATTCATTCTTGACTCTGATATTAGCTCAGGCGAAGAGCGCGACAGCAAGTATAGTGTGTTTGTTGAAATGGAACGCACTAAAAAATTGCCAAGTCAGATTAGAACGATCCTAGACGGGCTAACCAAGCTAACAGGCAACGATGAATGGAAATTTAGATTCTATAAAGATTCTATGAGCCGCGATTTTACTGAAGATGGCATTACAGAAAGTGTTCCATTGACTCCAGAAGACTATGACATGAAACTTAACGAAAATAGAAATCAAGAAGTCAACACATTTTTTAGTGAAGGTGGAGTTGAAGTTTCAGTTGATGAAAGCATGACTGTTACTTTTAAGAAACCATTCTTTGACCGTTTGAAATTGCAATTAGAGTGCATTGGTCAGTACGACAAAATTATGGAAGACCTCAAAGGTCCTTATCAAATTGACGAAACATCAACGTCAGAAATATTTTATCTTACCAAATATTTAGGTAACTATGATATCAACAAGATTGGTGGTAAGTTCGTTATTAGAAAAAATAACGAAGCCGCTCTTGTAAATTTTAATAAAGGATAAGCATGTCAGACTTTACATTTGATTTTACAGTAGATAAATTAGCACAGATACTTCCAGGTAATCCTTACCTCGATCACTGGCACGAAGCATTATGCAAAATTCTTCCTGACTACGATATCAACACACCAGAACGTGTGGCGGCGTTCCTAGCGCAGACTGCACACGAGTCAGGTGGTTATAAAGCACTTAAAGAAAATCTAAACTACAAAGCAGAAACACTTTGTAAAGTTTGGCCGAGACTATTTCCTAATATGGATATAGCCAATCAATATGCACACAAGCCAGAAGCCATTGCCAATCGTGCCTATGGTGGGCGCATGGGCAATGGTCCGGAAGCATCAGGTGACGGATTTAAATTTTGTGGCCGTGGACTAATACAGCTAACCGGCAAGGACAATTATACAAAGTTTGCAGAGAGCATTGAAACGCCTGTTGAAGAACTTCCAGAATTTCTAGGAACATTCGAAGGTGCCATTCAGAGTGCTTGTTGGTTCTGGGAAACAAATAATCTAAACCAATTCGCAGATTCAGGCGACGTTCTAACAATGACCAAACGTATTAACGGCGGCACACTAGGTCTGCAAGATCGTCAACAGCATTACACTCACGCAATTCAAATACTACAGGCTTAATCATGATGACATGGCTGATTGAGCATACACTGTTATTGTTACCCACTTGGGTCTGGTTTGTAGTAGCAGGCTCTGGGGCTGTCTTATATTTTTTTAGTAATTTCATTGAGGCAATTCCGTTTGCACAGGCACGCCTTGCCGGACTATCTATCAAATATATAGGCCTTGCATTGCTGTTGGGTGGTATTTATCTAACTGGTGGCGCCGGTGTTACTGCGCTATGGAAGTCCGAAGTTAGAGAAATGCAAGACAAAGTCACTGCGGCGGAATCTAAAAGTAAAGAAACAAATACCGTTATACAAACTGAATACAGAGACAAAGTAAAAACTGTCAAAGAAGTACAGTTGGTTGTACAGGAACGTATTGTCAAAGAAGCCGCACAAATGGACGCAGAATGTAAAGTAGATGCCAGTGCAATTAGCATTTTAAATCAAGCCGCTGGGGGTAAAAAATGAAAAAACTACTTTTAGTATGTGCATTTTTTGCACTAACTGGATGTGCTGGCACAGTTCCAGTTACTATGAGTTTCCCGCAGGTTCCAGAAGAATTAAAAACGTCTTGTCCAGACTTGAAAACCATTCCTGAAGGAACCACCAAACTAAGTGAAGTTGTAAGTAATGTTAGTGCAAATTATGGACAGTACCAAGAATGTAAAATCAAGATAGATTCATGGACACAGTGGTATAATAATCAGAAGAAAATCTTTGAGAGCATCAAATGAAAAAATTATTAGTAATTTTAGCAGTATGGAGTCTTTCTGGTTGTGCATTGATCGATGCATATATGATGGCCCGCTTTGACAACAACGAATACATGTTAATTAACCGTGTGCGTACCCAGGCTAACTTAGGAGCCGCTAAATGCGGTAAGCCCGAAGTGGTTGAAGAAGTTGATAGCATGTGGCGTACCACTGTAGAGTTAAAGAATTATACTCAAAGTATCCCCCGCAATGAAGAGGCTACTAAGATGAGTGCAGAGTTAGCAGAAATTGTCAAAGGGCTAAGTGATCGTTATAAAGGCACGGAGCCAGTCAGCATAGTGTATTGTACGACCAAGTTTAGTAGTATCGAACGTAATGCTGTTACTATACAAAACGTAATAGGAAAGAAACCAAGATGAGCGTTGAACAACAATTAGAAGCCCTGTCTAATACAGGCGATCCAAGTTTACAAGACCTAGCTACCCGTGCAAATGCATTGGCAACCGCACTAACCAGCGGACAGATCAGCAAGGGTGAATTTATAGAAATGCTTGAGGATCTAGCACACGAAAAGAACATTAATGAATCAGCACACGATTTACAGGTAAAGATAGCAGTTAATACAGTAATGACTGCACTGGTAAATCTAGCATCAATGTATTAAATAACAGTACAGCAAGGAGCGAACACCATGTCGGAAGAAGTAAAAAGCGCGAGCGAACAAAAGAAAGAAGATTGGATGAATTCAAAATGGCGTCCAATGATGGGTTGGATGTACATGTTGGTATGTACGTTTGATATGATTGTATTCCCAATTCTGTGGAGTCTGTTGCAGACATTTACTCATACTCCTATTACACAGTGGAATCCATTGACCTTACAAGGTGCTGGACTATTCCACATTGCCATGGGCGCGGTACTGGGTATTGCGGCATTTGGTCGTACACAAGAAAAATTAAACGGAGCAAACAATGGCGGAGCACAAACACCAGCACCAGCAACAGGATTTCCGAGCGTGCCATCAGCACCTAGCGTACCTGCGTCAAGCGGATTCGCCAACCCCAGTTTTAGTGCTACACCAACAACAGCACCTAGTACAACATTTACACCACCAGCAAGCTGGGGAACAACGCCAGTGGCAACACCAACAGTAGGCAAGTTTGGTAAAGTTATCCCACAAGACGATCAACCAGCACTATAAGGAAATTATCATGAAAAATTATATATTTGTAGCAGGATTATGTTTAGCAATAGCATCTGCACACGTGGCGGCCGAAACTCCAAAGAAGCCGGCGGCTACTAAATCAGTAAAGAAAGAAGTTAAGAAGCATAAGAAATTTGATGGTGAGAAAGTTCCAGAAAAGGCTCCTACACCAGCAAAGAAAAAGTAATTCTTTATTTGACACGGGCAAGGCTTCGAGTGTATAATTACACTATGAACCTTGCTTTTTTATTTCCTATATGAATTATTACAATACCTTAGGCGTCGACAAAGGCGCTTCACAAGATGAAATCAAAAAGGCCTACAGAAGCCTAGCAATGAAGCACCACCCTGATAGAGGTGGCGATACTGCCAAGTTCAAAGAGATACAAGAAGCCTACGACACACTAGGTGACGAACAAAAGCGCAGTGGATACGATCAACCCCAACAGACATATCATCAACACAATTCCGGATTTGGATTTCCTCCAGGAATGGATGCATTTTTTGGACATAGTCAATTTAGTGACTTATTCCGTCCACACAGATCCCGCAATAGAGATTTAAACTTTGCTACTCGCGTGAGTTTAGAAGATGCATTCTATGGAAAAGAAATGGTGTTTAGTTTTATCAAAGCTAATGGGCAGGAAAAAATTGTTAATGTAAAAATCCCAGCAGGTATACACAGTGGAATGACACTGCGACTAAGCGGTATGGGAGATGATACACTGAGCGGACTTCCAGCAGGTGATGTTCTAATCACTGTTGAGATAATGAATCATCATGAGTTTGTTAGACAAGGCGATGACTTGATTAAAGAAATCGATATCACTTGTTTTGATGCAATGTTAGGATCTCAAATAAACATTGTTACCGTTGATGGTAAGACATTAACTGGTAATGTTCCTGCCGGCACACAGCACGATGCAGTAATGGCTATCGCAGATCACGGAATGCCAAATGTAAATAATAGTGGTAGTAGAGGTAGACTTCTTTTGCAATTAAAAATTAAAATTCCAACTATTAGTGAACAGCAAAAAGAGGCTATAAGAAAGATTATATAATGATACTACCAATTGTTAAATTTCCCAATCCGATCTTAAGAAACAAAATGCCTGATTTTGATTTCTCTAAACCAGTCGTTGATCCAAAAGAATTAGAAAAGAATTTAATTGAAACAATGTTTGCAAGTGGCGGTATCGGACTTGCGGCAAACCAAGCAGGGATAGAAGCTCGAGTATTTGCAATGGGCGATCCACGCATTCCAGAAAATGCTACTGTATTCTTTAATCCAATTGTAACGGCTAACACTGACGATATAGCTGATTTGGAGGAAGGATGTTTGAGTTTTCCCGGAATATATGTTAATATTAAGAGACCTAAAGCTATTAAAGTCAGTTGGCAAAATAGCAATGGGGAACCGATGGAAGGTGAGTTTGACGGTTACATGTGCAAGGTATTCTTGCATGAGTTAGATCATCTCGAAGGTGTTGTGTTTTCAGATCGTGTCAGTCAGTTAAAATGGGCCATGGCACTTAAAAAATTAAAATCAAATAGAAGGAAATTTAATGCTTGAACCTAATCAAGACCTAGAACGTATTTTTGAACGTGCTGTTCATCTTGCGATGAGTCACAAACACGAATATATAACGCTAGAACATTTCCTATACGGACTGTTGCTGGATGAAAAGTTTGATAAAAGGCTGACAGACTTTGGTACAGACACAAGTCAACTTAAAACTGATATTACAGAATATGTAACAAAAGAGTTATCTACTATTGCGCTAGACGACGGGGCAAAACCTAAAAAAACCCATGCTATGGAACGTATGCTCAACAGAGCATTTACACAGGTATTGTTTGGCGGAAGAAGCACAATTGAGCCAATGGATTGTTTTTTAAGCATGTTCTCAGAAAAGAAAAGCTATGCCGCCTATGCGATTCGCAAGGCCAAAGTTGACAAAGACAAGTTTATCGAATATCTAAACAACGAAGCTGAAGAGATGGAAGTCGTAGAAGGCAAAGAAGTTGCCAGTCCACAGCTAGAAAAGATGTTAGCACAGTACTGTGTTAATCTCAGCAAACGTGCTAAAGAGAAAAAGATCGATCCAGTTATCGGTCGTGAAAAAGAAATTGAAGAAATACAACTTATTCTTGCTCGCCGTACTAAATCAAACGTAATGATGATCGGCGACCCAGGTGTAGGTAAGACAGCTATTGCTGAAGGACTTGCTAATAAAATTCTAGCAGGTACAGTACCTAAGTATATTAAAGATCATGTAGTGTACTCACTAGATATTAGTGCTATGCTGGCAGGTAGTAAGTACCGTGGGGATTTTGAAGAACGTCTTAAGATGGTTATCAGTGCGCTCGAACGTAAAAAGAACGCTATCATGTTTATTGATGAAGCACACATGATGAATGGTGCTGGTGCTGTAAGTGGCGGATCTAACGACATGGCCAATATGTTAAAGCCTGCGCTGGGCAAAGGCACATTGAAAGTCATTGCTTCAACTACTTGGGAAGAATATCGCAAGCACTTTGAAAAGGATCGTGCCTTGATGCGCAGATTCCAACGTGTTACAGTTGATGAGCCAAATGAAGCAACTGCTATTAAGATTATGAAAGGTCTTAAGAAGTATTACGAAAAACATCACAATGTTAAGATTACTACCCAAGCTATCGTCGATTCAGTTAAGTATTCAACCAAGTATATTAGCGATCGTAAATTGCCAGATAAGGCAATTGACCTAATTGACTGTGCATGTGCCCGTTTTAAAGTACGCGATGAAGAAGGTGGCGTTGTTGATCATGACGAAATCGTATTTGAAGTAGCTAAGATTACTGGCTTACCTTTAGAACAGGTATCAAGTAAGGAAAATAAAAACCTTAAAGAGCTTGATAAGAACATGCGTAATAAAGTGTTTGGTCAAGAGAAGGCGATTGATATCCTGCTAGACAAGATTTATATTAGCCAAGCTGGACTTAAGGCAATAAACAAACCAATTGGTAGTTTCTTGTTTGTTGGTCCTACTGGTTGTGGTAAAACTGAAACTGCCAAAGTCTTAGCAGAACAAATGGGTGTACAAATGGTTCGCTTTGATATGAGCGAATACCAAGAACAACACTCTGTTGCCAAGCTGATTGGTGCTCCTCCGGGCTATGTCGGGTTTGAAGATAATGCCGGTCAATTGATTACTAAACTACAAGAACATCCAAACTGTATCTTGTTGCTAGATGAAATTGAAAAAGCACACCCAAGTGTTAGCAATATCTTATTGCAACTTATGGACAATGGTTTTGTTACAGGTAGCAATGGCAAGAAAGCAGATGCACGTCAGGCTATTGTTATCCTAACCAGTAATCTTGGCGCAAGTGATGCTGAGAAGAACGGTATTGGCTTTGGCAAGATGGAGAAAGAATACGACAACAAAGATGCTGTTAATAGATTCTTTGCTCCTGAGTTCCGCAATCGTCTAGACGGTATTATTCAATTCAGCAAACTAAGTCATGAAACAATGATCAAAATTGTTAAGAAGTTTATTGACGAACTTAATTCATTGATTAAAGATAAGAATATCCATGTTAAGCCAGATGCAAGCGCATTAGAGTACTTGGTTAAGAAAGGATTCAATACTAAGATGGGTGCCCGTCCATTGTTTAGAGTTATTGAAGACGAGATCAAGAAGCCCTTGTCGCGTGAAATATTATTTGGTAAGTTAACCAACGGTGGTGTTATAAACCTAACCATGGACAAGGACAAGTTTGTGTTTAACTTGGTAGAAATACTGCCCGTAGCTGTTAAAAATGCTCCCGAAGTTGAAGATGCAGAAACTATCAACGAATAAACTATTCTTTGGCAAGTGGCCGTATAAGATTGAGTGCTCTGTACAAGGGTCAAATCTTATACGTTTGCGCGGTATAGAATGGGTTAAAAAGTTCTGTACTGACGATCAATTTTATAAATCTCCAAAGGTAAGTTTTAGAACGCATTTTGAAACTATCAAAAAAGAGCGCCTGCTCAAGTTTGTAGATTCAGTGGAGCCATTTCTTGATAAAGAAATTAAGATTAGAGCAGAGGGCAGTACTTTCAACTTCTATACAAGTGATGCGGCATTGGTAATTGAGCTAGAACAGGCTCTAGGCTGGTGCATTACCTTTATATACAGTCCAGAAAATACCAAAGAGGCTGAATTCCTTGTAAACAACAGGAACAAAGTTATATGTGAAGTTATTCCCTATGGCAAATATACACACAAGGTATGCTTTAGAGAAAAGATACCACGCGACAAGCGTTTGCAGTTCTGGAGTTGGATTTCTAAATATGACGAAGATACTGTTAAAATAGGTAAGAGTACAGAAGGGTTTATGATAGGTACAAAACAGTACGTTGCAAACCCCTTCTGCTATGTATCTAATGCTAAGTTTTTAACTATGATGAGCTTGGTTGTAGGCGAATATATACAGAAAATAGAAGAATTTGTTCCCAGGTCTACCTTGCTCCTGTAATAAATACAGGGCGTAAGGAAAAACTATGCCGGCACAAAGCACAACTCTAAGTTTCTATACAGATATCTACACTACTGGTACTACAGCGGTCTTGACAACGACCAGCGTGTTAAGTATGCCAGCGTACTATCACAATCAAAGTACATTTAATCCCCCATATAACGTTCTAACATTCCCTAGCAACAAAGAAAAAGGTTGCGGATATTATGGAATTAGCAGTGGATTGCATACCGTTACGTACAAGACAACACAGGACTATGTAGGCACAGTTACTATGCAGGCCACATTGGCGTCAAATCCTGTAGCAACTGACTGGTTTAACGTCAAAGATACTGCAAAAACCTATCTTTATAACCAGAATTTACAAACAACTTCAACAGTAGCATTAACCTTTGTAGGCAACTTTACTTGGGTACGTGCTAATGTCAATCTCAGCCAAGGCGCACTATTGGCTATCAACTATAATTTTTAATCATGAAACTATACGAATTTTTTAGCCACATCAATGTCGACGCTGATAAGACCAAAGATAAAACAGCTGACGAAAAATATGAAATGAGTCTTGAAGAAAAAGATCAATTTAAGAATGATTTATTCTTTTATATTCTAGATCATGACGACATACATCGTAAACAGTTCCATGATGTTGCAGAACAGTTAACTGACGACTCAACAGCAAATGTATGGATGCCGATGGTTAAGAAAGGCTGTATGGAATTTCATAATGCCAACAAAATGTTACATCACCCTCGCGATTTGTTTGACAAAGAGATGTGTGAGGAACTTTGTAACATGTTAGACGATCACTATCGCAAAGATATTAAGAAAGGCGAATACCGTCCATGAATTTACTAGAAATATTTTCTAGACCGCGTACCTTATACGAAGGCGGCAATTTAGAGTTAGATAATCCTAACGATCCATCTGCACATTACCAAGCAGATGAAATTGATCTCAAGGTACACAATCGCACCTTTATGGTCGGCCTATTAGACAAATTGCTACAAGATATCAATGTTGCCTTTTATAAACAAAATAAAAAGCCATTGTGGAATCCACAGTTGTTGCAATCTAAAGAATTTCTAGGTGGAAGCAGTTTACATTTCTTTGATACTAAAGGTATCAGTGATAAAGAATTTGCAAAACACAAGCCTAAAGTTGGAGACATTGACACGCAAGTTAATAAAGAGCTAGAGCCAACAGTCGAACAGTTCTTAACAGCATACGATCATAAACGAATAGGCGATGCAACACTATTAGGCTACAGTAAAGGTAACGAGCAATTCAATGCGTTATTCCAGTTTCAAGATCCGCCGATTAAAATACAAATAGACTTTGAATTCGGAAAGTACGATGAAAAGACAGATATGCCAGACGAATGGTATCGCTTCAGCCACAGTTCAGAATGGAATGATATACAAGCAGGCATCAAGGGAGTATTCCACAAATATCTATATCGTGCATTAACTTCTGCTCATGGTAGTATTAAACATCAAGTAGACGTTAAGAAAACTAAAACAAATATTAAACCAAATGTTGCTGACAACGATTTATCATTTGCTGTGGCCAGCGGACAAGGTGGTGGATTAAGTCAAAAGTACGAGCCATATATTCATACTGATCCTGCAACTGGCGAAAAGAAAACCCATGATCAAGGGGTGCCTTACAAGAGACTTATTCCGTCAGGCGAAAGAAAGTATATACAAAAGTTAGATCAGCAATTCTTTTTCTTCTTTGGTGCAAAGCCAGAAGGCAATGATAGCCAATTACAAAAAAGTTTCTTGGGAACACTAGATTTAATTAACAAGTATATTACAGATCAAGCATCTAAAGAAAATGTCTTTAGAGCGTTCTTAACATTGTGTCTTGAGCCAGGTGCCCAGATGATTAGTAAGAATGATCCCGAGCGTGATCAAGAAATCAAATTTGCGGCTATTGACAATTTTATACAAAAATGTAAACTTAAGAATCTAAGACCCGAAGCTGTAAAAATGAGCAAGGAATATGTAGACGACTTTAAAGAAGTCCAAGACTACAAATCAAAAAATCCCAACGAAAAACAACCTCGTGCCGCACTAAAGCGCATGAAGGCAGGCCTCGCGGAAGGCAAAGAAAAGTTTAATTATGAATTGTACCAAAAAGGATTTCACTTTGAACAAGAAATCAGCGGAGTTACCTATAAAGTTTACAATAAAAAAGGCGGTGCAGATAACATCAAAATAGATGCGCTGGATCAAAAGAATCGGGTAATAGGGCATGCCAGTTTTTGGCGTCATCAATATAAAGACGGATTAGAAAGTCTAGGCACTTCTGTAGAACCTGCGTGGCAAGGAAAGGGTATAGCCACTAACATGTATGCTGTTATGCGTATGTTAGGTGTTAATGTACATCCTGCCAGTATGCAAAGTAATGATGGCAAAAAGATGTGGAGCAAGTGGAACAAGCAAGGTGATGCACAGCACTTAAAAAGCATGAATCCTAAAATGTCTGAAGGATTAAATGAGGCTGAAGTAAAAGCACAGTTACGCAAAGGTATGCCACACCTGCATGATTTAAAGGCCGCTGATTTCCTAGACCTTTTAGATGAGCTACATGACGGTAACGGCAAGTTCAAGTTGGAAAATATTCCATTGAATGTCAAAGTAGACGGCTTTGGCGGACGCTTTGGTAAGAACGCGGAAGGCAAACCCTTCATGGGGACAAGCCGCACTGCGCCACGTTATCAAGCAAGTTTCGTAGACTACCATCAAAAGAAAGGTACGACAGATCCAGAGATCCTAGGTCGTGCTCAAACGTTTGACGACCTGTTCGGCGAAATGATGAAGGCTATTAAATTAGTTGACAGCAAACTAGGCCCAGACTTCCTAGTTAACAAACAAGTAACCTGTGAAGTTTTATTCTTGCCATTTGCTACAGAAACTCCAGAAGGTAAATTAAAGTTTGTTGGAATACATTATGATAAACTTCCAAAAGGTGTACAGTTAGCCCTAGTACCCTTCCATGCTGTAGAAGCAGACAGCGGAGATCCTGTCGAAGATCCTAAATTCATCGACAGCTTACTAAGTGTAGGAAATCAAGGTAGTGTTATGTTTGTTAATAATAGACTTACGCAAAAAGAAGGACTTGATGTAACTGAGATCATCAATCCCTTAGAGAATATTGAAGAACTTAAATCAATCGTATCAGGCACCGCAGGTAAACGTGATCGAGCAAGTCTACAACTTAGAAAAGAAGTAGAAGAAAAACTACTACCTATTAAAGAAAAACTAGAACAGGCTATTATCAAAGATCCTAATATCATCGGCAAAGACATGTTGGGCAAAGACTACGAAGGCATTGTTATCAACAGTCGCCTTGGTCCTATTAAAGTTACAAGTCAAGAACAACGTGATGTTATCACTGCTAAACAGGCCGCTAAGACCAATGCTCGAACTGAACGTCCACGTGGAGAAAATAAAACAGCCGTAGTAGCCATTGGATCATTTGTCGGACACAAAGGCCACGAAGAACTATTTGACTACACAATTAAGAAAGCTGCCGCTGTAGGCGGGGATCCGTATTTGTTTATTGGCAATGCTGTAGGCAAGGATGATCCTATTCCACCAGATGTCAAAGTGCAAACTTGGCACAAGATGTATCCGCAGTATGCTAAAAATATCAGTACGACTCAACAAGGCGGATCGTTAATGCAGAAGATCAAACATGAGTTGATTAATCCTTTACCAGGTAAAGCTCCGCGGTATGATAATGTTATTATTATGGTAGGTGAAGATCAACAGAACATGCCTATTGCCCAAGCACTGATGAAAGCTGTTAATAAGTTTGAAGGGTATGAACATGTTAAGGTAAGTTTAGAAGCAACACCCCGCGGTACAGGCATGAGCTTTACTAAACTACGTAACATTTTAAAAGATGCTAATGCTACTCCTGAGCAACAATATGCTGTATGGGCCCAAGGATTTGATGTTAAAAAATTAGGCAGAGAATGGATAATGAGATTAATGGAATTGACCCGCAAAGGTATGGGCATAGGTGCACCTATTAAAAAGGGTATTCATCCAGATGCCGCACAACCAGTTAAGTTGCCCCAGCAAAAAGCACCAGCAGAAACAATGGCAGGTGTTGGCATGCAGGATGCTTTTGAAACCAAGTGTTGGAAAGGCTATAAAAAAGCTGGAACTAAGATGAAGGGCGGAAAACGTGTAAATAACTGTGTACCAGTTAGCGAAGATGTTGAAAATCTAATAGCCGACTTTATTAAATTATTAGAGCGTAAATAAACACAATGGAACATAACAAATATCACTTATCACTGAAAACAGCATTTGCCAGCGAATTTAGCTTTTATCTAAAAGCACACAATTTCCACTGGAATGTAGAAGGACCATTGTTTGCGCAACTTCACAAATTGTTTAAAACCATTTACAAAGAAGTATACGGCGCTATTGATCCATTTGCAGAACACCTACGTGCTCTACAGATCTATACTCCGGCCAGCTATAGCAAATTCAACATGCTGACTAAGGTAGAGGATGAAAATTCGGTTCCGGACTGGAATGGTATGCTAACTGAACTGTTGGCAGATAGTGAACGTATGGCTGATATATTCCGTATTACATTTGACATGGCTGAAGCTGCCGGGGATCACGGATTAAGTAACTTTCTAGCTGACCGGCAAGATCAACATAAGAAGCACAGCTGGATGCTACGTTCAAGTTTAAAATGAAACAGTACAAGATAACATCAGCAGATATAGCACCTATCGAAGAAGACGGTGACTCATATCTAGCACCTGATGATCCTGCACAGGAAATTCGCCGGTTGCAATTCCTAGGTGGACTAGGTGGCGAACAGCGTTTAGCAGAATACAAGAACAGTTTAAAACAAGGTAGTAACATCAGTGTTACTGCCGCAGAAAATGCACGTATCATGCGTGAACAAAATATAAAACCAGGAACTCCTGAGTGGTTTAAGCTGTGGTTCAGCCTTCCTTATATGACTGGAGAGAAGAAACAATGAAAATTTCAGAATTAATTACAGAAGATTGGAACAAGGTCAATCACCACGACAAGACCAATGGTCTTAGTCAAAAGGCTGTTAACTCTTATCGCCGTGAACATCCTGGCAGTAAATTAAAGACTGCGGTTACTACCAAACCTAGCAAGCTAAAGAAAGGCAGTAAGGCCGCCAAGCGTCGTAAAAGTTTCTGTGCTAGAATGGGTGGCAACAAAGGCCCAATGAAGAAGCCCAACGGCAAGCCTACTCCAAAGGCATTGGCCTTACGTAGATGGCATTGCGAAAGCATTGAAGAAATGGCAGACATGATTGCTCGTGGAGAGCAGATGATTGCTGAGATGACTCAGCAGAGTATAGCAGAAGGTGGTGCACAACAGGCCGCAATAGCTATTGCTAAGAAAAAATCCGGCAAGTACGACAAAGACGGCAAACGTATTAAAGAATCAGCCACCGCAGGTGCTACAAGTGTAGGATCAATCAGTGGCGGTAGTGTAGGTCATCAACTACAGCGTAGAGCATTTAATAAAGGCTACACAGGTAGCATGGCTAAAGGTAGCGGAACCAAATCGCCAAAACAGCCGGCGGCTAAAAAGCAAAAGCCAGGAACAAATGCACTAGATGGGAGTAATTTAGTCGTATGAACGAAGCTAGAAAAGGGTTTAACGCCCGTCATAAAAATAAAGTGGCCTCAATAGAACCATCTAAGCCACGTAACTTTGTTGCTAAGAACGCAATAAATACAGGTGCTGGCGCACACAAGGACAAGAAGAAATCTATGAAACAAGGCGATACAAAACATAAAAAAGACTACGCTGAGGGAATGGAAGAAAAGTTCCAAGCACAGCTAAATGAACTTAATCAGATAACTGAAAAATGGACTCAAAAATACAAGAGTTCAATTAACTGCTCCCATCCTAAAGGCTTCAGTCAAAAGGCTCACTGTGCTGGCAAGAAGAAGCACAATGAAGACATGACAATGGAAGCAGTATGCCCAGATTGTGGCATGTGCCAAACACATGGCAATCTTAGCGAGATTGCCAAAGGTGCTAAAGACTCAAATGGTTATAGCAGTTGCTGGAAAGGTTATCATGCCGCAGGCACCAAGAAAGGCAAGAATGGTGGCCGTGTGCGTAACTGTGTACCCAACGAAGGTATGGCGGAGGGCGGATATAATCACGGTTTTGCAGATCCCTTGGCTCCGAGTCTAGGACGCAGATCCAGAGATGGTGATAGTGGCGATGACGAACCACAAGGTATGTTTATGGTTATGATCGACGGTCGTCCTTGGAAAGAATTTACAAGCAACATGGCATTCCAAAGAGCAAAATCTATTGCTACAAAATATCCAGATAAAAAAGTACAGGTTAAATGGCCCACTGGTCAGTTGAATACAGTTGCTGAGCAAGGTGTGGCGGAAGGCGGCGTACTAAAGTCTATCAAGCGTGGTATGCAAGGTTGGGGCAGAGATGAACTGCCAATTACTGGCACAGCAAACAAACCTAAGGATGTAGTAGCCCGAACAAAATCATACGACATTGATACTGCCAAA
>Ga0136641_1000089_pt1 | contig 36954 bp, 52 predicted proteins | sample EliLak1302023Y_FD_115312 | JGI IMG/M metagenome (GOLD analysis project Ga0136641, IMG submission 115312) | Freshwater microbial communities from Elizabeth Lake, Yosemite National Park, California, USA - 13020-23Y | ecosystem: Environmental > Aquatic > Freshwater > Lake ...
AAACAAAGGGCGAGGAAGAATATCGCAAAGACCTAATCAAAGCGATCACAGAATGGGCAAAGGAACAAAGCACCGATACCCTGCTCACCTTCGCAACAAATCAAGGGCTTACAGTATAAGAGCCAAACCATAGGGGGAAACCCCTATTCTATCCAACCCCCTTTATGGGGGTTTTTTCTTTTGTAAGATCGGTTTAAGTTGGCTATGTTGTTCCTATACCACAGAGAACTGGCGGGGAATGGCAGGCGACGCTGGCGGACAAAACCCTACGCAAGAAAACGCAACCGATTAGGAAAGGACAAGGACTTGACATTGTTAGCTTTCTGTGTTATACTGTAAGGGTAAGTCGAGCTATGCAATCACACAAACCACAGGACAAAATGACCAAATGTCAGTATGTCTTAACAAAGGAGAATCAGATGAGTAAGCATCTCACACAAAGAGCAAGCCACGAATCCCACCGCTATTTCTGTATAGCTAATATCGCCAAAGACTGCCAAGTGTATGTGAACGGCAAAAGGGCATCATTTCTTATCGACAAATCCAAACCCCTAACTTGCCACAAGTGTGGCGACGCAATCGCAAAGAACCGCAAGTTCACAGTAGCACCCATGAACAAATCAAACTATTACCTAGTTTACAACCCCGATATGCTCAAGCAACTTAACCCAAAGAGGACAACATGACCTACTCACACAGACCACGCAACAAAAGCAGAAAGCTAATTGACGAAGCCAACAAAGGCTCTCTCACGCACCTACTCAAGAACCCCAACCTTACGATAGCAGAAAAGCGGGCATTGGTAGCCGAGCGCAATCCGTTTATCTATGCTCTTGGAACAAAACTAAAACCTTGGGAACCTTGGACTGAAGAACAGTATGCCGACTACATTGACCGAGTAGATGCAATGCACGAACGATTAGGAATTACAACACCAAAAGGAGAATCAAAATGATTACAGAAAAAGAAGTAGAAGCAATTGAGGAACTTATCAGATTTGCTGATGAGTATGGACACTTAGCCCAACAAGAGGCTATTCAAGTGGTAGCCGACTACATTAACGGCTTGTATTCAACAGGCAATGTCAAAGGAGAATCAAAATGATTTATGTATTAACAGCATTGGCAATCGTGGTAGCCATCATGACATCATGTATTGCTTGGTTATTGGACAACAGCGGGCTTATACCTGTAATTGGCTTAACCCTAAGTGCGTTTACTTTCGGCTTCATCATGGGGGAAAACCGTGAATAAGGACACTATGACAATCGGTCAGGATGTCCTAGATAGGGGTAAGTGGTTTGACGATGGACTAACTAAAGCAATGGAGTATGCCGAGAGTGGTAAGAATACGAAGCTGATAAAAGAAGGAATTGCATGCGACGCTTACCTTGATGGGTTTTTAGATGGTATTGCTTACTTTATAGCGGGGAAATGATGGCAACGCATTACAAAGACGAGAGAATCGCCGACTTGCTAGAAATAATCAATGAGATGGAACAAAGGCTTAGGTTATTAATTACCGACACCGACCCATTCTCACATGCACAGTATGAAGAAGTAGCACAGGGCTATACCTCGCTTGCCCTAGCAAAAGCGAAGTTAATGGCATTACAAGGAGAAGCATGATGAGTAGGATGAAGGACTTGCATTACGAACTGTCAGAGTTTATTACCGATGAACGAGATCAAGATACGGTTTTGGAACTGTTCTGGGAGCTCAAAGACGCACCCCTTAACTCAGAAGGACGAAAGGAATCTGCCCGCAAGATTGTAGACCTACGCAGTATTTATGGGGAAAACCTTGACAACGCAATCAATCTGCTACTGGACTACAAGGAAGGTAAATGACTGAGAGCGAACGCAAGATATTAAATAAAGCCATCGCCGAATTACAAACAGGACTGCTTAACAGCGCACCTAAAGCCTATCTAAGAATCATGGCATGGCAAGCGAAAGAATCTTTAATTGACTTACTAGACGGGAGAAGCAATGACAACTTGGACACTACAAGATCTAACTCCAACACCTGAGGAAGAAGAAGCATGGGCTATGTTAGAGAAAGAGCAAGAGTTTATACAACAGCAAAAGCAAGAAAGGGAAGACGATATGTATTGGAACAACCGCATTGTTAAAGAAACAATTAAGTATATGCACGAAGGTAAAGAAGCCACCGAGTATTACTACGAAATCAGCGAAGTGTATTACAACGACAAAGACGAGCCATGTGGGTATTGCCAAGCCACAGTAGGTGGTGAAACCTTTGACGAAATGCGGGAAGTATATAGCCGTATGGCAGAAGCATTTAAGTTCGACATTCTAGATGCAAGCACCGACTTCAACAACAAATTTACTGAGGATGAAGATGATGGTAAGGAAATCTAAACCAAAGAAAACTGCGAAGTGGCAATACTTGGGCGAGACCGACCCCGCCCAGTATATATGGAGCAACAAGACTCACCGCACAGCAAGCGAAGCATTTCGTGATGCTAACTACGCATACGCTGGATGGAAACCCAAGTCTGAATGGGATGACTTTATAGAGTTTGTTAGTGGCTTTGTAGTAATGCTTCCGCTAATTGCGTTTGCTTTATATGTTTTGTATTTGGTAATCATTGCGACAAAATGACACGGTGTCAGGATGTCTTATAAAAGGAGAATGATATGAGTTGGGGAATAGGTAGGTATAACTCGGCAGGCTTGCCTGCATTAGTAGACTTTGCTAACGCAAAACAGCATTATGAAAACACAGCACCGATTCGTGGAAGAAGTCAGATAGTTAGACCCGCAGGGAAAAACCGACGCTTTAGCTGGTATACCATCGAGAAGAACATGAAGTCAGTAGAAGATGGTAGCCCTGTTGGTAAGTGGGCAGAGTCGTATGCTATTAGAGTATACAGCTCCGATTTAGTAGAGTTCCACGCCAATGGAAACATCACGCTACGCACAAGCAAGTGGCAGTCGCCGACTACTATGTCAGTCTTATACTATTCAACGGCGGCTTTTGGTTCTGTGTTTAGTGAGAGGGGCAAGTGGTATTTCCAAAACAAGGCAGGCAAATGCTATGTGTTTCGGGGCGAACTTCCATTGCACAACAAAGATGGGGTGTATGAACCGATAACCATAACGCAAGAGTATAAACACAAAGCCGACCGCAAGGCATTGAACGCAGTAGCAAAGAGGTATAAGAAATTCGTGGACTATGCGACGCAGATGCTTTTGATCGACCCCAATGTCACACGGCTAGAGATGGCTGAGTTTATACATGGGTTAGATTTTAAATCTCCGCAACTTATTCCTACTGCATGGCATGGGGATAAGACGACGAGTGCAAACCGAGCGTATCTTATTAGTCATATCGAGAGGTTTAATTCTACGGGCGACTTAGGTTTAGCTTACGAGCTAGCTTGTTATACGGCAGTTTGTTTTGGTGATTGGCAGTATCGTGCCAACCTGAGCCATTGCACACCCGATAAGTTTAAGCGTGGTTTCAAGGAGTTGTTGAAGTATAGCTTCAGAGACGAAGTGTTTGTCAAAGAAACACAAGAGGTTGGTGTGCCGTTTCATGATGTAAACAAGAAGTATTTTTATTTTAACTAAGGACAAACTGACATCTCGTCATAATGTCCACAACTAAAACTGTAAAAGGAAATCAAATGTCTGAAGTATTTTTAAACAAAGTAGCAACCCTCAAAGAAGCAGAAGACCTCATCATATCTCTTGGTGCTAACGGAACAGTTCATCTTATGGGTGAACCAGGAGTAGGCAAAACATCAATGTTCAAGAATATTGTTAAGAGAACTAACAAGAAAGGCATTTACATCGACGCACCAAACATCGAACTTGGGGAATTAGGTATTCCAATCCCTGACCACAGCACTAAGACCACACGCATCTATCCAAACGAGCAATGGGGTTTTCATCTTAACGAACCAAAAGTTATCTTCATCGACGAGTTCACCAAGGCACACACCGCAGTAAAAAATATGTTGCACCCAATGCTTAATGAACCACGCATGATTATGGGTGTGCCACTACACCCCGAAGATATTGTTGTGACGGCGGGTAATTACACAGGCGACGGTGTTGGCGATAACATGATGGCACATAGTCGTAATCGTATTTCGGTGGTGGCAATTAAGAAACCACACGCAGGCTTTAATCCCGACGGCTCTATTGACCCTGATTCATGGGGCGCATGGGCAGTTGATAGTGAGATTGCACCTGAGGTATTGGCATGGGTAAAGGACACACCGCATTGTCTAGCATCATATCTTGACCCAGCACAGAACGGCAACAAGTATATCTTCAACCCTAAAGAAGCGCAGAAGTCTTTTGTTAGCCCTCGTTCCCTTGCTAGAGCATCCAGTATTCTTAAGGCTCGTGCCGGTGTAACGACAAATGCTACTGTATGTGCATTGGAAGGCACTATCGGCGCACCCGCAGCGCGTGACTTGATGGCTTTCGTTGAAGTCGCCGACTCGCTACCAACTTGGGAAGAGATTTGCAAATCACCGACAACTGCTCAAGTTCCGAACTCACCCGCAGCTTTATGCTTACTTGCTTTCTCAGCGGTGCAAAAGGTAGATCGTGAAACCATCAGTAAGTTCTTTGAATATCTCAAGCGGACACCGAAAGAATTGCAATCTGTATTCTGCTTGACTGGTATGAAGAACGACGACAAGAAGAAACTATTCTTGACAAGCCAATCGTTTGTTGATTGGATGCGCACTAATCAATACTTATTCTAAGGAAAAAACATGATAGAGATTATCTTTGCGTTTTTTATACTAAGCGGTGTATGTGCGTGGGGTTTTATTGCATACATTTTTATTAACTTGTTTTGGGGAGATGGATCATGAAAGAAGTAATGGTAGAAGTGTTGGCACGAAGCCGCCGTAATAAAACAGAAGCAAAAGCAATTAGCTTAGAGTTACTTCAGCTTGCAGTATCAATCGGTATGCCACAAGACGAAGCACTCAAGACTAATCTTCCCGCATTTTTTGATGGGTATTTAATGGCAATGGGACACATGCCAGCTTATAGAAAGGAAAATCTTAATGGCTAAGATGACAGCAGAACAGAGAATAGAGAGGACTCATGTGCAGTTGATGAAGCACAAGAACTTCTGTTTGTTCTCAGGTTTATTCATGGTAGGTAAAGTCAGCGTTGATGACGACTTAGAAACTGCTTGCACCAATGGTGTGGATGTGAGATACGGCAGACAGTTCGTTGACAAACTCACCGACAAGCAATTAGCTTTCTTAATCTTGCATGAAACTATGCACAAGGCTTATCGTCATTTGGTTGTATGGGAATCGCTACACAAGAAGAACGCACAGATTGCCAACGCAGCGTGTGACTATGTGATTAACCTACAAATCCAAGACTATGACCCATACCATGAAGTGACTGAGATGCCTGTTGATGAGAACGGCGAAGTCATGGGTTTGATTGACGAGAAGTATCGTGGCATGGACTCAGCCCAAGTATTCAAATTAATATATGAAGAAAACGGCGGGGGTGGTAGCGGTGGTAAAGGTTTCGATGAGCATGATTGGAATGGTGCGAAGGAAGCTACTGCTGAAGAAAAGGAAAAGGTTGCCAAGGAAATCGAGTCAGCGTTACGGCAAGGTGCTATCCTCGCAGGCAAGATGGGCGGTAATGTTTCTAGAGAACTGCAAGACTTACTTACCCCGAAGGTTGATTGGAAGGAAGCATTGCGTGATTTTGTTAAGACCACAACGCAAGGCAAAGACCAAACAACATGGAAGCGACTGCACAAACGCTATATCGGTATGGATATTATTATGCCGAGTAGCTATGACGAGAAGGTCGGCTCTATCGTGGTAGGTGTAGATACATCAGGCTCTATTGGCGGAGAAGAACTCGCACAATTCTTGGGTGAGGTGAAGTCTATATGCGACGAGGTTAGTCCTGAGAAGATTGATCTACTCTATTGGGATACTAGAGTAGCAGGACATGAAACATACCTAGGTTCGGAGTTAGCTAATCTCGTTGAATCAACTCAAGCCAAAGGTGGTGGGGGGACTGACCCCGACTGTGTGCCAGCTTATATGAAGAAAGAAGATCTAAAGCCCGAGTGTGTAATCATGTTGACCGACGGCTATCTTGGTTCTGATAAAGATAAGTGGGGTTCAGTCACCATGCCTGTCATGTGGTGCATCAAAGGTAACAGCCGATTCAATGCCGACTCCGTTGTAGGCAAGATAGTTCATGTTGAGTAGTTAAACCAAAGGACATTCTGACATTGTGTCAGGGTGTCCACGAAAGGAAATCAAATGCAAGACAATAGTATATCAATCGCATCATCAGCCATGTTAGTGGAGTTATCTATCAGCACATGGACTGCTAGGAAACTAGATAAGAAGGTATCAACTCAGGTTGACTTAGATCAAAACGCTAAGACTAGGGCTGGTAATTACAACAAGAATCTATTAGCAGGCACAGGGTTTTTAGATACCATCACCAAGTATGCAGCCAATGCTAGAGCATGGCATCTTTCCCAAACCCTACCTTGGTCTGACAATGGGCTACGCTTACTGCCTATGTCTAACTTCATGGACTATAAAAAGCAGTTGCATACGCTTGAGACTAACTACCAAAACCTAGTCGATAAGTTTGTAGTGTCCTATCCGAACCTAGTTAATGCCGCAGCTTTTCAGTTAGGTAATTTGTTTGACCGAAGCGAGTATCCCGAAGCCGACACCATTGCAAGGAAGTTTAAGTTTAGTGTGAACTATTTGCCTGTCCCGATGGCAGGGGATTTTAGAGTAGACATCAACGAAGAAGCAAAAGCTGAGATTATTGCAAGTTGCGAAGGTCTATATACAGATCGTCTTAACAACGCAATGAAAGATGCGTGGACTCGGTTGCATGAGTGCCTTACTCGTATGAGTGATCGGTTGGCGGTAGATCTAGTTGATGCTGATGAAGACGAAGATCGTGGCAAGATGATTAAGCCTCGTGTGTTCAGAGATAGCCTACTAGAAAATGCTGTGGAGTTAGTAAATCTCCTGAAACATTTTAACCTCACAGGCGACCCATCTATGGAGCAAGCCCGAAAGGAATTAGCTATCGCAGTTATGAACCACGATGCCACCGAACTACGAGAAGACATGCTCGCAAGGGAAGCGGTTAAGAACAAGGTTGATGCAATACTCGGCAAGTTTTCATTTTAAGGGGGTAGTATGGAAGATTTGCCTAGTGATATAAGAGAGTTGGTGTTGTTTAAGATACAAGATGTTATGCACCGACTAAACGAAATTGAAGAAATGCTATGTTGCGATGAAGATTTAGTTCATCCGTCTTTTGACCCCGTATTTAAAAATGAAACCTGAGGAGAAAGTATGAAAATCGTTGTTTACTTTGAGAATGGTAGAGCTTCTAATGTGGAAGCGCAGTTTGCTAGTGAGGAGTTATACATGGCTTGCTTGCCTGCGCTAGAAGATTTTGCTGGTAAAGATGGTTACATAGTAACCGAGTCGTGCCGTGAAGACGAGTATGTTAATGACTATACAGATGATGAGGAAATTGCATGATACTAATAGATAAGTCAGCAGTTAATTTAAAACTAAGAGAAGCACCTTACTTTGAGGGGTTGGAGAAGTTTGCCCACCTCGTAAAGCTCGCTAAACCTTTACTTGATTTTAAAGTAGACGATGAATGTGTATCTCAGATGTGGTATCGAACCGACGAAGAGAAACAAACTAAGCCGACCCACTTCATCAAAAGGCTAAAGGTCTATCAAGATGGAGAGTTCTTAGGCAACATCATGACCGACCGCAGATACCATCGTGGGGATAACGAGTTAGTTTATATGGTCGAGAGTTTTCGTATTCATAAAGAAAGGGGTAACTCTAACGGGACCTACTCTAAAGACATCAAGGTAGCGATGCGCCATGCCAAGAAAGTATTTCACTCTAGGGAAGATGACGAACTCAAGGACTTGATTGGTAATAATGTTAAAACTTTTGTTAGAAACGGATTCTCCTCTGTCAAAAGCCAAGTGCGTTGGATATGTAGCTCAGAAGACGAGATTGTATTCTATGCAATGCTAGGGCATGATGCTTACTTAAGGGGGGAAGATACAGTTAAGCTACCAGCAATTCCACAATCAGCACACGACAGAGATAACTGGATAAAACATTGTGAACTTCTTAAAAGTGCTGGTGCTTTGGAGATGGCGCACTCTGCTAAGAAAGGCTACGCTATCAAGGCTAACGAAGATAACAGTTTGGTTTGCTACGACTTAGAAGCCGACGCTGTTGTTAAATACAAATCGTTTGATGACTTGCCTGAGAATATAGCTACTAAGTTTGCTATGTTCAAAGTGCTAAACCCTAACGAACCTATTGCACAGTTCGGTTGCAAATATGAAGGTGGCTATTTCTTTATACCAAGCATCTGATGTATAATCGGGGGGAGGTTGCCTCATTGGTAATTTCCTTTCACATGGTTGGCTTAACTCATCTGGTATATGTGGCTTAAGTTGATGTAACCTACAAATGCACTAGGGCATAATCTACCTTACCTACGACCCCGCTTCGGCGGGGTTTTTCTTTGCCCTTTTTTAATACAGGACAAACTGACATTTAGTCATAATGTCCTAAGGGTTTACACTTATAAATAATTCTTGCACTTGGTTAAACTTATTGGTATACTCTGTCAATACTATAAGGAAACCGAAACCAAATGGCAACACCTGAGTCTAAGGTAAAAGCTTCTGTCGTCAAGATATTAAAGAAGCACAGCGTCTACTACTTTTTCCCCGCTACTGGCGGCTTTGGTCGCTCAGGAGTTCCCGACATTATAGCTTGCTTTCGTGGTCAGTTCGTTGCTATCGAGTGCAAGGCTGGGGATAACAAGCCGACTGCGTTACAACAAAGAGAATTAAAAAACATTATGACTGCGGGCGGTCATGCGTTTGTTGCGAACGAAGAAAACATTTCTTTCTTTGAATCTTACTTCAACCCACTCGACGATGACGGTCGATGCTGACCAGTTCCCTCACTCTAGGATAAATAAAAACATGAATGATGGCGTAAAAATTTTACTTGAACGGATGGAAACCCACCCTGAGGAGTTTGTTATAGAAGAAGGAATCCCTGCTAAATGGGACAATTTAATTCGGTCATACGAAGCAATACTAGACCCCGAAGACATAACACTATTTAAACAAGCTAGAGCTAAGCTACTGCAACAACAATTTACCGAGAAAGTATTGGAGGAACTCGTTGACCCAAAAAAGTCGAGTTTGGAGGACATAATCAATCGGTATCGGGTGAAAGGTATGCCTTCGGTTGGTCAGATCCCCGCACTATCTTCGGTAACCCTTGAACATACCGAACACCTAAGAGCCCATGTAGATGCGTTAAAGCGTGAAGTTGACAGTCAAAAATCAAAAAAAGTTAAAACTATATTCGGAAAGCTATTTAACTACACATGAACATAATAACTCTAGACTTTGAAACCTATTACAGTAGGGAGTTTAGTCTTACTAAAGTAACGACAGAGGAATATGTCCGTTCGGATATGTTTGAAGTCATAGGTGTAGCCATCAAGGAGAACGACAATGATGCAGTTTGGTTTAGTGGATCGTATGAGCAAATCCTTGAATTCCTTAATAGATACGATTGGGCTAACTCTTTTGCTCTTGCCCATAATGCTATGTTTGATTCCGCTATCCTTACTTGGGGGTTTAATATTAAACCGATGGCTTGGTTGGACACACTTAGCATGGCTCGTTCGACAGATGGTTTGGAAGCTGGAAACTCCCTTGCTAAACTTGTGGAGCGATACAATCTTGGCGCAAAAGGGGCAGAAGTCCTTGATGCACTGGGTAAGAGAAGGGCAGATTTTTCTCCTGTCGAACTTAATGCGTATGGTAAATATTGCATTAACGACGTGGAACTAACCTACAAACTATTCTTTATTCTTGCCGACCGCTTCTCAAAATCGGAACTACAACTCATTAGCCTCACGATCAAGATGTTTTCTGAGCCTGTGCTTCAACTTAATACACCGCTACTTGAGCAACACCTTATGCAAGTGCGGACCCGTAAAGAAAAATTACTTGATGCTTGCGTATCAGATAAAGATACATTGATGTCAAACCCAAAGTTGGCGGAACTCCTTATATCCCTTGGGGTTGAACCGCCTATGAAGATAAGCCCTGCTAATGGAAAGGAAACGTATGCTTTTGCTAAGAACGACGAAGGGTTTAAAGCACTCATGGAATACCCTGACGAAAGGGTTCAAGCCATCGTCGCCGCACGACTTGGAACTAAAAGCACACTTGAAGAAACTAGAACAGAGAGATTTATCCAAATATCCTTACGGGGTAAAATGCCAGTCCCTCTTCGTTATTATGCTGCTCATACTGGTCGCTGGGGAGGCGATGACAAACTCAATCTACAAAACTTACCTCGTAAATCTCTTCTCAAAGATTCTATCGTTGCCCCTAAAGGACATGTTTTAATTGATGCCGACTCTTCACAGATTGAGGCACGGACAGTTGCATGGCTATCGGGTCAGACGGATTTAATTGAAGCGTTTGAAAGGAAAGAAGATGTCTACAAAATCATGGCTTCGGCTATCTATAACAAGGCTGAGAAAGAAATTGACTCGGGAGAAAGGTTCGTGGGCAAGACAACGATTCTCGGTGCGGGGTATGGCATGGGTAGTAAGAAATTTGCATTACAACTCAAAACTTTTGGGGTGGAAATTGAGGATGAGGAAGCGGCTAGGATCATATCAGTTTATAGAGCCACTTATCCCCGTATCCCTCAACTATGGAAAGAAGCTAATAGCGCCCTTGACGCACTCAGCCAAAAGAAAACTGCGCCTGTCGGGCGTCAACCACAAGCACTTAGTCTTACGGAATCAGGTTTTTTATTACCTAGTGGACTTTACTTAAACTATCGTGACTTACAAAAAGATAGTGATGAGCAGTATAGCTACGCAAGCAGACGTGGTCGTATTAAGATTTATGGTGGGAAGATAGTAGAGAACCTTTGCCAAGCACTTGCTCGGTGCATTATTGGTGAGCAGATGTTGCGTATGGCTAGAAAATATAAAGTTGCTTTGACTGTGCATGATGCGGTTATGGTTGTAGTAAAAGAAGAGGAGCAAGAAGAGGCGGTAGCGTATGTAGAGGAGTGCATGAAGTGGCGGCCGTCCTGGGCATTAACATTACCCCTTGCTTGTGAACTAGGTGTTGGTAAATCTTATGGAGAATGTTGATGATTGAAAAATTAGTTGATCCGCAGTCGCTAGATAACGATGTTGCGGTTATGAAAATAATGCAGTTGATGGGGCAACTAACCCCTAACGATATTGAGTATGTTTTAAAAACAACCAAGCAAGTCTATGACGCTATTGCTCTTGGAAATACGTATGACCAATAAATTAGTAGAAGAAGCACCATACCATCCGGGCTATGAAGATGCTGGGTTTGAGCCTAAAAAACTACAAGACCTGACAGATGAGGAAATACGGCATTTACAAGCTCAATGCCACCTTAAAAATGTTGGATACGATACTTTTATTATGCGGTTTGCTAGAGCAATACTAAAGAAAGCGAGTGAGAAGTCTATGAAAGCACAAGAAATAAAGCCAGCAAAGTATTCAGATGAGTGGTGGAAAGAAGTAGCAGAGTTTAATAAACAGTTAAGGGAGCAAGAGAAATGATAACAAAATTAAAACAGACAAAGAAAACAACAGTTGAAGAAGCCCAGCTAATTAGCGTAAAAATTATTAAGGAAAACAAAGATGGTTCAGCCGATGCTCAGATTAAGTTTAATAAGCAAGGACTTGAAACACTCGTACAGTGGGGGATGGTTAGTATGCTTGCCGCCGCAGTTGATGCGTATGCCCCTAAAGCCGAGAAAAGTAGCAAGCCCACTACAAAAAGGGCTAAAAAATGACAGCTAAAATCCTACCTTTCACGGGCGAAACAACCGAAGATATTGATGCCGACACCGTACTGGAAAACAATATTGGTGAGTACGAGTGCGTAGTTATTATCGGCTATACAAAGCAAGGCGCAGAGCGTTTAGTCTCTAGCACAGGGGACTCTGCTCTTATGGTATGGCTACTCGAACGGGCAAAGAAAACAATACTTGAACACGCTGACTTGGATGATGAATGGGAACATTAATAGACTACGCTGAGTTTTTATTAGACATACGCAAAAACTTAAAAGAGTTTGAAGACGCAATGTTGACAAGAAACTTTAAAGATGCCCAACTATATGCAGAATACGCATTGGTTGAAGCTCGACTGTTATGTTTGATAGCTAAAGAAAGTAATTCATGAGTATTACTTGGTCATATTCCTCGCTTGGGTTGTTTCAACAATGTCCTAAAAAATACTACCATCTAAGGGTAATCAAGGATATCAAAGAGCCTACAACCGAAGCTATTATATATGGCAAGGCAGTTCACGAAGCGGCTGAGCATTACATAGGAAAAGGTACACCAATACCTGAGAAGTTTTCTTATATGACTCCAATATTGGATGTGCTTAACGCTATACCAGGTGAAAAGCTAGTTGAATATAAGATGGGGTTGACCAAGGATTTAGAGCCTTGTGGCTTCTTTGATAAAGGAGTTTGGTTCAGAGGTGTAGGAGACTTAGTTATTGTAGAAGGAGATTTAGCCCACGTAGTTGATTACAAAACAGGAAAGTCTAGTCAGTATGCAGATACTAAGCAGTTGGAGTTGATGTCTTTGGCATTGTTCAAACACTTCCCTGACATTGAGAAAGTAAAAGCGGGTCTAGCTTTTGTAGTATGTAACGACTTTGTTAAGGCTAAATACAATAAGAAAGACGAGAAAGTTTATTGGTTGCGTTGGAAACAAGAAACAGATCAATTAGAAAAAGCATATGAACATGATTTGTGGAATCCAAAACCTAATTTTACTTGTAGAAAGTTTTGCTCCGTGTTGGAGTGTGAGCATAATGGGAAAGGAAATTACAGATGAACGATGAAGATTTTGAAGATGCTTGTGCTATGTTAGCAATGGTTGGAATAATTATTAGGGGAAACATCCTTTCCAATAAAGCAGACGACGCAAAAGAAGCGTTTGCAATAGCAAAGCACATGTCAAGAGTTCGCAATGCAGAACCTGAAGCGGAAGTTGGTATTGTTGCAGCTAAGCCTAAGAGGAGAGTCAAGAGTGCCTAGGATGCGTAAATCAGATTATATGAATGAAGTTATACCTGAGGCAGAAGACCAATCTTTGTTTGACATGACGCACCAAGAAATAGCGGACGAACTAAATGTTGAACGTGCAGGAATTTCTATGATTGAAAAACGAGCCATGAAAAAGTTTAAAGCCCTACTTAAAGAAAAAGGACTTACTTTTGAAGATTTAATTGAGGAGAAGAAAAAATGAAACCAGCAAAATTTATAACTTACAGACCAAAAAAAGATGAATTTAAAGTTGCCCAACCAAAAATTTACGCTTCTTATAAACCCTATGTGCCTACACCACACCCACAAGCACAGCGTCTCAATGAGGCTTTAAAAAAATGATAGACCCAGTAAATCACCCCGTTCACTACACCGACCACCCATCGGGTATAGAGTGCATACAAATTACTGAACATATGAACTTTAATCTTGGTAATGCTATTAAATATGTTTGGCGAGCTGATTTAAAAGGTAAGCACTTAGAAGATTTAAAGAAAGCTGTTTGGTATATAAACCGTGAAATTGCTAGACTGGAGAAACAAAATGGATAAGATAACACCCCATAACCCTGACTGGTATCCACCCTGCTTTAGAAGCAAAGAACAACACAGTGAGTATATGTGGCAATTAAACCGAGTTAACCAACCATTTGACCCAGCCAACTACTGTATGGATTGCACTCACGAATACAAAATAGAGATGCTTAAAGAAAAGAAATGTGAGCATCCTGAAACTATATTTGTAACATGGAAAAGCACCCATAGAGAACCAGAGGAGGTATTAGGTAAATTACATACTCTCCAAGATAAACCCGACATTATTGGCATATCAAATGCTAGTAGATTTTGGGAGACCCCTTTGTATGACCAGCATCCTAACAAACCTAAGGAAGTATGATGACAATAGAACCGATTCCGTTTGCTGGCTTGGTAGAAGTGGATTTAGACCTTGTTATTGAGGGTATGTACGGCAAAAATCCCGAAAATATGCCAAAATACGTAGTGTTAGGAGACGGGAGTCTCTATATTTTCCATAAAGAAGAAGACCGCTATGCCCTATGTGACCAAACCCCGCCCTTACAAGAAGGAATACCAGCAGCAGAAGGAGCGAGGGGAGCAGCCAGCCCGCAATGCGAGGGAAAGAGCCCGCTATGCGATGGACAAGAAGGGCATAAACAGGACAGGCAAGGATATTGACCATGTCATTCCCCTATCAAAAGGCGGTACAAATGCGTCAGGCAATCTTAAGCTCAAAAAGCCAAGCGCCAATCGTTCATTTAGTCGAAACTCAGACCATACAGTCAAACAAAACAAGCCAAAAAATGGCAAAAAATGATGTATATAAGTGGCCTGGGGTATACCCCCCAATGGAGCATCAAAAAGAAACTGCAATATTTTTAGCAACAAACCAAAGAGCCTTCTGCTTTAACGAGCAGGGTACAGGCAAAACAGCATCGGCAATATGGGCAGCCGACTGCTTACTAGAACAAGAAGTTATAAACCGAGTTCTTATTATTTGCCCCTTATCTATTATGCAATCCGCATGGCAAGCCGACCTGTTTAAGTTTGCTGTTCATCGCCGAGTCAATATTGCGTATGGAGATAGAGAAAAACGCAAAGCTGTTATCAACGGAAGCGCCGAGTTTGTAATTATTAACTATGACGGTATTGAGATTGTGCGTAACGAGATTGCACAGGGTGATTTTGATTTAATTATAGTTGATGAAGCCAATGCGTATAAAACAATTACCACACAGCGCTGGAAGACACTCAATTCTTTAATAACACCAGATACTTGGCTTTGGATGATGACAGGAACACCAGCCGCACAAAACCCAACAGATGCCTATGGACTAGCTAAAATGTGCGTAGCTCACCGAGTGCCTAAATTCTTTGGTAAGTTTAGAGATCAAACAATGAAAAACGTCAGTCGATATAGATGGGTTCCTAGAGATAACGCTAATGAAGTTGTATTTGATGCGCTTCAACCAGCAATCCGATTTACTAAAGAACAATGTTTGGACTTACCAGAGGTAACACATGTTTTCAGAGACGCCCCCCTTACTCCGCAACAGGCGAAATACTACAAACTCCTCAAAAAAGAAATGCTCATGGTGGCTGCGGGGGAAGAAGTTACGTCTGTTAATGCCGCTGTTAATCTTAATAAGCTGCTTCAAATTAGCGGTGGTGCTGTTTATTCTGACAACGGTAGCGTTGTTGAATTTGATGTTTCTAATCGGTTACGAGTTATCGAGGAAGTTATTGAAGAAGCTAGCCACAAAGTTCTTGTCTTTATACCGTTTACTCACACGATAGAATTATTAAAAACACATTTAACAAAAGCAGGACACACTTGCGATGTTATTAATGGTGCGGTCCCAGTCTCTAAACGCACAGATATATTTAAACGTTTTCAAGAAGACAAAAATCCACGCGTTCTTTTGATTCAACCACAAGCGGCAGCGCATGGTGTTACATTGACCGCAGCTAACGTAATTATTTGGTATGCCCCTGTTACATCAATTGAAACATATTTGCAAGCCAACGCACGTATTGATAGAAAAGGACAGAAAAATCCTATGACTATTGTGCATATTAAGGGTTCTCCCGTAGAAGCAAGACTGTATAACTTACTACAAAACAAGTTAGATGTTCATGATAAACTGATTGACCTGTATAAAAAAGAAGTTGAAGAAAATACTTGACAAGGTATAGCTTTAAGTTTAGTATTACATAAACGGACAAAGATCCGATAAAAATATGAAAGGAATTAAATGGACGATAAACCGTCAGTTGATGCACTTGTTAGCGTATACATAAAAATACGTGATGCACGAGATGCTGCTCGTAAAGAAGCGGATAGAGTTGAAGCCGATTTTGAAGAGCAGATGGACATCATTAACCAGCAAATCTTAAAGGTCTGTGAAGAGACAGGCGCCGACAGTATTAAAACGGCGCATGGCACTGCTATTCGATCAGTCAAATCAAGATACTGGACTAATGATTGGGAACGATTCTACGATTTTATTTTTGAACACAATGTGCCTGAGTTATTAGAGCGTAGAGTTCATCAAACAAATATTAAGCAGTTCCTAGAAGAAAACCCCGACTTGCTACCCGCGGGGCTAAATGTGGATAGCGCATACTCAATAACTGTAAGGAGAAGCAAATAATGGAAGACGCACAACTTAGGGCAATGGCAATAGATTTTTCGTTGAAATTACATAATGGTAACAATGACGTAAGTCTAATTATAGGCTCTGCACAATCAATATATTATTTTTTATTAGGAAACTAAAATGAGCGAACTAGCACTATTTCAAAAAGATTTACCCGACTATCTTAAAAAAGTTGAGTTGGATGATGCTACTAAAGCCCTTATGGGTGGCGGCGGTGGAAGCAAACGTATCTCGTTGCGTGGCGGTAAATTCCGCATGGTCGTAAACGGCGAAGAAGTAATGACCAGCAACAGCGAATCACTAAGTGTTGTTGTAGTAAACAATGCCAAAAAAGTATCACGCACATTTTATGCTGGTGCTTACAACCCTAAAGCCGAAGCCACTCCTCCTGATTGCTGGTCTAACGATGGCGACCGCCCTGATGCAAGTATTGATGAGCCACAGCACCACAACTGTAACGAGTGTCCACAGAATATTAAAGGCTCAAGTGCAGGTGGTGGTCGTGCTTGCCGTCACTTCCGTCGTATTGCCGTAGCGCTTGCTGATAATGTCGGTGGCGATATCTACCAGATGACTCTAGCTTCCAAGTCAATCTTTGGTAAAGGCGATTTAGATCACATGCCATTTGAGCAGTTTGGTAGTTACGTAGCTTCACAAGGCTACAACTTAAACAACATGGTTACTGAAATGCGTTTTGACCCAGATTCAGATACTGCTAAGTTGTTCTTTAAACCCGTTGATTTCTTATCTGAGGAAGATTGGGAATTGGCTAAGAAGCAAGGCATGTCTCCGTCAGCATTAAAAGCTATTGAAATGAGCGTACCAAAAGGTGATTCAAATGCTCCTAAGTTGGCTGCACCTAAGCCAGCAGCTAAAGAAAAAGCCGAGCCGATTGCTGAACCGAAGAAGCGCCCTGAAAAGAAAGCTGAAACGCCGACACCTAAGAAAGACATCAAGTCAATCATGAGTGGATGGAGCCAAGAAGAAGCATGAGTTTAAGAGGCTACAGCCTTCGGCTTTACAAAGCTAACCAAGAAGCGGACTCTGCATTAATGGGAGTTCAGCTTGGTCGGTATTGTATGTCTAAAGATATCCCTGTTGTTCAGATTGCTGGCAAGTTTAACGTCTCACGCATGACGATATATCAGTGGTTTACTGGGGCTGCAAAACCTAGTAAAGCTCGGGCTGAAAAAATAAAATCATTGCTAGAGAAGGCTTGCTTTAGCGCATAGTCTACCCCAGGGCAGCTAGTTTGACGGAACGAAAAGGGGGATGCCGACCCCCCCTGCTGCCCTTCCTTTCTTTCGGTTTTGAGGTGATATGGCAACAACAGACTTATTGACAGCGGTACTGCCAACAGAAGGGTGGTATTGCATTGTCGGTTTAAAACAAGCGGGGCACCCAAGACAGGTATTTGTCGAGACGCTTATAGAAGCGCAAGATGAGATTGATAATTTATTAGCACAAAGTTTTGATGTTTATTTTGCTTGTGCCAAATATGGCAACGACACAGACGGTCGTACGCAGAAGAACAGCACTTACTTTAAATCTTTTTGGCTAGACGTCGATTGTGGTTTGGGCAAACCATATGCAGACCAAGTTGAGGGCTTATCGGCGCTCAAGGAATTCTGTGCGAAGGTGCATCTACCTTTGCCGACGATCGTCAATTCAGGACGTGGTATCCACGCATACTGGAGACTTACTCAAACCATTTCTCGCAACCAATGGAAACCCGTTGCCGACCGCATTAAATACTTGTGTGAAGAGCATGACTTTAAAGCCGATGGTTCTAGAACTGCTGAGAGTGCGTCTATCCTTAGAGTACCTGAGACATTTAACTATAAACAAACTCCACCGCTTCCTGTGGAAATATTGGACGTGGCTGATGAGTCTAACTACGAAGATATAAAAAAGCTACTTGGTGTGCTTGTGGGTCCAGACTATATTCCACGGCAGTACAATCAAGATACAAACACCAAAAAGAACGTTACTAGTCGGTTTAAAACCATCATGCTTAAAACCATTGATGGTATTGGATGCAATCAGTTAAAGAACTTAGTAGAGAACCAAGCTACTCTTGATGAGCCGAGATGGAGAGCAGCGCTTAGTATTGCTGCAAACTGCGTTGATAGAGATGAGGCTATTCATTTAGTAAGTAAAGATCATCCTGACTATAGTCATGCAGCCACAGAAGACAAAGCTAATAAAGTAGCGTATCCATACTCTTGCGAAAAAATGGAGTATTACAATCCTGGACATTGCAAAGGTTGTACCAACCTAGGTAAGATTAAAAATCCTATTCAGTTAGGTAACGAGATTCTTGTAGCTGAGCCTGACGCTCCTATTGTTGTAGAAGCAGATGACGGAGTTAAGCATTCATATAAAGTGCCTGAGTTTCCATTCCCGTATTTTAGGGGTAAGAACGGAGGGGTTTATCGTCAGCCAGCAGAAGAAGACTCAGAACCAATAACAGTTTATGAACACGACTTGTATGTTGTTAAGCGCCTTAAAGACCCAAGCAAGGGTGATTGCGTATGGATTCGGTTGCATCTACCTAAGGATGGTGTACGTGAGTTCTCTATGTCTCAAACCGATGCGCTTACATTTGATAAGTTGCGTGAGAAATTAGCGTGGCATGGTGTGGCGGCACACAAAAAAGAGATGGAAGGGATTATGTACTACATAACTACTTTCATTAAAAACCTTCAATATAGAGAAAGAGTAGAAATTATGAGAACACAATTTGGTTGGACAGACGACAATTCTAAATTCATTCTTGGTGATAAAGAAGTAGCTGCTGACGGTGCAACATATAGCCCGCCTTCTAGTGATACTGGTAACTTAGCAAACTGGATGCAGCCGACTGGCTCACTAGAAGATTGGAAAGAAATTGTTAGCGTTTATAACCAGCCAGGGTTTGAACCACATGCGTTTGGTTTCTTTACAGCGTTTGGAGCACCTTTGCTAAAGCACTTGAATCTTAAGGGCGCTATCATTAACTTGATTAACAACACATCGGGTACAGGTAAATCTACAATCCTTAAGATGTGCAACAGCGTATATGGTCATCCTGACGAGTTAATGCTCCAATGGAAAGACACTATGAACGCTATGATTCACCGCCTTGGTATCATGAACAACTTGCCTGTAACGATTGATGAGATTACTAAGCTATCAGGAGAGCATTTTTCAGACTTAGCCTATGGTATTTCACAAGGTCGTGGTAAGAACCGTATGAAGTCTCAGGACAACGCCGAGCGCATTAATACAACCAAATGGGCAACCATTGCTCTATGCAGTTCCAATGCTTCCTTTCAAGATAAGCTAGCAGCGCTAAAGTCTACCCCTGATGGTGAGTTTATGCGCCTAATTGAGTACCGTATTGAGATGACAAACAACTTAACGAAAGAAGAAGCAGATGCGATTTTTAATGGTCTTTATTCTAATTATGGTCATGCTGGTTTGGAATACACTAAGTACTTGGTATCCAACCTAGAGTCAGTTATTGATACAGTCGGTCAAGTTCAGCAAAAGCTAGACGGAGAGATTGGCTTTACTAACCGTGAGCGTTTCTGGTCAGCTGTGGCGGCTTGCAACATAGCTGGTGCTTTGATTGCTAAAGATATTGGTGTGCTTCCTGAGGATTTTGATATTGGTCGTGTATACCGCTGGATGATTAAAGAACTAACCACAATGCGTGTAGAAGCTAAAGCACCGGCTACAAACCAAGCTAGCGTTATTGGCGAGTTTATGAATGAGCACCGCGCCTCTACCCTAGTAATTAACGGTGAAGTAGATTCCCGGTCTGGTATGGAACAACTGCCAATCGTAGAGCCTAAGTTTAATGACTTGTTTGTGCGGATTGAGCCCGACAATAAGAAGATGTTTATTAACGCTAAACAGATTAGGGAGTACTGCGCTAAGAATCAAATTACCCTTAAAGAGGTTCTGAAGGGTTTAGCAATAGACGGTATCTATAAGGGTTTGATTAAGAAGCGCTTATCCAAAGGCACTAAACTAGCTTCTCCACCCGTATATGCCCACGTATTTGACCTTGATAATGAACACTTTTTAGATGCCGAGACCTTTATAAACGCACCAGATGTTGATCCACAGACTGCACTTTCACGTTAATTGGCGTAAATTCTTGGTCGGCGCTTCCTTTTTTATACCTTGTTTGGATACAGAAGAAGCGCTAATTCAGGTAAAAAGAACAACTAAGAGGTTAAAATTCCGGATTAAAGCCCACGTAGTAGTAGAAAAAGGCGTACAAGGCTTGCGTGTTTGGAGGATTAAGTAGTATTATCGGGCTGTAGTCGTTTGGTTTCGGCTACTTCCTTTCAGTTGTTCTTGACCCCAGCCTAGTGCTGGGGTTTTTTATAGAGAATAATCTCTCATACTATTAAGCTGCCCAAGAAGTTTTTTATTGATTGGCATGCCGCCCGTAATGTTAGCCAAAGCACGATCTTGATATTTGCGTTTAACGGAATTAGCTATGGCTTCACCATTAATCGCTACTCCAGGATTTGTTTTATTAAACCGCTGTATTTTTTCTAACACTTTAGCCATCATAACTGTATCGTGCCCATCTACTGCTATAAAGAAAGCATTAAGCAAGTCGTTATGTCGGGCAATAATCTCTTCATTAGCATTTTTCATTTCAAAAGAAGCCTTTTGTTTTTGTGCTGTATCTTCTGGAGAGAAGCCTAACATCTGCGCTAATGCTTCTGCTGGAGTAACATTCTCATCTAAAGTAGCCCCCTTCATTGTTGTTGCTTTGCCTTCGGTAAGGTAGCGGGTACCAACCATTACATTCTTAATAGCTGCAGGCATCACGCTTTCTATAGCGCGTTCTGAGTAGCCGTCTCTGTAATCTTTAATTGCTTTTACATAATTAAACCCCGCCCCTATGGTTGGGCCCATTAAGTTAGTCATTAAATTTTGCATGTACTGTACTTCATCTTGACTCTTTCTAACGTCTGGGAACCACATGTCAGTTAAGTTAATCCCCATACGGTCGGCAAAGTTAATTCCAGTAACTTTAGATGCAATACCACGAGACATAATGTCACCAGCAAACCCGCCAAAGGTCCTGTTACACCAATTTTTGAACCAGTTCTCTGAATCAAAAGGCTCGTCGTCATCACCAAATGCAGCATGGAAAGCCGACGCAACGCCTTGGAACACAAAGAATAAGGGCAAACCAGTAATACCAGCCGATGCAAATGTAAATGCCATCATTCCAGTAAATGCTTTGATGGCTTCATTTTTTTCTAACTTTAAATCCGCTTTTTTCTGCGCAATAGCAGCATCTCTATCTGCGGTAGGAGCAGTCTTCAGGCTTTCTTCAAATTTCTTTAGCTCTAAATCTTGTCCAATACCAATAGCTTGATGCAAAGTTCTATACATAAGAATAGTCATGTGCTGAGGATACATCTTAAACTGTAGCACTATGTTTCTTAAGTCCCCACGGAAATAGCGTGGTTTGTTAATTGTGTTGTAGTTAAACATGGTCTTTTGTGTAAGATCACGCGCATCTTGTATAGCGGCGTCATAAGCTTTCTCAGCAGTAAAACCCTTACCGCCTTCGCTTACTGGCATCATGTATTTGTTATATGCTAATTCAAACGAAGACATAAACGCTGTTTCACGGTTATATTTTTCGGCTGAGTGAAATGGCAAGCTAGCGTAGTACATAAACTTTTGCCATCTTCCAGTATATTCATTAGACGGTTGTTCGCCAATAGAAGCAGCTTCATGAGTCAAAGTAGTATCAATAACCCCACGTCTAACTCCTTCGTTATATACGTCGGCTAAACTTTTTCCTGTTGGAAGGGCTACTTGATTATCTTCAGTACCAGTAAAATTAACATTTTCTAAACCAGCACGAGATAAAGATAAAAATTCAACTCGACCATTTTGGTCGTTTCTCCAACCTGTGCCGCCTAATAAGCGGTTATATTTAGCCAAGGCCTTTGTAGTATTAGCTGTGCCGTACTTAGCCGCAGCATTAGGTATATAAATACCAGGAATAGCCAAAGCATTTATGATTGCGGAAGCAGGTGAAGTTAAGAAATGCAAAAAGCCAAACTGAGTTAAGCCTGTGGTTAAGCCACTTTGTTTAGGGGGTTCTAAGATTGCGTTCTTAAGATTAAGTTCTAGCTCGTTAACATAGTCTCTAAGCCGATTGCGTTCTGCAAATGGAACTGTCTTTAAGAACGTACGTGCAGCTTCTATTTCTCTAAACAATGCTGGCATGTGCTGGAACCTAGCTCTTTGATAAGCCACACGCTGACGAGATACTGCAAACGCACGAAGCATGTCTATACTTGCACCCGCTACATTCTTACGGTGTAAAAACATCTTTTGAATACTTTGTGCTGGAAGTGTCTCTAAATAATATTGGTCAAAGCCATCTTTTAAAGCATCACGTAAAGAGTTAACCTCGTCGGCTTTAACTGCTGGGTCTGTACTAGCAAGAATGTTGTCGGACTCAGCATCAACCCGGTCTTTTAATTTTTTTAGATGCTCAACGTCGGCTAGGCGTTGGCCAAAACCTTCACTAAAACCCTGACCAGAATCAAGCATGTTATCAGTTTCTTCTTCAGTTAGCTTGTCAACGTTAATAAGTTCTTGTCTTTTTTCTTCCAAAGCCAGATCTCTAGACCAAGCATCTTCAAACTGCATAAAGATTTTCTTTTTACCTTTACCAACCTGCATCCAATAATCGCCAAAACGTTTGATTGGAAAGTAGGGCTGAATCATTTCTTTAGTAAGCTCGTTGCGCTCATCTTGCAATTTTTTCTGTATTTCTGCCTTGTCTGTGCCTTTAGCTTCTTCACGTTCTTTTAAACGATCTAATTGAATGTTTACGTATTCTTTAGCACGACGCTCATAGAAGCTCCGGACCTCACGATAAATTGAAAGAGCTTTGTCCCCATCAGGGCCGCTAATCATATCTTGCCAAGCTTTACGTAAAGCGCTGTTATCGTGGTATTCTTTTAAAGACCCGGTTAAACCAGACTTAGAAACAGTTTTTAGCTGCGGTTCTAGGATGTCTGGATCCATTTTGTTAAGCGTAGCCTCAAGCATCATCTTAGCAAGCTGTTCAGCCTTGGGTTGGTTTGTTTCTTGCAATCGACTCCAATCCCTAATAGCTGTTTCGCCTTCTGAAAGAATTTGGTTGCGGGTGTTTATCATTGCATCTACTTCTCGGACGTATTTCTGGAACTGGGGAAGCTCTGTGCCGACCATGTCTGTAAGCTGATCTAATGTTAAACCACCCAATAAGTATCGACGGTATTGTTGGTTAGTTGTGTCTAGGAACTTAGATAAATTCTTTTTGTTAATGTCGCCCCAACTTAATTTGCCGGAAGTTAAAGCTTTAAATAAACTGCCTAAACTAAAACGTTCGCTAGTATTAACCTTAAAGTTGCCATTCTTGCTGACGTTGTATTTATCAGGAGCAAGCACTGGATGATTGATATTAGAGTTTACGTCTGCATTGGCTGAGAATAAAACATCAGCGTTTGCCATAGTATGGAATAGTACGTTATCGCCACCTACCAAACCATATACAAACTGAATAAACTTAGACCATGCAGACTGATTAGAGTCCATAGCGTATTTCATGGCCCGTAGGTCTTTTTGGAATCTTGGGTTGCTTAGCGCTTCTGAAACAAACTCATGCAAGTCGGTAAACCCGTATTGCCCTTGATCTTTAGTATTTGCTTTAGCATAATTAAACAACTCTTTTAAATTAGCAAGGGCTTTCTTTTGGGTTGCGTTTAGTAAATGCTCATTAGAAATAGCCCAATAAGAAGCAGCGTGGGTTACTTCATGCACAAAAGTATGATTGGTTGTCGGCCCTGTCGCTGTATTAAAAGATGCTGTACGGTCATAAAACATACCAGGAGCCGCTAAAGCGTTCAAACCTTTGCTAAATGTCTCGGTTATATCTTTAAGGTCCTGCTCAAACCCACGCATATCAATATTAAATTTGCCTGATTTTAACTTATAGAAAGACTCCGACATCTGAATAACAGGGGTGTGCATCTTCTTTTGGTTAAAGTGGTCGTTGTATACCTCAGGATGAAAAATTTCTAAGAACATTAAGACACGAATACGCTGCTGCTCAGTAGTCTTAAGATATTTATCGACTAAACCATACTGCAAGTCAAAGCCAATCTTAGTATCTAGATTAAGCTGTAGGAGTCGGTCGGCAAAGTTAGATAAGAACTGACCACCTGTATTTTTAAGGGCCTTAAGCGCCGACTGTAAATCATTGTTCTTAATAGCATCTAATACGGTTGGGTGCGCCGACTTAAACATCTTATCATGCTTAGGTACTTCATCAACACGAGGGCTATCTACGCTTGCAGCTTTCGGTTCTTGGGCAGCTTTTTTAGCTTCTTTACGTTGACTCTTAGTAAGTACAACCCGCTTTTTACCCTCGGGTGTTATGTGTAACGGATGATCTTCTGGCAAGTCTTTACGCATTGCGCTCATTTGTTGCATTAATTCTCTTGCGCCGACTGTATCTCCTTGGTCAAGCGCCATCTGTCTTTGAGAGTTAAGAGCATCAAATTCTTGCACTACTGGGTTTACTTCAGTGACCGCTTCTGTTTGTTCTACGGGGGCTGTTTCAGTTGGGGCAGTGTTTATTTTTGCTTGAATAGTAGGGGCATCGGGTTTATCAGACGTCTCTTCAGCAACTTCAACTTCACCTTCTTTAGCAGTAGCAGCATTAGTTTCTGTGTTAGCTGCTTCTGTTGATAGTCTTTGTTCTGTAGCTGATTGCGCTCTTTGTTTAACCGCAGAAAGAATTTTAGTGCCTCTTGCAATAGCCATTAATTGATCTGGGGCATCTTTAATAGCTTCCTCAAACTTTTGATAATCTTCGTCAGTAGCAAAACCTTCGTTGTATAGTTTGTTTAATGTATATAACTGCGCATCAAAAGATTCTTTAGCGGCACCGGCAATAAATTTTTCTCTAGCTACTTTTTCTAAACTTATTACGTTTTGATTTTCAACTTCTACAGGTGTAATCTCTGACGTTACACCTGTTTCTGTTGGAGCAGCTTGTTTTGCTTCCATTGCAGACTTAACAAATGCTTCTTCTTCCGCTACTAATGCTTGATATTCTTTACCTTTTTTAGAGTTAGCTAAAGGTATTCTTCCTGTTGGAGTTAGTAGCGCTTGTCTTTTAGCTTGGAACTCTGCAGCTTTTGCCGCAATCTGGTCGTCTGTTAATGCAGTCGGCTGTGGTTCTTTTCCCACTCCAGGTTTATTAGCAAGTCCTGTATCTCCACCCAAGCTTCCAGGGGTAGATGTTGTAGTTCCTGTGGCGGGCTTACCGGCTTTTTGTTGCTCAGATAAAGGAACGCTTGGCTCAGTTGTTCGGGTGTTAATTCCAGTGTCAATGGTTCGCTCATCTTTTACCTTTTTTTCCGTTTTAGCTTCTTCATCAGCTGCACGTTTTCTTTCGTGTAAGAACGTATCTACAAATCCACCAAGCTCTACATCTGTTGGCTTTCTTCCAAGTTTGGCTTCTAAATCCGGCTCAAGAATTTCTTCTAGCTTAGAGCGTTCTTTTTTAGTTACATATTCTTTACCGCCTTGAACACCTGCACCCAAACCGCCGCCAACTATAGCACCTTCAAGCATGTTCTGAGCTAACTCTGCAGCATCAACGCCTTTTTGAGTTCCTGCTGTACCACCAAGATAACCAACACCTTCTTCAACCGCTTCTGTACCAGACTGTATCGCTGTTTCTTTACCAATTCTACGGGCACCTGTAGATGCTTCAGCACCAAGCTTAGTTTTAAGTAACCCTTTAGTAGCAAATCTTTCTAATGTGGTTTCTATTACAGCGGCGCCAACAGCGGCAGTAACGTCAGCAATAGTTGCATCTTCTAAGCTTTTCTTATCATTAGTAAGACGATCATTAAGAATCTCGTTAGTTCTTAACATTATATACGCTGGTGCGTTAACTACCGCTGCAGCCATATCAGGAGCCGAAGCAATAACTCTCTCTGCAATAAAAGGAACAAGCAGTAACGGCTTACCAGGGATTTCACCTAACTGCGTAGATGGTGCATAGCCGATGTCTTTTCCGTACTGGCGAAGGGCATTAGCCCATTCAAACATAGGTTTTAGTTGTTGTTCCTCATCAATTTCTTTTTGAGTTATTAGCCCTAAAGATTGAGATAGTGGTACAGCTGTTTCTAACTTGTCTCCAAGGTTTTCTGCAACACGAGCAACTGCTTCTACACCTTCACCTGCTAAGCTAGATGCACGAGCTAATAGACCTTTAAACGGATTAGAGGTTTTTGTTTCTTGCTCTACTGCTTTGTCTTGAGCCCAAAAAGGCTCGCCTTCAACCGATTTCTTAGCCTCTACTGGTTTGTCGGCTTCCCAAAACGGTTTTTCTTCTTTAGGCTTTCTAACATCAATTGCAGCATCTTGCTCCCAGAAGTTTGCCATTCTTAACCTTTAACACGTAGTTGTCCGTTCGGATCAAAGTATGTTTGTCCAGGCTTAAGTTTATCGTATTCTGCTTTATTTGACACAGTTATAGGATTACCTACTTCTGGTGTTGGTGCTGTAGGTGCTGCGGCAGTTTTAGAAGTAGGGGATATACCATAAGCATCATAAATCTGTGCTTTTTTCTCTTCTATATACTTACTAATAGCCGCTTTATCGCCTTTTTTAACCAACTCTTGATAGATAGGATCTGTAAGTGAACCTGAGCTAACCCAATCAGAAAACTTACCAGCAGCGGCAGACCTAAGTCTCATTTCTGCGGAGTCGGCGGCAGTTGTAGTAGATTCTGTTCTACGTTTCATTGCTTCTTCGTAAGAAAGATCTTGGCCGGTCTTAGCTTTGTGTTCTTGTTGAATGCGTTTAATTTGCTCTTCTGTATAGCGTTGTGCAGCACCGGCAGTATCTCTATGAGCAGCGGCACTAATACTTGCAGCGCCGAGCGTAGCTGCATTGTTGCCTTGGGCAATCTTAAGTTGGTTCTCAAGTTGTGCAGCTTCATGGAATAATTTATCGCTAGCAGCAATGTCGCCAGCGGCACGAGCACGTAATCCTGCAGAATATTTAGATTTAGCTTCTGCCAATGCGGTTTCTCTTGCTTCTTTACCTGCGGCAATTTCACCTGCACCTGTAAGGTAAGACTCAGCACCTTCAATAGCACCCGGCAAGAAACCACGAGGATTAGCACCCATTTTTAAGAACGCCTTAGCCATGTTGGCACGTTCTTTAGCCGATGTTGCTTCACCCAAACCAGATTGTTGTTTTGAAATGAGGTCGGCATAAGCCTGCTCATCAGCGCTAGCACCAGGTTTAAAACCTTGTTTTTCCATCATTGCTTGAGTTTGAGCAAGCATAGCTTCTCTAGGAGATATAGCAGCTTCCTTAGGGGTTTCTTTTGCAACTGTTTTAGATGCAACTTTTTTTGTTTTAAATGCTTCATCTTGTGCAGCGGCGTCTTTTTCTGCTTGTAAACGCTGTTCTTCTACTATGTCACCACCAGCAAACGCAATGATGCCACCACCAGCGTAGCCCATAGTATTAAACATATCACCACCAGCTTGAGCAATACCGCCCATTCTTCCTGCATCTGTTGGGGCTTGGGCCATTTGTGGGGGAGGAGCAGCTTGAGCCATCTGTTGCGCAGCCATCGGGTTACTTGCCATGCGTTGTTGTGCTTGCTGAGTACCTTGAAAAATACCACGCTCATTTGGAGTTACTTGCTGGTCGGCAATGCGCCCTTGAAGTTGTTCTGGACTTAAACCTTGAGACATGCCTTGCAACTGTGGGTCGCTAATTAAGTCACCGTACTTGTAACCGGGAACTGAACCGCCTTCTTTCATACCAATAATACCGCCTTCTTTTTTACCACCAAAATAAGACGCTGCTGCTCCGCCTAAACCTGTAAGCTGCTGAGCCGTACTTGGTTGTGCTTGGTAAGAAGCAGTAGTAGTTTGTTGCAATGGTAAACCACGCAACATAGAGTTCATAATACCCAACTGCATAAACGGATATTGCTGAGCCGTAGCATAATTACTAATAGCTTGATTAATCTTACCTTGTTCAAATTGTTGTTGCTGACCACCGATTGTATTTTGAGCATTAAGACGTGCAAGATCAGAAGCTTGTTGTTGAGTGCCAATGTTAGCCAATTGACCGGCGCCTTGTAAGCTGGAGTTAATGCCTTGCAATCCAGTTTGATATCCTTGTAAACCTAAGTTAGCGCCAAACTGTTGAGCTTGTTGCGCATTTTGGAATGCGTTTTGTGAACCTGTAGCAGCAATGTTTTGTAATTGACTACCTAAACTACGCTCAGCTTCTGATTCTTGAATGGCTTGACGGCTACCACCAAAAGCGCCTTGACCAACTGATTGAGCTTTACGCATACCTTGCCCAATACCATAATCACGTAATGCTTGAGATTTTTGATAGTCAACAACGTTTTGCATGTAAGGAGACATATACGCCGAAACAGCTCTTGGATCCGTTGCCATGCTTGCGTAATCAGTACCAGCACCAGCAGCTCGCCCTGCAAGGCCTAAAGCCCCTAAAGTTCCAGCACCTGTTAATCCGGTAGCCGTAGCATACTGTCCAGGGGTCTGCATGTTTGCAGTTTCTGATTGCACTTGTTTTTGGAGCGGGGAAAACCCTGCAAAGTAATTATTAACGTCAGTACTGTATGGTGTGTACGGACGAAACGTTGTCATGTCGTCGTTATAAATCTGCTTCTGTGTAGATTGAAGCATGTTCTCTACATACGGACGCGCGTACTCTGGAATGTTGGTGTTATATGTAGTAGATTGCTGAGCACCGCCACCGCTAGAGCCACCAGAATCTCTAAGAACGCCACCATCGGCAAACATTACTTTTTGCTTCCATCTTAAAATGCTCATTTTTAGTCCTTAAAAAACTTTTGGTACGAAACACTTTGAACATCATATCCGTACTTTTTAATATGTTTACCCCAACCAGGGCGCCCTACAAATTCAATTCCAACACATTGCATATCTCTAGCAAAACGTTCAGCTATGTCTTGCATTTTATCTTCTACATACTGCATGTGGTTTGCTTCAATACAGCAATATTGAATAACTAGCATTTTACACTGTGGATACTGTTTTACCTCTGTTATTACATGCCCATAAACTTTTTGTTCTTCTGGGGAAAAAATTACCCACAATTGCATTTGCCCGTTGATAATAAAACGTACTATATCGTCAACAGTTGAGCGACCCCTAGTCCAATTTTCTGATTCTTTAAAATACGCTAGTAATGCAGGTATTGTCTCGCTTACTTTTCCATTTGGTACTAAAGAAATATCTAGGTTCATGCTGGCAAATATTTTTCCGTTTTAACTTGAGGCGCTTGTTTCTTTTTGCCTGTACGGGCTTTACGAACATTATCCATCATTGCATACAACCTTTTAGCACCAGCGTCAGTAGAGCCATTGCCGAGATGAGAAACCACATCCGCAGGAACAACAAATTCTCCATCAGCCAAACGAGCAGGCTGCTTACTGCCAATAGTGGCAGGAATACTATCAGACATACCGTCCCCAGGACCTTTAAGCATTCTGCCACCATCTGAATAACCCCCTATACCGTGCATAACCCCACCAGCGGCGGCTTCTTCAATATCACCTAAAGCTTGAGCTTGTTTAAATTGTACTGCGTCTTTAATACCAGCTTTTTTATTGGCTTTATTAAAACGATATAGAGCGGCATTGTATGCGTCTAGTTTTGCAGTATTAGGGTCGGTATCGCTATATGTGCCTCCGCCAGGCATACCGGAGTCTCTTGGTAAATCTACAACGCCTCTGTTTGCAAACGCTACTGCGCCGCCGTCAGCCATACCATAAGGATGTTTTTTATAGTCTTCATATTGAGCTGTATAGTATGGGTTTGGCCTTGCAGGTTCTTGAGCACGGAAATTTGGAGAAATTCTATCTAGTGTAGAAGTGGATTGTCCTGTAGGCACCTGCCCTGAATTCATATTAGATATAGCCATTTGAGCGCCAATTCCAGGGGCTGCAAGGATAGCAGCTTTTTTAGCCATGTCGCCCATGCCCGAGCCTAGTTGGCTGTAGTAAGATGGAGCGGCGGGAGCGGCAGCATTAACAGCAGCATTGCTCATACCAGCAGAACGAACTACATCACCTGGATTAGCTGCATTAAGTACGTCTGCCTGTAATGCTGTTCTTGCGTCTGGGGTCAAGTTTGGCATGGTTTGCGGGTTAATCATTGCTTGTGCTTGTACTTGCTGGGGCGTCATTGAATTTAAAATACTAGGGTCTGTATTAGATTGAGCAGCATTCATAAACCCTTGTCTACCAGTATCCGCAGCAGTTTGCCCAGCTAGTTGCGTAGTTGCTTGTTCGCCACCTTGTAAAACAGCTTTTTGGCTTGCATCAAAAGCGGCATTAGCATCGTAAGCACCTATACCACCAGATAAAGCGCCACCAAGACCACCAAATAAAGCGCCTTTACCTATATCTCCGCCTTGTAAACCAGCAGAAGCACCACCAATCATTGCACCAGCTCCAGCTCCAGCCAAAAGACCTGCTGTACCAGCTGACACGCCTAAAGCACCTTCAAGCATTGGGGCAGCGGCGCCAGCCGTAAAGTAAGTAGCTGCAGCAGCGGCTACAACAGGTAGAATCTTACTTAAGAACCCTGCTTCTGGAAGACCTGTTTCTGGGTTGATAGTTAAATCCCCACCATGAGCTAAAGCAAGTTGACGCAAGCCTTTAATCTCGCCAGGGGTCATATGGACAAGTTCGGTATCAGGTCCACGACCTTTAGATTTTAAATGTTCTGCAGCTATTTTTAGGCTCATACATGCCCCTTAGGGATAGATTGGGTTGATTTTATCATATTAAACTGTTGTTCCGTCGGCTTTTTTCCATACTGTACCGTTCCACCAAATTGGTCTGTCTAAAGTGGTGTCATAGTAATACTGCCCAGTAAATAAAGGTGTTGTTGCCGTATTTAGCGGTCTATCAGCGGTCGTTCCAGACGCAGGCACTAAAACCGCTTGAGTAAAGTTATCTATCTGGTTAAAGTACAAACGAAGCACGTTAGAATATTGGTCAAAATAACTAAAATCGTAACCTTGCATTGGAGCGTTAGGTAAGTTTGGCGCTTTTGAAGGACGAATTGGTGCAGATTTATTAAGTGCCATTATCTACGTCCATCAGGTCTGATATCAATACGTGGATACCCAATTTGCCAGTCAACGCCTAGTCCATCGGATTCAATTCTAAACGCCATTTGCCTGCCTCTAATGCGGGTATATACCTGCCCAGTAAATTGTTGCACTGCATAAGTATGGCGAGATGTATAGTTTTGAGTACTTGCTACTACAGGTGCAGCTGGCATTCCATAAGCCGTACCTGAATTAACCCGAGGTAATACCACCATAGTAACTTCTGGCACGTTTGTTGTAGAGCCGTTAAAAGTTAAGTCAGGTAGTATTCTCCATACAAACCCAAAGTTATGCCCATCACCAATATCAAAATCAGATGACTGCACGTAAGACACAATAGGCACTGGGGTTAACCCTGATACATCATCTACACCGTTCTCATGGTAAAGAATTCTAAAGTTTGCGGTGTCGGCACCTATTGGATAAGTACGTAACCCAGAATCTAGCCAAGCAGTACGGCTCATATTTCCATAATACCAAACATCATCCAAATAATTGTAGATAACATAACGGTCAACAATATTGCTATTAGCGGAGCAATAGAACCACCAAATCTCGTTATAGCCCTCTACGCTACCTGCGTATACTTGAAAGTTTTGATCTTGGTTAATGTCTTGATAAACGTACTGACGTAGAGTACAAGACAGCGTTTCTACACGACCAGTGTATTTGTAAAATTTATCTGTACCCATCCAGTAAGTTACGTTATTAACTGTAATAGACGCATTTGGCCCCATGATGGATATGTTGTCTTGCAATAGTTGGAAACCCCAAACATATGGAGGCCCAAGATACTGCATAGAATAAAGCGCTGAATCAGACCAAACTAATATCTCTTGACGGGTTGATCGTGCGCAAACAATGTAAGAGCCAATATTAAGTCGGTATTCACCAGATTGGTTTGTTACTGCAGGCACCCACTGATAGGGATTTTCTTGGTCAGACCAACGTACTAATAATGGATCAAACGTAGTATCAGCATTTGTAGGATCATATGGGTTTGCGCCAAAACAAATAACAAAACGTTGAATTGCCGAGCCAATAACTTGATTGGTGTTGTTAGGCACAAACTGTCCAGAGTACCCTGCCGCAGTTGATTCTTCTGATAAAAGCTTAGCTCTGGTTGCAAGTCCTCCAGCAGCACCGCTTGGGTATGTTACGCCAGCGGGCAACCAAAGATAAACTTCACCGCCACGAGGGGCAATGATTAGTTCTTGACCAAAGTTATCATTAGTCCATATACGTAACTGCTGTGCAATACCAACACTAGCTGCTGCGCCCCAAGCACGAACCGGAGTTACAGGAGTACTAATAACAACTGTGCCACCAGAGGCTGTACCAGAAGTTGTTGTGTATGTATTAGAACCTATAACGGTAGAAATAGTAAATGTATTAGCACCGGTATTGGTTATTGGAAACGCTTTTTGCAGCACTAGACGATTGATACCGCAAGCATCCGCAGAGATACTAGAAAAATAAACATAGTCTCCAGTAGTTAAACCATGTCCAGTTTTAGTAACTGTAAGAACAGAAACACCAGCGCCACTAGCTGTAAATGGGTTAGTAAGCGTTGCGTCCACATAAGAAGGCCAAGTGCCAGCACCCCACCCAGTACCTGCAACTTCAACATCTAGGCCCGTATTAATTTGGAATGCTGCAGTAATAGAAGTACCGCCACCAGCAGCAACGGTAGATGTTGCCGCTGTAGTTGTAGTAAATGTAAATTGAGTAGCAGATTTATACGTTATCTGTTGTTCAGCGTTTAATTCAGCAGCGGGAATACCGCCGACCGCAGTAGAGCCAGAAATAGTAACAAAGTCATTAGTCACACCGCCATAACCAGAAATTGTTACGGTAACAACATTAGAGCCGTTTGTAGTAGAAAACATATTGTCAGTGCTAGGAATCGTACTGTGCGTATAAGTAACTCTAATGGGGGTTATGTCGTTATATCCACCGCCTTGCTCAACATAGTATTTAAGGTTAGTACCAACGCCTAATAAGTTAGCACCAGCTAATGTTCCCCAGTTCCAAAGGGCTCGGCATATTCCTTTAAATGTGTTATTAGAAAGACGTGTCCATCCACCAAGTTTTTCTGCATTGCCAGAACGAAAACGCACCTTGTCGCAGTCAAACCAACCGCCTTCATTGGTATAGTTTGTACCTTCTTTATTGATGCCGGGCTTAAAGACTAGTTTTTGTAATGGCATAGGTTATCCTAGTGCGGCAAGAGCTTTAGTAGTTTTAACAAGTCTGTCATCTAAACCCAACGTTCCGCCGTTAATACGTTTAGTAATTTGACCGTGTTCTTGACCGTCTGCCAACTCATTTAAGCCGTGTTTGTTCCAAAACCAAGCTGCGCTTAATGCTGCATATCGTGGATCCAGCAATAAATCAGGGTTAGACAAAAGGTCAACACCAATAGCCAATCCGCATCGTTCATAGTTATCTTTGCCAGTTAACTGAATAAGCCCTCTGCCAAAATATTTAGCAGCCTCTTCTTCGCTTGTGTTGCCCATACGTCCGTTGTAAACTTTGCCAGCTATTTTAGTTGGTTGGCGAGCATATTGATCTGCAACTTCTTTAGTTGTGAAACGGCTAGGCCACGTTTTCATAAGCCCCTCGGCGCTGTAATTTAAGTTTTCTTGCAAGATTTTAAAATTAGCAGACTCATGAGCACACTGACCAATAAACGCTGCTTGACGCTTGGGTGTATTAATGTCATATTTATCAAAGGCAGCCTGCAAAGGCTCCTCCCATTTAGGGTCAATACCGAGGGTTTGAAGTGCGCTACTTAGACTCATCATCGCTTCCTATTTTAATGCCTGTAATTAAGCCAATAAAGCCGCCTACAATGGTTTGAAATGCTGGACCAATAATCTGAAACACTTTATCAGTATCAAAATTAGGGTCAATAACGGCATAGCCAAACATTAAAAGCATAGAAACAACTATAGCCACTAATGACCAAGCGGCGATAATCATGATATGGTCTTTGGAATTCATTCTTTTGCTTTCTCTTTCATACCCATAATCTTCTCTAGCGTTCTACCGCCGAAGTAAAAACTCATAATAAGCATTCCCCACTGCCCAAGTAATTCTACATAAGCACGGTTAGTATCCATATTAAACGCCGACATCATTGCAAATGTAAAATAACCAGATAAAATAGCTATTAACGTCATTGGTCTAATATTTTTGGAAAGCCATGAATCACTTGCCATATCCGCTTGTTGTCTCTTGGTCAGCTCTTGAGATTCTGCCGTGTCTGCTTGTAGTTCTGCCAATTTTCCTTGCTGCTGTAGTTCTACTAATTTTGCTTGGGCTTCGGCTTTTGCCGCTGGGTCAGGAATAACTTTATCTAGAACTTTCATTCCTACGCTAATAATATCGTCTATACCAAACATAATTTATCCTTTAATACCCCAAGTTAAATACCAAGCAATTAATGCTGCTGCTGCAAAACAATATAGCTGTACTCGCCTTACCGCTTTTAAATCATGCTGAAACTCTTCGTTATCTTTTCTTTGAAGATTTTCAATATCTAATTTAATCTTTAATACTGCATCCCATTCTTTAGCGCCGTACTTTTTTACAAAATCAATCTTTAATCTAGCTTCTTCGTCACTGATTTGTTTCTTGTGCTTCCATGCTTCAAGCGCTCTAATTAACGCTATTTCTTTTTTTGCTTCTGCTTCTCGTCTTTCCCGTAACCTGTCTTGGGCTTTTTGCTGCGCTACATCTAAACCGTCTTTTTGAATTCCTTCAATGCTTTTGGATAGCCCTTTACTGGCATCCCGACTTGCATCAAGACTGCCGCTTAGAGTTTTTACTCCTTCGGACAAACCAAATGGGTCGGGCATAGTACACTTTTATTTCACCTTTTTTACCGCTGATTTACGTGTGGTGGCTTTCTTTACAGTCGGTTTTCTTTTTGGCGCTGGGAAAGGCCATGGCGCTTCTTCTACTTTGCCAACTTCCATATTAATCTTTGGCATATAACCAAGCTTGTCAAATAACCAGTTCACAATAAACATTGTTTTTCCTTACGTTTTGATAATGAAGTTAATACCAAGGTATGGAGGTAAATTTGCGTTTGTTGCGCTAGTACCATCAAGAGCAATTGAATGCTGGTGGTTTGCACTTACACCGCTGGTATAACCAGCTACACCATGGACGTGGTCGTTAGATACTCCTGCTGTTTGTCCTACATGATAATCACCAATACGACCACCAGCACCACCACCAGCAATACTTGGATCACCTTGAATATAATCATGGACGTGGTTTGCACTCTGCCCGCCAGTTGTTAAATTAACATAATGGGCGTGGTCTGGGCTATCAACTCCTGTTATTCCGCCGTGATTGTGAGATACAAGAGTAGCGTTAGCAGAACCACCTGTTGTACCAATTGTTGTTCCGTATGGCATGCGGTTTGTGTAATTTGGTGTATTAAATGTAGTTGAGCCATCGCCAGCACCAAACGTTGTACCGACAACCGCAAAAAGAGACGCATACGTTGTACGAGATACTGCAGCGCCATTACATAATAACCACCCAGTAGGCGCAGAAGCTGCGGCATACATAGTAACACTACCCGTTGGAGCAAATCCTGCCGGCAGCCCACCAACTGTTAAACTACCCGAAACTGTTAAGTTACCCGCAATACCGCTAATAGCATTGTAAAAGTTAATGCCATCACAATATACGGCAACTGCTACTCCGTTAGGAATAACTACTCCTAAACCACTAGATCCGATAATTTGTACAGATTGACCGCCTGTAGTGGTATTTTTAACAACATAGGTCTTTTCTACCAAGGGGGCTACAAGGTTACGCTGAGCAGTAAGTGCGCCTGTAAGCACTAATATTTGATTTCTAGATTCGTCTACTACGCCGTTAAAGTTAGATAGAGTGTAATTAGCGTCAGTCATAGAGATTGTAATAACCCCTGCCACAGCTTGTTCTAGCAAAGCGCCTAGATTATTGTTAGTAGTTTGCCCCCAGATGCCGGACTGGTCTCCATCCCCGATAAGCTCTAGTCGTAAGGAAGGGGAGTAAGTGGATGCCATGATTTATGTCCTATGCCTGATAATTATTAATTTCTACCCAATTTGGGGTTTGGTCGTCACCTATGTTGGACCAAGTAACGCTTTGTGTGTTATTTATAGCCAGCCATGTAACTGTCTGATCGTCATTGATTTTAAACCATCCACGCCCAATTTGCGAGTCTAACAAGGTTAAAAGCTCAGCTATAGCAGGTCTAAAGTCCGCCCGAGCTGTTTGGGCATCAAATAGGGTATACCCTTCAGCAAT
>Ga0136641_1000090_pt1 | contig 36759 bp, 36 predicted proteins | sample EliLak1302023Y_FD_115312 | JGI IMG/M metagenome (GOLD analysis project Ga0136641, IMG submission 115312) | Freshwater microbial communities from Elizabeth Lake, Yosemite National Park, California, USA - 13020-23Y | ecosystem: Environmental > Aquatic > Freshwater > Lake ...
CGGCGGGGCGCTGCGCCTGCAGGCGCGGCACCACCTGAGGGTCACCCCGAAAGTAGCAGCTGATGGTGTTGCTGTCCAGGATCAGCATCGAGACGGCTCAAAAGCCGAGCCGGGCTGCATCGGGCGGCAGCGTGACCTCGTCCTCGGCCCGCAGTGGAAAATCAGCAAAACGTCCGGCCGCATCCAGGCAATCTTGCGGCCATTCATGGGTAGCATGCTTGCGGATGATCGCCGCCACCCAGCGGCTCTTGGACAGGCCGCGAGCCGCTGCGGCCTGATCGACCAGCGCCTGCGTCGCATCGTCCAGATACAGCGTGATTTGAGACATCGCGGATGCTCCGTCTGGGGTTCTAGACCACGTATACGTGCAGTTACATGTTGATCTGAACGACGATCTCCGGCGGCTGCAGCGACGCCGTTGCAGGCTCAGCGCGCCGCCTCCGTCCACCCCCCACCCAGCACCCGGTACAGCGCCACCGCGTTCTGCTGCAACTGCGCCTGCACCTGCACGCGCGCCAGTTGCGCGGTGTACAGCGCGCGTTGCGTGTCCAGCAGGTCCAGCGCGCTGCTGGCGCCGTTGCGGTAGCGCAGTTCGGTCAGGTCCAGGCGGCCTTGCTCGGCCTGCACCAGCGCGGTCTGGGCGTCCAGCTGCTCCTGCAGCGTGGCGCGGCCGGCCAGGGCGTCGGCGACTTCGCGGAAGGCGGTCTGGATGGCCTTTTCGTACTGCGCCACGGCGATGTCGCGTGCGGCCACACTGAGCGCCAGGTTGGCCTGGTTGCGGCCGGCGTCGAAGATCGGCTGCAGCAGCAGCGGCGCAAAGCTCCAGGCGCCGGTGCCGGCCTTGAACAGGCCGCTGAGTGCACCGCTGACGCTGCCCAGGCTGCCGGTCAGCGTGATCTTCGGGAAGAAGGCCGCGCGGGCGGCGCCGATGTTGGCGTTGGCGGCCATCAGCTGCAGTTCGGCCTGGCGCACGTCGGGCCGCCGTGTCAGCAGCTCCGACGGGATGCCCGCAGGCACATCCGGCAGCACGGGGTTGGCGGACAGGCCCGCTGAGGCCGGATCGTCGGCCGGCAGGGCCTGGCCCAGCAACAGCACCAGGGCGTTCTCGTCCAGCGCACGCTGCCGCGTCTGCAGCGCCAGGACGACGCGGGCCCCTTCCAGCAAGGATGCGCTGCTGCGCAGCTCCAGCAGCGACGAAGCGCCGTTGTCGAAGCGCAGCTGTGTCAGGCGTTGCGTGTCCTGCCGCGCCTGCAGCGTCTGCTGCGTGACGCGCAGGGCGTCGTCATCGGCTTGCAGGCTCAGGTGGGCGTTGGCGACGCTGGCGATCAGGCTGATCTGCACCGCCTTGCGGGCTTCCTCGCTGGCCAGCAGCTGCTGGGCGGCGGCATCGCCGAGGCTGCGCACGCGGTGGAACAGGTCCAGCTCGTAGGCCGTGACCTGCAGCCCGGCGCTGTAGAGGCTGCTGACGCCGCCGCTGGCCGTGGGCTGGCGCGACCCGGTCAGGCCGGCATTGACCGTGGGCCACAGGTCGGCATCGCGCAGGCTCACCGTGGCGCGGGCCTGTTCGATGTTCAACACGGCCACGCGCAGGTCGCGGTTGTTCTGCAGGGCCGTTTCGATCCGGCGACGCAGCCGGGGTTCGGTGAAGAACTGCGGCCAGGGCAGGTCCGCTGCAGCCACGACGGCCGCGACCGCTGTGCTCGAGGCCCCGGCTGCAGCCGCCTGCGGGAAGCGAGCCGGCACGGGGGGCGTCGGGCGTTCGTAGTCGGGTGCCATCGCAGCGCAGGCACCGAGCAGCGCAGCGCCCAGCAGCGCCAGGGCCGTGGCCGGACGGGGCGCGCTCACCGCTGGTCCTCCAGCACCGGCGGCGTGCCCGAGGTCTCGCTCTCGTGTGCGTCGCGCCGCCTTTGCCTTTCGCTGCCCTTGAAGATGCGCCGCACCACGACGAAGAAGATCGGCACGAAGAACACCGCCAGCGCGGTGGCGCTGATCATGCCGCCCATCACGCCGGTGCCGATGGCGCGCTGGCTGGCCGAACCCGCGCCGCTGGCCAGCACCAGCGGCAACACACCCAGGATGAAGGCCAGCGAGGTCATCAGGATGGGCCGCAAGCGCCGGTGCGCGGCTTCCAGCACCGCTTCGACGAGGCCTTTGCCATGAGCCTGGGCGTCTTTCGCGAACTCGATGATCAGCACCGCGTTCTTGGCCGACAGGCCGATGATGGTGATCAGGCCGACCTTGAAGAAGACGTCGTTCTCCAGGCCGCGGAAGTTGGCGCCCAGCACCACGCCCAGCACGCCCAGCGGCACGACCAGGATCACGGCGAAAGGGATGGACCAGCTCTCGTAGAGCGCCGCCAGGCACAGGAAGACCGACAGCAGCGAGAAGCCGAAGAGGATGAGCGCGGTGGCGCCCGACAGCTTTTCCTCGCGCGAAACGCCGGTCCATTCGGTGTTGAAACCGGCCGGCAGGTTGGCGGCCAGGCGCTCCATCTCGGCGATGGCCGCGCCGGTGCTGATGCCCTTGGCCGGCTCACCGGCGATGCGCATCGTCGGGTAGCCGTTGTAGCGTACCGCCTGCATCGCGCCGACCACCCATTCGGTGCTGACGAAGGCCGACAGCGGCACCGGCTGCCCGGCGCTGTTCAGTGCATTCAGGCGCAGCAGGTCTTCGGGCTGCATGCGCGTGGGCGCATCGGCCTGCACCACCACGCGCTGCAAGCGGCCGGCGTTGGGGAAGTCGTTGACATAGCTGCTGCCCAGAGCCGTGCTCAGCGCCCCGTTGATGGCGCTGAAGCTGACGCCCAGCGCATTCGCCTTGGTGCGGTCGATGTTCAGCTGCAGTTGCGCCGCGTCTTCCAGGCCGTCGGGCCGCACCGCCGTCAGCAGCGGGCTCTTGCTGGCCAGGCCCAGCAACTGGTTGCGCGCCGCCAGCAGGGCCGGCCGGCCGGCGCCGCTGCGGTCTTGCAGGCGCAGCGCGAAGCCGTTGGATCGCCCCAGTTCGCGGATGGCCGGCGGGCTGAGCGGGAAGATGAAGGCATCGCGTATCCGGGCCAGGGCCCCGGAGGCGCGGCCCACCAGGGCCTGCGCCGAATGCTCGGGCCCCTTGCGTTCGTCCCAGTCTTTCAGCGTGACGAAGGCCAGCGCCGCGTTCTGCCCGGTGCCCGAGAAATTGAAGCCCAGCACGGTGACCATGCTCTGCACTTCGTCCTGCTTGAGCATGAAGCCTTCGACCTGCTGCATCACCTCGCGGGTGCGCGCTTGCGCAGCGCCCGGCGGCAGCAGCACGTTGACCAGGATGTTGCCCTGGTCTTCGTTGGGCACGAAAGAGGTCGGCAGCCGGCTGAACATGAACACCACCGCCGCCACGATGGCCGCATACATGACCAGGTAACGGGCGGCCCGCCGCAGCAGGCGCGCCACCAGGCTTTCGTAGCCCTTGGCGGTGCGGCTGAATCCGCGGTTGAACCAGCCGAAGAAACCGCGCTTCGCGTGGTGGTGGCCGGCTTGCACGGGTTTGAGCAGCGTGGCGCACAGGGCCGGTGTCAGCGACAGCGCCAGGAAGGCCGAGAAGGCGATGGCGCTGACCATCACGGCCGCGAACTGGCGGTAGATGTTGCCCACCGCGCCGCTGAAGAAGGCCAGCGGGATGAACACCGAAATCAGCACCACGGTGACGCCGATGATGGCGTTGCTGATCTGGCCCATGGCCTTGCGCGTGGCCTGCAGCGGCGGCAGGCCTTCTTCGCTCATGATGCGTTCGACGTTTTCCACCACCACGATGGCGTCGTCGACCACGATGCCGATGACCAGCACCATGCCGAACATGGTCAGCACATTGATCGAAAAGCCCAGCACGAAGAGCGTGGCGAAACTGCCCAGCAGGGCCACCGGCACGACCAGCGTGGGAATGACGGTGTAGCGGAAGTTCTGCAGGAACAGGAACATCACCAGGAAGACCAGCGCCACGGCCTCGACCAGCGTTTCCACGACCTGGCTGATCGAGATGTCGATGAACTTCGAGCTGTCGTAGGGGATGCTGGCCTTCACGCCGGCCGGGAAGTAGGGCTGCAGTTCGGCCAGCCGCTGCTTGATGGCCTTGGCCGTCGCCAATGCGTTGCCGGTGGGCGACAGCTGGATGCCGATGCCGGCAGACGGCTCGCCGTTCAGCCGCGTGCTGAGGCTGTAGGTCTGGGCGCCGAGTTCGATGCGCGCCACGTCTTTCAGCCGCACGGCCGAGCCGTCGGCGTTGGCGCGCAGCACGATGTCGCCGAACTGGCGGGTGGCGTTGAGCTGGCCCTTGACGACGACGGTGGCGAAGATGGCCTGGTCGGCGGTGTTGGGCAGGTCACCGATGGCGCCCGACGAGACCTGGGCGTTCTGCGCCGCAATGGCCGCCGTCACGTCGGCGGCCGACAGCCTGTAGCCCACCAGCTTGGCCGGGTCGATCCAGACCCGCATCGCGCGCTCGGTGCCGAAAAGCTGGGCCTGGCCCACGCCGGGCACGCGCTGCAGTTCGGGCAGCACGTTGCGCGAGGCGTAGTCGCCCAGGGCCACCGGGTCGAGTGCACCGCCTTCGCTGGACAGGATGGTGAAGAGCAGGAAGTTGGCGTTGGCCTTGTCCACCCGCACGCCCTGCTGCACCACGGCCTGCGGCAGGCGCGGTGTGGCGCGGCCCAGGCGGTTCTGTACGTCGACCTGTGCCAGGTCGGGGTTGGTGCCGGGTTCGAAGCTCAGCGTGATGCTGCCGCTGCCGTCGGCCTGGGCCACCGATTCGAAGTAGATCAGGCCCGGCGAGCCGTTCATCTCGCGTTCGATGACGCCCAGCACGCTGTCTTCCAGGGTCTGCGCCGAAGCGCCCGGATAGGCCACGTTGACGACGATGGACGGCGGCGCCACCGGCGGGTACTGCGCCACCGGCAACTGCACGATGGCCACGCCACCGGCGACCATGATGAAAAGCGCGATGACCCAGGCGAAGATGGGACGGTCGATGAAAAACTGGGCCATGGCGGGCGATCAGCGGCTGGCGGCCGGGGCGGGTGCCGACGCGGCCGAAGACGCGGCCGCGCCGGTCAGCACCGCAGCCGGCGCCGGGCCTGCCGGCTTCCAGGGCACGGCCTTCACCGGCGCGCTGCCGCGCAGCTTCTGGAAGCCGTCGACCATCACCTGCTCGCCCGCCTGCAGGCCGCCGAGCACCACCCATTGCCCGGCCTGTGCAGCGCCCAGCTTCACGGGGCGGGGCGCGGCCTTGCCGTCGGCGCCGACCACCATCACGCTGTCGCCGCCATTGCCGCGCGCCACCGCCTGCTGCGGCAGCAGGATGGCGGCCGGGGCCTGCGCCTGTTCCAGCCGCACGCGGACGAAGAGGCCGGGCAGCAAGGCGCCCTTGGGGTTGGGCAACTCGGCGCGCAGCGTGATCTGGTCGGAACTGGCGTCCACCGTCAGCTCAGAAAACAGCAGCTTGCCGCGCAGCGGGTAGAGGCTGCCGTCTTCCATCACCACGCTGACGGCCGCCTGATCGCCGCTGCCCTTGAGGGCACCGCTGGCGATGGCCGCGCGCAGGCGCAGCACCTCGGCCGCCGGCTGCGTGAAGTTGACGTAGAGCGGATCGATCTGCTGCACCACGGCCAGTTGGGTGGCTTCGCCCTGGCCGACCAGCGCGCCTTCGGTCACCAGGGCGCGGCCGATGCGCCCGCTGATCGGTGCGGTGACGGCGGCGTAGTCCACGTTCAGGCGCGCCGTCTGCACCGCGGCCTTGGCCACGGCCACGTCGGCCTCGGCCGTCTTCTGGGCCGACACGGCATTGACGAATTCCTGCTGGCTGATGGCGTTGGCGGCCACCAGCGGCTTGTAGCGCTCGGCCAGCGCCTGGGCCTGGGCCAGGTTGGCCTCGGCGCGGGACTGGGTGGCCTGGGCGCTGGCCAGCGCGGCGCGGTAGGGCGCGTCGTCGATGGCAAACAGGGCCTGGCCCGCCTTCACTTCGCTGCCTTCGCGGAACAGGCGCTTTTGCAGGATGCCCGCCACCCGGGCCCGCACCTGGGCCACGCGCGAAGCCTCGGTGCGGCCGGGCAATTCGCTGGTCAGGCCCAGGGCGCCCGGCTTGACGATGACCACGCCGACTTCGGCCGGCGGTGGCGCGGCCGGCGGAGGCGGGCTGCCGCCGGGCCCGCAAGCAACCAGCAACAGCGCCAGCGCAGCGGCCGCGGCCGCGGCCAGCGCAGCGCCACGCCGTGGCAGGGAGACCCCTTGGAGGTCGAGGCAGACGATGGACATGGCAGCTTTCAGGGGCATAACCGCAAATCGTAAGGGCAGATGGGTGCGGCACCCGCAACCTGGGTGGGCGCACGTCCCGCCTTGATGGCCATCAAGGCGCTGCACGACGGCAGGCGCACACTGCAAGCCCCGCACGCGACGTGCGCCCTGCTGGACATTCAAGACCATGTACCAACGCATCCTGGTTCCCGTCGACGGCAGCCCGACGTCCGATCGCGGTCTGGACGAGGCCCTGCGCCTGGCCCGTCTGACCGGTGCCAGGCTGCGCCTGGTTCACGCCGTCGATGAACTGACCTTCGCCACCGGCATGGAGCCGGCGGCCGTTTACGCGGCCGACCTGATCCCGCTGCTGCGCGAGGCCGGCCTGAAGGTGCTGGAAGGCGCCCAGGCGCGGGCAGCCGCGGCCGGCATCCCCGCCGACACCGTGCTGCACGAAAGCTTTGCCGGCCGGCTGTCGGACTTCGTCGTCGAGCAGGCACGCACCTGGCCCGCCGAACTCGTCGTCATCGGCACCCACGGCCGGCGTGGCGTGCGCCGCCTGCTGCTGGGCAGCGATGCCGAGCAGATCCTGCGCACCGCGCCGGTGCCAGTGCTGCTGGTTCGTGATCCGTCCGACGCGGCGCCGGACGCCGCGGTGTGACCGACACGGCCCAAGCCAGCGTGCCGGCCCGCCGCGCCGCGGCGCTGGGGCTGGCGGCACGGCGCTACGGCCACCGCTACGGCTGGCCGCTGGCCGCCATGCTGCTGCTGACCGCGCTGGCGGTGTTCTTCGGGCCGCGCCTGCGCTACGGCCGCGAGTTGCCGCTGGCCCCCGTGGTGCAGCGCGACTTCGTGCAGAGCGTGGTGGCCAGCGGGCGGGTCGAGGCGCCGCACCGGGTGACCATCGGCACGCAGATCGTCGGCACCGTCCGGCGCGTGCCGGTGGCCGAGGGGCAGGCCGTGCAGCCGGGCGACGTCCTGCTGGAACTGGAGAGCGCCGAACTGCGCGCCGCCGCCGCCCAGGCCGACGTGGCCGTGCACCAGGCCGAAGCCCGGCTGCGCCAACTGCGCGAGGTGCAGGCACCGGTGGCCGACGCCGCCCTGGGCCAGGCCCAGGTGACGCTGGACGCCGCGCGCAAGCAGTGGCGGCGCAGCACCGAGCTTTACGGCCAGGGCTTCGTCGGTCAGGCCGCGCTCGACGACGCGAAGAAGGCGGTGGACCTGGCGCAGGCCCAGTGGCGCGTGGCGCTGGCGCAGCTTCAGACGGCGCAGCCGCGCGGCAGCGACGTGGCCATCGCCCTGGCCCTGCTGGAGCAGGCCCGGGCCAGTGCCGACGCCGCCGTGTCGCGGCTGGGCTACGCCACGGTCAAGGCGCCGGTGCCCGGCACGGTCATCAGCCGCGACGTCGAACCGGGCGACGTGGTGCAGACCGGCAAACCGCTGATGGTGCTGTCGCCCAGCGGGCCGAGCGAGCTGGTGGTGCAGATCGACGAGAAGAACCTGCACCTGCTGAGCCTGGGGCAGGCGGCGCAGGCCTCGGCCGATGCCTATGCCGACCAGCGCTTCGCGGCGCAGGTCGCCACGATCAGCCCCGGCGTGGACGCCCAGCGCGGCTCGGTGGAGGTGAAACTGCGCATCCTGCAGCCGCCGGACTACCTGAAACAGGACATGACGGTGTCGGTGGACATCGTGGTGGCGCAGCGCCGCGCCGCGCTGCTGGTGCCGCTGGACGCCGTGCACGACGCCGGCGCCGCCCAGCCCTGGGTCTTGAAGCTGGACGCCGGCCACGCCGTGCGCCGGGCCGTGCAGCTGGGGCTGCGCAGCGGCGGCCTGGCCGAGGTGCTGGACGGCCTGCGTGCCGGCGACAGCGTGGTGCCGCTGGTGGCCAGCGACGTGCGCGAGGGTACGCGCTTGCGCGCAGCGCAGGTGGCGCCGGCCGCTTCGGCGCCAGCCGCGCCCTGACCGGGATCCTGCTGCGCCGTGCGGAGCTGGCTGCCCTTCGAGTGGATCGTCGCCCTGCGCTTCCTGCGCGAAGGGCGCCTGCAGACGCTGTTCATCAGCGGCGGCGTGGCCATCGGCGTGGCGGTCATCGTCTTCATGTCGGCACTGCTCAGCGGCCTGCAGGGCAACCTGGTGCGGCGGGTGCTGTCGGCGCAGGCCCATATCCAGTTGCTGCCGCCCAAGGACGTGGCGCGCGCGCTGGGGCCGCCGCCGGGCCTGGCGCCGGGTGCCGTCGAAGGCGCCATCGTGCAAACGCCCTTGCAGCGCACCCAGTCCATCGACCAGTGGCAGGCCCTGGTGGCGCAGATCGCTGCCATGCCCGACGTGCAGGTGGTGTCGCCCACGGCCGCCGGTCCGGCGCTGGCGGTGCGCGGCGACGCCAGCCGGGCGCTGTCGCTGACCGGCATCGTCCCCGAGCTGTATTTCCGCATCGTCGATCTGCCCGACAAGCTGGTGCGCGGCAGCGCGCGCCTGGGCAACGGCGACGTCTTCATCGGCACCGAGCTGGCGGCCGACCTGGGGCTGGCCGTGGGCGACAAGCTGCGGCTGTCCGGCAGCAAGGGCGCCACGGCCACATTGATCGTCACCGGGCTCCTGGACCTGGGCAACAAGGGCGCCAACCAGCGCGCCGCCTATGTGGCGCTGCACACCGCCCAAAGCCTGCTGGGGCTGGCGGGTGGCGCCTCGGGCATCGACGTCACCGTGCAGGACGTCTACGCCGCCGAGCGCATCGCCCAGCGCATCACGCGGCTGACCGGGGTGCAAGCCGACAGCTGGATCGCCACCAACGCGCAGTTCTTTTCCGCCGTGCAGGCCCAGAAGACCTCGAACACCACCATCCGCCTCTTCGTGGCGCTGTCGGTGGCCTTCGGCATCGCCAGCGTGCTGGTGGTGTCGGTGGTGCAGAAGTCGCGCGAGATCGGCATCCTGCGTGCCATGGGCATCCGCCGTGGTCAGGTCCTGCGCGTCTTTCTGCTGCAGGGCGGGCTGCTCGGCCTGGCGGGTTCGGTGGGCGGCTGCGCCCTGGGTGCCGGCGGCTTGCTGCTGTGGCAGCACGTCGCCGTCAATGCCGACGGCACGCCGCTGTTTCCGCTGAGCATCGAACCCGCGCTGCTGGGCACGGCGCTGCTGCTGGCCACCCTGACCGGCCTGCTGGCCGCGCTGGCCCCGGCGCTGCGCGCCGCGCGGCTGGACCCCGCGGTGGCCATCCGTGGTTGACCGGCCCACCGAGTCCGTCGTCAGCCTGCGCGGCGTGCGCAAGGTCTTCAACGCCGGCCTGCCCAGCGAGACCGAGGTGCTGCACGGCATCGACCTGGACCTGGCACGCGGTGCCTTCTGCGCCGTGATGGGGCCTTCGGGTTCGGGCAAGAGCACGCTGCTGAACATCGTCGGCCTGCTGGACCGGCCCAGCAGCGGCAGCCTCGCCATTTGCGGCGAAGAAACCACGCAGCTGGACGACGCGGCGCTGACGCGCCTGCGCGGCCACAACATCGGTTTTGTCTTCCAGTACCACCACCTGCTGACGGCCTTCACCGCGCAGGAAAACGTGATGATGCCGCTGCTCGGTGCGGCCGGTTTCCCCAACGCGGCCATGGCACGCCATGCCGGCGAACTGCTGGATGCCGTGGGCCTGGGCGCCTTTCGCGACCAGCTGGCGGGCCGCCTGAGCGGGGGCCAGCAGCAGCGCGTGGCGGTGGCCCGCGCGCTGGCCATGGACCCGGCGGTGCTGCTGGCCGACGAGCCCACCGGCAACCTCGACAGCGTCAGCGCCGATGCCGTCTTCGCGCTGCTGCGCCGCTTCAACCGCGAGCGCGGCACCACGGTGCTCTTCGTCACCCACAACCCCGCACTGGCCGAGCGCTGCGACCGCACGCTGCAGGTGGTGGACGGCCGCGTCGTCGCCTGAGAACCGCGGCGCGCCCGCCGCAGGCCGATACTGCGCCCCGGACCCCACCCACCCCGAGACCCGCCATGCCCGAATTCGAGACCCTGCTGTGCACGCAGACCGACCACGTGCTCACCCTCACGCTGAACCGGCCCGACAAGCTCAACGCCTTCAACCGCACGATGATGGACGAACTCATCGCCGCCTTCGACCACGCCGACGCCGATGACGCGGTGCGTGCCGTCATCGTCACCGGCGCCGGCCGCGCCTTCTGCGCCGGGGCCGATCTGTCGCAAGGTGCCAAGACCTTCGACTACGCCGCGCGCGGCGACCGGCCGGGTGTCGACGCGGCCACGCAGGGTGGCGAGGTGGATTGGGCGGATGATTCCTTGCGCGACGGCGGCGGCCGCGTCACGCTGCGCATCTTCAACTGCCTGAAGCCGGTGATCGCTGCCATCAACGGGCCGGCTGTGGGCATCGGCGCGACCATGCTCCTGCCCATGGACATCCGCCTGGCCAGCGACACCGCCCGCGTCGGCTTCGTCTTCAACCGCCGCGGCATCACGCCCGAGGCCTGTTCCAGCTTCTTCCTGCCGCGCATCGTGGGCATCAGCCGAGCGCTGGAATGGACCTACTCGGGCCGTGTCTTCGAAGCCGCCGAAGCGCTGGCCGGCGGCCTGGTGCGCCAGGTGCTGCCGGCCGACCAACTGCTGCCGGCTGCGCAGGCCATCGCGCGCGAGATCGTGGACAACGCCGCCCCGGTGTCCATCGCGCTGACGCGCCAGATGATGTGGCGCATGCTCGGCGCGCAGCACCCGATGGAGGCGCATCGGGTGGACAGCCGCGCCATCTTTGCGCGCGGTGCGTCGCCCGATGCGAAGGAAGGCGTGATGGCCTTCCTGGAAAAGCGGCCGGCGCAGTTCACGGGCTGCGTGTCGGCCGACATGCCGCCGTGGTTTCCCTGGTGGGACGAACCCGGCTACAAGTGAAGGCGTCGCCACGCAAGCCCAGCGTGCATGCCCCGCTGCAGTTGCCGGCCGATCGCAATCAGCCGGCCTGCACGTCGAAGCGCAGCGCCACGCCGTTGTTGCAGTAGCGCTGCCCCGTGGGCCGCGGGCCGTCGCCGAAGACGTGGCCCTGGTGGCCGCCGCAGCGCGCGCAGTGGTATTCGGTGCGCGGCAGGATCAGCTTGTAGTCGGTGCGCGTTTCAACGGCGCCTTCCAGCGGCTGGAAGAAGCTGGGCCAGCCGGTGCCGCTGTCGAATTTGGCGCTGGACGCGAACAAGGCCAGCCCGCAGCCGGCACAGGCGTATTGCCCGGTGCGGTGCTCGGCATTCAGCGCGCTGCTCCAGGGGCGCTCGGTGCCTTCGTGGCGCAGCACGTCGTAGGTCGCGGGCGGCAGCTGCGCGCGCCATTCGGCGTCGGCCTTCTGCACGCGGTCGCTGCGGGATGGGGCGGCGTCGGCCGCCGGGCTGGCCGAAGCCGCGCTGGCGCCGATGCCGAACAGGGAGAAGAGGTTCATCAGTCTGCGACGGGTCATGGCGGCGCTTCCTTCGGCGGGGTGCATGTCTTGTGGTCGTGGTGGCGCGGGCGATCTTTCATCTTCTGGCTTTCAATCGCCGGTGGCCAGGACCACGCTGAGCTTGCGCGTCGCGCCGTCGCGCCAGACGCTCAGCGTCACGCTGTCGCCCGGGGCGCGCTTTTCCAGCAGGCCGAGCATGCCGTCCATGTCGGCCACCGCTTCGTCGTTGATGGCGGTGATGACGTCGCCGGCGATGACTTCACCGCGATTGCCGCGCCGGAAAGGCTGCAGGCCGGACCTCGCCGCCGGCGTGCCCGCACCGACCTGTACGACGACCACGCCTTTGGGCAACTGCAGGGCGCGTTGCAACTGTGCGCTGCCGGCCGACACGCCGAGTGCCGGCCGCACGAAGCGCCCGTCGCGGATCAGCCGCGGCACGATGCGGTTGACTTCGTCCACGGGTATGGCAAAGCCGATGCCGGCGCTGGCTCCGCTGGGGCTGGCGATCTGGGTGTTGACGCCGATCAGCCTGCCGGCCGAATCCAGCAGCGGCCCGCCCGAGTTGCCGGGGTTGATGGCGGCGTCGGTCTGGATCACGCCGCGGATGGTGCGGTTGTTGAAGGACTCGATCTCGCGGTTCAGCGCGCTGATGATGCCGGTGGTCAGGGTCTGGTCCAGGCCGAAAGGGTTGCCGATGGCGTAGACCCGCTGGCCGACCAGCAGGTCGCGGCTGGCGCCCAGCGTGATCGGTGGCAGCTTGGCCCGGGGCGCCTGGATGCGCAGCACGGCCAGGTCGCGGTCAGCGAAGGCGCCCACCAGCGTGGCGTCGAAGCTGCTCTGGTCGGCCAGCGTCACGCGCGCGCCGGTGGCGCCCTGGATGACGTGGAAGTTGGTGACGATGTGGCCCTGCTCGTCCCAGACGAAGCCGGTGCCGGTGCCGCGCTGCACCTGCTGCACATTCAGGCTGAACAGGTCGCGCTGCACGCCCAGGCTGGTGATGTGCACCACCGAGGGCGAGGTCTTGCGGAACAACTCGATGTGGGCCAGTTCGTCGGCGGCCAGGGCGCCGCGCGGCGTGACGGCGCGCGGCAGGGCGTCACCGCGGGCCTGCAGCACCGGGCTGGCGAGCAGGCCTGCCAGCAGGCTGGACAGGGCCAGCCGCCGGCTGACGGTGAGTGCGGTCAGGGCGGTCAGGGCGGTCACTGCGGTTCGGGGCTTCATGGCGGGTTTTCGCATGCCGGTCCAGGGCGGCAGTCTAGAGGGCACCGAAAACCGCCAGAAAGGCATCGGCAAAGCGGCCCGAGGCGGCCAGGGTCAGCGTGACGGCATGCCATTGGCCGCCCTCCACGCCGACCTGCAAGTCGTGCAGCCAATCCGCGCCGTCTTCGACCGGCCCGTGGCTGTTCGGGAACTGCTGCCGGGCCCAGTCCAGCACCTGCTGCACCTCGGCCATCACCGTGGCGTGCTGGGCAGCGGGGGTCGAGGCGCAGGCTTCCAGGGTCCAGATGCCGTCGTCGCCTTCGTGGGCCTCAAAGCTCAGGTAGTCCATGCCGTTGCCAAATTGTTCGTTATCGCGCCGTGCAGTGGGCCTTCGTGGTGCAAGATCGACCCTCTGCCACCACCGGTCTGCACCCCATGAGCAATGCCAAGCACGGCAACAAGGAAGCCAAGAAGCCGAAGAAGGCTTTCGTGCCCAACCCGCCCGGCTTGCCTGCCGGTCTGGCACCGCTGGCTTACAACCCCTTGAAGCCCAAGAAGCGCTAGCCGCTTCAGGCCACGACGTAGGCCGCCGCCCCGGTGGCGATCAGCCGGCCTTCGTCGTTGAGCAGGCGCATCTGCGTGCTGCCGATGCGCCCGCCCAGGCGGCTGACCTCGGCGCTGGCGATGAAGTGCCGGCCCAGGCCCTGGCGCAGGAAATCCACGCGCAGGTCGATGGTGCCCATCTTCGAGAAGCGCTGCATCACCTGCAGCATGTTGTCGTGCGGGAAGCGCTCGGCGATGCCCACCATCAGCGCCAGGCCGCCCATGGCGTCCAGCACGGCCGAGATCACGCCGCCGTGCAGCCGGCCGTAGCTGTAGTGGCCGACCAGTTCGGGCTTCATGTCGAACTGTGCCCGCACGTCACCCGGCGCCACCGAGGCGATCTTCAGACCCAGTACCTGGTTGAAGGTGATGCGGTGTTCGAAGAGGTCGACGAGCGCGGCGTCGAGCCGGGCTTGTTCGGCTTCGCTGCGCGGGACCCCAGGTGCCGCGGATCCGGTGCTCATGCGGCCGCGCGCAGGCCCAGGCGGGCCCGGGCCTGGTCGGGCGTGGCGACCTCGCGGCCGGCGTTGCGGGCGCAGGCTGCCAGCGCTTCGATCAGCACGCCGTTGCCGCCGGCGCGCTCGCCGCCCGGCAGGTAAAAGGTGTCTTCCAGGCCGCTGCGCAGCATGCCGCCAAGTTCGGCGGTGCGCTGGTGCACCGGCCAGATCTCGGCACGGCCGATCAGCGTGGTCTGCCACACCGCGTCGGCCGGCGCATAGCGCGGCAGCAGGGCCAGCAGGTCGGCGTCGCAAGGCATGCCGCTGGCCACGCCCATCACGAAGTTGACCTCGGGCACGCCCGAGAACAGGCGCGCCTTCAGGTACATGCCCACGCTGCGCACGATGCCCACGTCGAAGCATTCGAATTCGGGGTGGATGTGCAGTTCGTTCATCACGTCCAGCATCTGCTGCACCTTGGCCACCGGGTTGTCGAAGACCATGGGCGGCCAGGCCCATTCGCCGTTGTCCTTGATCTTCAGGTAGTTCAGCGTGCCGGCATTGCAGGCGGCGGCTTCGGGCCGCACGCGGCGCAGGCAGGCCAGCGGGCCGCTGATGTCTTTGCCGACGACGCCGGTGGTCAGGTTGATGATGACGCCCGGGCAGGCCGCGCGGATGGCGCCGACCACGTCTTCGGCCACGTCGGGGTCCCAACTGGGCATGTGGCCGTAACCGGGCTCCTGGCTGCGCAGGTGCACATGCATGATGCTGGCGCCGGCGTTGTAGGCATCGCGCGCCTCGGCCGCCATCTGCGCGGGCGTGACGGGCACCGGGTGCTGCTGCGGGTTGGTCAGCACGCCGGTCAGGGCGCAGGTCAGGATGGCTGGGGCGGTGTTCATGGTGTTGCGCTTTCTGCGACGTCGATCTCGACCAGCACCGCGCTGCTGGCCACGCTGTCTTTCAGTTGGACGTGCACGGCCCGCACGGTGCCGGCGGCGGCGGCGTTGAGCCACATCTCCATCTTCATCGCTTCGACGCAGACCAGCGGCTGGCCGGCGTTGACCGCGTCGCCCACGGCCACCAGCACCTGGGCCACCACGCCGGCCACTGGCGCGCGGGCGCGGCCGGGGTCGGTCTGGCGGTCGCTGGCGGGGTAGGGCGACGCTTCAGTGAAGCTGAAGGTGGCGCCGTGCCGGGACAGGTGCAGCCTGCCGCCGGTCTGCACCGCGACGGCCTGCCGGAGCACGCCGCCGCTGCGGTAGTGCACGGCGGCGCCGACGCGCGACAGCAAGGTCACGCCGTCCGGCGGCGCGCGCAGCGTGCGCGCCTGGCCGTCGCAGACCAGCGTCAGGTCGTGGCGGGCCACGCTGGCCGGGCGGGTGGGCGCGCGCGGGCCGAAGGGGCTGCTCAATAGCGCCGCAGCCAGGGCCCAACTGGCCTCGTCGGGCTGCGGGCGCTGCATCAAGGCCTGGGCTTGATCACCCGTGGCGGACGCCCATTCGTCCAGCCGCGTGGTGCTCAGCTGCGCGGCGCTGAACTGCGGGTGCTGGATGAGGTCGCGCAGGAAGCGGCCGTTGTTGCGCAGGCCCAGCAGGGGCACGTCCTCGAGGGCGCGTGCCAGGCGGCGCACGGCATCGGCACGGTCGTGGCCGTGGGCGACGAACTTGGCCACCATCGCGTCGTAGTGGGGCGTGACCTCGCTGCCTTCGGCGATGCCGTGGTCGATGCGGATGGTCGAGGCTTCAGGGTTCCAGCCGGCGATGCGCCCGGTCTGCGGCGCCCAGCCGTCATAGGGGTCTTCGGCGTAGAGCCGGGCCTCGATGGCGTGGCCGGTGTAGGTGACCTGCGCTTGCGTCAGTGGCAGCGGCTCACCCTGGGCCACGCGCAGCTGCCACTCGACGAGGTCCAGGCCGGTGATGCATTCGGTCACCGTGTGCTCGACCTGCAACCGCGTGTTCATCTCCAGGAAGTGGTGGCGCATCTGCGCATCGACGATGAACTCCACGGTGCCCGCACCGACATAGCCCACGGCCTGCGCAGCGGCCACGGCGTCACGGCCCAGCGCCTCGCGCAAGGCCGGCGTGACCACCGGCGACGGCGCTTCTTCGATGACCTTCTGCCGCCGCCGCTGCGCCGTGCAGTCGCGTTCGCCGAGGTGGATGGCGTGGCCGTGGCTGTCGGCGAAGACCTGCACTTCGATGTGCCGGCCGTTGGCGATCAGGCGTTCCAGCATCAGCGTGCCGTCGCCGAAAGCGCTGAGTGCTTCGCGGCGGGCGCCAGCCAGCGCGGCTGCCAGTTCGTCGCTGTGACGAACCAGCCGCATGCCGCGCCCACCGCCGCCGGCCACGGCCTTCACCAGCAGCGGCAGGCCGAGCTTCGCAGCCTCGGCCATCAGGCGCTGGTCGCCCTGTTCCTCGCCCAGGTAACCCGGTGCGCAGGGCACGTCGGCCGCCTGCATGCGGCGTTTGGCCTGCGCCTTGTCGCCCATCGCACGGATGGCGGCGGGTGGCGGGCCGATGAAGACCAGGCCCGCGTCGGCACAGGCCTGCGCGAAATCGGCGCGCTCGGACAGGAAGCCGTATCCGGGGTGGACGGCGTCGGCGCCGGTGACCTTCGCGGCGGCCAGCAGCGCAGGGATGTTGAGGTAGGACTCGGCCGCGGGCGCCGCGCCGATGTGCACCGCTTCGTCGGCCTGATGCACGTGCGGTGCCTGCGCGTCGGCATCGCTGAAGACGGCCACCGTGCGGTAACCCAGGCGGTGCGCGGTGCGGATGACGCGGCAGGCGATTTCCCCGCGGTTGGCGATGAGGATCTTGCTGAAGGTCATCGGCAAAGACTCAGTGCGGCACCCAAGTCGCCTTGCGCTTTTGCAGGAAGGCGGTGGTGCCTTCGGTGCCTTCCGCACCCAAGGCCGCCGCCGAGAAGACTTCGGCCGCGTGTTGCACCAGCGAAGCCGGCGTGTGGAAGCGCGCCTGGGCGATCAGCGCCTTGGTGGCCGCCACAGCGCCCGGTGCGCATTGCAGGATGTCGGCCAGCACCGCGGCCAGCGCGTGGTCGAGTGCGCCTGCGGCATGCACCGCGTGGACCAGGCGCAACCGCAGCGCGGCCTCGGCGTCCAGCTTGCCGCCGGTGACAGCCAGCCGCTTGGCCTCGGCGTAGCCCAGGCGTTCGACGAGGAAGGGCGCGATCTGCGCCGGCACCACACCCAGGCTGGTCTCGGGCAGTCGGAAGACCGCGCTGGTGCCGGCCAGTGCCACGTCGGCGACGCAGGCCAGGCCGAAGCCGCCGCCCATCACCGTGCCTTCCAGCACCGCCACGGTGGCCAGGCCGGTGTCGGCAAAGGCCACGCAAAGTTCGCCGAAGGCGGCGTTCACCTTGACGACGGCCTGGTCGTCGGCCGCCAGCTGCAGCCGCGCGCTGGCCATGTCGCGCAGATCGGCGCCGGCGCAGAAATGCCCCCCGGCGCCGCGCAGCACCAGCACCCGCGTCACGCCATCGGTTTCAGCCGCCGCCAAGGCCTGGCGCAGTTCCAGCACCATGGCCATCGACATGGCATTGCGCACCTCGGGCCGGTTCAGGGTGACGTACAGCACCCCGGCTTCTCGGCGCAGCAGCAGTGTGGCGTCGCTCACAGCGCCTTCCCGGGCAGCGTGCCTTCAAGCTTGCAGATGATGCCCAGCATCACCTCGTCGGCGCCACCGCCGATGCTGATCAAGCGGCTGTCGCGGTAGGCCTGGCTGATCGGGTTGTCGCGCGTGTAGCCCATGCCGCCCCAGTACTGCAGGCAGGCGTCGGTGACTTCACGACTCAGCCGCCCGCACTTCAGCTTGGCCATGCTGGCCAGCTTGGTCACGTCCTTGCCGCCGATGTACATCTCCACCGCGCGGTAGGTCAGCGCGCGCAGCGCTTCCACCTCGGTGCGCAGTTCGGCCAGGCGGTAATGCACCACCTGGTTGTCGAGGATGCTCTTGCCGAAGGCCTTGCGCTGCCGCGTGTAGGCTATGGTCTGGTCGATCAGCCGGTCCAGGCTGCGCAGCGAACCGGCCGCGCCCCACAGGCGCTCTTCCTGGAACTGCAGCATCTGGAAGGTGAAGCCCAGACCTTCCTGGCCGATCAGGTTGCGCTTGGGCACGCGCACGTTGTCGAAGAAGAGTTGTGCGGTGTCGCTGCTGTCCATGCCGATCTTGTGGATCTTCTGCTTGCTGATGCCGGGGGCGTCCATGGGCACCACGATCAGGCTCTTGTTCTTGTGCGCCGGGCCGTCGCTGGTGTTGGCCAGCAGGCAGCACCAATCCGCCTGCAGGCCATTCGTGATCCACATCTTGCTGCCGTTGATGACGTAATCGCCGCCTTCGCTGCGCGCCGTCGTCTTCAAAGCGGCCACGTCAGAACCGCCGCCCGGCTCGCTGACGCCCAGGCAGGCCACGTAGTCACCGCTGATGGTGGGGGTGAGGAATTCCTTGCGCAATTCGTCACTGCCGAAACGCGCCAGGGCCGGCGTGGCCATGTCGGTCTGCACGCCGATGGCCATGGGCACACCGCCGCAGTTGCACTGGCCCAGGGCTTCGGCCATGACCATGCTGTAGGAAAAATCGAGGCCGGCGCCGCCGAATTCTTCGGGGTATTTCAAACCCAGCAGACCCAGGTCGCCCAACTTCTTGAAGACCTCGTGGCTGGGGAACTGCTCGGCCTTTTCCCATTCGGCCACGTAGGGGTTGATTTCCTGGTCGCAGAACTTGATGACGGTGTCTTCGAGCTGGCGGTGTTCGGTGCTGAATTTCATGTCGGGTCTCCGTTCGGATTCAGAAGTGCGGTCAGCAGTCGGGCGCGGTCTAGAACCGCGCAATGCCAAAGGTGCTGGGCCGCAGTTGCCGTTGTTCGGCTTCGCGCGCGATGGCCAGGCACAGGCCCAGCACGCGGCGCGTGTCGCAGGGGTTGATGATGCCGTCGTCCCACAGGCGCGCGGTGCCGAAGAGCACATCGCTCTCGGCGTCCAGCCGGTTGCGCAGCGCGTCGCTCATCGCGGCCAGCGCTTCGTCGTTGGCCGGCAGGCCCATGCGTTCGAGCTTGTTGCGGTTCAGGATGTCCATCACCTTGGCGGCCTGCGCACCCCCCATCACGGCGGTGCGCGCACTGGGCCAGCTGAAGATGAAGCGCGGGTCGAAGCCGCGGCCGCACATGCCGTAATTGCCGGCACCGAAGCTGCCGCCCAGCACGATGGTGAACTTGGCCACGCGGGCATTGGCCACGGCCTGGATCATCTTGCTGCCGTGCTTGATGGCGCCGCCGTGCTCGGCCGCCTTGCCGACCATGTAGCCGGTGGTGTTCTGCAGGAAAACCAGGGGCAGGCCGGTCTGGTCGCAGGCTTGAATGAACTGCGCGGCCTTGGTCGAACCCGTTGGCTGGATGGGGCCGTTGTTGCCGATGATGCCGATGGCGTGGCCGTGCAGGCGTGCATGGCCGCAGACGGTGTCGGCCGCATAAGGGGCCTTGAATTCGAGGAAGTCGCTGCCGTCGACCAGACGGGCGATGACCTCGCGCACGTCGTACGGCTCGCGCTCGTCGGCCGGCACCACGCCCATCAGTTCGTCGGGGCTGTACAGCGGCTCGGCTGCCAGGGCCGGTGGTGGCACAGCGTCCCAGGGCAGCTTGTCCATCAACTCGCGGGCGAGGGCAATGGCATGGGCATCGTTCTCGCTCAGGTACTCGCCCAGGCCGGTCACTTCGGCGTGCATCTGCGCGCCGCCCAGTTCCTCGTCGGTGGCGTCTTCGCCGATGGCCGCCTTGACCAGCGGCGGGCCCGCCAGGTAGATGCTGCTGCGGCCCTTGACCAGCACCACGTAGTCGCTCAGGCCCGGCAGGTAGGCGCCGCCGGCGGTGGACGAACCGTGCACCACGGCGATCTGCGGTATGCCGGCCGCCGACAGCCGTGCCTGGTTGGCGAAGGTGCGGCCGCCATCGACAAAGATCTCGGCCTGGTACATCAGATTGGCGCCGCCCGATTCCACCAGCGCAATCAGCGGCAGCTTGTTCTGCGCGGCCAGCTCCTGCGCACGCAGCGCCTTCTTCAGTCCCATCGGTGCCACGGTGCCACCCTTCACCGCGCTGTCGCTGGCGCTGATCAGCACCCGCTTGCCGGCGACCACGGCGATGCCGACGATGCTGCCGCCGCCCAGCACGCTCTTCTTGCCGTCGTCGTCGTGCAGGCCCAGGCCGGCCAGCGGGCTGAGCTCCAGGAAATCGCTGCCGCGGTCGATCAGCCGCGCCACGCGTTCGCGCGGCAGCAACTGGCCGCGTGCCTCGAATTTCTGGCGCTTGCTTTCCGATTCGGCGATGACTTTCGCCTGCAAGTCCTGAACCTTCGAAAGGCGTTCCTGCATGCGTTTGGCATTGGCCTTGAAGGCGGGCGAGCGGGTGTCGATCAGCGTTCCTAGCGCTGGCATGTCACATGCCCCCTGCGTCTGCGACACGTCCCCCCGAGGGGGACTTCAACACCTCGGGCGTCACGGCGCGGTGAAAGCCGTCGAAGGGCCGCGATGTGGATGTCGTCCCCAGCGGAAAGATGTCGCTGCCCAGCGAGGCTGCGCCGTCGATCTGCAGCGTCACGCCGCTGATGAAACTGGCGCCCGCCGACAGCAAGAAGACGATGGCCGCGCTGACCTCGGCTTCCACGCCCATGCGCCGCAGCGGCACGTGCTGCTTGAGCTTGGGGATGATGGACTTCATCGCGCCACCGTAGGTGTCCATGCCGCTGCTGGCGATCCAGCCCGGCGCCACCGCATTCACCCGCACACCGGCATGCGCCCATTCAAAAGCGGCCGTGGCGGTCAGGTTGGCCATGCCGGCGCGCGCCGCGCCGCTGTGGCCCATGCCGGGCATGCCATTGCGGAAGTCGGCCGTCATGTTGACGATGCTGCCGCCGTGTTGCTGCATGCACTGGTTGAACAACTCTCGCATCATCAGGAAGCCGCCGGTGAGGTTGTTGGCGACGACCGCGTCGAAACCCTTCTTGCTGATGGCCAGCAGCGGCGCTGGAAACTGCCCGCCGGCGTTGTTGACCAAGCCGGCCACCGAGCCGTGCTGCGCGATGACCGCCGCCACGCCAGCCTTCACCGCGTCTTCGTCGCGGATGTCGAAGGCGGTGCTCACGCACAGCCCGCCGTCCTCCAGAATCTCGGCAGCCACCGCGTCCAGCTTGGCCTGGGTACGCCCGCTGATCACGACCTTCGCGCCCAGTGCAGCCAGTTCGTGCGCCACGCAGCGGCCGATGCCGCTGCCGCCCCCGGTCACCCAGACGGTCTGCCCGGTGAAAAGGCCGTGATGGAAGACGCTGCGGTAGTGCGGTGTTTCGGTCATGGAGAGGGGCGGCTGGCGCGGCTGCGATGCAGTCCCGAATTAGGCTGCACGGTAACGTTAACGTCAACCGGATCACGAATAAGTGAATACGTGGATGTTTGCGGCAGGCCGGGCCGCTAGCATGCGGGGCATCTCTTAAAACCGAGGTTTTCCATGGACCTGTCTGCCTGCACCGAAGCCCTGCGCGCCAAGATGGCCGCCGCCAGCGGCCTGAACGCCACCCTGAAGTTCGACTGCGGCGCCGACGGTGTGGTGGTCCTGGACGGCAAGAGCGTGCCCGGCACGGTCAGCAACGACAACGTCGACACCGATTGCACGGTGGCCATCACGCTGGAAAACCTGGGCGCGCTGTTGACCGGTGAGCTGGAGCCGGCCACCGGTTTCATGATGGGCAAGTTCAAGGTCAGCGGCGACATGAGCGTGGCCATGAAGCTGCAACGCTTCGTCTGAACATGCTGGCGCCGCAAGTCCGCCGCAGGCAGGCGGCTGCCACCCGCGATGCCACCAATCAGGCCGCCATCGTCGCGGTGGACTCGCACCGCGACGAGGACACCGGCGAGCTCTTCGGCATCACCGAGCTGTGCGGTGAATTCGGCATCACGCTGCGCACCATCCGCTTCTACGAAGACAAGGACCTGCTGAAGCCGCGGCGCATCAACGGCACCCGCGTCTACACGCGGCGTGACCGGGCCCGCCTGGCCCTGATCCTGCGCAGCAAGGCCATCGGCGCCAGCCTGGACGAGATCAAGCATTACCTCGACCTCTACGGCGCGCACGGCGAGGGCCGGGTGCAGCAGCTGAAGTTCGTGCGGGACCGCACCGACCAGGCCATTGCCGACCTGGAAACCAAGCGCGCGCACATCGAGGCCTCGCTGGCCGAGTTGCGGGTCATCAACGCGGCCGTGCGCCGGCAGCTGGAGGCCAAATGAGCTTGCCCAACTTCCCCTCGGCCTGGATGAGCGAAGAGCACCGCATGCTGCAGGACAGCGTGGCGCGCTACATCGCCGACAAGTGGGTGCCGCGTGCCGCCGAATTCCGCGTTGCCGGCAAGCTGGGCCCCGAGGTGTGGCGCGAAGCCGGCGCCAACGGACTGCTCTGTGTCAGCACGCCGGTCGAGTACGGCGGCGGCGGCGGCGACTTCGGCCACGAGGCGGTGATCCTGCTGGAGCAGGCGCGCGCCAATGTCTCGGGCTGGGGGGGCGGCCTGCATTCGGCCATCGTCGCGCCCTATCTGCTGCACTACGGCACCGCAGCGCAGAAGCAGCGCTGGCTGCCGAAGATGGTGACCGGCGAATTCATCACCGCCATTGCGATGACCGAGCCCGGCACCGGCAGCGACCTGCAGGCCGTGCGCACCCAGGCCCGGCGCGATGGCGACCACTATGTGCTGAATGGCGCCAAGACCTTCATCACCAACGGGCAGAACGCCAACCTGATCGTGGTGGTCTGCAAGACCGGTGGCGACGGCGGCGCGAAAGGCATCTCGCTGCTGATGGTCGAGACCGAACAGGCGGCCGGCTTCCGCCGCGGCCGCCAGCTCGAGAAGGTCGGCATGCACACGCAGGACACGTCGGAACTGTTCTTCGACGAGGTGCGCGTGCCGGTGGACAACCTCATCGGCGCGCAGGAAGGGCAGGGCTTTTTCCAGCTGATGGCGCAATTACCGCAAGAGCGGCTGATCATCGCCGTCAGCGGCATCGGCGCGATGGAACGCGCGCTGGACGAAACGCTGAAGTACGTCAAGGACCGCAAGGCCTTCGGCAAGAGCCTGTGGGACTTCCAGAACACCCGCTTCAAACTGGCCGAGGTGCAGGCCACGGTGCTCGCGGCGCGGGCTTTTGTGGACGCCTGCATGGCGGCCCACCTGAAGGGCGAACTCGACGCCGCGCGTGCGGCGCTGGTCAAGGCCTGGGTCAGCGAGCAGCAGTGCAAGGTGATGGACGAATGCCTGCAGCTGTTCGGCGGCTACGGCTACATGATGGACTACCCCATCGCCGAGTTGTATGTCGATGCCCGGGTGCAGCGCATCTACGGCGGCACCAACGAGATCATGAAAGAGCTGGCTTCACGCTTCATGTGAACCGGCGCAGGAGAAACCGATGAGTGATGCCTTCATTTACGACCACGTCCGCACGCCGCGCGGCAAGGGCAAGAAAGACGGCAGCCTGCACCAGGCCTCGCCGGTCTGGCTGCTGCGCACGCTGCTGCAGGCCCTGCAGCAGCGCAACGACCTGAACACGGCGCTGGTCGACGACCTGGTGCTGGGCTGCGTGACGCCCGTGGGCGAGCAGGGCGCCGATATCGCGCGCACGGCCGTGCTCGACGCCGAATGGGCGCAGACGGTGGCCGGTGTGACACAGAGCCGCTTCTGCGCCAGCGGCCTGGAAAGCGTCAACCTGGCCGCCGCGAAAGTGGCCAGCGGATTCGAAGACCTGGTGGTCGGCGGCGGCGTGGAAAGCATGAGCCGCTGGGCCATGGGCAGCGATGGCGGCGCCTGGTTCATGGACCCGCGCATCAACCAGAAACTGGGCTTCGTGCCGCAGGGCGTGGGCGCTGACCTGATCGCCACGCTGGAGGGTTGGGGCCGTGGCGATGTCGATGCCTTTGCCTTGAATTCGCACCACAAGGCCGCCGCCGCGCGGGCCCAGGGCCGCTTCGCGCGCAGTGTGGTGGCTGTGCGCGACATCGCCGGCCTGCTGATGCTGGACCGCGACGAGACCATCCGCGAGGGCGCCACGCTGGACGCCCTGGCCAAGCTGTCGCCCAGCTTCGCGGCCATGGGTGCGATGGGCTTCGACGCCACCGCGCTGCGCAAGTACACGACGGTGGAACGCATCACCCACATGCACCACGCCGGCAACAGCAGTGGCATCGTCGACGGTGCGGCGCTGATGCTGGTGGGCTCGAAGGCGGGCGGCGACCAGGCCGGCCTGAAGCCGCGTGCACGCATCCGCGCTGCGGCCGTCATCGGCAGCGAGCCGACCATCATGCTGACCGGGCCCACGCCGGCCTGCCGCAAGGCGCTGGCCAAGGCCGGCATGCAGGCCGGCGACATCGACCTGTGGGAGATCAACGAGGCCTTTGCCGTGGTGCCGATGAAGACCGCGCGCGACCTGGGTGTGGACCTGTCCCGCGTCAACGTCAACGGCGGCGCCATCGCGATGGGCCACCCGCTGGGCGCCACCGGCTGCATCATCCTGGGCACGCTGCTGGACGAACTGGAGCGCCGCAATCTGAGTACCGGCTGCGCCACCCTGTGCGTGGGTGGCGGCATGGGCATCGCCACCATCATCGAGCGGGTCTGAACATGACGAACATGAATACGGCCATCACACTGACGATGGGCGAGGACGGCATCCTCGTCGCGACGATGAACCTGCCGGGTCGCCCGATGAACGTGGTCGGCGACGAACTGATGACCGGCATCGCCGAGGCCATTGAGCGTCTGGCGGAACCCACCATCAAGGGCATGATCCTGACCTCGGGCAAGGCCGACTTCTGCGCCGGCGGCGACCTCGACCGCATGTCGAAGTGGACCCGTCCCGAAGAGCCCTTCGAGGCCAGCATGGCGATGAAGGCCGTGCTGCGCAAGCTGGAACTGCAGGGCAAGCCGGTGGTCGCCGCGATCAACGGCCACGCCTTGGGCGGTGGCCTGGAACTGGCGCTGGCCTGCCACGCACGCATCGCCATCGACGACCCGCGCCTGAAGATCGGCCAGCCCGAGGTCAAGCTGGGCCTGCTGCCCGGCGGCGGCGGCACGGTGCGGCTGCCGCGCCTGGTGGGCATCCAGCAGGCGCTGCAGATCTGTGGTGAAGGCGGCGACCTCAGTCCCGCCAAGGCCCTGGACCTCGGCCTGCTGACGGCCCTGGCGTCGGACCGCGATGACCTGATGGCGCAGGCCCGGGCCTGGATCGTGGCCAACCCGAATGCCAAGCAGCCCTGGGATATGCCCAAGTTCCGCATGCCCGGCGGCGACTCCCGCTCGCCGGCCATGGCGCAGTTGTTCTCGATCGCGCCCTCGGTCGCGTCGGCCAAGAGCCAGGGCAACTACCCGGCGGTGCAGCACATCATGAGCAGCATCTTCGAAGGCGGCCTGATGGACTTCGACAACGCCTGCGTGGTGGAAAGCCGCTACTTCGCGGCCTGCGCGATGTCGACCGAATCGCGCAACATGATCAACACGCTGTGGTACCAGCTGAACGCCATCAGGAAGGGTGCGTCCCGTCCTGCGGGTGTCGCGTCTTCGAAGGTGCAGCGGCTGGGCATCCTGGGCGCCGGCATGATGGGCGCGGGCATCGCCTACGTGTCGGCCAAGGCCGGCATCAGCGTGGTGCTGCTCGACAGCACGCTGGAGGCCGCCGAACGCGGCAAAGGCTACGCGCAGGGCCTGCTCGACAAGGCCGTGAAGCGCGGTCGCAGCACGACCGAGAAGCGCGACGCGTTGCTGGCGCGCATCACGCCCACCGCCGACTACGCCGTGCTGGCCGGCTGCGACCTGGTCATCGAAGCCGTGTTCGAAGACCGCGCCGTGAAAGCCGATGTCACGCGCCGCGTGCAGGCCGTGCTGGGTGGCGATGTGGTCTTCGCGTCCAACACCTCCACACTGCCCATCACCGGCCTGGCCCAGGCCAGCCTGCAGCCCGAGAACTTCATCGGCCTGCATTTCTTCAGTCCGGTGGACAAGATGCCGCTGGTGGAAATCATCGTCGGCCGGGCCACCAGCAACGAGACGCTGGCCAAGGGCTTCGACTACGTGCTGCAGATCGGCCAGACGCCCATCGTTGTCAACGACAGCCGCGGCTTCTACACCAGCCGCGTTTTCGGCACCTATGTGATGGAAGGCATCGCGATGCTGAAAGAGGGCGTGCACCCGCGCAGCATCGAGGTGGCCGGCTTGCAGGCCGGCATGCCCATGCCGCCGCTGGCGCTGCAGGACGAGGTGTCGCTCAGCCTGGGTCTGCATGTCGCCGACCAGACCCAAAAAGATCTGGCGGCCGAAGGCAAGGCCACCCCCGAACACCCCGGCATGGCCGTGGTGCGGCAGTTGTGCGAGATCGGTCGCATCGGCAAGAAGGCCGGCAAGGGCTTCTACGACTGGTCGGCCGACGGCAAGCAACTGTGGCCCGAACTGGCCACGCTCTATCCGGTGGCCGCGCAGCAGCCCGAGCAGCGCGAGCTGATGGACCGCCTGATGTTCGCCCAGGCCAACGAAGCCGCCCGCTGCGTCGAAGAGGGCGTGTTGCGGTCCACCGCCGACGGCAACATCGGCAGCATCTTTGGCTGGGGTTTCGCGCCTTTCCAGGGCGGTGCGCTGCAGTTCATCAACGCCCTGGGTGCGGCGGCTTTCGTCGCCCGGGCCCGTGAACTGGCCGCGCAGCACGGGCCGCGCTTCGAGCCGGCCGCCGTGGTGGTGCGGCAGGCAGCGAGCGGCGGTCGTTTCGAGGACGCCTGAGAGGGGCTGGCGTCGCGCCAGCCGAGACGCTGGATTGAAATCCCGTTATGGACTAATATGAATTTCATGTCCAAAGCCGGATTGAGATCATGAGCGCTGTCCTGGCCCCCGCCGTGCCGCCCGAGGTCATCGTCGAACGCATGGCCGCGGCCGGCTTGCGCGCCTTCGACCGCATCGCCCAGGCCTGGGGCCTGAGCGTGGACGAGCAACTGGCCCTGCTGGGCCAGCCGCCGCGGTCCACCTTTTTCGCCTGGCGCAAGACGCCCGACAAGGCCACCCTGCCGCGCGACACGCTCGAGCGCCTGTCCAACTTGCTGGGCATCTACAAGAGCCTGCAGATCCTGCTGCCCGATGCGGCCGCAGCCGACGCCTGGGTGCGCCAGCCGAACAGCGCCGCACCCTTCGGTGGCGGCAGCGCCCTGGCGCGCATGCTGGGTGGCAATGTCAGCGACCTGAACCTGGTGCGCCGCTACCTGGACGGCGTGCGCGGCGGGGGTTGGTCCTGAGCGCTGCGGCGCAGGCCACGGCCCTCGACGGCATCGCCGTGCGGCGCATCCGCTGGCCGCAGGCCTGTCGCATCGTGCCCACGCGCTACCCGGCCATCAACCTGTTCGACCGGGTGGCGGACGCGGCCGATTTCGATGCCCTGTATGCCCTGGAAGCGATGAGCAACGAGCGCCTGCGCGACGAGCTGGGCCAGATCGAGCGCGTGCCGCGCGAACAGCGCCTCTACGGGCCCGGCAGCGGGCCCATCATGGCGGCCTTCACGCACCTCAATCTGCTGGGCAGCCGTTTTGCCGACGGCAGCCGGGGCGTGTTCTACGCGGCGCACGAACGCGCCACCGCGGTGGCCGAGACGCGCCATCACCACGCGGCCTTCCTGGCCGCCACCCAGCAGCGTGCGCAGCACCTGCCGATGCGGCTGTACCACGTGGCCATCGCCGCCCGGCTGCACGACCTGCGGCCGGCCGGCGCCGTGCCAGCGGCGGTCTACGACCCCAGCGACTACAGCGCAGCCCGCGCCTTGGGCGCCCGCCTGCACGCGGCGGCTTCGGCGGGCGTGGTCTACCGCAGCGTGCGCCACGCCCCCGGCCGGTGTGTCGGCCTGTTCAGCCCGCAGGGGGCCCGCGGCTGCGTCCATGCGGCCTACCTGCTGTATGCCTGGGACGGGCAGCGCTTCACCGACATCTACGAAAAGGCGGCATGAAGGCGCCGGCCGCGAGCCCGCTTCGCTACGACCGCCTGGACGCCCTGCGTGGCGCGGCCATGGTCTGGATGGCGGCTTTCCATTTCTGTTTCGACCTGAACTACTTTCGCCTGCTGACGCCCCTGCAGGCCTTCACCCGCGACCCCTTCTGGACCGTGCAGCGGGCCTGCATCGTCAGCCTCTTCGTGTTCTGCGCCGGGCTGTCGCAGGCGGTGGCGCTGCACGCCGGGCAAGGCTGGCCGCGCTTCTGGCGGCGCTGGGCCCAGGTGGCGGCCTGCGCCCTGCTGGTCAGCGCGGGTTCGGCGTGGATGTTTCCGCGCAGCTGGATCTACTTCGGCGTGCTGCACGGTCTGGCGCTGATGCTGGTCCTCAGCCGTCTGCTGGCCCCCATCGGCCGCGGCCTGTGGCCGCTGGGCGCGGTGTGCCTGTTGCTGCCCTTCGTCGCGCAACACCCCTACTTCGACCCGCCAGGCAGCAACTGGGTCGGCCTGGTCACGCGCAAGCCCGTCACCGAAGACTTCCTGCCACTGCTGCCCTGGCTGGGCATGATGCTGTGGGGCCTTGCGGCCGGGCAGGGGCTGCTGCGGCACCGGCCTGCCGTGCTCGCCGGCCCGCTGCCGCCTGGGCTGATGCCCCTGGCCTTGCTGGGCCGCTGGTCGCTCAGCTTCTACATGGTCCACCAGCCGGTGTTGCTGGGCGCCTTGACGGCCGGGCGCGCGCTGGGCTGGTGGTAGCGGCCGGCAGGGCCGGCCCGCAGGCTACGATGCGCCGATGAGCACCAAAGTCCTGTTCGGCTTTCACGCCGTCACCGTCCGGCTGAAGACCGCCCCGGCCTCCATCACCGAAATCCAGGTCGACGCGACGCGGCGCGACGCGCGCATGCGGCAATTCGTCGAGCGGGCGAATGAAGCCGGTGCCAAGGTGGTCGACAGCGACGGCGAACGCCTGAACGCGCTGGCCGGCAACAGCCGCCATCAGGGTGTGGTGGCCCGCGTCACGCCGCTGCCGATGCGGCATTCGGTGGACGATGTGCTGGACGACGTCCAGGGACCGCCCCTGGTGCTGGTGCTGGACGGCGTGACCGATCCGCACAACCTGGGCGCCTGCCTGCGCGTGGCCGACGGTGCTGGGGTCAGCGCCGTGGTCGCCCCCAAAGACCACGCGGTGGGCCTGAACGCCACTGTGGCCAAGGTGGCCAGCGGCGCGGCCGAGACCGTCCCCTACCTGATGGTCACCAACCTGGCCCGCGCGCTGGCCGACCTGAAGGACCGCGACATCCGCGTCATCGGTTTGTCCGACACGGCCGAGAAGACCATCTATGACGTCGACCTCACGGGTCATGTGGCCCTGGTGATGGGCGCCGAAGGTTCCGGCATGCGGCAACTCACGCGCAAGCACTGCGATGAGCTGGTCAGCATCCCGATGGCCGGCGCCGTTGAAAGCCTGAATGTCTCGGTGGCGGCCGGCATCTGTCTGTTCGAAGCCGTGCGCCAGCGGCGCAGCTGAAACACCCGGAGACCGCCATGGGCAGCGCCATCGTTTTTCGCGGCGAACGCATCGCCGCCGAGGTCTTCGATGACCGCGTCGCGCGAGCGGCTGCGGTCCTGCAAGGCGCCGGCGTGGCGCCGGGCGATGTGGTGGCGCTGATGATGCGCAACCGACCCGATACCCTGGCCCTGATGCTGGCCGTGCGCCGCCTGGGTGCGCAGTGGTGCCCGGTCAACTGGCACTTCAAGACCGACGAAGTGGCCTACATCCTGGGCGACAGTGGCGCGCGGGTGTTTGTCGTCGATGGTGAGCTGCTGGCCACCTTGCCGGGCCTGTCGCTGGCGGGTCTGCAGGCCTGGGTGGTACCAGCGGCCGGTGTGAACAGCGAGGCAGGCTGCGCCGATCTGGCTTCGTGGCCGGCGGCCTGCGCTGCAGCCGCGCCGTCGCAGGCCCCGCCGCTGGCCCCTCGGGGCGCCATGTTCTACACCTCGGGCACGACCGGCCGGCCCAAGGGCATACGCCGCGCGCCGGCCACACCCGAGGAGGCCGCCAGCGGCCTGGCGGTGCTGCGCCATGTGCTGGGTTTCGATCCCGGCATGAAGGCCTTGGTCAGCGCGCCGATGTACCACAGCGCGCCGAATTCCTTCGCCATCGGCGCGGCGCAGGAAGGCGCCGAGCTGCACATCGAAGAGCGCTTCGACGCCGAGCGCACCTTGCAACTCATCGCCGAGCGCCGCCTGACGCACGCCTATCTGGTACCCACCATGTATGTGCGCCTGCTGCGCCTGCCGGCCGAGGTGCGCGCGCGTTACGACCTGGGCTCGATGCGCTTCGTCTCGTCCACCGGTTCGCCGTGCCCGCCCGAGGTCAAGCGGGCGATGATCGCGTGGTGGGGCCCCGTCATCTTCGAGGCTTACGGCAGCAGCGAACTGGGCTACATGACGCGCCTGTCCAGCGAGGAAGCGCTGCGCAAGCCCGGCGCTGCCGGCCGGCCGCTGCCGGGCGTGCAGCTGGCGATCCTGGACGATGATGGACAGCCCTTGCCACAGGGCCAGGCCGGCAGCATCTATGTGCATCAGCCGGCCTACGCCGATTTCAGCTACATCGGCAACGACGCCGCCCGCCAGCGCATGGAACGCGGCGGCTTGAAGACACTGGGCGATGTCGGCTACCTCGACGAGGACGGCTTCCTCTTCATCGTGGACCGTGCGGCCGACATGGTCATCTCCGGTGGCGTGAACATCTATCCCGCCGAGATCGAAGCGGCGCTGCTGGGCATGCCGGGCGTGGTCGACTGCGCGGTCTTCGGCATCCCCGACGCCGAGTTCGGCGAATCCTTGCTGGCGGCCATCCAGCCCGAGCCGGGCGCGGTGGTGGATGCCGAAGCGGTGCGGGCCTTCCTGAAACCGCGGCTGGCCGACTACAAGCTGCCGCGCCAGGTGACGCTGCACGAACAGCTGCCGCGCGAGGACACCGGCAAGGTCTTCAAGCGCAAGCTGCGCGAGCCCTATTGGGCGGGGCAGGCGCGGCGCGTCTGACGCGCAGGCTGGGTGCTCAAGGCGCTTTCAAGCTGGCGGCCAGGCCGTCCAGGTAGAGCGGGAACTGCTGGATATCGTTGTGCGCGGCCTGGGGCACCAGCAGCAGTCGTGCATGGGGCTGCAAGGCCTGCAGGCGCTGGCTGTTGTCGGGCGGGATCAGCGTGTCACGTCCGCCATGGGCCAGCAGCACCGGGCCGCTGATGCGTGGCAGCGCTTGGTCGGTGCGCAAGGGGTAGCGCAGCACGGCGGCCGGCACCCAGGGGTAGTGGCTGCGCGCCAGGTCCTGCATGCTGAAATAGGGCGAGACCAGCACGGTCAGATCGGGTTGCACCTCGGCCGCCAGGGCGGCGGCCAGCCCGCTGCCCAGGGACCGGCCATAGACCACGCGCCGCTTGCCGCCGTACTGCGCGGCGATGCTGTCCCAGGCCGCGCGCACATCGGCCTGCAACTGGGCCTGGCTTTCGATGCGGCCGGTGCTCTTGCCATAGCCCCGGTAGTCGATCATGAAGAGATCGAGGTTCAGCCGGCGGTAGAAGTCGGCGCTGGCGAACCAGCTGGCCAGGTTGCCGCCATTGCCGTGCAGGAAGAAGACCACGCCGTCGGGATGGGGCAGGCGCAGGTGCAGGGCGTTCAACTGCGCACCCGGCACCGCCAGCGTGACCTCGTGGACATCGGCGGCCTGCTCGAAGTGGTGGTCGGACGGCAGCTTCTGCGGCTGGAACAGCAGGCCTTCCTGGCCCCAGGCCAGCGCAGCGATCAGCAGCAGGTAGACGGCCAGCGCCAGGCCGGGCAGCCCGATCAGCCCGATGCGCAGGGCTTTCGAGCCGGGCGGGTTTGCGGCGGGTAGCACGGCGGGGTTCAAGGGCTGGGTCATGGTCGCTGGTACGGGGCTGGGGCGCTGCCGGATGCAGCGCCGGTTAGACCCAGCCCATCACACCGGCCAGCGCCCCGGCGCTGACAGGCCACAGCGCGCTCAGCCGCGTGCGCAGCATCAGCACCAGTGTCAAGGCCACCAGCACGGCCGCGTTGGCCCAGTGCGCGCGGGTCGGTTCCAGCAGCACCCAGCCGGTGGACAGCAGCAGGCCGATGGTCAGCGGCGCCATGCCGGTGGTGAAGGCGCGCAGCCCGCGCGATTCGCGGTTCTTGTCGCCCCAGCGCGTGACGCTCAGCGCCAGCGTGGTCGACGGCAGCAAGGTACCGGCCAGGGTCGCCAGCACGCCGGCCAGGCCGCCGACATTGAAGCCGATGACGGCCACGAAGAGCACATTGGGCCCCGGTGCGGACTGGGCCAGCGCGATGCACGCGGTGAACTCCCCGTCGCTCAGCCAGCCCTGTTCGCGGACCACGAAACGTTGCATGTCGGGCACGGTGGTGATGGCGCCGCCGACGGCCAGCAGCGACAGCATCATGAAGTGCATGAACAGCGACAGCCAGTCGGCTGCGGCCAGGGCGTGGCTGCCGATCAGCCAGTTCATGGCTTGAGGCGCCACCAGGCGGCCACGATGGCCGTCGAACCCAGCCCGAGGATCACGCCCACCAGGGGCCAGCGCAGCAGCCCGACCAGCACTGCCGTCAGGGCCACGAAGGCCGTGCAAGCGGCCAGCCCCAGCGCGTTCTTCTGCAGCCCGCCAGCGAGCCGCACGGCGGTGGACAGCACCAGTCCGGCGGCGGCCACGCCCATGCCGCGCAGGGCGTCGTTCACCACCGGCTGGTCGCGCAGCTGCTGCGCCAGCACCGCCAGGGCCAGCACCAGCACCAGCGGCGCCAGCAGCACGCCGCTCATGGCCGCAAAAGCGCCTCGCCAGCCGAAGTGCCGGTCGCCCAGGATCAGCGCCATGTTGACGATGTTGGGTCCGGGCAGGATCTGCGAGATCGACAACAGTTCCAGGAACTGCTCGCGGTCCAGCCAGCGTTCCTGGTCGACGAGGGCGCGCTGCGCCACCGGCATCACGCCGCCGAAGCCCTGCAGCGCCAGCCGGTTGAACACGCGGAACAACTCGCCGGGGGACTGCGGTGTGCGCGGCGCCTGTGCGTTGCTGCTCACGCCGGCCTCACCCGCGCAGCACTTTCAGGGCTTCAGGGTTGATCAGGTGGGTCGGCTCTTTGTTGATGAAGTTGATGACGTTCTGGAAGGCGGCGCCGAAATACAGCTCGTAGCTGTCTTGCTCGACATAGCCGATGTGCGGCGTGCAGACGGCGTTTTCCAGGCGCAGCAGGGGGTGGCCCTGCAAGATGGGCTCGCTCTCGAAGACGTCGATGGCGGCCAGCCCCGGCCGACCGCGGTTCAACGCCGCCACCAGGGCGTTGTCGGCAATGAGTTCGGCGCGCGAGGTGTTGACGAGCAGCGCCGTGGGTTTCATGCGCGACAGCGCCTCCAGCTTGACGATGCCGCGCGTGGCGTCATTCAGGCGCAGGTGCAGCGACAGCACGTCGCAGACTTCGAAGAAGGTGTCGCAGTCGGTGGCCGCGGCATGGCCGTCGGCCACCGCGCGCAGGCGCGAGGCTACGCTGCCCCAGACCAGCACCTGCATGCCGAAGGCGCGGCCGTAGCCGGCCACCAGCTGGCCGATCTTGCCGTAGCCCCAGATGCCCAATGTCTTGCCGCTCAGCACCATGCCCAGGCCGAAGTTGGCCGGCATCGACCCCGCCTTCAGCCCGCTCTGCTGCCAGGCGCCGTGCTTGAGGTTGCCGATGTACTGCGGCAGCCGCCGCATGCTGGCCATGATCAGCGCCCAGGTCAGCTCGGCCGGCGCCACCGCCGAGCCCGCGCCTTCGGCCACCGCGATGCCCAGCCGGGTGCAGGCTTCGACGTCGATGTGCGAGCCGACCTTGCCGGTCTGCGAGATGAGCCTGAGCTTGGGCAGCTTTTCCAGCAGCGCCTTCGGGAATTGCGTGCGTTCGCGGATCAGCACCAGCACGTCGGCGTCGCGCAGGCGCACGCTCAACTGGCCGATGCCCTTCACGGTGTTGGTGAAGACCTTGGCGTTCAAGGGTTCCAGCAGCGCGGCGCATTTCAGCTTGCGCACGGCGTCCTGGTAATCGTCGAGGATGATGATGTTCACGGGGGTTCACTGGATGCAAGGCCGATTTTGCCTTCAGAGCGGCGGCCGCCGGGCCGCGAACTGCAGCGTAATCAGGGCGGCGCTAGCATCGCGCCTCGCCGTGCACCCCGCAGGGCGGACTCGACCCCAAGGAGACCCCCATGAGCCTGACGATGCACAACACCAGCGTGCCGGTCTTTGTCCGCATGTTCACCAACATGCTGCACTGGCTGGACCAGGCACAAGCCCACGCCGAAGCCCGCAAGTTCGACACCGCCAACTACCTGGGCCTGCGCCTGGCGCCCGACATGCTGCCGTTGACGCGGCAGATCCAGATCGCCACCGACGGCGCCAAAGGCTGCGTGGCCCGGCTGGCTGGCCTGGACGTGCCGAAATGGGACGACAACGAAGCCACCCTGGACGATCTGCGCGCGCGCATCCGCCGCACCATCGACTACGTGCAGTCGATTCCGGCCGAGCAGATCGATGGCAGCGAAGCGCGCGAGATCCTGCTGCCGACCCGTGCCGGTGACCCGATGCGCTTCACGGGCGAGGCCTACCTGAAGCACTTCGTGCTGCCCAATCTGTACTTCCACACCACCACCACCTATGCCCTGCTGCGCCACGCGGGTGTGGAAATCGGCAAGCGCGACTACCTCGGCGCGGCCTGAGTCTTGTTCCCGGACTGGGCCGGTCCCACCGCCGCCAAGCGCGTCGGCCTGGTCTGAGCCCGGGCCTTGCCGTGAACGGCAGGCCGGGTCGGGGCTGCCGCCAGGCGCTGGCCGGCCGCAACCGGCGCTCGGGTCTGCGCGCTCAAGGTCGGCTTGGCCGTTGCAGCGGGCAGCATCAGCGTGATGCTCTGCCCAGGCTTGAAATGCCCTTGCGCCGACACCCCGTTCCACAGCGCCACCTGGGCCGGGCTGACGCGGTACTGGCGTGCCACCGCGACCACCGTGCTGCCCTGACGGCCGGCCTTGACATTCAGCCTGCGCAGCGGCTGTGCCTCCTGGGTCAAGGCCAGCATGGCGTTCTCGGCGATGTGCTCGGTGACGTCCTGCTGGCTGTGGGCCGCACGGGGCACCAGCAGCGTGGACCCGGCTTTCACCAGCATGCGCAGCGGAATGCGGTTGACCTCGCGCAGCCAGGCTTCGTCCATGCCCGTGATCTGCGCCGCCTCGGCGGGTTTCAGTGTCTTGGGCGCCACCCACGCGGTCCAGCTCGCCATGGGCCCCTGGTGATCCGCCACCTGCTGCAGGAAGCGGTTGGCGCTGTCGTAGGGCAGCAGCACCCGCGGCGTTCCGGCGGCCAGGATCACCGGCTGGTTCATCTGCGGGTTGAGTTGCTGGAAGGCGTCCAGGCTCAGGCCCGCCAGGCGCGCGGCCAGGGCCACGTCGATGTCACGCTCGATGGCCACGCTGAGGAAGTAGGGGTGGTTGCCGAAGGCCGGCAGGCTGAGGCCGAAATTCTGTGGCGTGAGCACGATGTTCTTCACCGCCTGCAGCTTGGGCACGTACTCGCGCGTCTCGTTGGGCAGGCGCAGGCTCTCGTAGTCCAGCGGCAGGCCGGCCTTGCGGTTGCGCTCCAGCGCCTTGCTCACATTGCCCTGGCCCCAGTTGTAGGCGGCCAGTGCCAGATGCCAGTCGTTGAACAGGCCGTACAGGCGCTGCAGGTAGTCCAGCGCGGCGCGGGTACTGGCCAGCACGTCGCGCCGGTCGTCGCGGAAGACGTTCTGGCGCAGTTCGAAGTCCTTGCCGGTGGCCGGCATGAACTGCCACATGCCCGAGGCGCGGGCGTGTGACAGGGCCTGCGGGTTGAAGGCACTTTCGATGAAGGGCAGCAGCGCCAGCTCGGTCGGCATGTGGCGCTTCTCGACCTCTTCCAGCACATGGAACAGGTAGCGCCCGCCGCGCTCGGCCATGCGCTGCACATAGGCCGGGTCGCGGGCGTACCACTGTTCCCACTTGTGGACGGTCTCGTTGTCCAGCGGGGTCATGGCGAAGCCGCTGCGCACACGCAGCCACAAGTCGCTGCGCTCGGCATCCTGCACGGGGTCCTGGCGGCTGCGGGCCAGCGCAGGCGCGATCGGGCTGGCGTCCACCCGGTCACCTGCAGCAGCGGGCGGCGGCGCCGGCTCGCTGCGGGTCGGCGGCAGGGCCGCTGCGCGGGTCGTCGCGGCCGGGGCCGTCGGGGGCTCGGCCGGCGCGCTGGCACAGCCGCCCAGGCCCCACAGCGTCCCGATGGAAACGGCCATCACCACCGTGGCCCGCCGCGCCGCCGCGAACGGCTGCAGCGGGTTCAGCCAACGAGCCGCCCGGGTCATCGAAAGTTGTTCTTCCAGGTCCGCAGCGCGGCCAATACGGCCACGCTGTCTTCGGCCGTGGCCCCCTGGGTGACCGCCGAGGCGATCACCTCGGGCACGCTGCAGCGCAGAAAAGGGTTGATCCGCAGTTCCTGGCCGATGGCCGAGGGCAGGGTGGGCGTGCCGGCGGCGCGCTGCGCCAGGCAGCGTTGGTTGTAGGCCATCAGATCGGCGTTGCCCGGCTCGACAGCCAGTGCGAAGCGCAGGTTGGACAGCGTGTACTCGTGCGTGCAGCAAACCCGGGTGTCCGCCGGCAAGGCCGCGAACTTGGCCAGCGAAGCGTTCATCTGCGCCGGCGTGCCTTCGAACAGCCGGCCGCAGCCGCCCGAGAAGAGCGTGTCGCCGCAGAACAACCAGGGGGCGGCGGCCGCATCGGCTTGCACGTAGGCGATGTGGCCGGCCGTGTGGCCCGGCACG
>Ga0136641_1000091_pt1 | contig 36707 bp, 56 predicted proteins | sample EliLak1302023Y_FD_115312 | JGI IMG/M metagenome (GOLD analysis project Ga0136641, IMG submission 115312) | Freshwater microbial communities from Elizabeth Lake, Yosemite National Park, California, USA - 13020-23Y | ecosystem: Environmental > Aquatic > Freshwater > Lake ...
AGCCCCTGCCGGTGATGACAGAACCTCCAGCCGCCTTTGGGCGGCTTTTTAACGTTTGAACATGCGCCGCACCATCCGAGCCACCATCGCGCGCGACATCAATTGGATGTATCGACGCATTGAACCCACGGATCAGGCCAGCCTCGTTTACCGCGAGCAGTGTCCGGGCTTGACGCTGTGGGCGGCTATCGGTGCGGGTGAGTTCCGGGGCGCATGGTCAACTGGCAAACGCGCTTTCGTGTGCATGGGCACTGGCGTTTATGAAGTGTTCAGCGGCGGCACCTACACGCTGCGCGGCACAGTGGTCACCAGCACCGGGCCTGTCGAGTTTGCGCAGGGCTTGTTCCAACTTGTCATGGTGGACGGCGTTGCAGGTTACGTGCTGACGCTGGCAAGCAATGCGTTTGCGCAGATCACAAGCCCGAACTTCTACGGGTCCAAGCGTGTGGCGTTCCTGGATGGCCGGTTTATCTTTGTCCACCCCGATACGCAGCAGTTCTACTGGTCTGCTGGCATTGATACGGCCACCGCCTACAACGCACTTGACTTTGCATCGGCAGAAAGCCAGCCGGACAACATCGTGGCTCACTTGGTGGATCACCGGGAAATCATCTTCTTTGGCGAATACACCACGGAGCCGTGGCTACCAATCCCATCGCAGGATCAGATTTACCAGCGCAACAGCGGTGCAACGTCTGAAGTCGGCTGCGCGGCCACGTTCAGCGCTCAAAAGATCGACAACAGTGTGTTTTGGGTGGGCCTGGACAAGAACGGCACCGGCATGGTGTGGAAGATGGGCGGCAACAGCGGGTATCAGCCGCAGCGCGTGTCTGACCACCTGGCCGAAGACTACCTAGCAGGTTCAAGCGATCTAAGCGGATCGCGGGCTTGGGTTTATCAAGACGCAGGGCAGACGTTCTATGTGCTTTGGGCGCCTGGCAAAGACACCACGCTGGTCTATGACGCTTCAATTGGCCGATGGCACGAACGGTCGGAATTGGTGAACGGATCGCTAGCGCGCTGGCGCGCATGGGGCCATGTGTTTGCCTTTGGCCTACACCTTGTTGGTGACGGTGAAGGCAACCTTTACCGCATTGATGAGACGGTCAACAAGTACGGCTCTGATTTAATGTACCGCGAGACGACAAGCCCGCATGCCGTAGCGCCGTCGATCAAGTGGGTCTATTTCGATGTGATGAGGCTGAACACGACGCTGGGGCAAACCACGCTGACAGCCGCACCCAACATTGAAATGCGTTACAGCGATAACGGCGGTGAAACGTGGAGTAGCTGGACGCCCCGCAGTCTTGGCGCCATCGGCGAATTCAACAAACCGCCGACATGGCACCGGCTCGGAAGGGCTAAAGACCGCGTATGGCAATGGCGCGTAACCGAAGACTGCAAGTGCGCCGTTATTGGCCTGGATGTAACTAGTAGAGAAGGCACAGCATGACCCTGCCGGTTTCCACGAAAAATGCAATGTTGGGCGGGCAAGCGTTCACGCTCGCCAGCCTGCACACGGCATTCCCAGGCTCTACGGGGGCCAGCGAAGTGACAGGGGGTGCCCCTGCCTATGCGCAGAAAGCCATCACCATCAATGCTGCATCCGGTGGCGTTCGTTCTCTCAATGCGTCAGTGACGTTTGACGTTCCGGCCTGCACCGTTAAGTGGGTAGGCTTTTGGAATGCAGCGGTGTTTGTTGGCTGCGCCCCGAATGGCGGTGCAACGCCCAAGAATTTCATGAGCATTGCCTCCACCGATACCGTCTATTCGGCGGCGCATGGGTGGAGCGACACGCAAAAGATCGTGTTCTTCAACGGCACGCCTCCGGGTGGTCTGACTGAAGGCACCACCTACTTTGTGCGCGATGCGGCAACGGACTCGTTCAAGGTCGCAGCAACGGCTGGCGGCGCCGCGATTGACCTGACCACGGCCAGCAGCTTCGGGTGCGTGGTTGCGGCCATCACGGAAGACGTGTACGCAGCGCAAGGCACGCACACGCTTTCGACGGCGAGCATCGTCATACCGGACTGACATGCCGAACGCACTGGACAGCATCGGGCCGACGCCACGCAATGCCCTGCTGGGCACGCTGGCCGACTACCTGAGCAAAGCCAATGCTTTCGCCCAACAGCCAGACCGCACGATGCCGATGGGCAAGAGCAATCCTGTTCTTGCGCTACTGGCTAACGGTGTGGGCCTGCCAGATGTTGCCGCGACTGCTGACCGACTGAGCTACGGCCTGCCGGTGACACAAGGGCAAGGGCAGGCGATGCAGATGCTGCCTGAGACGCGCAATGCCCTGATGGCGGTTTTGCCGTTCGTTGCGAAGAACCCGGTTGCTGCGGGTAAGGCTGCGTTGGGGCTTGCTGGTGGCGGTGCTGATGCGGGTATGGCGGCAGAGCGCGCCATGTTCATCGGTCCTAACGCGAAAACATGGGACGCAGCGGCGGCGGCTAAGGCGGCGGCGATGGATGCTGCCGGTAGCGATGCCCGCGCCGTCTGGAAAGAGGCCGGCACGTTCAAGGGTGCGGATGGGATGTGGCGGCAGGAGATTGACGATAGCGGTTCAATGTTTCGCGGTTTTGGGGCGACCGACTCGCAGCCTGTTGGGCAAGCCATCCACCACCCCGGCGCTATAAAGGCATACCCGGAAATGGCGGACATGCGTGCGCAATCTGTGCCCGGTACTGGCGGCTCGTTTTCCGGTGAGATGGGTTACGCGCCGTCTAGCCCAACAGTAAATCTTGGGTGGGACAACGGGCAAAACACGCACAGCACCGCGCTTCATGAATTGCAGCATGCAGTACAGGGGCGCGAAGGCTGGGCGCTTGGCGGCAGTCCAAAGAGCATGGCTGACTTGCTATCACAACGCGCGCAACTGAAAGCCAAGTTTGATGCAGCGGTTGAACAATCCCTAACAGCGATCGACCCGATTGCAAAGGCCAACGCGCAGCAAGAACGGCAGTTCTACGGGCTGGCTCTTGGCAAATTGCCGAGGGTGGACAGCGCGCAAGACGCTTACCGAAAACTTGCAGGCGAAGCCGAGGCCCGCGCCACGCAAGCCCGTATGAACATGAATCAGCAGCAGCGCCGCGCTACGTTCCCGTTCGACTCCTACGATGTCCCGGTTAACGAATTGATCGTCCGCAAGTAATGGCTACCACCGGAGCCGTGCTGTACATCAAACCAACGATGTACGGCACGACAAGCGCTGCCCGCTCGTCTGGCGCTGTGGTCTATGTGTCACCGCGCTTAGTCAGCGGCCTCTACAGCGCAATAACCGTAACTGCGTCCAGCGACTTGAGCAACAAACGGCCGAACCTTCCGCCAGCCCGTTCGCCGGTTGGCTGGGTGACGATAGACGGGCAGCGCCTGCCTGTCGAGTTTGACGCGCAGTTCTGGAACTTCTTACGCTTCCAGCACGAAATCAAGCTAGGCGGCATGAACGGCGCAACGCTGCCAGATGTGGTTACCACCGTCGAGACAACGCAGGCATCAGCGGCTACGACTTCGCAAGCTGTTCTGGCAGTCGCACAGCAAACGCAAGCCAACGCCGAAGCCTTGAGCGTGACAAAGCAAGTCGTAAAGCTAAACGGCCTGACAGGCGCAGATCAGATTCCCAATGTGGATTTGAGCGCGAATCTTCCTTGAGGCAAGCATGGCAAACCCACTGATGAACAACTCTGACCCTTGGGCATGGAACCAAGCGGCGCAGCAGCAAGACCCCGGGCTTTACGGGTGGAACAAGTACGGCATTGATGCCTCTTCGCTGTCGTTTGGTCCAACGCAAGAACTGTTGCGGAATGCCGGTCTGTGGCGGCCGGAGTTCGATCAGTACCTGCAGGATAAAGCACAGGCGATGGGCAACGGCGATGCTGACGGCGTGATGCCTCAGGCGCCAGACCTGTCGAGCTTGGCGGGCTATCAGTACGGAGATGCGCGCAGCCAAGGCTATGACCGGCTACAGGGATTGTTCGGGCCGGATGGCGCGATGGTCGGGAATGGTCTTGTCGGTCAGACGCAGGGCTTCAAGGGCCGCGACTACATGGAAGGCATCGGCACAGCCCTTGCGCCTATCGCTATCGGCGCGGGCCTCGGGGCGGCAGGCATTGGCCCCGGCATCGGCGGATTGTTCGGTGCTGGCGAGGCCGCAGCGGGTAGCGGCGCATTCCTCGGCGAAGGCATAGCTTCAGGCATCCCCGCATGGGATGCCGCTGGTGGAGCGGCGTTGGGCGGCGGCGAGACGGCAGCACTTGGTGCGGGTCAAGTCGGCGCAATGGGCGGCGGTTTTGGCGCTCCTGGCGCAGAAGGGTTGGGCGGCATTACTGGCGGCGGTGGGTTGACGGGCTCCGGTGCGTCGCTGTATGCACCTGGCGGATTTGCTGGCGGTACGGGGTCGGCATTGTCTGGCGCCTCGTCTGGCGGCGGCGGGGGGTTACTTGGCGGACTCGGTAGTCTGTTTTCAGGCGGGTCTGGTGGCGGCATGTCACTTGGCAACTGGTTGCAACTGGGGCAGGGCGCGCTGGGTCTGTATGGCAACCAGCGTGCCATAGGCGCAGCTCAGGACGCCACCAATCAAGCGAACCAGACGGCGCAGTCGATCTACAACCAGCAGCGGCAAGACAATATGCCGCTCATGCAAACCCGCGATTCAGCGCTGGGCAAGATCAATGCGCTGTTGGCAAACCCGTCAAGCGTGACGCAAGAACCGGGCTATCAATTCGGGCTTGAACAGGGCCAAAAGCAGCTTGACAACAACGCAGCGGCGACAGGCGCCTACTACAGCGGCGGACAACAGAAAGCAGCGGCCCGGTACAACCAAGATTACGCCAGCACGAAGTTCGATCAATCGCTCAACCGGCTGACAAACTTGGCGGGCATGGGGCAAGTCGGCGCAAACAACAACGGCAATGCCCTTGCGAGCTACGGTCAGCAAACCAGCCAGAACGCTCTGAACATGGGCAATTTCCGAGGTTCCGGGTATGCCGGAAGCGCTAACGGCATTGGCAACGCGCTGGGCAGCGTGGCGAATGACTGGCAGACACAGCAGTACCTGCAGCAACTCGGAAGGAAGCCGTGATGCCGTTCGATACCAGCGTTTTTCAGCAGCGGATGACGCCGATCAGCGGCACGAATGCGTTGATGCAAGCATTGCAGCTTCACGGTCAGCAACGGCAGAACGCACTGGCTGACTCTCAGATTGCAGAGCAGCAGGCCACGGTGGAAGAACGCAGCCGGCTTCGTAATGCCCTGATGGGCGGCACCAGGCCCGACACGCCTGAAGGTGTGAACGCGCTGGTCCAAGTAGCGCCGAATCTTGCGCCGACGATTGGCAAGGCGTATGCCGACATGCGACAAGCCAACGCCAAGTCAAGCCAGGAAGAGGCGACGGCCGCCAAGACGCGGCAAGAAACGCAACGTGCTGCGCTGACGAACCACATGCAGCTTTTGGGCGCAATGCAGACGCCGGAGCAAGCCGTGCAGGTGCTAAACATGGCAGTTTCTCAACATGGCTTGCCAATGCAAATGGCGCAGACGTATGTGCAAAACTTGCTGAAAAACCCGGCGCAGTTTGCAATAAAAAAGGCCGAGATGCTTGCGGCATTTGCATCGCAAAAGGATCAACTGGATGCAATGACACCAAAGCTGCAAAACATCACCCTTGGCGGCACCGATCAGATCGTTGACATGAACAGTCTAACGCGGGGCGCTGCGCCGACGACGTTGCAGCGGACGGTTTCCCCCGACACGGTTTATCAGGGCGACATTTCACGCGCAAACAACCGGGACACTCAGGCAGGGGAAAATTTGCGGGCTGGCATAAATCCTGACGGCAGCCCTATTGACGGTCAGGGACTAAGCGAGCAAGCGAAGATTGCAGCAGCGGCCCGCTATCGAATAGATGGGACGTTGCCGACAAATGTAGGGCGTGGCGCGCAAGGGCCTCGAGACATCCGCTTTATTCTCAATGAAGCGGCGCGTCAATCTGCCGAAGCAGGCGACACGCCAGAATCATCGCGTATTGCGCAGATTGCTAACAAAGCAAACACTGCTGCTTTGTCCAAATTGCAGACTCAACAAACAATGGTCGGCGCGTTTGAAAAGAACTTCAGCAAAAATGCCGATCTTGCAGAACAGCTTTCATCAACGGTAGACAGAACTGGCGTCCCGGTGTTGAACAAGTGGCTTAATGCAGGCAAGCGTTCTGTTGCTGGTGATCCAGCTATTTCGGCATTCGATGCGAACCTAAAAGCCACTGTCAACGAATACGCAAAGATCGTGGGCGGCGGCACTGGTAGCTCTGCTACAGCGCAAGGTGAAATTGCAAAGATCGAAAGCCTTCTAAGCGCAGCACAAACACCGCAGCAGGTTAAGGCGGTTCTAGATGTCATGCGCAAGGAAACGGCGAATCGGATGGCGGCGTTTGAAGATGAAAAAGCCGCTCTGAAGGGTTCAATGATTCAGCCACGGTCAGCACAGCCTGCGGCATCTGGCGCAGCCAAAACCGTTCACTGGAATGACCTGAAATAATGGACGTTACCCTTCCAGACGGCACTGTGATCCACGGTGTGCCGGACGGTATCACTAAAGCCGATCTCGCTGCCAAGCTGAAAAGCAATGGTTACGATGTCAGCAAGCTAGATGCCTTGCCAGCAAGCGCTGTTCAACCACGCGCCACAGACGCAACAAACGCTGTAGGGACCGGCTTCTGGCGCGGCATGGCTGGGCTTGCCGGCCTGCCCGCTGACACTGCGGCCAATGTGCGCGATCTTGCTAAGGCAGGCGTTGGCAGTGCTTACATTGCTACAACCGGCAAAGCTCCTCCGGAATGGCTGCAAGTTGGCGACCGATCTAAAGACATCGGCAGCGGCGCGAACATCATCCGTGCAGCGCAACAAACTGCGTCAGGCCGGCTGATGCTTGATCCGCAGAACCCATCTTATGAAGGTGGCTATCTGCAGCAGGCAGGCGGGGCGGCCACTGGAATCATGCGCCCTCAAACGCTGGGCCAGCTTGCAAACCAAGTGATCCTGACTCAGGCTGGCGCTGCCGGTTCAAAAGCGGTTAAAGATGCAACTGGCAGCAATGCTTTAGCAATTACAGCTTCCATGATTCCAGGCGCCGTGCAGCACTACGGCACCGATGCGGTTAAGTTGGCAGTTCGCGGCGGCGAAGCTGGGCGCCAAGTGATGAACCAGCGGGTTCAGGACTTGCAGAACGCGGGTGTCAGTAACCCGACATTGGGCTTGGCATCTGGCAATGCCTTGATCGGCGGTGTAGAAAACCTGCTGCAAAACACGCCGGGTGCTGTCGGCATCATGCGCCGCAACCGTGACGAGGCTGTCAGCGGCTTGCAGAACACGACCACTCAAGCAGCCGACCTCGCATCGACGAATCGGGGCGCGTTGGAATCTGGCCGCAGCATCCAGGCTGGCGCAAAGACGTTCCGTGAGAGCTTCAAAGCTCAACAAACGGCGTTGTATGACCGTCTTGAGAAGTTTATAAGCCCACAAGCGCAGGTTGAGATTCCGGCCTCACAAGGCACGTTGGCGACTCTGAACGCAGACATTCCGACGATGCCTGAATTGTCAAAGCAGTTCAAAAACTCGCGCATTGTGGCAATCGAAAACGCATTGAAGAGCGATATGTCAGGCTCTACTGGCATCTCTTCAAAATCAAAAGACACAACGCGCGCTGCCATTGACGCCAATGGCGTTCCATATCTTATTCCTGGTATTACATCAACGAGACCGATTCCTGCCACACCAGAACGAAGCTCAATACCGTTTGAGGCATTAAAAAAGACTCGCACATTGGTAGGTAACGAGCTTGCAGACAGCAACATCATTAGCGATGTTCCACGCAGCAAGTGGAACCCCCTGTATGGTGCTCTCAGCGAGGATATGCAAACTGCAGCCAACGCGGCAGGACCAGACGCATCCAATGCTTTGAATCGCGCCAACGATTACAGCCGAGCAGGTATGGCGCGGCTTGACCGCATCGCACCTATCGTCAATCGTGATGCGCCTGAACAATCGTTCACTGCGCTCAACAACACGCTGCGAGAAAACGTGTCAACGTTTCAGGCTGTTAAGAAGTCGCTTCCGCAAGATGCGCGAGGCGATTTTGCTGGCACTGTCATTGAGCGCTTGGGAACCGCCAAGCCTGGTCAGCAGGATTCGCAGGGCAGCCGGTGGAGTCCTGAAACGTTCTTGACAAACTGGAACAGCATGAAGCCTCAGGCTCGCGCTGAACTGTTGTCGGGCATTCCCAATGCCGAGCAAGTGGCGGGCATGGTGGATTCGGTTGCTAAGGCAACGTCCATGATGCGCGATAACTCAAAAATGTGGGCTAACCCGTCGGGCACTGCGGCCAACGCGGCTGCACGCGGAACGCTTGGGTTGATCGTTGGCGGCGGTGGCGCTGCGGCTGCTGGCTTGCTTAACCCGTTGATCCCGCTTGGCGCAGCTGCTGGTGTTGGCGGCGCTAACTTGCTCGCTAGAGGTGTGACCAGCAAGTCAATCCGCGATGCGATGGGTCGTCAGACAACGATGGACCCTGAGCTTCTTAACTCGCTGATCTTGTCGCAAATCGGCGCTCGTTCAACCGAACAGCCCCGCAAGTAGAAGCAGCACGCCAACGACAAAAAGCGCCGGGCCAGCAAGCAGTTTAAGCGCCGCCCAGGAATCCTGGGTTGACTGATCCGGGATTTTGCTCATCCGCCCACTGTACCAGACCGCCTCCGGGCGGTTTTCTTCGTTCTAGGGACCACCAATGACCACCTACACCCAAGGCGGCGTCTTCCGCTCGTTCAAGGCGGATGGCACGCCCAACGCTTCGGGCTTTGTCTACACCTACGCAGCGGGCACGCTGACCCCTTTGGCTACCTACGTCACGCCTGGCGGCAGTGCCAACGCGAACCCCGTGGCGCTGGGTGTGGATGGCGCAGCAACCATCTGCTTAGCCGACTGGGTGAACTATCGCTTCATCGAGAAGACCGCTATCGGGACGACGATCAAAGACACGGACAACATCGTCAGCAACGGGGCACTTGCTGACCTCGCCAGCACGGCCAGCGGGAAGGGTGCGGCGCTGGTGGGGTGGCTGCGTGCGGCTACGTCGGCCATTGCTGCGACTGTCCAGAATAGATTGTCGTGGCTTCCGCTCAACCCGTTTGAGTTTATGACCATCGCTCAGATTGCGGACGCGCAATCTAGCACAACACCGACGCTAGATAGTTCGGCTGCGTTTGCTGCTGCGTGGGCTGCGGTAAAGACCAGAGGCGGAAAAATGGAAATTCCGGCCGGCGTATATCTACACAACAGCGCATGGCTGATCGACATTGACTTAACACTTCCGCACAACTATGAAATAACCGGCTATGGGGCGACCATTTTTAATGGGGTCGCTGTCGCCGGTTTTGCTGTTGTAGTTTCAGGAAGCTATAACAACTTTGGAGCAACCATTCGTGGGTTGCAGTTCAATCACCGCAACAATACTACAGTTGGTGGATGTATTCAAGCAATCGGCTCTGCAAACTTAAAAATCGAAAAATGCGCAGCGGAAATGCACAACACCAAAGCAGGCTATGCTGCACTGGAAATTGGTCCCACTGTTCCCGGCAATGGCAACACCAATTCTTTTTGGACCTTAATTGATGGATTTTCCACCCGCCAGCGTAGCGGGGGTGACGGTACAGTCGCCGCGATGGGAATTCGTTTGCGGGGCGTCGCAAATGCTACAAAAATTATTAACTGCCAGCTTGGTAGCGTCATAGATGCTATTCGCTTTGACACTGACGGGGTGTCGGGAGGCCTGGCTAATGCTGTGAACATTCTGCACAATGATTTTGAAGGGTGCACCAACGCGATCACCTTCAATACGGCAGCCCCATGCACTGCTATGCCGACTGGGGTACACATTGCATTCAACCGAGTTGAATCTGTGACGGGAGCGTTTTTGAACGTCACAGGCGCTGCGGTGGTAGATTCCAGCTACCCACCTGTAGTGCGTGACAACTACTGCACTGTCGGCTCAGTCACAAACTATCTTGTTAATCCAAACAATCAGTATTTTTTTACGTCTGAAAGTTCTTACTTTGGCGTCGGTCCTCGTAATTACATAGGCGGTCCATCCGACTATACGATAATTACGGAGGGGTCAGGGCGTAACTTAGTCATTAGCAACCTGAGTGGTGTTAGCACCTATGATTCGGGTCACCTAAAATTTGGCGTCTATCATATGTGGGTTGACGGCGCAACATCACTTCCATTCATGAAGTCAAATGGCGTGGCTCCTACCAGTTCGCAAGACGGCTCAATGTGCGGAGTTTTACGGGGTTCTGCTACTTTTGCAGCAGCTACCTCTGTAGTGGTTACAACTGGGTACACGATGGCATCAGCAAATTACTCAGTGAATATCGACGCCAACACCAACCGCACATTCTGGGTCACTGGCAAGACAACTACGCAGTTCACAATCAACGCGGCGGCTGCAAACTCGGACACTGTTGGATGGGTGCTGTCAAAGTGACTTCCAGCCACGACGTTGGTGGGCACCTAAACGGCAAATAACGAGCAGGAACCCCAACCATGCCCATGCCTTCGATCCCGGCTGACAAGGCCAATCACGTCATCTACGGCGCGGTCGCCTTCGTGGCCGGCGCCTTTGCAGCGCATCCAGCCGGCCTGCCGCCCGCCTACTGCGGCCTGGCGCTGGCCGTCATTGCAGGCGCGATCAAAGAGGCGTCAGATGCCCTCATCAATTACCGCGCCACGGGCAACCCGATGGTGGGCCCGCACGGCGTGGAGTGGCTGGACTTCGCGGCCACGGCTTGCGGCGGGGTGTTGGGGTTTGTGGCGGTGCTGTGCAATGGCTGAACCCACCAGCGCCACCCTGGCGGCGGCCGCCGCCATCACCACAGGCACGCTGACGCTGGCCGGCAGCTTTTATGGCGTGCCGGCAGATTCCATGCTGGCCGCCACGCTGGGCGCCGGCATTGCCATGTCGTCAGCACAGCGCATCGACTTGACGCGACCGTCCATCCTGGCCGCGCTGGGCGTGTTCGGCAGTAGTCTGGTGCTGGCCGTATTCCTGGGCCCGCTGCTGGGCATCGTGGCCGATGGCCTGATGCTCAAGCTGACCGGCATCGACCTACCCGACGCGCCTGTACGCGCGGCTGCAAGCCTGCTGACGGCGCTGGGCGGCCAGCGGTGGCTGCCGGCCATGCTTGACCGGGTGACGGCTGCCATTGCTGGGGGCGCCAAATGAGCGCATGGATCATGGTCTTGATAGCTGCGCAAACCGCTATCGGCTTGGCTGTAGCCGGCGGCGCTTTCCTGACGCTGACCCACGCCATCGACAAACACACGCCTGCGACCAGGCGCGTCTTGTTTGTCGGCCTGCTGGTGGCGGGCGTCTGGTACGGCATGGAGCCGCTGATTCTTGGCGTGCCAACAAGCACCAAGCCGGGTTTGCTGTTCGCTGGATTCGTGGCCTGGGTCATGCTTCGCTGGCGGCACACGCTGGTGGTGGCGGCCGGGCTGGATTGAGGGAGGCCGTATGACTTTCGACGACGCATTCGCTCGCACCATCAACCACGAGGGCGGCTACACCGAAGGGAAAGACGATCCTGGCGGCGAGACGAAATTTGGCCTGTCCAAGCGCGCCTATCCCCAACGCAACATCGCCGCCCTGACGCTGGCCGACGCCCGCGCCGTGTACCTGCGCGATTACTGGGGCCCGGCCGGCTGCGATGCGGTGCCCGATGACATCAAGGCTGACCTGTTTGATGCGGCGGTAAACAGTGGTGTCCGAGCGGCCGTCAAGCTGCTGCAGCGCGCCGTGGGCGAGGCCGAAGACGGCGTGCTGGGCCCGCGCATGCTGCAGGCCGTCAATGCGATGTCGGCGCCGCGACTGGCGGCAAGGTTCAACGGCGCGCGGCCGGCATTCATGGCGGGGCTGACCACCTGGCCGACATTCGGGCGCGGCTGGGCGCTGCGTGTGGCTGATAACCTGCTAGGGGTTTGAAAATGGCACTTGATCCGCTTACTGCTGGCGTTGACCTAGCTACCACGGTCATCAACAAAATCTGGCCCGACAAGAGCGCAACCGAAGCGGCGCAGCTCGCGGCGGCCGTAGCCATTGTGCAGGGCCAGCTCGACACGAACAAAGCCGAGGCCACATCGCCAAGCGCGTTCACCAGCGGCTGGCGGCCCGGCATTGGTTGGGTTTGCGCGTTGGCGCTGTTTTTCCAGTACGTTGGGCGCCCGCTGCTTGCCTGGGGCGGCATCGTCACCGGACATCCGCTGCCTCCGCTGCCGGGCATCGACGACAACCTTTGGCAACTCATGCTGGGCATGCTGGGCCTGGGCGGGCTGCGGACGGTGGAAAAGATCAAGGGCGCAGAAGCCAACAGGTGATGGTGGCGCCATCAAGGCCAATGCTACCGGAATTGCTACGGTAGCATTTTCGTAGCAGCAAAACCTTCCCATTGAACTACGGCGGGGCCGGGCACCGCTCAATCCGCGTTTACCCGTAGATTTGCTACTTCACGCCTAGCGTACTCTCCCGTTGAATCATTGGCCGTCACAAGACGGCTGCATCGGGTTTGCTACGGGAGTGCTACGGCGTGAGTTCCATCATACCTGTCGGGGACAAGTGGCGCGCACAGGTCAGGCGCAAGGGCTACAAAGCGCAGACCAAGACGTTTGCGCTGAAGCGAGATGCCGAGGCGTGGGCGCGCAGGCTGGAGGCCGGGATCGACAAGGCAGGGCCGGTCGCCAAGACGGACGATATGACGGTTTCTGACCTGATCGACAGCTACCGCGACATGCGGATGGACCTTGGCAGGCCGGTCAGCCCGACGACAAATACCCACTACATGCTCAACCATCTGGCCGAAGACCTGGGGCCTGAACTGGTGTGCGACCTGACTCCTCAGCGGCTGGCTAGATGGGCCAAGGAGCGCAGGGAACAAGGCGCAGGCGGTTACACCGTCAACATGGAACTGTCAGCCCTTGGCACGGCTATCCGGCACACGGCCAGTTTCCTCAACATCGTCATGCCCGACGTGGTGGGCGCGGCTCGCCCGCTGCTGCACTACGGGCAGCTAATCACTGGCGGCAACAAGCGCACACGGCGCCCGACTGAAGACGAGCTAACCCGCCTGCTGGTCTGGCTGCAAACCCGGAACCCGATCATTGCAGACGCGGTTCGAGTCGCGGCCATCACGGGCATGCGGCGGGCAGAACTGGCGCGCATCTTGTGGGCAGACATCGACGAAGGCAAGAAGGCCGTTCTGGTGCGTCAGCGCAAGCACCCCAGGCGGATAGAGGCGCGGGATGAGTTGGTGCCGCTGCTGGGCGATTCATGGAGCATCGTGCAGCGCCAGGCCAGGACAGATCAGCGCATCTTTCCGGTATCGCGCGAGGCGTTGACGGACGCGGTGACGGCTGGCACCAAGGCGCTAGACATCCCGAATTTGCATCTTCACGATATGCGCCGCGAGGCTACTTCGGCAATGCGAGATTTAGGGCTCGACGCGAGCGCGAGGAAGGCGGTGACGGGGCATCGCTCGGACGCGGTTCACGAGATTTACGTTGCGGTTGATCTTCAGCAACTACATGCGCAGTTCGACGCTGCTCAAGGTAAGCAGCAACGTCCGCCGCGTCAGCGTAAAGCGCGCGGCCATCCACCCGCATCCAAGTGAAGTCGCCCAGCGTGCGGCGGTTCCTGATAGTGCCGGGAGCGATGCCGATCTGCTCCGACACCTGATCCAACGTCAAGGACATGGAGCCGTATTTCTCGGCCAGGAAAAGGACTCGCCAGAGTGTCATGCGTGCCCCATCAGTGAAAATTCCTCGCAGCCAGCAGCCTCGGCACTTGCCCAGCAATCCATCGCAGCAACTCCTTTGACGCGGCGCAGTGAAGAACTTCGCCCGTCTGCGCATCGACGCAGCGCCAGGAAACGTAGCCCATGCGCGGTTCGATCAGCACGTCACGCCAGCCCAGCGCGGACAGCATCATGGGGAACGGCTGGCGCACGTCATCAGGCCCGCGATCAGGGGTGCCGTCCGCACGCTCCTGATCCGCGCGAAGTTCGGCGGCGTGCCATCGGGCTCTGGCTGCGTTGACGTGGCGTTGTGATTTGCGTCGTTGCATGGCAAAAAGTCAGTGGATGTCACTCAACATACGTTAGGCAGCACCAATATGCGCGTCCGCCATCTCGTCGAAGTTCTCAGGCGTGGCGTTCATCATTGCGGCCTCTGTGTCAGGCCACCCGCCCTGTTGCCGCAACCAGCGCCACCTGTCTGCGTCCTTGCGCAGTTGGGCCAGCACGTCGCCATTAATCTGCACTGTGTTGCTGAACGTGCAGCCCTGAAACCCCGGCTGCGGCATTGGGGCGGCTGCGGTCAGTTGGGCCACGTAGCCCACGGTCATCTTGTCCACTTCAGTCCTTTCGTTGTCATCACACATGGGTCGGGTGCTGCCTAACCCCGTATTCGAGCCGATAGCCCCGGAGTACCGGGTCTACGGCTCAATACGAACGTTAGGTTTCACAACAGCCCTTCCTGCACGCATTCGCGCGGAGGTTCGGGCGGCAGTAGCGTGCCCTGGGCCTGGGCGCGGCTGATGCGCTCGCAGGCGATGTCAAAATACTTGCGCTCTCGCTCGATGCCCGTGAACGCCTTGCCAAGCTGGGTGCAGGCAACGCCGGTTGTGCCGCTGCCCATAAACGGGTCCAGCACGCGGGATGCCTTCACTGCCGACATGAGTTCAACCGTAAGCGATACGGGCTTTTGTGTCGGGTGGTTCACAAACTCATCGGCGCAGGCGGCAAAGTTCGGCATCACTGCTGCATGACGATAGACCCTTGCTTTAGTGCCGCTGCCGAAAGCGAAGATACGCTCGTAGTGGTGGCCCGCGACGTTCCCGGTTTCTGAGCGTGGGTGAATCGGGACCGACTTGTGCCAAATGTGAATTGCAGAGTAGTGCGCTGCCGGTGGATTGCCGTACCACGGCCAGAACACATAACCAACGAACGGGCCAAGCATGTCCAGGCACGCATTGACGGCGTCTGTCGGGAAAAGGTCTTCCCGCCCAAAGTACGGCGGGTCTGTCAGCACCATGTCGCCGGGCGCCAGCAGTGGCAGCACCTCGCGGCAATCCCCGTGCCACAGTTCCGCATTCCCGATCACTACTTTCTCAGCCATCTTCATCCTTGGTCAGTGCGCCACCAGTGAAACCTAACCCCGCCACTCAAGCGGACGCCTGCCAGCGTCCTGTCGTTTGCCGTCAGTCGCACGGGCGCCGCTTACTGGCACCGTTAGGCCCGTCTTTCCGGGCTGTCAGCGCTCGCTGCGCAGTAGGTGTGCCACCGCTACGTGGCGCCGCTTAGGCATCGGCGGCTTGCCCCTCAAGGCATCTAAGGCCAATCCGTCTTCGGGCCATACGCCCAGCGCCGCAAACGTGCGGTCGTGCGTTGCAGCCGGGCTGGCGGTGCCACGGTCGTGCAGGTGTGCAGCGCTTCGGCTGCGGGCCGCCACAGGGCCACGGTAGCGCGCGGCAGTAGACCTGCCAGCCATGCAAGGCATGCTGCTAGGCGGTCAAGGTGGCGGGCAAACATCATTTCCTCTCCTACAGTTGTGGCGAACGGGCCTAACACGCAATTCAAGCCGAGCCGAGTACGGCCGGCTTAATTGCAACGTTGGGCGTCAGCGGCCCGCGTTGCATCGTTTCTCGATCCACGCCTGTAGCGTCAAGCCGGCAGCAGTGGCACGCATCAACCAAGCGGCCTTGGTGTCGGGGTGCACGCGCATTTCGACGCGCGCGGTTTTCCCCTCGCCATCGGCAAGGGGCTTGCGCCCCGGCTTCGCTTTCTCCGGGGCTGCGCTCATTCGATGTCCAGACCGATGCGCTTGGCGTCGTCCTGGCTGATCGTGATGCCGGCCGGGTGCTCATAGCGGGCCGACACGTCAGAGCCAATGGGGTACACGCTGCAATCCATGCGGGTGGCGGCGCTGCCGTCGGCGTGCAGAACATCGACATTGCCGTCTTCGTTGATGCGGCCGAAAAATTCACCGTGTTGGTCTTGGTACATGCTGCTCTCCGGTCGGTTGCTGCGCGATCTGCTGCAGTGGTATTAATGTACGGCAGGGAATGCGCCAAGTAAAGCATATTTGTACGGCAGGCAATGTAAAGTTCGCGCGCTTCGGACACAGACGCCCAACCCCCGCATCAACTCGGACCGTCTGACGGCGGCCGGTTATGCGGAACGTTAGGGCGCATCAATACACCCATTCGAACTATCGCAGCGCATTCGAGCCGTCGTCGTTGGCAAACAGGCCAGCACCAAGCAGCCCAGTGCCAGCAGCGGGCGCAAGCGAGTTGAATTGAATCGTCTTGTTCAAATTAGGGTTCGCGTTCACGTACTCACGAATCCGCGCGGCTGTGTTCGGCGCAACCGTCTTGAGATAGTTCGGGTCGCGCATGTAGGCACGCACCGCCTCGGCCATCAGTTCGGCGTCAGTTTGGTTCGCTGCGTAGCCCTGGCCCTTCGGCGTCATACCGCGCCCGGGCTTGAACCACCCTGCAGTGTTTAGGTCTTCATAGACCTTGCCTAGTTCTTTGCTTAGCCCCTTGGTTGGAATCCGCGAGCCTCCCGGCCCAAGAACTCCGAACACAAGATCATCAATGCCGTGCCCGAGTTCATGCTCAAACACGCGGCCCGCTTGTTCGCCTTGAAGCGACTGGTCTGTAAAAATCCGCCGGTCAGGCCCGCCAACGTAGCGGCCTGCATCGCCCTTCAGGTCTGGGCCGGTTCTGGCGGCGGCGTATCGCTGAATACCAAGCGCGTCGGCAAGCCGGTTCGCATCGCCTCTTGCGATGCCTTCGTCCACGCCGCCTCCCACTCTGCGTCCTGCGACGTATTGCGCGGTGATAGGACGCCCGTCGATGTCAAACGCAAGTCGGCTTCCGTCCGGTCCTGCAGCGCCTTGTGGGTAGTCGGCATTGAATGGCCTCTGTGCGGTAGGTTTGGGGTCAAAAATATTCGGCGTCTTGCTTGCGCGAACATCGGAAAGCGCAGATGCGATTTTACTATTTGCAGGGGTTTCAGCCAAGCGCATCAACGCGTTTACAGGCTTGCTTACGTCGGGCTTTACGCCAGCCAGAAGGCCAAGAAGACCGCCCGTGAAATTGCCCGCAGTGTCTGCCGCAGAACCTGGCGTATCGGCCAGCAAACCGCCGCGCCGCATGCGCTCTGCAATCCACTCGCTGCCGCCAACAGGTGGCCCCAACAGGTCAGGCGGCTTGCCCAGCAAACCGGTCTTGTGCCCAGCGTATCCGCCGCCCGCAATCAGCAGGTTCAGCAGTGCATTGCCCATGTCTGCCGGGGCGCCAAGCCCGTCAGCCCAAAAGCCTCGGCTTGTGCCTTGCCCGAATTGCTGTAGTGCGTTCGTTGGCCCCATAATCTGCTCCAGAATGCCTGTCAAGTTATCGTCGAATGCGCCCTAACCATTCGCTCAAGCGGAGAGCCAACGGCATGCCACAAAGCCCGCCAGCCGGGTTGGCACATTATCCGTCCGTCGGGCTTTGTGTCATACCGTCGTCTCCCGCTTAGCTCAAACGTTAGGCCCTTCAATCCCGCGAGCAATCTTGCTGGCGGCGTTCCGCGCGTTCACCGTCACGCCGTCAGCGTGCGTCTCGCCCCAGCGGCGGGCAATGGCGGCGCAGCGTGCGCGCTCGGCGGCCACAGCGGCATCCAGTTCCGCCTGCCCATACAGCGGGTCGTTCTTCCTGTTGCCGTCGGTGTCGGCTACCCAAACGTCAGTCCTTGGCGGCGGTGGCCCGAGCACAGCGCGCACCAGCCTGTCGCCCCGCTCGCGCAGAATCCGCAGGCTCTCGCCGCCATCTTCGGCCTCATCTTCAACTGATGCCAACACGCCGCAGGCCTCAGCGATCCAGCGTGCGAAAACCTCGCGCTCGCGCTGCTGCCGTTCAATCTCTGCCGCCGCACGCGCAAACAAGCCGGCGCTTTGTGCAGCTTGGTCGCCTTGCCACTTGCGTGCGGCTGCGGTCTGTAGCTCGGTAAGCACGTTGCTGGGCGTCATGCTGCTTCATCCTCGTAAACAGTTACCCCACGCGCTGCGGCAGTGGCGTGCAGGAATTCGAGCCATTCGCTAAATCGCGCCTTGCTCATCTTGCTTGTGCGAAGGCCCAGCAAAACCATGCCGCCGTCCAGGCCCATTGCCACGCGCACGGTTTCGCGGCTGAATGCGGCGCTGAGAATGTCCTTCCATTCGCCCGCCGTCAGCTTGCACATAGCGCCATTCACGGGCCATTGCAGTTGCTGCGCAAACGCTTCCAAGATCGGCCACTGCGCGGAGTTCTGATCCAGGCTTCGCTTCGGCGGCTCGACTGTGACCCGCCAGCCTTCCGGCGCGTTTGCCACGGCTGCAACAGCACGGCGGCGGGCCAGGTCGTGCGCCATCACGTAAATCTGCTTGTCGCTCATGCTTTGATTACTCCACGCTGCGCTAGGTCGGCCAGCGTCATCAGAATCGCCTTGTCCATTCGGCTGCGGCGCTCGTCGCGGTTCATGTTCTTGCCGCTGTCAATCTCGGCGTGGCATTCAACGCACAGGGCCGCTGTCCAGCAGTCATGCGCCTTGATGCCCATGCCTTTGCCTTCGTTGCGGTGTGCCGCTTGTGTTGCGCCTTCCCGGTAGCACAGAACGCACGGCAGCGAAGCCACGGCACGCAGCCACGTTTCGCTGCGGTAAGTGCGCTCTTTCAGGTAGTTCATTTGATCGCCAGCCGATAGCCCTGAACCAGCCGCGCGTCCACAACATCACGCCCAGCCAGCAGCGCGGCCTTGATCGCGGCTTTGTCAGGCTCTACGGTGGTTTTCGTGCGCAGGAATTCGGCGGGCAGTTCGGCACCTTCCAGCACAAACACGCTTGGCGGCTTCTTCGCTACCTTGGCGCTGAATTCATCGGTGCAGACTTCGCCCAGGCCAGTAGCCTGCATTGCACCCAACGCATATTCGCGCAGGGCATCGGTGCGTGCTTGCAGGGCCCTGGCGCGCTCTTGCATGCGCTTTGCGGCATCGGCAGCGCCTGTCGCCAGAATGTCGAGTTCCAGGCTGTAGGCAATGACGGCACGCAGCTTGGCTTCGATCTCGCCTTGCATGCTTTCCACGGTATCGGCCACCACTTCGGGCGGCAAGTCAAGGTCGGCAAGCTGGGCCAGTTGGGCGCGGTACTCAGCCGCGATCTGGTAGAGGGCTGTCATCACGCGGCCTTTGGCCAAGCGGCTTCAAGAGCAATTTGAGTGCGCTCGTCTAGCAAAAGCCAAACCTCATCAAGCAGCATCTTCGGCCATTCGCACATTGCCAGGGCTGCGCCGGTAGCGTCACCAGCGGCTACGCCAGTCATGATGCGTTGGGCGCGGGCGTTTGCTGTCATGGCGGGTTCATTGCTGGCCTGCGTGCGTTTGCTGGCGGCATTGCCGTCGTCGTCTTCCGGCGCGATGCCACAAGCAGCCATCAGCGAATACCTGCGCGCATAGGTAAGCGCAGAGCCGTAGCCCTGTGGGTCTTGCTTGCTTGCTGGAACGTGCAGCGGGCCAGATGCCCACGTTTCACCCGACTCGTGCAAGAACAGTGTTTCCACTGTCACGCCAGTAGCGTCTTCCCGCGTTTGCTGAAGCAAGGCGATGCCGTTGCTGTTCAATGCGTCCTGCACCGCTTCAATGCAGGCACCCAGGTCGGCATACTTGCTGCGAAAGGCGGGGTTGGTCTTGTCTTTCAGCGCAGGCCCAAAAGCGCGCTGTGCTTTGACAATGGCGGCGGCTATGTTTTTCACTTGCTGCACTCCTGTTCGTGGCGCTCACTGCGCGCCGTTTCGATCTGCTCGCGCTGGTATTCGTTGGCCTGTTCTTCCAGGCTCAACACAGCGGCAGCTTCCGTCGGCCCGCGTCCGATCAGGTCGCCAGGTTCGTAGCAGTCAAACGTCGCAGCCCAGTCAAATGCGCCTGACGGGATCGGCGGGTGTTCGTAGTGCGTGACGATGTTCATTTGCCACCCCACAGCGAATAGGCAGCAGCAGCCAGCGCAGCCAAAACCGCCAGCGTAGAGACAACGTAAGTTCCTACGATCCAGGCGCGGTCGCTGGGCGTCATCGGGTCGCGCTCGTCAATGTCGGCAACGCAGTCGCACATGCGGCCTTGGTTGCAGTTGCCGCTGCATTGGCCGTTTTCGCGCCTGACTTGCTCAACCAGCGCGGCCGGGATGCGCGCCGGGGCTTGCTGACGGGCCAGGGTTTCAGGTGACGTAGGCATCAGATGACTCCGGTAAACATGAGAAGGATGACGGCGACAGCAGCGGCACCGATGATTCGGTCGGCTGTGTCCCAGTCGCTGAACAGGTCGGCTGCCTCGACCATTGCGCTGCGGATGCGGCTCATGCTTTCACCTCAGACGCTGCGCCTTCGATGCAAAGCAGGCTGTTGATCTGGCGGTCTAGTTCCAGCAGCCGCATTCCGCTGCGCAGCTTCTCGTCTTCGATCTGCTTGCGCAGCGCAGCGACTTGGGCCGACACGACTTCGGCACGCGGCATCAGCGTGATCTGCACCTCGGCGTAGCCAACGAGGACGTGATCCTTGTCGTCGCTGAAGTCATGGGCCGTGATGTACAGCCCACGTGCAAGGTGATCGTTGGTCAGCGTGGTCAAGTCGGCACCTTGCAGGCTGCTGTACTTGCTCTGATAGACGTTGAGGCGGCTCATGCTGCGTGCCTCGCGTCAATGTCGCGCCAGCCGTCGCGGTCGTCTGCCGCACTGCCGCAGGCCTCTTGCTCGATTTCTTCTTGCCAGCGTTCGATGATCGAATCGGCAAGGAAGTCGGACGGGTCGCACCAAGTGCCGTTGATGAACACCTGCAAGATGGTGACTTCGGCGGGTTCGTCGGGGCAGCAGTCTTCAGGCGGCCCGAAGTAACGGCCAGCGCGCCCCGGCGTGAACTCGTACTCGCCCAGCGGCTTGGTGACGAAACTGCAGCCGCGCTGGGGCTTGTGGCCGTTGCCCTTGAGCAAGTCCAGTTCTTTTGCCAGGGCCTGCGCTTCATTCAGCAGCAGATGCGGCGCGTCGGTTGCCACGCGGGCCAGCCAAGCGGACATCAGGCGCGGGCTTGTGGGCTTGCGCAAGGCCTTGGCGGCCGCCAGGTCGGCGGCGTTGGCCTGGGCGCGCTGCTCGGCGCTCAGTGCGGATTCGAGGATGGTGCTCATCTGCTGCTCCAGGCGCGGCACCCGGTGGGTGTCTTCAGCGCATGGGTGCAGTGTAAGCGTGCTAAATACAAAGCGCAAGCACGCTAACAATCCCGACAAGGCAAGTATGGATTAGCACGCTTAAACCAGGGGGGGGTAAGGTAAATATTGACCCCGCTGGTGCTGATGTCTCAGCTACGCTTTGCCACAAACGAGGGCGCTAGATGTCGAGTGTCGATTTCCGCGTGGCGCACCTAGGCGCCTCTGTTGTCGCTGGCTTGCTTGCTAAGGGTGTGCTGCTGATAACGGTCAGTGGCAGCGTCACAGGTTCAACGGTGCGCAGCGTGAGGCCGTTGCTAGCCGCAAAGTACCGGGCCAGCGCCCGCGTGGTTATTGCCGACTACAGCGGAGCGCTCATGGCGCTGGACGCTGCTGACATATGGGACTTGATGACAGCTGGCTGCGACCAAAGCGTGCCGCCGTTACCTGCGGCGTTTGTAGTCAGCCCCAGCATGGCTGGGCCGATGACAGATGCTGCGCTGTCAGCCGGCATCTCGCGCGGCTTGCTGTGCGTGGTCAAGCGGGATGTTCAGTCCGCGCTTGCGTGGGCTGCCTCGGCACGGGTGCCGTGCTATTGACGAGGTTATGCGCTGCAGCATACAACTTCAGGAGTTGATCGGGCGGCATACCCTTTGCCCAGTCCAATATCTGCGCGACGATGGGGTGCAACGGATCGGCTTTTGCGCTTGGTGGCGCCATCTTCGGTCCTTCCCCCTTTGCCAGCCAGAGGGCGGCAAAGCCAGATTCAGCCTCAAGCCGTTGCGCTGCCTCGATTTTGCCTATGGTGTGGATGACCTTGCTGCCCTTGCCCATCCACTGCGAGACCGTCGATGACGACTGACCAGAAACGCGCATAACGTCAGCATGCGACCAGTTCTTGGCTCGCATCATTTCGGACAGGCGGTCAGGTAGCGTATTCACGGCACAGATTAGGCCACTGCAACCGATTAGCGGGCTTGCGTTCATGCGGTTAGCGTGCTAACCTATAGGAATGGACAAGCAAACAGCGATTGATCTGCTCGGCGGCACCGTGACCAGTGCGGCCTGCGCAGTGGGCGTCACGCCATCGGCGGTTACGCAATGGCCGGATGTTTTGCCGCCTCGCACGGCTGATCGTGTGCAGGCGGCCTTGTGGCGCATCGCAAACCGCATACCTCACCCAGTGCCGCAGATGGCGAAAGATGCGCAGACAGACAAGGCTCCGGCATGAAGCGTGCTCTGGCCCCGATTCCGCGCGGCCTCCCGGATCACCGGAACCGCGAGCACAAGAACTACTTGTACGCCTTCGAGTTTGCTGACGGCACGGTGAAGATCGGCGTTACGTGGAACCCGCAGCAGCGAGCGGGCTCGGTCTACACAAAGCACAAACGCGCCATTGTCCGAGCTTATGTGGCTCCAGTTGTTGATGGCTATCGGACGACGGCCGAACGCGCGGCTTTGGCATCGGCCCGAAAGATCGCAATGCTGATGCCGGGCGAAACAGAAATCTTTGTTGGGCTGCGGTTTCACGAGGCCACTCATGCAATCAGGCAATCCGCAGCGCGCCTGTACGACAGGCGGACTGGCAAAGCGTTGCGCCGTCCGCATGCCGAATTGGCGAAACAGGCCGCAGCATGACCTGCCGCCGCTGCCAGTCCGCCAGCCGGATGCTGCTCTGCACGCACTGCGCACGGCTGCTGCTGGGCCGGGTGAAGGGTAGCCAAGTCTCCTCCGCCGCGGCCCGCGCGGCTTTGCCCGGGGCGTGTGCCTCGGGCTTCTTCTTCCAATAGGAGCGGCGCCATGATCCGCGACGACAAGCGCACCGAAGAACTGAAGCTCCGGCTTACCGAGCGCGAAATGCTCGACGTGTCGCGGCTGGCCGCTGTTGATGAGCGGTCTACCTCCGAGTACATCGTCCGGCTGTTGCGTGCTTCCATGTACGGCAGTGTCTGCGTGAAGCTGACATCCCAACAAGGGCCGGAGCGGGCCGGAGAGGGCCTGTGAGGACCGAAGCGGGACAGATGGTCCCGAATAGGGCCGGTGAGGGCTGCATCCCTGAAATCCTCCGCAATCTCAATTCTTTGATCCATGAACTGCCGGACAGAATCCAGTCCAAGCCCTTGATCGGCGGCCCGTTCGGTGCTTCGGGATACGTGCTGGCATCAATGGGGTTCACGCTCAGCGGTTTGCACTGCGTGACTTACATAGTGTTTGAAGAGCGGCACTGGGTGGCGATAGGCGCCGCCCACACGAAGGCCGAAGCGCTGCAACAAGGCCGCGCCTTCATTCGGCATCTTGGCCCGCATCGGGTGGCCGAACTGGCTGCGCAGATCGCTGCGGAGCGTGTTGCTTCGGCGGTGGTGGAAAAGGCGGCGCGCGCTGAAGAGGCTGCCGCTCCGCAAGCCGAGCCCCGCAAGAAGAACGCGGTCCCTCGTCGGCGCCGCGCCTTGTTCGAGAAGTTTGGCGGCCAGTGTTACTACTGCGCTTGCCATCTTGAACTGGCGGACAAGTGGCACATCGAGCACAAGTTGCCGAAGGCGCTGGGTGGCACGAACGACCCCGAGAACCTTGTCGTCGCCTGCGCGCCTTGCAATCTGCGCAAGCGAGACCGCACAGATACAGAGTTTGAAGCCATCGAGCGGCCGGCGTTGAAGGTGGCGGCATGAACGCCGGCACCCTGGCCACCCTTCGCAGCCGATCGGCCCTCGTGGCAGCGATCTACGTCCTGGCGCAGCGCCCGAACGGCGTCAGCGCTGCCGAGGTGGTCACGGCCACAGCGGACACGTTCAAGACGTGCCACAACAGCGCCAGCGGCACCCTGTCGTGGATGACGCGCACCGATCGGGTTGCGCGCCGCAAGGTCAAGGAAGGCCGCACCACGAGCCGGTTCTATGCCGACCAAGCTGTGCTGCTGTCCGACATCGAGAGCCGCAGGGAAAACGAGTGGCGCCAGAAGCTGACCGGGCGCAGCGGCCCGAAGGTCGGCACGAAGCGGCCGGACGTGGCAGTCAGGAACGCCCAGCGCGCCGTCGTCAGGACCGCTGCCCGTCAACCCCTGCCGGCGATGCCGATCAAGGCGCAGACCGAGGTGCGCATCACGAGCTTGACCAAGATCACGATCGCGCCGGCCTTCATCGATCGGCGCTGGGCGCCGGATGTCGTTTGCCGGGTCGTGGATCCGAACGAGTGCCGGCCGTGGGCCAGGGCGGCGACGGAGCGCAGGGCATGAAGCTGCTGTGGGCCCTGCTGCACTTACCACTTGACTGCATCCGGCTGCGCAGCGTTTCGCGCGCACGCTGGGTTCTGGACTACCGGCTGAACGAGGCCTGATCGTGATGCCGCAGCCAGAATCATCCTTGGTCGTCAGCAACAGCGCGTTTCTGCGCACGCTGGCGCGCGAGGCCCCAAATGGGTCGTCCTTGTGGGTGACGGCTTTTGGTGGCAGCCCTGACCTGACCGATGCCAAGAACTGGCACGGCGCACCCTACAGCCCCGCGACGATGGCCAGCAGGGTCAATGGCTGGACGACGGAGAACACCTACTTCAGCGTGGCTGCGCTTCGGCCATCGGCCGACGGCGAACTTCGCAGGCGCAAGGTGAATTTCGTGCGGCTGCTGGCGCTGGTGGCCGACGACGTGCATCTCGAGGACATCCAGGGCAGCGTCAGCTACGTACTGACGACGAGCCCGGGTAAGTCGCAGGTCGGCATCATCATCGACGGCCGCGACGACGACGCAGCCAATCTGCAGTTGGTCGGCCGGCTGGTCACGACGATGGCCGACAAGGGCTTGTTGCGTGCTGACGCCAGCGGCAACAACGCGGTGCGCTACGTGCGCCTGCCGGTGGGGCAAAACCAAAAGCCGCGCGAGTCTGGTGCATGGCAGCACCGCATGGAACGCTGGGAGCCCAGCGTCGTGCTGAGCCTGGCCGACGCCGCGGCAGCCTTCGGCGTCGATCTGGATGCGCTGCGCGTTTCCCCGGAGGCGTCTGCCCCAGGGCCAGGCTCTGTGGTGCCGCAGGACGATCGGTTGCGCATCCTGACAGCCAACGTTCTGCGGGGCGAGAACCTGCACGACAGCTTGAACCAGGTCGCGGCAAGTCTTGCTGCGACGGCCATGCCAGGCGGCGCCATCGTCAACATGCTGCGCGCCCTTATGGAAGCCAGCCACGCGGCGAAGGACGAGCGCTGGCAGGCCCGCTATCAGGACATCCCCCGGTCGGTCAGCACGGCACAGGAGAAGTTCAGCCGTCCGATCGTGCCGGCAGTCACCGGCTACGCGGCCGACGAGGACGAGGCGAAGGCCAAGGCAGCGATGCTGCCGCTGCTGACGCTGGATGAACTGGCGAAAGCCAGCAAGTCGATGTCGTGGCAGGTGAAGCACTTGATCCCCGCTGACAGCATCGGGATGATGTTCGGCGGCTCCGGCACGTTCAAGAGCTTCATCGCGCTGGACATGGCTCTGCACATAGCCCACGGCTTGAAGTGGATGGGCAAGAAGACCAAGCAGGGCGCCGTGATCTACATCGCCGCCGAGGGCGGAACCGGACTTTATCGGCGGGTGATGGCCTGGCACACGCAGCGTGGCCTGCACTGGGAAAACATCGACTTCCGCGTGGTCACCGTGCCGGTCAACCTGATGGCTGATGCTCAGCAGGTGGTAGAGGCGGCCAAGGCCGCGGACATGACGCCGGCCCTGGTGGTCGTCGACACGCTGAGCCAGACCTTCGACGGCGAGGAGAACAGCGCCAACGAGGTCGCAGCCTACCTGCGGCAACTGGGCACCGACTTCAGGTCGCTGTGGCTGTGCACGGTGCTGGTGATCCACCATAGCGGCCACAGCGCCACTGAGCGGCCCCGCGGCAGCAGCACCATGCGGGCGAACGTGGATTTCCTGATCGGTGTGTTTCGCGACGAGAAGGAGATGCTGGCCACGATGGTGTGGAGCAAGCAGAAGGACGGCGAACTTCCTGTCGACTCCGACTTCAGCCTGAAGTCCTACACCCTTAATCACGACGAGGACGGCGAGCCGGTGACATCCCTGGCCGCTTGGCACCTGTCGTCCAAGGAAGAGATTCAGGAGGCTGTCGAGAGCGAAGCCGCAGCCGGCCGTGGCGGTCGCCAGTCCGCGCTGCTGTCACTGGTGCAGAACGGCATGACCGAGAAGGAACTGCGCAAGGCGTTCTTCGAGGAACTGGACAGCAAGCTGGACTACGACACGAAGAAGAAGGCCTTCTATCGGGCCCGTGATCGTGCTGTCAGTCAGGGCTGCATCGAGGTCGTAGAAGGCTTTGTCATTGATTTGCGGAGGAACAAATGATGTCCCGTTTTGGTTACAAATCTGTCCCGAAAACAGGGACAAACACAAAAGGGACGGGATCGCGCACGCGTATAGGGAAACGGGACAATGTCCCGTCCCTTTTGGGGACGGAACAAAGTCCCCTTTCCGCCGGTACCTGTCCCTTTTTGGAGAAGTCAAAAACCCTGCTTGACGCAGGCGCTGCGACTGGCTGGGAACGTGCGTTTGTTGGTGGCGTCGAGTCATACGCACAGAAGCACGGCGCCGGAACTGATGCCCAGATCGAAACGCTGAAGCAGGTGATCGGCAAGTTGGAGGACAGGTCCTTCCGCGCAAAGATGGCCGCAGACCCCCGCTTTGCCGGCTGGGCGGCAGGGAGCCAGAAGTGAACCCCGCCGACCTCGAGCCCGTCTTCGGCGCCGACAGCCATCCCGCCGCGAAGCGCGCCATTGAGGAGCGCAACGAACTCTTTCGCATCCGCGCCGCGACGCTGCTCAAAGATCGAGCGTGGGTCCGATCGGCCGCACCTGATGCGCTGGAGTGGGCGATGACCTGGGCAAGCGTGAAGCCGCTGGCGCGGGCGCTGGGCACCGGTGAACCAGCATGAGCGCTTGGCGCCTTGCTTCCAGAGAGCTGTACGAATCCGGTCGGCCAATGCGAACTGCCGAACTGATGAATGACGACGGCCCGGGGATTCAGGCGGCGCAACAGATGGGCTTGGTCACGCGCACGAATGGATATGGCCGCGGCGTACCAGCGATCTGGCAACTCACGCCGCTGGGGATTGACTGGTGCGAGGGTCGCGTGACCGTCGAATACCAGTTCCGGGCTGGGTATCGCTGGGCGGCAACCTGGCTGCGGGCGCTTCCCAAGGGTTTGAGGTTGGCGGCATGAGCGACTTGGCGTTTGAGCGGACATGAGGCCGCACGAGGTTATGTCGCTCGCACGGACGCCGGCCTGCCGACTGGCCGCGCTGGCACCCCCGCCCGAGCAAGGGCGCGGCGCACGGTGGACACGGCTAGGCCGTATTTGTCGGCGGCCTGCTGCGGCGTGCAGGCCGTGCGCTGTAGGTGCGCCAGGGCCAGCACGACTTCGCGGGATGGCCTGCCGCTCATTGGCCGGGCATCCGCAGGTGCGGGGTGCGGACGGCGGCGAGAGAAGCGACGGTGTTGCCGGACTCCTGCCAGTTGTTGTTCACGATGTCGCAGGCGCTGTATTCCTCAACCGCGTCTTCAACCAAGAGGCGAACGGCGCGGTTCATCAGGTCGATGTCGGCCTGGCTGAACCCGCTGGTGTTTTCGAGAGTAAACATTGCGGCGCCTCAGATCGCGGTGGCGACGACGCTCTGTGCGGAGCGCGTGCCGTGGTAGGTGTCGGCGTAGTCAGCGGCCATCTCGTCAACGCTGCCAAAGTCCATTTCCTGCGCTACAAATTCCAGCGCGGCTTGCTCGCTGGCGAACTCGCCGGTGTACAGGGTGCTAGTGCGGCCAGCGGGCCAGCCGCCTTGTGGGCTGAGGGTGGTAGCGGTGACTGTGTAGGCTGCCATTGTCTCTCTCCGGTTAGGCGCCGAACCGTTCAGCGCATGAGTGATAATATAGAGCATCATGCACTATTAAACAAGAGGTATTTTCTAGGTGCAAACCCTAAGATGGAAACGGGCAGGGCTTTAGGGGCGCACGCATGAGCGCAATGCAACGACGCAAAGGCGCAGCCGCTGAGCGCGAAGCCTTGCGCCTGCTTGGCGACGAATTGGGCCAGTCCCTGACGCGCAACCTGCAGCAGACACGGGAGGGCGGGGCCGACTGTCTGGCCGTCCGCGGCTGGGCTATCGAGATCAAGCGCCAAGAAGCCCTTTCCAGGCCTGCATGGTGGCGTCAGGCGTGCGAACAAGCGGCACGCATCGGCGCAGAGCCCATGCTGCTGTACCGACGCAACAGGGAGGCGTGGACAGCATGGATACACACACGGGACGGCAAATGGCGCGAGGGCACGCTGGTGGATGCGGCTGGCGCCATCCGCGAGAAGTGGGCGGCGTGGCCGTGAAGCGCGACTACATCGACTTTCACGCCGTAGCCGAGCGGCATGAGGTCATCCATGCCAGGCTGCAGAACTGGGCGCGATCCCTCTACAGCCCGCCAGGCCAAAAGACGGCAGCAGGATTCGACGGCTACCAAAGCCCTGCGCAAGTTCGGGCAGAGATAGAAGCAAGCGTCCCAGTCGATCAGCAAGATGCTCGCAAGATCGCACGCGGAGTAACGGAACTTCCAGAAAGGCATCGAAAAGCCGTGCAGTGGTCCTACGTGCTGCGGTCATCCGTTTCGGCTGGGCGCCGGTACGTTGTGGCGACAGAGCTGGAACTTGAACGGCTGATCGTGGACAGCCGCGATATGTTGCGCAATTTAAAAATCTAGGTTAGAGTCGCGGCAACCCGCGCGCAACAGCAACAGCGAGCCCGTCCATTTCGGAGGCCGCATCGACAGCGATAAGCGGCATACAGCCCGCCTCCGAGCGGGCTTTTTCATGCGCGCACCGACTTGCAGCGGTTCGCCTGCATGACAGCCGAGAGGCGCAGTCCCGTGTTTACGCAAGAGAAGGCCGACGCTATCTGTTCGCGCGTGGCTGAAGGCGCAAGTCTGCGCAAAGCCTGCGAAGAAAACAGCATCAGCCATACCGCGTTTTTGCTTTGGTGTAGAACGCGCACGGAACTTGCTAACCAATACGCGCAGGCGCGGACAGTCGGCACCGAGGCTGAATTTGAAGCGTTAGCAGAGCTTCAAGAAGAGTTGCCAGAGCGTGGACCTAGCGGGACAGTAGACCCCGGTTGGGTGGCTTGGAAGCGCCTTCAGATTGACACCCGCAAATGGGAGTTGAGCAAGAAGGCGCCGAAGAAGTACGGCGAGAAGTTGGAAACAACAGTCGAGGCCGGCGAAAGCATCCAGCGCATCGTGCGCGAGATAGTCCGTGCCGGTTGAGCTTCGGATACGGACGCCCGAAGTCTTTGAGCCGCTGCTAGGCGAGAGCCGTTACAAAGGAGCATGGGGCGGCCGAGGTTCTGGAAAATCTCATTTCTTCGCTGAATTGCTGATTGAGCGCTGCCTGATGGCAAAGACGGATGCGGTCTGCGTCCGTGAAATCCAAAAGTCACTAAGCCAGTCGGTCAAGAAGCTGCTGGAAGCCAAAATCGAAGCGATGGGCGTCGGCTCGCACTTTGATGTGCAGCAAAGCGTGATCTACGCTGCAAACGGCGGCAGGCTCATGTTTCAGGGCATGCAGAACCACACAGCCGACTCGATCAAGTCGCTGGAAGGTTTCGACATTGCGTGGGTCGAGGAAGCGCAAAGCCTTAGCCAGCGCTCGCTTGATCTGCTGCGGCCTACGATTCGCAAGGCCGGCTCCGAACTGTGGTTTAGCTGGAACCCAAGCCTAGACACTGATCCCGTTGACGCTCTGCTACGCGGTGACAGCCCGCCACCTGGTGCTGTGGTTGTACGTGCGAACTACCGAGACAACCCGTGGCTTCCTGAAGTCCTGCGCTCTGAGCTGGAATACGACCAAAAGCGAGACCCGGACAAGTTTGCGCACGTTTGGCTGGGTGAGTACCAGCGCAACAGCGAAGCGCGCGTCTTCCGCAACTGGAAAATTGAAGAATTCGAGACTGACCCTAGCGCAACATTTAGGCTTGGAGCCGACTGGGGTTTTAGCGTAGACCCAAGCGTTCTGGTTCGCTGCTACATCCAAGGTCGGCGCTTGTTTGTCGATTATGAAGCCTACATGGTCGGCTGCGAGATAGACCAGCTTCCTGACCTATTCGACCGCGTGCCTGATTCGCGACGGTGGTTTATCACGGCGGACTCTGCCAGGCCAGAAACGGTTAGCTACATGCGCAGGCATGGCTTTCCAAAGATCAACAGCGCTCACAAAGGCCCTAAATCGGTAGAAGAGGGCGTCGAGTTCTTGAAAACGTTTGACATTGTGGTTCACCCGCGATGCAAGCACTTGATAGATGAATTGACTCTGTACAGCTTCGAGATCGACCCGCTGACAAGTCAGGTTTTGCCAAAACTGGCGGACAAAGACAACCATGTCATTGACGCGCTGCGATATGCCTGCGAAGGCGCTCGCAAGGCGTGGAAGAAGCCCGAAGAAGTGGAACAAGAGGACGAGTTTGCGCCAGCAGGCGGCGCTTGGATGGCATGAAGCCAGCAACCTACACCGAAGGCCCAGCAAGCGCCCGCGTCGCGCTATGCGAGCTTGTCGCCCCTGAACTGCGGCCCAAGCTGCGCGAGGTTTCTGCGCTGGTGTGCGATGAAGCGGCGCGCGGCAAGGGCCACGCAAAAGCATTGATGGGCCGGCTAACAGCAATGGCAGATGACCACGGCATGACCTTGCTGGTGGTGGTTGAGCCATTCGCAGATAGCCCGATGGACACAAAGACACTGGCCGACTGGTACGTGCGGCTTGGTTTCAAACAGATTCAACAGACCCCGCCAGTGATGGCGAGGCAACCGAAACAACATGGCCGCTAACGACGATCTGCTGAAAGAGGCGCGCGACCGCCTTGCGCTGTGCGTCAAAGCAGAGGCAGATGATCGCCGCGAAGCGTTGGATGATTTCCGCTTTCTGGCTGGGGAACAGTGGCCGGATGACATGCGCCGTCTGCGCCAAGTCGAGGCGCGGCCTTGCTTGACGATCAACAAGCTGCCGGCATTCGTGCATCAGGTAGTCAACGACCAACGGCAAAACCGGCCCAGCATCAAGGTTCACCCAGTAGATAACGGCGCCGATGTAAAGGTTGCCGAAGTTGAGCAGGGGATGATTCGGTACATCGAATACAACTCGAATGCAGACGTTGCTTATGACACGGCCATCAGTCACGCAACTATCGGCGGAAAAGGTTTTTTCCGGCTGAAAACGGATTACGCGGACGAGAAGAGCTTCGACCAAGAAATACAGTTTATGCGGGTACAAAACCCGTTCACGGTCTACGTTGACCCGTTCAGCACCGAGCCGGACGGTTCCGATATGCGGTTTTGCTTCGTGACCGAAGTGCTGAGCCGGGACGAATTCAAGGCCCAATTCCCGAAGGCCAGCACGACCACAAATGCCGATGCGCTAATGGTCGGGCAGGGTGATTCTGGCCTGACATGGATAAGCACAGACAACATCCGCGTTGCCGAGTATTACCGCGTCGAAACCACGCAAGCCAAACTATGCAGGCTTGTGACTGGCGAAGATGTTTTTGAGGACGACGCGCCAGCAGGTTCGCAAGTAGCCGTCGATCCGCGTACCGGCAAGCCAATGGAGCGCATGAGCGAACGGCGCAGCGTGCATTGGTACAAGCTGACCGCTGCGGAAGTGCTGGAAGAAACAGAGATTCCGTGTCGCTGGATTCCGGTATTTCCTGTGTACGGGGACGAGCAGATCGTAGACGGCAAGATTCGGCGTAATGGCATGGTTCGCTGGGCTAAAGACCCGCAGCGTATGTACAATTTCTGGATGACTTCTGCCACAGAAGAAGTCAGCTTGCGTCCAAAAGCCCCATTTATCGGCGCAGTAGGTCAGTTTGACACTGCCAAGAAAGATTGGAAAGCAGCTAACACGCGGTCATTCGCGTATCTTGAATATGACCCGATTGAAGTCAACGGCAACCTAGCTCCCGCCCCGCAGCGCCAGCAAATGGCGGATGTGCCGACTGGCGTTCTTGCGATGGCTATGCACGCCAGCGACAACATCAAGGCCACGACAGGCATATTTGACGCATCGCTTGGTGCGCAGGGCAACGAGACCTCGGGCCGTGCGATCACCGCGCGTCAGAAAGAAGGCGATACAGCAAACTTTCACTTCGCTGACAACTTGGCTCGCACCATTCGGCACGCTGGCCGGTGCATCGTCGCCATGATTCCCTGCGTCTATGACACGCAGCGGGTTGTGAAAGTGCTGGGCGCGGATGAAAAGATGGACATGGCGACGATCAACAAGCCGCTAGATCAGCCCGAGCAAGACCCCCAGACAGGCGCGATCAAGACCGTGCTTAACGACTTGACCATCGGCCGCTATGACGTGACGGTTGGTGTTGGCCCAAGCTACACCACACAGCGCGCTGAAGCGGTGGACGCCATGATGCAAGCCGGCCAGGCTTACCCGACGCTGTGGCAAGTTGCAGGCGACAAGATCATCCGCTCAATGGACTGGCCCGGCGCAGAGGAAATTGCTGACCGCTTAGAGCGCACTATTCCGCCACAGATCAAAGACGATCCCAGCGAACAGCAAGGGCCGCAGCAATTGCCGCCGCAAGTGATTGATGCGCTACAGCACGCACAGCAGGAAATCCAGCAGCTTCAGCAGCAACTGCAAGAGGCGTCCAGCGGCATGGCCGCTAAGCAATTGGACGCGCAAGTGCGTGCGCATGTTGCAGAGTTGCAGCAGCAAACCGCTATCGAAGTGGCGAAGATCAGCGCCGATTCTCGGCAAGACGTAGCAGAGCTAACCGGCATGGTTCAGCTTCTACTGCAGCGAATGCAGCCACCGCCACAACTGGCGACAGCCGTAGGCGAAGACCTCGGCGAAACAGAACAGACAGAGGCTCCTTCGGGAGCCTCTTCTTCTTTGGGCTGACGCCCCGTGAGTTGGCGCACGTTGACGCCTTCAGCCTGACAGGCAATGACCCAAGAAACCCTAGTCGCACCGGCCGCGACTGAAAGCACGGCGCCGGATGCAGCTAGACCTGAAGTTGCTGCGCAGGACTCGACCGCTCCCGAGGGCACTGAGGCGCAAGCCGAGGGCGATGAGGCGGAAACGGCAGAGAAAGACCCCAAGGAAGTAGAGCTAGCACGTCTGCGGCGCGCACTAACAAAGGCGCAACGCAACAACGGCCGGCTGTCGCAGCAAGCGCAAACGCTGGAACAACAAGTCCAGCAGTATCAACAGCAGAACCCACCCGCTGAACCGCAGCCGCGTGACGTTGTGCTGTCTCTGGCCCAGCAAATGGCCCAACAGATGCGCGAGCAGGAAACCCTGCAAGCAAGCGTCCAGAAGGTCATGAGTGCCGGCCAGAAGTTGCCAGGCTTTGATGACGCCTGCAACGCCGTCAACGAGGAAATCCCGTTTTATGAGAGCGGGCGGCCAACTGCCTTTCTCGATGCGGTGATGGACTCAGACGCGCCAGCGAAGCTACTGCACTATCTTGGGCAAAACCCTGATCTTGCCGCAGAACTCGCAAACCTGAAGCCTGCACAAATGGGCCGCCGCATTGAGCGCATTGAAGCGCAGATGAAAGCTGGCCCAGCAGCAAAGCCCGTCAGCGGCGCACCGACGCCAGCTAAGCCCATAAGTGCCCAGCGCGGCGCCAAGAACCCCGAAGACATGAGCTTCGATGAGTACAAGGCGATGCGCAAAGCGCAAGGGGCTAGCTGGTCCCGGTAGCTGCTGACAACACCAAACAGACCGCCTTCGGGCGGTTTTTTAGTTTCTGGAGCATCAAATGTCGAACTCTCTCGCAACTTGCAGCATCATCGCCAAAGAAACCCTGGCGATCCTGCAAAACATGCTGTCTTTCACTTCCGGCGTCAACCGGGACTGGCAAGACGAATTCAGCGGCAACCAATCGCGCGGCTATTCGCCGGGCGCCACCATCAACATCCGCAAGCCGCCGCGTTACACCTACCGCGCTGGCCGCGTGGCGGTGCCGCAGGCAACCACGGAAACCACGATCCCGTTGACGCTTTCTCAGGGCGGTGTTGACCTGTCGTTCCTGTCTTTCGAGCAGACTTTGAGCCTGCAACAGAAGGAACGCAAGCTGCAAGCGGCTGTTGCCACGGTTGCTAACGAAATTGACCGCCAAGGTTTGTTCATGGCGTACCAAAACACGGCCAACGCCACCAACATCGCTTCCGGTGCTGGCGGCGCGACTCCGGCCACTTCGCTGGCTTCGACGCAAATCTTCACCGACGCAAACCGCAAGCTGGACGAAATGGCCGCGCCGCGCGACAAGCAGCGCACCATGATTGCCGGCCCTGCGCTGAACGCTTCGCTGGTGTCGGGTCTGTCGGGCCTGTTCAACAGCCAGGACAAGCTGTCCAAGCAGTACGGGACCGGGTTGGTGGTGGATGCGCTGGGCCTGAACTTTGCGATGGACCAGAACGTCGCCACGCACACCAACGGCGCGGCTACGGCCACCAATGCCGCCATGTCGGGCCAATCGGGCTCGTCCATCACGGTGACGGCCACGGCTGGCGGCACGCTGACCAAGGGCACCGTCATCGGCTTTCCTGGCGTGTTTGCCGTCAACCCGCAGTCGCGGCAATCGACCGGCGTTCAGATGCTGTTTGTCGTGACTGCGGATGTGTTGGTCGGCGCCACGTCCATTCCGATCAGCCCGGCAATGGTCACCTCTGGCCCGTTCCAAAACTGCACGCCTTCGACCACTTCAGCGGCTTACACCATCTACGGCGCGGCCTCCACGGCGTACCAGCAGAACCTGGTGTACCACCGCGACGCCTACACCCTGGCGTGCGTCCCGCTGTGGGCGCCTGCCGGTGGCAAGGGCGTGATCGACTCGTCAACGATGAGCGATGACGGGCTGAGCGTGCGCGTCATCCAGTTCTATGACGGGGTGAACGACAACGCGATCTTCCGCTTCGACGTGCTGTTCGGCTGGGCGGCGACCTACCCTGAACTGGGCAACCGGATCTTCCTGGCCTAAAGCCAATGCCGGGCCTTCGGGCCTGGCTCTACATTAAGGAATCACCATGACAATCTCTCTCCTTCGCGTTTACAACGGTACGCCTGCCGGCTCCGTTGTGACCTATCCCGACTCAACCGAAGCAGCCCTGATTACCCAAGGCTTGGCCACGGCATCAACCGCCGCCAGCACCACGGCCGGCGCGCTGACCATCAACGCCATGTCCGGCAAGTCGGCCATTGCAACCGGCGCTTCATCGGTGGTCATCACCAACAACCTTGTGACGGCCGGGTCCAAGGTGTTCTCCTACGTTTCGCAGGCAACGGCCGACGGCACTTTGCTGCGCGTGGAGCGTGTGGTCCCGGCTGCCGGCTCGTTCACGATCTACGGCACTGCCAACGCCACGGCAAACACCCTGGTTGACTGGGTTGTGCTGAACAGCATCGTGTCGCCGGCCTCGGTCTAAATCGCTCTCCTGCGATCTTGGGGCGGCCTTCGGGTCGCCCTTTCTTTTGGGGTGAGTCATGGCATTCGCTGGCAGTCTCGTTACATCGGCGCTTCGGCTGCTGGGCGTGATTGGTGAAAACCAATCGCCATCGCCTGAACAAATGGCCGATGGCATCGACACGCTCAATGACTTCATTGACGCGCTGAACCTTGACAGCTTGGCGGTGTACCAGACGACAAACGATCAGGTCACGACCGTGCCAGGCCAAGGCGTTTACACGGTCGGGCCGGGCGGCAATTTCAACGTTGATAGGCCGGTGCAGATCAATGCGGCTTACGTTGACTATCAAGGCGTATCGTTCCAGCTTGACGAAACCACGCAGGAAGAATTCAACCTTATCACGCTCAAGACGATGAGCCAAGTGTTGCCTCGGTTCTTTCTGTACCTAAACACGTTTCCGCTCGGCACGCTTCAACTGTGGCCCGTTCCATCGGCCGCCATCACGTTGAGCCTGACGGTGGACCGCGTCATTGGAGCCATTGCCGCGACAGACACGCTATCGCTAGCTCCTGGCTACTCCAAGATGTTCAAATTCAATCTTGCGCGAGAGTTGGCTTCGCAATTCAATATGCCTGTGTCGCAAGACGTGATGAGAATTGCCAAAGAATCGTTAGCCGACATTAAGCGCGCGAATCGGACGCCCGCTGTTGCTTCTTATGACACGGCACTCGTCAACCGAACGACTGGTTTGGCTGGCTTTCTTTCGGGGTATTAAATGAGCGTCACGCTGCTATTCCCATACGGCTCCTATGCAAAGGATGCGGTTGTCTCGTTGGATCGAGCCACAGAAGCGGCATTGGTTGCCCAAGGACGAGCGACATACAGCACGAACCCGGGTTCGGTGTTTGCGCCACTAACGCCAATCGAGCAGCAGGGCCTGCGAGATATTTTGCCGCAAGGTCAAGCCCTGGTGTCAG